>Ga0080064_1000241_pt1 | contig 158099 bp, 148 predicted proteins | sample Subgrocontami54m_FD_69260 | JGI IMG/M metagenome (GOLD analysis project Ga0080064, IMG submission 69260) | Subsurface groundwater microbial communities from S. Glens Falls, New York, USA - GMW46 contaminated, 5.4 m (SPADES assembly) (version 2) ...
GTGAGGACCGATCAGCTGGATGGGGGAATGTACCGGGGAAACATTCGGATCGACAACAACGATCCTGCACGTTCACATCTTACCGTGCCGGTACGGCTCGAACTGAAGGTGGCGAGCCCGCTCATTCGTGTCTCACCGGAGACACTCATGACAAACATCGTGTACGGTGATTCCGCAACCCTTTCGCTCACGGTTTTCAACGACGGCGACGGGCCGCTGCGGTTCACGGCAGAGGACCATTCTGCCGAAGGTGCGATCGTAGGAGAGCATGTGGCTGGTTCGCTCACACGCGGCATGATGCATGGCAACATCTATCGTGTTTACAGTGCGTCAACTCTCGAACAGTTCAAAACGTATGTTGAAATTCCTGCCCCAACATTAATGCAGTTTGCAGTTTACGAAGCAAGTACGGCGGCGGGCCCGTATCATCGATTGAATTCGGTCATCGTTTCGATCTCTGACACAGGACGAGGATTCTATTCGTCGGGCATTCTCAATGCCCCTCTTCACCCGGGGAGGTATTACTATCTCGGCACGGCTAGTCTCGATTATGCCAAATTCTTCTCAAAGACGCAATCGCTGCCGGTGTACGTGTCGTTCGGTCAGGTTGTGTTGAGCGGACTCTGGAACTATGACGATTCACATCCGGATATTACTCCCGTTGTCGGCTCGACAACGCTCTGGTATCAATCCGTCGTCTTGTCGGGGGCGTATGTTCGTTCGATCGTTCCCAACAGCGCGACGATCGCGGTCGGCGACAGCCGAAAGCTGCTCATCAATATCAAGGGAAAACTACCCATTGGAATCTTCAGCGGCGAATTGGTGATGTCGAGCAACGATCAGGCGAAGCCGCATCTGCATGTGCCGATGAATATCAATGTTGCCCTAGAGCTCGGTGTTTCGTCCGGTTGGAATCTCGTTGCTGTGCCGATCAGCGTCGACGATAATCGAAAGGGAACACTCTTCCCGACGGCGACCTCAGCCGCGTTCGGCTATGCCGGCAGGTACGTTATTGCCGAGTCGCTGAACTATGGTACAGGCTATTGGTTGAAATTCCCGTCAGACCAGACCGTCGCGATTGGGGAGCGGGGGTTCAGTGAAAACACCATCCCTGTCCACCCGGCCTGGAACCTCATCGGGTCGCCCGGGTATATCGTGAAACGGGTTGACGTTCAGAGCGTTCCGCCCGGCAACATCGTTTCTCGATTCCTCGCTTACTCAAATGCCCGCGGCTACTTCAGCACCGATTCGCTCCTGCCTGGAAGAGGATTCTGGGTCAAGGCGGTGGGCAGCGGTCAGTTGATCATGAATGAGAGCGGAGCGCCGGCGACAAATCTTCCGCCCGCCGCAGCGGGGATCGCTCCGGATGAGGCAGCCGTCGGCGAATCGTTCGATATGCTGTCGTTCAGGGACGCTGCCGGCGGCGTGCGCACTCTTTATTTCTCGTCGTCGTCAAATTTCCGGCATGCTGATTGGTCGGAGTTGCCTCCGCGGTCCCCCGCAGGAGGCTTCGATGTGAGATTCGCCTCGCAGCGTCTTGTCGAAGTCCGAGATTCCTCAGCCGGGCATCAGGAGTATCCTATCCTTCTTGCGGACGCAACGTATCCCCTTACGGTGCGCTGGACCATTCACGGTCGGGAAGTCGGCCACGTGTTAAGGGTCATCTATGCGGGCGGGAAATCCGACCTATTTTCGATGAAAGAAAATGGCAGTGTTTCTCTCTCGAAGACGGATATTATTGAAATGAAACTTGTCACCGGCGCCGGAAGCATGTCGCAGATTCCGAAGATCTATGCCATGTACCAGAATTATCCGAATCCTTTCAACCCATCTACACAGATCCGATTTGATCTCCCTGCGGCGAGTCAGGTACGGCTGTCACTGTACAACACACTCGGCCAGGAAGTAGTGCGTCTCCTCGATGAAGACGATTATCCTGCCGGCGTACAGACCGTCGTCTGGAACGGGGTCGACGGGGAAGGGAAATCACTTCCGAGCGGCATGTATTTCTACAGGTTGAACGCGGTCGCCGCTGACGGCCACCATGAGCCATTCACTCAAACGCGGAAGCTGCTGCTGCTGAAATAGATTTGCAGTCATCGATTCAACGGTTGAAGAAGGCATCCTGAGGATGCCTTCTTCATTGTATCAGCCATGCTTGACTATGAAAGGGAAGTTTCATAGTATTCTTATGGATTCCCTGCTGGTCATCAACGCCCGCGGGATCCATCCATTTCATCATGGGAAACCGTCAGAAACCCACATATGTTTGGCATCTTGCCGCCGTCACCGTCCTGCTGGCAGCGGTTGCGGTGAGAGGACATGCGATCGAGACGCACGTTGGGACCGTTCGTCTCAACAGCGAGGTTTTGTGCCTCAATCATTGTACCGACTATTATCTCGAACCCGACACGGGAAAAGCGTTGCTCTATATTCGCGCAGTCGACCTTCCGCTCTTCGTTAACCGGCGCGTTCAGGTCTACGGCGCACGAGGATATTGCAGTGGTTGCCTGGTGCTTAATGTCACGAACATCGTTCGCCTCCCGGTGACGGGCGTTGAGCTCATTGACGATCGGCAGCCGATCCGGACATCGCTCTCACAGAACTACCCGAACCCATTCAATCCCTCCACCGACATCGAATTTCAAATCGAGAACGCCGGCCCGGTCTCGCTGAAAATCTATGACGTCCTCGGCCGTGAGCAGGCGACCGTGCTCGAGGCACCCCTTCCCCCCGGTGCGTATCGGGTTCATTGGAACGCAGGCGACCTGCCGAGCGGCATGTATTACTACAGGTTCCAGCACGGCCCGGCGACGATGACGAGGAAGATGCTGCTGGTGAGATAGCCATCTTATCTGATCTTGCCCTTCTAATCCTTTCCCCCCCCATTGCCCGGCTCTTCGGTCCGTTTTCCTCAGCTGCATCGCACGCGGGTACTGGCTCAATTTAAGATTTCTGTGACGGGAGGCAAATTGGGTGGCTCAGTTTAAATCCCAATTAATCCTTATATTTTTCCCAAAGCTTTTCGTTTTTTATGCGGTGGTATATCACGAGTGGGTTGACATCAAACCGCTTGGATATTGGAATCGAAACCTCCCTGATTACTACCTCATCATCAACATCGGGTAATTCTCGATATGCGGCCTTGATATTTGTCTCCCGTTGCTTAAGTTCTTCCACTAATACATTCCGAGGGACGAGAATTCTACGTGCAAATTCATAGGCATGCAGTTCCAACCAATTATATGCCTCTTCGGGCAGCGTAAGTCGAAGATTTTTCCACTCTTCTATTGTTTTGGGTCTTATGATCGGGATCAATTGCTTGTGCAATACGAGATGTCCGACTTCATGAGCGAGGGAGAATCTCATCTGTTGTCGTGTATACGAGCTCCAATAATGATCGTGATCTACCCGGATAGTTTTGCAATCATTGGATAGGAAAGCGTTTACGTGGAACGTCGAATAGAGGTTTGATTCCGGTAGAATAAAAACGGAAAGATCGAATTCTACTATGTCCTCAATGTCAACCGGAACGTCAGTTCCCCAAAATCTTTCCCTGAACTGTTCCGCTGAGTCCCAAATTTGTTGAGGTCTGAGAAAAGGTGCTTTAAAGTCCGACAGGTCTTTAATGAGAATTTACCTCCGTCGCAATAATTCTATCATCTTGTTAAGTTCTTCCTCGCTGGCTTTCTTGCCCCTGAATGTTCTAAAAAATAGTGGCAGGGCGTTAACCAGTTCCTCATCGGTTAAGAGATCGCTTGGAATTTTACCTCGTTCCTGAAAGGCGAGATCAAAAAACTGATACCATTCGTCCGTTCCCTTAACCAAGCCAAGTTGTTCTGCCCACTTCTCTAATGTTTTCCTGTTCTCCGTTGGGGGTAAATCACCCCTTTCCATCTTACTCCAATTGCTTGGATCATGCCCGAAATTGAGGCAGAATTCCCGTAATTTCATTCGCTTCCGGGCACGAAGTTCTCTTACGAACTCGCCGAAGCTCATACTTTAACCCTTCCGTTTGATAGTTGTGAACGTAGGTTAAAGTATACCACATTGAAATTACAATCGCAATACTATTGATAAATTGACTAAAATTGTGCCCTAATTCATTGATTTTTCGCATGGTTAAGAATATACTACAATTATGTTATCATGCAAGAAAAAAAGATCATTTTTAACTTGACAATACAACAATATTTACTATATTGAAGTATGGTGTTCGACATACCACAATAATAGGAGGGAAGTGCAATTATGAAACATCCTGAAACTGTAGAGGTACTCAAAGAATTTCTCAAAGACCTTGATGCGAGAAGAGAGGCTCTCATCAAGACAATCGAAATGCTCGAAGGCGACATCAAGGATTTTACTCTACCGCTCACCGGAACTCCCGTTAAGGTAACAAAAGTATCGTCCAGCCCATATTCAATTCAAGGACGTGTGGTAAACGCAACGATTGAATTGATTCATAAGCTCGGTCGTCAAGCCACCAACACCGAGATTTTGAACAACCTTAAAGAAAAGAATATCAGCTTGGGAGAGGGTAAAGATAAGGGGGCAGCGCTTGCTTCAATCTTGTTCCAAGAAGTTTCAAAAAAGAATGGACGACTAAGGAAGGTCGCTCGTGGAGTATATGATCTAAAATAAAAAGGGCAACCCGCAAATGCCTAATTCACAGAGGTTGCCCTTAGAAGTTGCGAGACGGACGCTATCCAGACGAAAGGAACGGTGTATGAGTAAACCGCTAAAAATACCAGACTAACGCCCGCGTTTTAGCGGGCCCACCGGATGTAGAAGCATCCGATAGGCCCTGTAATCAACGCCCGAGTGAACGAGCATTGACCCTGATACAAGATACGTTCATTGCGGGAAATAATCAAGAGTAAACGTAAGGAATACCGCAATGAACACACTATCGAATGACAAAAAAATCTTAATCCTCTCCCTTCTCGCAGAGGGCAATTCTCTCAGAACAATCTCCCGCGTGTCTGGTGTAGCTCGTAATACGATCAGCAAACTTCTCTTAGAAGCAGGTGAAAAGGATCAAGAGATCATGAACCGTGAAATGGTCAACCTCAGAGTCAACAAATTGCAGGTAGACGAAATCTGGACGTTTGTGGGCAAGAAACAGAAGCGATTGCAACCTCATGAATTCGATTCAGACCTTGGTGATCAATACGTTTTCGTGGCAATGGATGCAGACACGAAACTCGTACCTGCCTTCCGTGTGGGAAAGCGAACGGGTAGACTTGCCGAGTCATTCATGATGGAACTCTCTACACGCATCATGACAAAATTCCAACTTACAACGGATTCATTCTCAGGTTATCGTGAGGCCGTTGATCGTGTGTTCGGCGACGATATTGACTATGGACAAATCCATAAACAGTACCGAGAACAGGGCAAAGAAGAAGCACGACGGTACAGCCCGGGGACGATAATACGGGTTGACCGGAAAGCAATAAGTGGTGAGCCAAAATGGAGAGACGTGTCAACAAGCTTCATTGAACGCCAAAACTTGACTATGCGGATGCAGATGCGTAGATTTACACGGTTAACGAATGCCTTTAGCAAATCTTTGAGGCACTTGGAAGCATCACTGTCGATTCACTTTTTCCACTACAATTTAATGCGAATTCATGAATCGTTAAGAGTTACGCCCGCAATGCAGGCGGGAATTAGCAAACATCTTTGGACTTGGGAGGAGTTTTTGAGATGGAACATACAACAACAGAAGGCGGCATGACGCTATTCGGGCAGACAGCCATAAATAAGGATTTTTCCGATGATGCAAAGATAGTGCTTCATTGCGGCGACACGCACAAATTTCTCGAAACTATTCCAGACGAAAGCTTCCGGTTAATCATCACCTCGCCTCCATACAATCTGGGGAAATCCTACGAAACAAAAACCAGCATCGAGAAATATCTGGAAGGTCATGTCGATGCCATTGATGATTTGGTTAGGGTTTTGAAACCTGACGGTAATCTATGCTGGCAGGTTGGGAACTTTGTTGAAAGATCAGAGGTTTTTCCGCTTGACATATTTTACTACAAACTGTTTAAGGAAAGAGGATTAAAACTGAGGAACAGAATCATCTGGCATTTCGAGCACGGGTTACACGCTTCCAAGAGATTTTCCGGCAGGTACGAGACCATCCTTTGGTTCACCAAGAGCGACGATTACGTTTTCAATCTTGATCGAGTCCGGGTTCCATCCAAGTATCCTGGGAAAACATTCTATAAGGGAAAGAATCACGGAAAACCATCCGGGAATCCGTTAGGCAAGAATCCGTCTGATCTGTGGAAACTCATTGAACACGACTGGGATCAAGGCGTATGGGAAATTCCAAATGTCAAGGCCAATCACCCGGAAAAAACCATACATCCCTGCCAATTTCCCATCGAGCTTGTAGAACGCTGCGTTATCGCCCTCACCAATGAGGACGATTGGATTCTCGATCCATATTCAGGAGTAGGGTCAACACTAATCGCTGGCATCAGACATTCACGTAGGGTTGCTGGAGTCGAAAAAGAGAAACAGTATGTTCAAATTGCCAAGACGCGAATAAAATCATTCTTTGATGGCGACCTTAAGATAAGACCATTGGGAAAACCAGTCTTCCAGCCTACGGGGAGAGAGAAAGTTTCTCAAATTCCACTTGAATGGCTTATTGAGTGAGAATTGTTGGCTTATACTCATTTAACGGTGGAGCAGAGAATGTCCAAAAGAACTATCCCGACCTTTTGGTTGAGGTGAAGCAAGTTATTGCTGGTGTGAATGCGGAAGATCATAAAACTAAGAAAAGTGAAGAAAAAACGATGCTCGGAAAGATGCTCTACAGCCCCTCATCGTTGAATGGTGCTTTCAAGGAACAATTTCAGGTACACGGATGGGCAAGTCTGCGTGTCAAATGTGAATATCCGACGGAATATTATATTGATGGCTATGTTCCAACTCGCAAAAAACACCAACGTAAATCAGAGTTTAGGGAGATGGATTTCATTAAGCGAAAGTTGGGCGTCGAAGTGCAGTTCGGAAAATATTCTTTCATGGTTTATAATGTTGCTGCGAAGATGACAATATTCTCCAATCTTGGATTCATTAACGCTGGAATTGAGATTGTCCCCGTGAAGCAACTTGTTCATGATATGTCTACCGGCGTCTCCTACTTCGAGCAGTTCATATGGGACCTTAAGAATCGTGGTGTTTCAGACATCGACATCCCTGTGTTAATCATCGGAATTGATTCTTAAGATTGAAACTGAGCCACCCCATGTGATCCTTCCCCGAACGACCTCAAACTGAGCCAGTACCCGCACGCGGGCTTATTTGTTCTTTTCCGGAATTTTTGTTAGAATACGGTCAACTTTTGCGGCGCCCATGCAGGTGCACATCACGCACTACATAAAATTTTGAGGCGTTATCATGAATATGTTGGTCATCTCACTCATCCTCGTTGCCTGCCTTCTGATCGTGGTGCTTCTGGTGATCGTGAGACGGCCGCGCCCGGCGCCTGGAGCGGACGCGGCGCAATCGATGGTCATGATGCAGCAGCATGTCGAGGCGCTGCGGACCGACGTGCGATCGAGCCTGCAGAACATCACTGACAATGTGAACCAGCAGCTCACGGCGGTCACCCAGCAGATGCAATCGCAAACGGCGTCGGTCGGGAGCAGACTTGACACGGCGGCGCGGGTCATCGGAGATGTTCAAAAAAACCTCGGCGAGCTCGGGAAAGCGACGGAGGAGATCAAAGAGCTGGGACTGAGTGTGTCAAAGCTTGACGAGCTCCTGCGGGCTCCCAAGCTCCGCGGCGGACTCGGCGAATACCTGCTCGAGGAACTGCTGAAACAGGTGTTGCCGGCCGACCATTTCGAGATGCAGTACCATTTCCGGAACGGAACGATCGTCGATGCCATCATCCGGACATCGGACAGACTAGCCGCGATCGATTCAAAGTTTCCTCTGGAAAATTTCAGGAAGATGACCACTGCGAACAATGACGCCGACAAGAAAACTCATCAAAAGGCCTTCATCAACGATGTGAAGAAACATATCGATGCTATCGCGACAAAGTACATCCTGCCGGACGAGGGAACATTTCCATTTGCGCTGATGTATATCCCTGCCGAGAATATTTATTATGAGATCATCATCAAGGACGAGCTTTCTAACGGTGTCGGGCTCTATAACTATGCCATCGAACGGAAGGTCGTCCCGGTTTCGCCAAACAGTTTCTATGCCTATCTCCAGGTGATAGCGCTCGGGCTGCGGGGCCTGAGCATCGAGCGGAGCGCCCAGGATATCCTCAGCACATTGGGCCGCCTTCACGGGGATATCCAGAGGGTCCGGGAGGCCTTTGACATTGTTGGATCGCACATCGATAATGCGCGAAAGAAATACGATGAGGCGGAAAAGCGTTTGTCAAATTTTGAGGCGCGCCTGGAGAACGTTGCCGGTCATGAGCTGGACGAAAGCAGTCCCCCACTCCCGGCCGGTCAGGAAAAACTTTTTTTGTCGTGAAGGGGTTCGGTGCAACGAATGGTCCGTCTCATTGTTCATCCAAAGAATCCCCAGGGAAGGCACCTCGCGCGTGCCGTAGAGGTCCTGCGCGCCGGCGGCGTCATCATTTATCCGACCGACACGGTGTACGGCATCGGCTGCAGCATCTTCGATAAACAGGCGATCGAACGGATCTACCGGATCAAACGCCAGGAGCTCAGCAAGCCGTTTAGTTTCATCTGTTCGGATCTCAGTCACATCAGTGAGTTCGCGAAAGTATCCAACTCTGCATTTCGATTGATGAAGCATCTTATCCCTGGACCGTTCACTTTCATCCTGCCGGCAAGCAGGCTGAAGCAGCTTCCCAAAAGCATGATATCGAAACGTAAAGAGGTTGGGATTCGCGTTCCGGACAATCCTTTGTGCCAGCAGCTCATCAAAGTGCTCGGTCATCCGATCCTCAATGCGAGCGTCAACGATGATGAAGGGGACGTGATCAATGATCCGGAAGCGATCGCAGAACGCTACGGACACGAGGTCGACGTTCTGCTTGACGGAGGGAAGAGCATGCTGGAGCTTTCGACGATTCTTGATCTCACGGGGGATCAGCCGAATATTATTCGTGAAGGCGCGGGGGACCTCCGTCGCCTCAACCTGGCGCCACAGCACTAAGGACGCGATGTATCTGAAAAACCATTCTCTCACGCTGACGAACAAGGAGTCGGTCATACGCGGCGAAAAGCTCGACGTCGTTGCAGTCTATGCCGATCTCCGCGGCTTTTCGCATTGGTCGCTTGTGGCGACACCGAACCAGATCACCAGGGTCATCGAAGTTGTCTATGACCGGGTTATCCAGCTTGCCTTTTTCTACAAGCATACGTTCCATAAATTTCTCGGTGACGGCTTTGTCCTCATCTGGGAAGTTGCCGATCACGGATCACGCGCGGCGGCGCTGCACTGGGCCCTGGAGGCAGCCTTCGAAATACATAAGCGGTACTGGTTTATCGCGAAGAGCCTTGAGTTTCCCTCGCCGCTCGGATTCGGAGTTGGGATCTCCTGCGGGGAAGTCGTACGCATCGATCCCGAAACGTTCATTGCGGAGATCAACGAGCCGGATTTCGTCGGCTATCCGATGAACAGCGGAGCGCGCCTGCAAAAGCTTGCCGGTCCATTCGGTACCGTTGTCGATAAGGCCGCGGCGAAAGAAGCTGAGCAATTTCCGCGGCAGGTTCTGAGAGACCGTAACAACGTTCTCCGGTTCGAGCTGCTTGCGCCAAACGACAAAGCCAAGGTCATGGCGAACAAGCTCGCCGGGCTCCACAGCGCGGACGTGACCGGGTTTCGCTATGTCGTATGGCCCTATGTCAAAGATTCTTTATGGCATGTTGATGGAAGACCGTGAACGACAGTCAGCAGGCAGTGACGACGGATCTCTCCTTGGTGCACGCCCAAACGAGCGGCCTGTGAGGAGCGTCGCTCGAAATCTCCTGTACGGCATTCTGGTGGCATTGTTGATCTGGCTGGTCCACGCTCTTTTTGGTCTTGTCCACTGGCAGCGTCTTCCGGGCTACCTGATCATCGGCAATATGATGACGTTCGCCGGCTGGGGTGCAGAAGTGCTGTGGCGCAATACGATCGGGAACATGTTGATGCGGCCGCCGCCTTTCGTCGCGTACCTGGCGCGCATTCCGTTCTGGTATCTTGCGGGAGGTATCGGGTATGTTCTCGGCATGCTTGTGGCAAAAAAAACCGGTCTCATCGGCTTCTATGATATCCCCGTTGAGCCGCTGTTTGCCCTCGGTGGCAAGATCGGATGTCTTGTTCAGATTCTGTTTCAGATACCGGTGGAGCGATTTGGGGTGAAGTATTTCCGGTATGGTCGATGAGTGAACCTGCAGCCGACTCACTATTTCAAAATTCATGACGCGCGTAGATCAACATAAGATCGTCGAAACGCTCAACGATTACGTCTACAAGATGAAGGGACGTGACCTTGATGAGTTCGAGATGATGAGGAAACGAGATCGTGACGACGAAGAGCTCGATGAACTCTCCCGCCACAGTCTCTCCGAGCTCTACATCAAGTACGTCCCGGAACGATTGCGCTAAGCGACGGCGCGATGCTTTTCTGAACTCTGTTTTTGTCTCGATGATGGCCGGTACGTCAGAACCCATGGAGATCGCGGGCCTTTTATGCCAGTGCTGCTGAAGAAACATTATTCTCTTTCCTCCGGCGGCGTCGAGGAAGAGATCCACCGGCGCCTGAAAGCGGGGGAAGTGGAGAGCTTCCTGTATGTCGTGCCGACGAAGCGCAAGATGAGAGATCTTCAACGCGAGTTTCTTCGTCATGTTCCCGGTCACGTTGCCCCGGCGTTTCATCTCTTTACGTTCGAAACGCTTGCAGCACGCCTCTTTGCCCTCCTCTGCAAACCGAGACGGCTGGTCTCAAGGCCTGTCCAGGCTGTCCTCATCCTCGAAGCGATCCGGTCGGTCGGGCATTCCCTATCGTATATCCGGCTACACGGACGCCGGCGTTCCCTCCCGCCGGGGACGCTCCAGAAACTCATCGACGTCGTCAATGCTCTGAAAGAATCAGGCGTCTATCTCCCGAGCCTCATCGAGGAGGCGGAGCAAGCCGGGCTTGCTGAACGGCCGAAGCTCAGGGATATCCTTGCCATCTCCGAGAAATATGAAGAGCTCCTCGGCGAGCGCTTCGTTGATGTTCCGGGGATGATGAAGGATCTCAATGCGCAATGGGAAGGGCCGCGGTGTGAACAGCTCTTCCGCGAGCACTATCCGGAATGCCGTACGATCTTCGTTTCGGGATTTGACGAATTTTCCATCCCCGAGCTCACCATGCTCCATCTTCTGTCCGGCATCGCAGACCTCGGAACGCTCGTGTCCTTCGACTATCATCCCAATAACGATGAAGTGTTCGGTCATCTGAAGGAGAACTACGAAAAACTTCTCGATATGGGGTTCTCGGGCGGACCGTCGCTCGACGGCGATCACTCAGGATTTCAATCGTATGTTGCCGAGCATCTCTTTCTCCCGCACCGCCCGCCCGCGCGGCTCGATTGCAAGAACACGATCACTCTCGTTCGGGCTCACGACCGAGAGCATGAAGTTGAACTGATCGCCAAGATCATCAAGCGGCTTGTCCGCGAACGGCCGGACCGCGACCTGAGCAAGATCTGTGTAGCGATACACCATCCGCAGATCTATACCGCCCTCTTCAGAGAAATCTTCGCCGAGTACGGTGTGCCGGCCAACATCACGGACAGGTATCATCTCAATCAATCGCCGTTCGTGGTTTCATTGCTGTCGCTCTTTTCCATCGAAGAGCATAGTTACCGGCTGGTGGATATCATGAGAGCCCTCTCGAGCCCGTATCTCGACTTCCGCTCTTCCGGCGGCAAGATTGACGCTGGCAATCTGTATGCGGTCGGATCGATGCTGAAGAACCCGACAGGCCGTGCTGCGTGGTTGCGGCGGATCGAGGAGCGGCTCTCGCTCATCGATCAGGAACTCTATTCGTTTGATGATGACGGCCACAGGTCCCGCTTCGAGCAGGAGAAAGAGATGCTCTTGAAAGCCCGACTTGACCTGAACGCTCTTTCGCGACTCCTGCAGCGGTTCACCGTCTCGATGAGACCGATCGAATTCAAAATGAACCTGGTTCAACTCCTTGACGAGCTTCGGGTTGTCGATCGGATTCTCGCCGGGCAAACTCCTGACCATGCCCGCATGGAAATCGATGCCAGAGCGTACCAAAAATTCGTCAGCTTTCTGGACGACTTTCTCCAGATCCTTGCCATCGAAGGGAAAGGCGACGAACCGCTGCGGCTTTCGTTTTATACGGAACGACTTCGCCAGACAATCTCCGAGGTGAGGTACAATGTCCGGCAGCGGTACGGCTACGGGGTCTATGTGACATCGATGGATGAGACACGAGGACTGATGTTCGACACCATGTTCATTGCCGGGCTCGTCGACGGCGAATTTCCACCCGTCTATCGTCCGGAGATCTTCTTGGGCTCATCCCGCCGGGAGCGGAAAGAACGATATCACCTTCGCGAGCATCGTTATCTGTTCTACCAGGCCGCGACAAATTTTACCGAACATCTTTTTCTCACCGTCCCGGAGCACGACGGCGACAAGAAGCTGGTTCCTTCGTCATTCCTGGAATCGTTGCAGAATATCGTCGAGTTCGAAGACCCGGGACCCGCCCTCCCGAAGGATTTTTCACGACGGCTCTATTCCGAGGATGAATTGATCCGCTTTGCGGGAGAGCAATTATCGGGGGATCGCCTCTCCGGCGCCGGCGATCTCGCGGTATCGACATGGCCGGCAGAACTGAGAAATACACTCGATCATATGCGCATCGCTGCTCAGGTCGAACAGAGCCGTCTCGACGGACGGACCCTGCCGGCGTACGGCGGTCGATTGACCGGTCTTCTCACCGCCGAGGCCGATCAGGCTCTGGCGGGTTTCCGTCACCGCGTCTTTTCCGTGACGCAATTGGAATCGTACGGCAGATGTCCGTTTCAATTCTTCGCCGACAAAGTTCTGCGGCTCAACGTGACTGAGGACCTTGAGGAAGGCCTGACGCCGATGGAGCGCGGAGGCATCCTTCATGCAATTCTCTTCGAGTTCTATACCGAGCGCCGCGACAATCGTCTCACCCCGCTGACACAAGCGACCGATGAAGAATTCCGCGCCGCCACGGAACAACTCTCGAAGATAGCGAAACGAAAGATCGACGGGATCAAGCTCTCGGACATATTCTGGGATCTCGAGAAGGAGATCATTCTCGGTACACCGAACCGTAAGGGGATGATGCAGGAGTTTCTCGAAGAGGAACGCAGCCGGGGCGTTGAGACGATCCCGGCATACTTTGAAGTTGCGTTCGGACCGCATGTCGATGCGACGCGAAGGGTCGATCCGCTGCTGAGATCGATGGAATCGGTGAAAGCAGGCAGCGTCCAGCTGCGCGGCAAGATCGACCGGATCGATGTCGGAAAAGATTTTTTTGCGATCATCGATTACAAGAGCGGCACAACAGTCGCCGGCAGGCGTGAAATCGATCTCGGCATCAGCCTGCAACTCCCGCTCTATCTCTATGCCGTCGAACAGATCTTCGCGGAGCATGAGAAAAAACACCTGACCGGCGCTTCAGGCAGCTACTACACACTGAAATCTCCGGTCAGGGAAAAGCTCGGCATCGGTAACGGCGAATACAACGGCAGGGCCTTCAGCAAGGCCTCGAAAAGCCGCCAGTTGTTGAACGATGATATCGAATTGAAATCAATCATCGCGCAGGCCATTGCATTTGTGAACGAATATGTGGATGCTATAGCGAAAGGAGATTTTCCCGTCCGACCGAAAATGTCCGACAAGGTCTGCCCGTATTGCGATTTCAGGACGATATGCAGAATACAGGTCCAGAGAGATCTTGCCGCGAAGGACGCAACATGAGGCCGCTGGGCATCGCACGGGTATTTACACGTTTGACCTTTTGCGTGGAATCTGTGAATGCGAAGAGTGTCAAAAGAGGGCAGGAGAATAGCCCACGGGTTATTCATGACAGCGTGACTTTATTCATAAGGAGAGACCATGGAAGAAGATTATCTTGACGAAGAGTTCAGCATCATGTACAGGGAATCGGGGCGAACCCACGTCCTCGATTCGAACACACTTAAGAGGCCGGTGAGAAACCTCAAAGTCCGGAAACCTATGGTGATCGATGCCGGTCAAACGCTCCAGGATGCCATTTCCGTCATGCAGTCCAAGAAATTCGGCTGTCTGCTCGTGACGTCGGAAGGCTCCCGGCTGGCCGGGATTCTCACCGAGCGCGATATTCTCATGAAAGCACTCGGTGAGAAAAGAAATTTCAAGGAGATCAGGATCAGGGAGATCATGACCCCAGATCCGGAATCGGTTCAACCCGACGATAGTATCGCGTTTGTCATGAATGCAATGCACGTCGGAGGGTACCGGCATGTCCCTGTCGTGGATGAACGTCATGTCCCGGTGGCGGTTGTCTCGGTCAAGGACATCGTCGCTTTCATTGTGGAGAATTTCCCCGAGGAGATACTCAACCTTCCTCCGAAAACATCGCGGCAGACGCCGCAGCAGAACGGCGGGTAGAGCGGATGCCCCGCCGGGTCAACACACACCTTTACTCGGAGTGAACCACATGCCGACTTCTTCCTTCCATCGCATCGGGGTTCTCACCGGCGGGGGCGATTGCCCCGGTCTCAATGCCGTCATTCGCAGCGTGGCCAAACCCGCAATGAGGGTCCATGGCGCCGCTGTCATCGGTATCATGGATGGATTTGAAGGTCTCGTCGAAGGCCGAATGCGGGAGCTTTCGGCGATGGACGTCAGCGGCATCATCAACATCGGGGGAACCATTCTCGGCACATCAAACAAGGGGGATCCGTTCCATTACCCGACGGAGAGACCAGGCGGCGTCACGATCTCCGATTGTTCGGAGAAGGCGATCGAAAATTACAAACGATGGCACCTCGACGCCCTCGTTGCGATCGGGGGAGACGGCACGATGGCCATCGCGCACAAGTTCTCGAAGTTGGGCCTGAATGTCATCGGTGTCCCCAAGACGATCGACAATGATCTGGAAGCAACCGACGTCACGTTCGGTTACGATTCGGCGCTTGCAGTGGCGACGGAGGCGATCGACCGGCTGCAGACGACGGCCTCGGCGCACCACCGCGTGATCGTCGTCGAAGTCATGGGGCGATATGCCGGATGGATCGCCATGGGAGCCGGTCTGGCCGGCGGCGCGGACGTCATCCTGATTCCGGAGATTCCCTTCAAATGGAGCTCGATCTTCAATTGCGTGATGGGACGCAGCTCGGGTGCGCGCTTCAGCATCATCTGCGTTGCGGAAGGGGCAAAACCTGCCGGTGGAGATGTCGTGGTCAAAGAAACCGATGCAAAGCGTACCGACCCGGTCAGGCTCGGCGGCATCGCGGATATCGTCGCGGACAGGATTCATGAGGAAACAAAACTTGAGACGAGGGTCACAGTCCTGGGCCATCTCCAGCGCGGCGGGAGCCCGACGGCATTTGATAGAATCCTTGCGACGAAGTTCGGAGCGCTGGCGCTCGAAGCAGCCGCACGACATGAATTTGGCTGTATGGTGAGCCTCCGCGGCCGGGATGTTGTCACCGTGCGCCTCGAAGACGCGGTCAAGCGTCAGCGGCTTGTCCCGCCCGATTCACAGCTGATCGTCGCCGCCAGAGCCGTCGGCACTTGCCTGGGCGATTGACCACATAGAACGATGCATCGATCGTACGCAGAGACGTGAACGGATCGTATAATTCGCTTCATTCGAAAACCATCGAACCGGATTTTCTGCTGGCAGCATATGCCGCCGGGTACTTTCCGATGGCAGAATCGCGCGACGGGCCGCTCCGCTGGTTTTCCCCCGATCCAAGGGCCGTTATTCCTCTTGATGCGTTTACCGTGTCCCGCAGCATGCGGCAGACTCTCAAAAAAAATGTCTTTCATGAGAGAATCGATACCGTCTTCGACGAGGTCATCCGCGCTTGCGGTGAGCGCGAGAAGACGTGGATCTCCGAGGAAATCATCGGAAGCTATCTGGAATTGCACCGGCGCGGCTACGCCCATAGCATTGAAGCATGGCATGAAGGGAAACTCGCCGGCGGCCTTTATGGCGTCGCACTTGGCGGAGCGTTTTTTGGCGAGTCGATGTTCAGCCGGGTGCGGGATGCTTCCAAGGTCGCTCTTGTCTGGCTCGTTGAACGTCTCCGCGGCGGCGGATTCGAATTGCTCGACACGCAGTTTATGACTCCCCATCTTGCCCGGTTCGGCGCGGTGGAAATTTCCCGAAAGGCCTATCTGCGGCAATTGCGGCACGCCGTCGGGAAAAGCACGCGATTTTAGTCCCGGCTCCATGGTTTCATCATGTCTTGAAACGCCAGGTCGCAGAGATCGCTGAGAGCTGGCATGCGCCGTCCGCTGCATGGCGACCTCGGCGCCTCTTCCTTTAAGAACCATCGGATGCTAGCAACCCTGCCGCGCATTGACATCGAGAGCAATCTTTTCTATATTCATACTCCGTAGTATCGCCGCTATTTTCTAAAAAGGATTCCCCCATGATCAAATCGATAATGCTGTTCGCTCTGGCTTTTTGCCTGACAACGGGTCTCTCACAGGAGCCGGCTATGAAGGTCTACGCTGTCCGCTGTGGAAAACTCATCGATGGCCGGAATGATCGGGTTCAGGAAAATGTCACCATGATCATTGAAGGAAACATCATCAGGAGCGTCGGCAAAGAGGCCAAAATTCCCGTCAATGCTGAGATGGTCGATCTGGGAAATCTAACCGTCCTCCCGGGACTGATCGACTGTCACACGCATGTTCTTCTCCAGGGAGACATCACGAATGAAGACTATGACAACCAGCTGTTGAAAGAATCGATCCCGTACCGTACGATACGCGGCGCCGTTGCCGCACAGGCGGCACTGCGGAATGGCTTTACCACCATCCGTGACGTCGAAACCGAGGGCGCAATGTATGCCGATGTCGACATCAAAAAGGCGATCAACAACGGCATCATCCAGGGACCGCGGATGTTTGTCTCCACACGCTCCCTCGATGTGACCGGCGCGTATCCTTTATTGGGATACTCCTGGGAATTGCACATGCCGAAAGGAGTGCAGGTCGTCGACGGTGTGGATGAATGCCGAAAGGCGGTCCGCGAACAGATCGAGCATGGGGCCGACTGGATCAAAGTGTACGCGGACAGGAGCTATTATTTTCTTCCCGACAGCTCGCTGCACGGTATCACGACCTTTACGTTCGATGAACTGAAGGCGGTCTGCGACGAAGCCCACAAACTTCGCCATAATGTTGCTGCGCATGCCGTCGGAAGGGAAGGAATAGAGAACTCCCTTCGCGCCGGAGTCAATACCATCGAGCATGGCGACGGTTTCGATGATGAATTGATCGGTCTCGCGAAGCAGAAGGGGGCCTACTGGTGCCCAACGTTGTTTGTCACAGAGTATGTCGCGGAAGGCCGCGCCAGGGAAGGAAGACCGATCTATAAACAAATGATCAGCCATCAACGAAAGGCGTTCGCGAAAGCCGTGAAAGCCGGCTTGAAGATCGCCCTCGGCACGGATGTGGGAGGATTCGCGTGGGACATCAATCAGGCCGTCGAACTGAGGAGAATGGTCGACGCAGGCATGTCGCCGATGCAGGCGATCAAAGCTTCAACTTCCGTGGCGGCAGAGCTGCTGGCGATGCAGGGGAAACTCGGCGAACTCACGCCCGGCGCTCTTGCTGATCTCATTGCCGTCCATGGCGATCCTCTAAAAGAGATCTCCGCGCTTGAGCATGTCGTCTTTGTCATGAAAGACGGGAAAATCTATAAGAATGTCAGCGGTCAGTGAGACGCGTCGCCTGCCCGAAAACTCTTCGAAACAGAGCAGCGAATGCCATCGGATCTTTGCCACCTCTTGTGTGCCTGTTGTGCATCGTTTAATCCCTTTATCTGCTGTGCTCCTTCTCATCGGCCTTTCTATTCCAGCAGATGCCGGGACATTCAAATCGGGGGGACCTGCCAAGACAACTATCCCCGTCGGTTGGACGAAGCGCCTTCGTCAGGGAAACAGCTCAATGAAGGTATGGCTGAACAATGAACTGGTCGTCGGCATTCAGGCCGCCCCCGATTTTCGTCTCATCGGCCTCGATTATCCCGTCGGCTCGAACAATGAGCATCTCTACGGTGGAGGCCCAACCATCGGCGGCATCGTGAACGGTGAACGACGCGTCAGCTCGGCCTACTGGGAAGGGATCCAGGAATTTGATCCATCGCAGAAGGACACGCTGCGCGAGCGGCTATGGCAGACGTACGCATCTCTCGATACGACTGCCGATTCCAGTGTCGTCGGTTACTACAAGTCGTTCATGGGGAGGAGGAAATACGATGATGATCACGACGGCAAGATCGATGAGGATGAACTCGACGGGATGGATAATGATGGGGACTGGAATCCGACGACGGACGATATCGGCGCCGACGGGATTCCCGATTCGCTGGAGACGGGCTGCAAAGGACCGTATGACCCGGTGAATAATCCCGATCCTGCCTTCGACAACTACACGCCGCAAAAATATGATCCATGCCACACAGATGCGATCCGCATGCTGAACAAAGACATGTATACGGAACATAACGGCATTCCAGACCATGGTGAGCCGCACGTCGATGAGGATTACGCCGCCGTGTCGGACCATGACGTCTATTTCACTGCCACGGATACGTTCAAAGTCCCGGTCATCGGCACACTGAGGCCGATGGGTATCAAGATCTGGGCGAAATCGTATGCCTTTGACGATACCGCCTATGGCGCAATCCTGCCGTTCGATTATTACTTCATCAATGTCGGGAGAAATGTCATCCACGACGTCTATCTTGGATGGAGCGCAGACATGGATCTCGGTCCGCTGAGCAATCCCGAATATTTTCTCCATGATTATGTAGCGTCGCTTCCGCAGTATCACAGCATCTACATGAATGATCCGATCGACCGCGGTGCGACGCCGCTCGCCGTGACAATCCTCGGAACGTCAAAACCGCTCGACTCTCTCCGGTTCGTCTACCAATGGTGGGTGGGAACCGATACACCTCAGATCGATTCTCTTCAATACGGGTGGATGAATTGCGAGGCGTTCAATGGCGAGTGTCAGAAAACGGATCAGCCGCCTTCGACGACCGCCGACATGCGTCTCATTATTGCCTTCGGTCCGTTCGGTGACCTGGCACCGGGCGACACGCTGAGGTTGAACATGGCTCTCGTATCAGGAAGCGGCATCGACGAGGGTGCATCGCCCATGGTCGACAACATCAGAAAAGCGATCACGCTCTTCGGCAGCGGATTCCGCCGGCCGGTCCTTCCGATCTCACCCTGCATGCAGATCACTCCGGGATTCAAGAAGGCGACGATCAGCTGGGGAAGAAATGTTCTCTGTCCGAACGGCAGACCGGCGGTCAACCCGCTCGACGTTTGGGACGATTCCAATCACATCGCTGAGTCGTATCCTCCGGATGACTGGCGTCGGATCAATCCGCCGGAGGGTCACACCAAAGGGGGCCGGATCTTCGAAGGGTATCGATTGTACAGGAGCGAGGATCCCGCAGGCGCTGTGAGCAGCTTCACTCTTCTGAAGGAATACGACATCAATGATGAATTTGGGTTCAACCTTGGGATCGATACGATGTATGTGGATACGAACCTGGTACGTGGGAAACGCTATTGGTATGCGGTGACGTCGTTTGGGATACCGAACCGGACGATCAATACGAGTCAGGTATCACCCGGAGTATTCCGTGCGGACACGATCATCTCTGCAATGACAGAATCGCCGACCGGGACGAACATGGCGAGTCTGGATCTTGCGTTTTCGCCGGGAGAGAAGGTTGGACAGGTGCTGGTGGTTCCGAATCCTTACCGTGTCGACCGTGACTACACGATCGAGAACGGAGGATGGGAGGGGCGTTCGCGCGAATGGACTGAAAATAACCGCATGGTGAAGTTTATCCATCTTCCAAAGAAATGTACTGTCCGCGTCTTCACGCTCGCCGGTGACCTTGTGACCACTCTCGACCATGATGACCCGTTCAGGGGTGAGCTCGAATGGGATCTCCTGAGCAGCAGCCATCGCGCGCTGGCGAGCGGCGTCTATATCTACACGGTGGAATCCGACGTCGGCAAACAGGTTGGAAAGTTTGTCCTCATTCGATAATCTCGAGGCCCTCCTTTGTTTCTCGACGTATCTGAAGCTTCCCGGTGAAATCTCGAGCTGCCCTGACTCTCCCCACACAAGAAAACTACCTTTGCGTATTCAGCCTCTGCGTTTCGAAGTTTTGTCAAAACAAAAACACCCGCGATTTGATTCTCTCGTATTTGAATCCGATATTTAATGGATCAACTGAAAAAATCCCCCGATTTCTTAAATTTTAGCGGTTTCCGCACGTAAGTAAAGTTTACGTCGAAGTGATATCATCGCTCGTGTCATCCAAAGCATTGTTATTTTTTGAAAGCCCTGTTATGAAAATTTTTTTTTCTTTGTTCTTCTGCCTGTCATTGATTTGCTCGCAAGGATTTTCCGGTAATAAGGATAAGTTCGAGTTCGGCGAATCGGGGGGGTTCCGGAAGACCATTGTCGCAACGGGCTGGACGAAACGAATTCTTCAGGGAAACAGCTCCATCAAGGTATGGATGAACAACGAAATGATCCTTGGGAATCAGGCGGCCCCGGATTTTAGGATGGTCGGATTGGATTACCCTGCCGGTGCAAACAACGAGCATATCTTCGGGGGCGGTCCGATCATTGGCGGTATCGTGAATGGCGAGCGGCGCGTCAGCGCGGCGTTCTGGGAAGGGACACAGGAATTTGATCCTTCACAGAAGGATTCTTTGCGCGAGCGGCTATGGCAGACGTACGCATCTCTCGATACGACTGCCGATCCCAGTGTCGTCGGTTACTACAAGTCGTTCATGGGGAGGAGGAAATACGATGATGATCACGACGGCAAGATCGATGAGGATGAACTCGACGGGATGGATAATGATGGGGACTGGAATCCGCTGACGGACGATATCGGCGCCGACGGGATTCCCGATTCGCTGGAGACGGGCTGCAAAGGACCGTATGACCCGGTGAATAATCCCGATCCTGCCTTCGACAACTACACGCCGCAAAGATATGATCCATGCCACACAGATGTGAACGGCTTCGCGATCCGCATGTTGAACAAGGATTTGTATACGGAACGCAACGGTCTTCCCGACCATGGTGAGCCGCATGTCGATGAGGACTACGCCGCCGTATCGGATCATGACGTCTATTTCACGGCGACCGACACGTTCAAGGTCCCGAGTGTCGGAAGCCTGAAGCCATTGGGGATCAAGATCTGGGCGAAGTCGTATGCGTTCGATGATACCGCCTACGGCGCAATACTCCCGTTCGATTATTACTTCATCAATGTCGGACGAAACGTCATTCATGATGTCTACCTGGGATGGGATGCGGACATGGATCTCGGGCCGCTGAGTGCGCCCAATTATGTGATCGATGACTATGTGGCCTCTCTCCCGCAGTATCACTCTATCTATATGCATAACGCCATCGATCGCGGCGCCACTCCGCTTTCGGCAACCATACTCGGCGCTTCCAAGCCCCTCGATTCTCTTCAGTTTATTTATCAGTGGTGGGAAGGCGGCAACACCGTTTCGACAGATTCGTTCCAATATGGATGGATGAACTGTGAGGCGTTCGGGTCGGAATGCAGAAGGCCGGACCAGCCGCCGTCGACGACTGCCGACATGCGTTTGATCATTGCGTTTGGCAACTTCGGCGACATGAACCCGGGCGACACGCTGGTGCTTCATATGGCCCTCGTCTCCGGTAGCGGCATCGACGAGGGTTCGACGCCGATGATCGACAATATCAAGAAAGCGATCACGCTCTTCGGCAGCGGATTCCGCCGGCCGGTCCTTCCGATCTCACCCTGCATGCAGATCACTCCGGGATTCAAGAAGGCGACGATCAGCTGGGGAAGAAATGTTCTCTGTCCGAACGGCAGACCGGCGGTCAACCCGCTCGACGTTTGGGACGATTCCAATCACATCGCTGAGTCGTATCCTCCGGATGACTGGCGTCGGATCAATCCGCCGGAGGGTCACACCAAAGGGGGCCGGATCTTCGAAGGGTATCGATTGTACAGGAGCGAGGATCCCGCAGGCGCTGTGAGCAGCTTCACTCTTCTGAAGGAATACGACATCAATGATGAATTTGGGTTCAACCTTGGGATCGATACGATGTATGTGGATACGAACCTGGTACGTGGGAAACGCTATTGGTATGCGGTGACGTCGTTTGGGATACCGAACCGGACGATCAATACGAGTCAGGTATCACCCGGAGTATTCCGTGCGGACACGATCATCTCTGCAATGACAGAATCGCCGACCGGGACGAACATGGCGAGTCTGGATCTTGCGTTTTCGCCGGGAGAGAAGGTTGGACAGGTGCTGGTGGTCCCGAATCCGTACCGTGTCGATCGCGACTACACGCTCGAGAACGGAGGGTGGGAAGGGCGCGGGCGGGACTGGACTGAAAATAACCGGATGGTGAAGTTTATCCATCTCCCTCCAAAATGTACAATTCGCGTCTTCACGCTTGCAGGCGATCTTGTGTCAACGCTCGAACACAATGATCCCGTGCGCGGAGAACTGGATTGGAATCTCCTGAGCAGCAGCAACCGTGCGCTGGCGAGCGGCGTCTATATCTACACGGTGGAATCCGACGTCGGCAAACAGGTTGGAAAATTTGTTCTGATTCGATAAACGCCTCGTGATGCAAATGGAGGACAATTGGGATATTTGAGTTTTGTCATGAAGGACGGCAAGGTGGTCAAGAATGCGTAGTCGTCATCCGTTGCCTGCATCGTTGATTCTGCTTCTGCTCATCACAGCTCCCTTATTCTCCCAGCCAAAAGCGAGCTCCTCAGATATCCGGCAAATCAGGAATCTCATGGAGCGGCAGGCGGCCGACTGGAACAACGGCAACATCGAGGGATACATGGACGGATATTGGAAATCCGACAGCCTTCTCTTCACGAGCGGCGGCAACGTGCGCCGCGGATGGAAGGAGACCCTTGAGAAGTACAAGAAGAGCTACGATTCAAAATCGAAAATGGGCGTCTTGCATTTCTCTGACCTTGAAATCAATCTTCTCTCATCATCATCAGCCTGGGTGTTTGGCCGTTGGGAGCTCGAACGGGAGAAAGATCGGCCCGGCGGCGTCTTCACTCTTCTCCTCCGGAAGTTTCCTCAGGGGTGGAGGATCATCCATGACCACACTTCGTCAAGTTCACAAAAGGATAGTTCGAAAACATCGCAATGAGCGATCCGTCTGCGATCTACGAGACAAATTTTACCGACCTCAAATTTCTCAAGCGCGGGAAGGTCAGAGATATCTACGACCTCGGCGAGCATATCCTCATCGTGGCGACGGATCGCCTGTCGGCCTACGACGTCATCATGCCCCAGCCGATCCCGTACAAGGGGAAGGTGCTCACGCAGATTTCGAATTACTGGTTCGACATGATGAAGGATGTCATTCCGAACCACCTCGTGAGCACGAACATCGAACAATTTCCGAAATCATGCCGGCAATATGCCGATGATCTCCGCGGGCGCAGCATCGTCGTGAAAAAGACGCAGCCGCTGGCGATTGAATGCGTTGCCCGCGGGTATATTTCTGGGTCTGGATGGATCGAATACAAGGAAAGCAAATCGGTTTGCGGCATCAAACTTCCTGATGGCTTGATGGAATCTTCACAGCTGCCGGCGCCGATCTTCACGCCGGCGACCAAGGCTGACGTCGGCCACGACGAGAATATCGATTTCGACCGGGCGGCATCGATCGTCGGCCGCGAGGTCGCTGAGAAAGTTCGGAGCTACACCATCGCGATCTACAGGAGAGGAGTCGCAATCGCGAGGAAGAAGGGGATCATCATCGCCGATACGAAGATGGAATTCGGTTTGCTTGACGGAGAGTTGATACTCATCGATGAACTCCTGACGCCCGATTCGTCGCGCTTCTGGCCCGCCGCGACGTACAAACCGGGCTCTGCGCAGGAAAGTTTCGACAAGCAGTTTGTGCGCGACTATCTTGTTTCGATTAAATTCAACAAGCGTCCGCCCGGTCCAAAACTACCCGAAGAGGTGATCATGAAAACGTCGGCCTTGTATCGTGAGGCTTTGAGGAAATTGACCGGAAAGGACGTGGAGTGATTGCACTTGATATTATTGAAATGATTGCTATGAGGCAGTCATTCGATTCATATCAATCATCTCATACAACAAACTCTCATGGAGGAACTATGTCACGATTTCTTGGAATAAGCTTGATTTCTCTCGCCGCGCTTGCATGCGCCCTGGCCGGCGAGCCGAAGGAATCAAATATATTTCCCTACAAGATCAATCAGGTCACTTCAGGCAACGGATTGAAAATTGTCTCGATTCCGTTCGACAGCCCGGGGATCATCGCCTATTATACGGTTGTGCGGACCGGCTCGCGCAACGAGATCGAGCCGGGCAAATCCGGTTTTGCACACTTTTTCGAGCATATGATGTTCCGCGGCACGGAGAAGTACCCGAAGACAAAGTTCAACGAATTACTGAAGTCCATCGGCGCCGACAATAACGCGAGCACATCGGACGATGAAACGATCTATCATACGCAGGCGAGCTCCGATGCCCTCGAAACGATCATCGATATGGAGTCTGATCGCTTCATGAACCTGAAGTATTCGGAGGAAGATTTCAAAACGGAATCGGGAGCCATCCTCGGCGAATACAACAAGAGCTCCTCGATGCCGTTTCAGACGATCGAAGAGAAAGTGCGCGATGCAGCATATCAGATACATACGTACAAGCACACAACGATCGGTTTCCTGAAAGACATCCAGGACATGCCGAATCAGTACCAGTACAGCCTGACGTTCTTCGATCGCTGGTATCGACCGGAAAATTGCGTCGTTGTCGTCGTCGGCGACTTTGACCAGGCCAGACTCATGCAGCTTGTTCAGAAATACTACAGCGGCTGGAAGCGCGGAACGTATTCGCTGAACATCCCGGCCGAACCACCGCAGAAGGAAGAGAAGATGATTAACGTTCCCTGGAAGGCGAAGACATTGCCGATCCTCTCGATCGCGTACCACGCGCCTGCGTTCAGCGATAAGGAGATCGACATGGCCGCGCTGAACCTTCTTTCCCAGGTTGTGTTCTCACAAACATCCGATCTCTACAATAAACTTGTTGTGGCAGATCAAACAGTGGAATCTGTCGAAGGCTCTCTCGAAGAGAACCGCGACCCCGGCCTCTTTTATATTTTCTCACGGATCAAAGATCCGGTCAATATCCCGAAGGTCCAGGATGCCATCCTGGCGGCCATTGAGGATGCGAAATCGAAGCCAGTTTCGTCGGAACGTCTCGCGTCGATCAAATCGCATGTGAAGTATGACTTTGCGATGGGTCTTGATAATGCCGATCATGTCGCGCGTCAAATCTCGCACTATATTGAACTCGCGAACGATCCGGAATCGGTGAACAGATTCTACGCGCTGTACGATAAAGTGACGCCGGAAGATATCATGGCCGTGGCGAAAAAGGTCTTCACAACCAACAACAGAACAGTGCTCCTTCTTGCCGAAGAAAAACATGAGGTGAAACAATGAAAATCCTCAACTGCATATTGCTGATGTCAGCTGTGGTTCTTCTCGGAACGACATACTGCGTTTCGAACAACCAGGGCGGACCAAGAATTACAGAGCTGCGGAGCGAGAATTCTCCGCTCATCACCTTCAGGATCATCCTCCGCGCCGGCGCCATCAACGATCCGAAAGGCAAAGAGGGGCTGAATGCTTTAACCGCAACGCTGATCGCTGAGGGCGGGACAAGCGAGCTCACCTACTCCCAGGTTGTCGAAAAACTCTATCCCTGGGCTGCAAATATCGACGTGCAGACCGATCAGGAGATTTCAACGTTCATCGGGGATGTCCATCGGGACCATCTTGACAAATTCTACAAGCTCGTCTCCGATCTCCTGCTGCATCCTCGCTTCGATCTTTCTGATTTTCAGCGCGTGAAGGATCGCGGATTGAATTATCTGAAGAACAGTCTTCGCTCGACGAACGACGAAAGCCTCGGAAAGCAGGCTTTGACCGCGGTGATGTTCGAGGGACACCCATACGGCCATACGGAAATCGGCACCGTGCAGGGATTGACTGCCATCACGCTCGACGATGTCAAGGCGTATTACAAAAACACCTACACACAGGCAAACCTCTGGATCGGCATCGGCGGCGGGTATCCCGCAACACTGATCGATCAGATGAAGGAAGATTTTTCCTCGTTGCCGGCCGGTCAGGTCACGGAGGTCCCTCTTTCGGCTCCCGCCCCCATCAAAGACATGGAGGTGACCGTTGTTGAGAAGCCGACGCGCGCGTACGCCGTCTCGATGGGCTATCCAATCAATGTGACGAGGAAGGACAAGGATTTCTACGCGCTCCTTGTCGCTAACTCGTATTTCGGCGAGCACCGGACGTTCAACGGCGTGTTGATGAACCGGCTGCGCGGCGACCGCGGCCTGAATTACGGCGATTACTCGTATATCGAAAAATTTGTCGGCGGCCTCGGATCCCCCTTCCCCGATCTCAATACGCCTTTGAGGCAGCAATATTTCAGCATCTGGCTCAGGCCAGTACAGCCGGAGAACACCCACTTCGCGATCAGGAATGCCTTATTCGAGCTGAAGAATCTTGTGGAGAAAGGGCTTACAAAAGAGAACTTCGAGAACACGCGGAAGTTCGTCACAAGCTATTCGAAGCTCTGGGCGTCGACGATCAACCGGCGGCTCGGGTATAAAATGGATTCGGAATTCTATGGGACCGATTATTATATCGACCGCATCGAGCGCGAATTGAAAACGCTTACGGTCGACGAAGTGAACGCGGCGATCACAAAGTATCTGCATCCATCCGACATCAAGATCGCCGTTGTGGTCGACGAAGGGAAGGGTCAGCAATTCTTCAACGCGATGGTGGAGAACACGCTCTCGCCGATCAAATACGCTTCATCCGTGCCGCAAAACATCCAGGATGAGGACAAGCTGATCACCGTGTTCCCGCTGACCGTCAACGAGGCCAAATCAAAAGTGGTGAATGCGAAGGAGTTGTTTGAGAAGTAGTAGTTGAGTAGTTGAGTATATGAGTAATGGAGAGGGTGGGGGCGAGTCATGACTCGCCCCTTTCATGAGGGAGGACCATAGCCCACAGCTTCAGCTGTGGGACCACGAAACCGCCCAACCATAAACCAAAACCAACACCGGAACCGTTTCGAACGGTTTCCACACTAAGGGAGGGCAACATCATGTCACATTCCTATACCAAAATCTGGCTTCATGCCGTTTTCGGAACGAAATATCGCCAGTCGCTCATCAAACGAGCGTTCGAAGAAACGCTTCACAATCACATCCGGCATCATCTTGAAGACGATTTCGGATGTCATATTCGCGCCATCAACGGCACAGAAGATCATGTTCACATTCTCTTCCTCGTTGATCCAAAGTACGCCGTCAAAGATCTTCTCAAGAACATTAAAGGCGAGTCATCGCATTGGATGAATCAGCAGAATTTGACGACGGAGAAATTTGCATGGCAAATCGGTTATGGCGCGCTCTCGGTCAGCGAGTCCAATGTGAATCAAGTCGAACGGTACATACGGAATCAGAAGGAGCATCATCGACAGATGACATTCCTGGAAGAGTATGAGAACTTTGTGAGGATGCATGGATTGGCGTTGCTGCTGCAAACCGTTGAAACGGTTTGACCCTGCTTGCTGTTGGAAGACCCACAACTGAAGTTGTGGGATGGCTGGGATCTCAAAGATATCTCCACCCTGGTTTCGTAAGCATGCACGAGGTGGGGCCGACTCATTGCACGCCCTTTTGATTTTATCGACACATGACGGTATATTGTTCCATGAACATCTCCATCCGTGTCAAACCGAATGCCCGCAGGAACGAGGTAAAGGAGCTTGAGAAGAACAGCTATCTCGTCAGCGTGACCGCCCCACCCGTGGAAGGCAAGGCGAATGAGATGGTGATCGAACTGCTCGCAGAGTATTTTGACAGGCCCAAGCGCTGCTTCGTAATTGTTCGAGGCGAAACCTCCAAGCAGAAGATCGTCGAAGTTCGGGAGTTGTAGTTGAGTAGATGGTGAGTGAGTAGATTAGTAGTTGAGTATATGAGTATTTGAGTAAATGAGGAAAGAAAGCGGGTAACGCCTCAAAGACTACGCCCCACATCCCCTTTGCTTCCCTTCACCTCTTTTCTTACATTGTAATCCAATTGTATGACCAGACCCAACCTCAAAGGACTGACCATCGCGGAACTTGAAACGTTCGCCATTTCCATCGGCGAGCGGAGATATCGCGGGAAGCAGCTCTTCGACTGGCTTTATACAAAAGAAGCCTCGTCGTTCGCCGACATGTCGTCTCTCTCGAAATCTCTGAGAGAAAAATTATCGACCACTGCGCGGATTGACTCGCTCCTACTCGTCGCTTCGCAGTCCTCTCATGAGGACGGCACGGTGAAATACCTCTTTGAGCTCTCCGACGGGAAACGGATCGAGACCGTGCTTATTCCGCCGCGGACGGCGTTTCGCGGCAGGGAAGCCGCCGCTCAGGAAGAGCAGAAACGCTTGACGCTCTGTGTCTCTACGCAGGTGGGCTGTCCGCTCGACTGCAAGTTCTGCGCGACGGCGACCATGGTCTTCGTCCGAAACCTCAGTGCAGGAGAGATCGTCGATCAGGTCATGCAGGTGAAAAAGATTTCCGGCAAAACCATCACGAACGTTGTCTACATGGGGATGGGCGAGCCGCTTCTGAACTACGACAACGTCATGAACTCGATCGACATCCTCTCGACGGGAATGAAAATTGCCGCGAGACACATCACGATCTCTACTGCAGGATGGGCTCCACACATCAGAAAAATGGCGGATGAAAACAGGAAAGCGAAGCTTGCGATCTCGCTCCACACGCTGGATGACCGCGCGCGCGCCGAGCTCATGCCCATCAACGAGAAGTTCGACCTCGGCGAGCTCATTGATGCCCTCCGCTATTATTACAGCAAGATGAAGCAACGGGTGACGTTCGAATATATTTTGTTCGACGGCTGGAACGACCGCGACGAGGACCTCGTCCGCCTTGTCAAACTCGCCAAGTCGCTCCCATGTAAGCTCAACATCATTCCGTTTCACAGCATTGAGTTCACTCATCCGACCGGCATCTCGGCGCGATTGCGGCCGAGCCGTCCGGAAAGGATCGATGCGTTCGTCAGACATCTGCGTGAGGCGAACGTTACCACATTCATCCGCAGCAGCGCAGGAGAGGATATCGACGCGGCATGCGGACAGCTTGCGGTGAGAGTACAGCGGACGCGAACTCGCCAGGGCATTGTCAATACACATCACTCTCAACTGAACAAGCCGATATCGGTATGAAACAATTCTCCTGGCTGCTGGCCATCATCTGCGGCCTCTCGACCGCCGCTGCACAAGAGAAACCTGCAATCCTGGAACATGTCGCGCGCGAACGGAGCTACGACGTGCTTCACTACAAACTCAATATCGAAATCGATGAGAAGGCGAAAACATGTAAAGGGGATGCGTCGATCAAGCTTGTGCCTCTTCGGTCTCAATTCACTCAAGTGCGGCTTGATGCCGCGGAGATGATGATCTCTAAAGTTCTTGTTGATGGAAAGCTCGTCGATCATCATGAAGCCGGCGAGACACTGTTCGTCGATCTTGGGAACATGTACGGATTGCGCGACACGCTCAATCTTACCGTCGCGTATGCGGTGTCGTCTCCGAAGCAGGGGCTTTATTTCATCAAGCCCGACAGCGGGTACCCGAAGAAGCAATGGCAGGTCTGGTCGAATGGCGAAGCAGTCGAGAATCACTTCTGGTTTCCGTGTTACGATTTTCCCAACGACAAAGCCACGAGCGAGATGATCGTGACGGTGAATGAGAACTGGACGGCCATCAGCAACGGCAGGCTCATCGATGTCCGGCGCGATCCGAAACGTCACAAGGCAACCTACCACTGGTTCGAGGGGAAGCCGCACGTGTCGTATCTCATCTCGCTCGTTGCCGGCGAATATGTTGAGGTGAAGGATTCCTGGGGAGCGGTTCCGCTGAGCTACTTTGTCTACAAGCACCAGAAGGACGATGCGCTCAGGTCGTTTGAGAAATCGCCGAAGATCATGGATTTTTTCTCCTCAAGAACCGGCTACCCGTATCCATGGGAAAAGTATGCGCAGACTGTTGTGCAGGATTATATCGTAGGCGGGCAGGAGAATGTGAGCGCGACGACCCTTACCGATGGAACGATCCATGACGGGCGCGCGCATCTCGATATGTCCAGCGACGGACTTGTGGCGCATGAAATGGCGCATCAATGGTTTGGGGACCTGCTCACGTGTAGGGACTGGTCTCACCTCTGGCTCAACGAGGGATTCGCGTCGTACTTTGACGTTTTGTTTCAGGAATATGATAAAGGATCCGACGTCGCGCTGAAAAGCATTTACGATGCGCAGCATAACATCGTGACGTCCGACGTCGCCGATAAGCGGAGGCCTTCGGTGTTCAGCAGGTACGTCAATCCCAACGACATGTTTGATTATCACATTTACGGAAAAGGCGCCTGTGTGCTCCACATGATGCGGTTCGTCCTTGGCGATGATCTCTTCTGGAAGGCGATCGATCATTATGTCGACAAATTTGCCTTTCAACCTGTCGAGACGAACGATTTCAAAATCGCCGTCGAAGAGGCAACGGGATACAATCTCCACTGGTTTTTCGAGGAGTGGCTTTATAAGGCAGGCTATCCGGAGTTCGAAGTGTCGACGGGGTGGGACGGAGCCGCCCATGCGGTGAATGTCCGCGTGAAGCAAACTCAAAAAATCGATTCGCTGACGGGGATCTTTACCATGCCGGTGGAGATCGAGGTATGGACGCACGATGAACCCGCAACGTACCGGGCGACGATCTCAAAGGAGGACGAAACATTCTCGTTTCCTTCGTACCAACAACCTCAGCTGGTCATCTTCGACAAGTCGAGCCGGCTGTTGAAGAAAGCGAGTTTCCAAAAAAGTCTCGATGAGTGGATCTACCAGCTTCAGCACGCGGCCGCAGGAGTCGACCGGATCGCCGCCGTGGAGGAATTGCGGTGGCTGGTCGATTCGGCCAACGTCTCGGCGGCGCTGAGCAGCGCTGCCATCAACGATCGCTTCAGCGATGTTCGCCGCGAGGCGGTCTGGGCGCTCGGCGATGCCCGGAGGAAAGACGTTGTGCCCTCCCTGATCGGGGCCTACGGGGACGGTGCGGCGAAAGTGAGAGCAGCGGCCGTGGCCGGGTTGAAAAATCGCGAGGGAGCTCAGGTCCTGCAGACATTGCAGCACGCCTTCGACAAAGACTCAAGCTACGTCGTCGCAGCCGGCGCTCTGACAGCGCTGATGAAGAACGATTCTCTCAATGCGAAAAGCTACGCGAAGGCCGGGTTGACACGTGACTCATACCGGGAGGGAATTCGCATTGCCGCACTTCGGGGACTTGCCGACGTCGGCGATGAGAGCGCCTTCGACCTCGTAAAGCAGTACACGTTCTACGGAAATGATCGCAATGTTAGGATGGAGGCGTTGGGAATCTTAAGCCGTAAATGGAAGGACCGCCCCACCGTTGTCCCCTACCTTCTATCGATGATCAACGATCCGAGCTTCCATGTGCGGCGGGCAGTCATGGAAATGCTCGGGAACCTCGGCGACGAGCAGGCGATGGCCCAACTCCAAAAGGTCGCGGACGCAGAGGCTGATGTCCGCCTCGTCAAAGTAGCCCGTGAGGCGATAGAGAAACTCAAAAAGTCGAAACCGCCGCCAGATGTTCATTAGCGAAAGAATCCCATGCGACTGATTCTGTTCGGCCCTCCGGGCGTCGGAAAAGGAACCCAGGCAAAATTACTTTCCGCCCGAATGAGTATTCCGCATATTTCGACAGGCGATATGCTTCGTGAGGCCGTTGCAACAGGGTCCGATCTCGGCAGAAAAGCGAAGGCCATCATGGATGCCGGCCGGCTCGTTTCCGATGACATCATGATCGGCATCATCCGGAATGTTCTTCGTTCGCCCAAGTGTGTCAAGGGGTTCATCCTTGATGGCTTCCCGCGAACAGTCCCGCAGGCCGAAGCGCTCACGGGACTTCTCGCCGAGCTGTCGATAACGCTCGACGCGGTGGTCAATATGGAAATTGAAGAAGGAACGGTGGTGAAGCGTCTCAGCAGCCGCCTGACGTGCCGCTCGTGCGGCAGAATATATAATCTTCTCATTGATACGCTCATCGATGCGTCGACCTGCCCTGCCTGCGGCGGCGATCTCTATCAACGGGAGGATGACAAACCGGAGACGATCCTGAAGCGCCTGAACGTGTACGCAGACTCGACCAAACCTGTGAGAGATTATTACCAACGAGTCGGGATATTGAAGAACGTCAACGGTATGGGATCGATTGAGCAGGTGAACAAAGCCATTCAGGCAGTGCTGAAGCGTTCGTGATGTTCTCCTGGCTTGTCCCGCGAAGCAGACCTCTTATCGTTGCCCATCGCGGTTCCTCAAAATTTGCGCCTGAGAATACGCTGGCAGCGTTCCGGCGAGCCATCGACGACGGCGCAGATGCCGTCGAACTCGATATTCGTTGCGCCGCCGACGGCGAGGTGATCGTCATTCACGACAGCGGTCTTGGAAGGACGGCAGGGGAGAGAGGCCGGGTCGAACAGATGACGCTCGATGAGCTCAAGTCGCTGAGCGCGGGAAGCTGGTTCCACCGGCGGTTCGCGCATGAAAGAATTCCAACGCTCGATGAAGTGTTCGATCTCGTCCATGGTCGTCTTGGTGTCAATATTGAAATCAAATCCAGCCGGCTCCGTCGAGGCCATTGTGATATCGTCGACCGGTGCGTTGAAATCGTTCGCCGTCACGGCGTCGGATCGACGGTGCTCATTTCGTCATTTCATCATGGTTATCTCGACGAATTTCAGGCAAAGGTCCCGGATGTCGCGGTGGGATACCTTTTTCATCCGCTGAAACGCATTGGCCGGTCGCCCGTTCGGGCGACGAAAAGGAAAGGCGGTCAATATCTGATCATGAGCAGCAGGAGCGTGCGGAAGCACATGATCGAGCATGCGCATGCGGAAGGGCTGATGGTGGGCGCATTCACGATCAACACGCGGAAGCAGTTCGGCCGGGCCCTGCGTCTGGGTGTTGACGCCATCTATACGGATGACCCGGGTGGAATGCGGAAGTTCCTGAACGCGTCAAAATAAAAAAGCCCTCATGCAGAGGGCTTTGTCGTCGAACATGGAGGGTTAGTTCGGCTATTTGGCAAAAATCTGTGTGTAGAGCTTGATCGTTACATCGAAATAAAGTCCGCTTTGGCTCGCTGTCCCACCCACCTTGACTTTCACCGACGCGGGGAGGGAATCGGGGTGTTTCAGTAATCCGTTGAGATAGCTGACTCCCGCGGGATCGAAGGAGAAGCTTGCACCGCCGGGGAGCGACTTAAGCGATGGATCGAAGATCGATCGTTCGGAAGAGAATGTGGAGAGCGGAACATTGCTCAGCGTGAGCAGTGTCGTGCCGTCGATGCTCCCCGATCCGGTGACCGTCGTCGAGGCAAGGGTACCGTTCCTCAGGCTGTCAATGAGGAGGGTGACGTTGAAGACGGTGATCGAATCGACATGCTTATCGATTCCCGACAGAACGTCGTGCAATGCGATCGTTGTGGAATCCGCATAGGAGCTGTCCGCCGTGCTGGCGGCGAAACGCGCGCTCACCGGTGACCCGTCGAAGAGGAGCGGATTCACGCCGAGCTCGCAGCCGATCCAGAACGAAGCCACGACGATGATCGATACAAAACAGACTGCAAAGTATTTGTTGGTTGACATATCAGATTCCTTTCATGTTCAAATTAACGCATCACAGTCCGAGGCCAACGCCGGCGCTCACTGCTGTCACTTTTCCGATGCTGATGTCGGCATTGAGATTCAGGATAAAAAGATTGAGACTCAGGCCGCCAGTCATGCGGTGCTTGTTTTCACTCTCAAGTTCCATATTCACTTTGGTGTTCGGTGTTGATCCCGGGCCGGTGTAGGTGTAATTGACCGACATCGTCGCGGTCTCATACTGGACACCACCGTAAAGGGTAAGGAGAGAAAACGATTTACTTACCTGTGCGCCAACATTCATGGCCTTCGCATCGATGACGTCGCCGATAGTGAGGCGCTCATAGAACACGCCCACGGCGAGATCAACGGGAGATTCCGGAATATATCTGCTGATGCTGTGGCGCAGGCCGACGCCGAGGACGGTGATTTTCGGAAGATCCTGCAGCTCGGGTAACGGAACATAACGAACGACTGCCTGGGTCCCTGCGATATCTCCGATGACCATCTGCGGGATGGCCGATGGCATATAAGCAGTTCGCACCTGGCCGTTCTGGAAATGATAGCTCAGCCCTCCCGGGCCGGTTGCGGTGGCGCCAAGGTCGCCGAACACCGTCGCTGTTTGAACAGGCGTTTGTGAAAATGGGGCCGGGGGAACGGCATTATAGGCCTTTTCCGCATCGCCGATGATGACGCCCATCGCCACCGCCTGGAACTGCACATGGAATCCAAGGTCGTTGATCTCTGCCGTATGATAGAGGCCGGAATTCATATTCGCGCCAAAGCCGTTGACAAAGGGTTGAAGATAACCCCTGATGTTGTCCGATGACAATTGCTTGACCGCTTCCTCAAAAGGGTTTTGCGACAAGCTGCTGCCGACCATCAGGACGGAGCATGCGCCGCACATGATGATCATGCGCAGCGGCCGAAACGCCGGAATTCTATTTTTTGTCATCCTTGTCCTCATCTACTTTAACAAGGTATTGATAATCGAATGTCCAGTCAAGAAAATGTCGGCGAGCCGTGATCGAAGTCACCGATCTGTGCGCAGGCTTTGAAATAAGGTCACAGGAATGTGAGGAAGATTCGACCCAGATCAAGCTGAGGATTGTATCTTTGTCCGGACTTTTCTATATTCAAAAACTTTGATCATTGTGATGATGCTGGAATGTCCATAAGTAATGGAAAAATAGAATGGTTATCAGAATGCCGGCTGCGAGAATTTCTCTTGCTGCTTGTCATCCTTACAATCGCCGGCTGCGGGAGAAGCACAACCGAGAAGATGGGAGATGCGCTTGGTCGGAGCGATCAGGCCGCCATCCTCTTCAATCAACAGAACTATGTTCGCGCGCTGTCAGAGATCCACGAAGCGATCATCATCAATGGCGAGTTGAAGCGTGACTCCGCTCTCGGTGAAAATTATATTCTCCTCGGTCTCTGCCAGCGAAAGCTTGGCGCTTACGACAGCGCGCTGACCGCGTTCACCACATCGCTCGAGTACTTTCATCTCGTCGGCGATCAGAAACTGGAGCGGCGCGGACGGATCGCGCTCGCTCAGCTTTCGTACGATCTCCATCGCTACCGTAACGCTCTCTCGGTGGCGGCGGACGCGGCGGCTGAGGGAAAGGTCTTTGCAGATTCGGCGAACACGTTTCAGGCGTTGCTGCTCGTCGCGAGGTCCAATCATAAACTTCGCAATTTCCCGAAAGAGATCGCCGTCCTGGAAGGACTCATGGGTGAAAACATGATCGGCGTGAGCGAGGAGGTCAGACAGGATATCTGGGAAATGCTCTTTCATGCTCGTGCGGGGAGCGGCGTCCAGGAAGACGTGCGTGCGACGTTCAGCAGATGGTGCGCGTCCGCGGCGGCGGGCGGCGATAGTGCCGCCCTCGCGCGTCCGTATGTTGCGTGGGGACAGTACCAGGAATTGCTTTCTCATCCGGACAGCGCCTCCCGTGTTTATTCCCATGCCCTCAATCTCATTGGGGGAAAAACAAAGCGGGCGCTGCAGTCAAGAGTGCTGACGTCGCTCGGCAACCTTTCGTACAAGGGAAAACATCTTGACAATGCGCGGCTCTATTACACCGATGCCCAGCACCTCGCCCAACAGGAGAACAATATCCTTCTTGAGCAATCGCTCAACCTCATGCTCGTTGCATGCGACTGGAAGAGCAGCACGGCCAGAAACGCCCCGGAACTCGAAAAACGTTGCGCACAGATCGCTTCGGTCTGCGCTCAAACCGCCTGCTTATCGGGTGAAGTGTTTGCCTTTTTCCTCCAGGGGATGATCGCCGACAGGCGCGGCGACACCGCCTCCGCCTTGCCGTTGTTCCGGCATGCGCTTGCGCGCCTGGCGGAAAATGTTGTCCAGGTCGAAGACGATCGATCGATCGCCGACGAGTTGACCGGTCTGTTTCTCGAAGGAGAGAACCTCGATTGGTTTGACCCGCTCTTGCGCGTCTACTGTCTCTCGAAAAACGCGGCCGAGGTCATGGCTCTCCTCGAACGGCGAACCCTGAGGAAGTATGAGCAGTTCTTCTCCCGCCTGAGCCTCTCGACGGCCGATCGCGATATCAATCGCGCACTCGAGCAGATCACGCTGAAGCGCAACGCCACTCAGCTTCTGGAAGCTGATATCCTTGGTGAGCTGGCCGGCGGCAGGGCGCGCAATCTTGAAAGGTTTGAGACGCTCAAGGATCTTCTCCCTCAGAGGCTTGCGGATCTCCGCAGCAGCGCTGAGTCGATCGATGGAAACAATTTTCGATGGGTTCTTTATCCCAAGCTCATCACGATGAGAATGATTCAGGACACGCTCCCGCCAAACACCGGGCTCGCGGAATATTGCACGCTGGAGAACCAGACATTCGTGGTCCTCGTCACGAGAGATACGTTCTACGTCGGGAACGTGAACGTGGCGAGACGGTATCTCCTCTCGTCGACGCAGGAATACAATCGCCTCATCGGCGATGTGCGGCTGAATGCCGATGTTCCGCTCTTCGATGCCGCATCGGCGGAGAGAAGAATAGCTGAACTCGCACCGATCCTGCACTCGTGGTTGTTTGAGCCGATCGCGCCGATGGCGATGAATCTTTCGAAACTGTATGTCGTTTTCCCCGAAGAGTATGGATGGCTTCCTCTTCATACGCTCCGCCCATCGGGAAGCGGAGCGGGGTCGAGCCTCATCAATAAACTGAATATCGGCTATCTTCCTTCCGCCGCCGCGCTCCTTTTTTCATCGACGGGAGAAAAGTATACAAAGGATATTGTGGGTTTTGGTCATGCGGGAAGAACGAGCTGGGACGTTGAATATGAGCTGAAAGACATACGCGGATTTTACGACAAAGCGAGGATGTTTTTCGATACGACCGCAACTCTCGGGCACCTGATCCCGCTTTCGTATGACCTGCTTCACGTCGCGGCGAGCTTCGCGCTCCATGTGGAGATGCCCGACAGCTCCGCGGTCACGCTATCGGACGGCGTCACGCCGTATGGCGTCGAGGATGTCTCTCTCGGAAAAATGTTGATCGTTCCGCAGCCACAGACGCTCATCTTCAGCAATGTCAGTCCCGTTCCAGGCGGGCTCTGGCGTTATCCGGCAATGGCATTTCTCGCCGGCGGGTCCCGGAACGTTATCTTGACGATGTGGCAGGGGGAACGGAAGGCGAAAAAGTATTTCGGGGAGGTTTTCTATACCAATCTCATGGCAGGCATTTCGACAAGCACCTGCTATCATCAGGCGATCGTTGCCATGTTGAAAAATGAGGAAACCATGAAGTCGTTTCAGTGGGGGCTCTATTACCAGTTCGGCAGGTGACAGTAAGACAGGAGGATAGACGTGGCGGATGGTTTTCTTCATGAAATGATCGCTCCATCGGTGACGAGGGTCGGATATTGCGCGGTCGGCGTGGTTGACGTCGCGTTTGGCCATGGGCGGAGTTTGCATTTTTCAGAAAAATACACCATATTTTTTGTCTAATGGCATGCAATTCGAAATGACTTCTGTCCCATTTGTCCGAAGGAACGATGTCTATTCTGGTCAGTAATCTCTTTAAGCTCTACGGAGACACGACCGCCGTTGAGAACATCTCCTTCGAGGTGCATTCGGGTGAGATTCTCGGCTTTCTCGGACCGAACGGCGCCGGGAAGACGACGACGATGCGAATCATCACTTGCTATCTTTCGCCGAGCGCGGGCACGGTGAGAGTTGAGGGGCGGGATGTCACCAAGGAATCGTATCATGTGCGCCAGCTCGTCGGCTACCTTCCCGAGCAGAATCCTCTCTACCTGGATATGAACGTCCTTGATTACCTCGAGTACGCTGCCCAGCTCCAGGGTGTGCACCGGCAGCTGATACGCAGAAGGATGAAGGAGATGGTGGATGTGTGCGGGCTCGGAGAGATGAAGCATAAGGACATCGGTCAGCTCTCGAAGGGGTATCGGCAGCGTGTGGGCCTCGCGGCTGCGATGATTCACGACCCGAAGATCCTTATCCTCGATGAGCCGACGAGCGGTCTTGATCCGAACCAGATCGCCGAGATACGAAACTTGATCCAGAATCTTGGAAAGGAAAAGACAGTCATCCTCTCGACGCATATCCTGCCGGAGGTGCAGGCGACATGCAACCGGGTGGTCATCATCAATCGCGGCAAGATCGTCGCCGATGGCCCTATTGAGGACTTGCAGCGCGGTCTCCATGGCGGTGAGCGCATCGTGCTCGAAGTGGAACTGCCGGAAAGCGAAACATTCAAGACGCTTTCGGTTCATGTGAAGAGAATTCCCGCGATCGAAAGCGTCTCTCTCATCGGCGAGATTGACGGCGTCATGAAGTTCAGTGTCGCCACGTCACAGCCCATCGACGTGCGGAAAGACCTGTATCAGCTTTGCGTGCACCAGGGCTGGGGGCTCCTCGAGCTCCATCGGGAACAGACGAGCCTCGAAGATATCTTCAGGGAACTCACGGTAGACGTAACGCGATGATGTCAGGAAATATCAAACATATATTTTTGAAGGAGCTCCGGTCGTTTTTCAACTCTCCGGTGGCCTATATCGTTATTCTCGTCTACCTCGTGATCCTGGGCTGGTTCTTTACGAGCAATCTCTTCCTCAGCGGGCAGGCGACGCTCCGGACCGTTTTCGAGATGACGCCGTTCCTCCTGTTGTTCTTTGCGCCGGCGATGACGATGCGGCTCATCTCCGAGGAAAAGAAATCCGGGACCCTCGAATTGCTTATCACGAAACCGCTGAGAGAACATGAGATCATCGTCGGAAAATTTCTTGCCGTGCTGGGACTTTATTTTTTCACACTCCTCCCGACCCTGGTCTACTATATCACCGTGTCGTTCATCGGCAGCCTTGATCTCGGCGCAGTGATCGGCGGCTATATCGGGCTGCTCCTTGTGGGAAGCGTATTTCTTGCCGTCAGTCTGTTCGGCTCGGCCATCACCGAGAACCAGGTGGTCGCATTCATCGTGAGTTTTCTTATTGTGTTCGCGCTCTTCATGCTCGATAAAGTGCTCATCTATCTCCCGAGTTCCCTCGCGAGCATTTGTGAGTACGTCAGCGTCGATTATCATTTCTCAAATATCGCCAGGGGTATCATCGACACGCGGGATCTCATCTATTATCTCTCCGCGGTCACGTTCGCTCTCTTTCTTGGGACCGTCGTGCTGCAGAGACGGCGGTGGATGGGATGAGGATTGACATGCCATGAATCAACGAAACTCGACAGTTCGGATTATTCTAGTCCTTGGAATCCTGGTGTGCGTCAACCTCATTGCGATCCAGTTCTTCAAGCGCTTCGACCTGACGCATGACAGAATCTATACGCTTTCGGACGTCAGCAAGAATCTCGTGCGCTCCCTCGACGACAAGGTTGTGGTGAAGGCGTACTTTACCTCAGATCTCCCCGCGCCGTATAACAATAATAAACGGTCCCTGCAGTACCAGCTTGATGAGTACCGCGCGTACAGCGGTGGGAATTTTCAATATGAGTTCATCGATCCCTCCAAGAAAGAAGATCTGAAGCAGGAGGCGCAGAAATATGGAATTCCGCCGGTTCAGGTCCAGGTTCTGAAAGAGGATAAGCTGCAGATACAGGAAGCGTATATGGGACTGGTGATGATGTACGCCGACAAGCAGGAACGGCTTCCGGTCGTGCGGCCGGAATCCAATCTCGAATATGAGATCAGCTCCGCCGTGAAGAAAATGACCTCGAAGGAACTTAAGAAGATCGGTTTCCTCTCGGGCCATGGAGAGCCGACACTGCAGCAAATGGGGCATGTGCAGGAAATGCTGAACAAACAGTACCAGGTGACGACCGTCGACATCACCGGCGGGAAAGCAATTCCGCCGGACATTGCCGTGCTCATGGTTGTGGCTCCGGATAAACCGTTCAAGAGCTGGGAGAAATATCTCATCGATCAGTTTCTCATGAAAGGCGGGCGCATCGGGTTTTTCCTGAATAAGGTGAGTGCAAATCTTCAAGGTCAAACGGCCCGTCCTCTCAACGTTGAGCTCGACGATCAGCTTGAATCGTACGGTGCCCGTGTCAACGCGGATCTCGTGCGTGACGCGAGTTGTGCATATGTGAGTCTCCAGCAGCAGGCTGGCGCCATGATCTTTCAAACCCAGGTACCGTTCTATTATTTACCGCGCGCAAGTGAATTTGAAAAATCGAGTCCCATGGTCAAGGATCTCAGTTCTGTGGTGTTCTATTTTGCCAGCTCGATCGATACGAGCCTCGCACGCGCAAAAGGGTACACCGCGCAGGTCCTGGTCCGGTCGTCCAAGCACAGCGGCCGGCAGGAGAATTACTTTGTGATCAATCCTCAGATGCAAATGACGGCCGACATGTTCAAGGAATCCGGGATCCCCCTCGTCGCAACCATCGAAGGCGCTTTCGTCAGCGCCTTTGCATCGAAGCCGGTGAGCGTTGATTCGACACTCCGCGGGTCGGTCGACACGACGAATAAGATCGTCTCGGGGAAACTTTCAAAGATGGCCGTCGTCGGCGACGGCGATTTTTTCCAGGATCAACTTTCCGGAGGCAACAAGGACAATTTTCTGCTGGCCAGCAACATCGTCGATTATCTCGCCGATGATATCGGCCTTGCAGCGATCCGGGCGCGCGACAGCGGCACGAAACCTCTCGACGAAGTGACCGAAGGAACCCGCAGCTGGGTCAAAGGGATCAATCTTGCAATGCCTCCGCTCCTCGTGCTGCTCGTTGGCATCGTGAGGTGGCGCTGGAGAATCGGTACCCGGAAACGTCTTGAATCAAAAGCCTTGTAACGTACTTCAGGGGGAAGAAGCATCATGAATCGTTCAACGATGATACTCTTTGCGCTGCTGATCGTCCTGGGGGCAATCGTCTATTTTCTCATCCCTTCTTCCAAAGAGCGAGAGGTCAGCGACAAAACTCCACAACTGACCTTCACCGTCGATTCTGCATCGGTGGTCCGGTTAGATTTACTCAGAGGAGCCAAGACCGTGACGTTCGAAAACGTCGGCGGGAGATGGATGATAACGGCCCCCGGTCGATATCTCGCCGATGCGCCGTCGGTGATCCAGGCGATCAAAGGTCTCGCGAGTTTCAGGATCGGGAGTCTTATTTCATCCAATCCTGAGAAGCAAAAACTCTTCCAGGTTGACAGTAGCGGAACCAAAATTACCGTCACCGAACGGTCCGGGAAATCTTCCTCGATCATTATCGGGAAAATGGGCCCCTCGTTCTCGGAAGTCTATTGCCGCGCTCCGGCCTCCCGGGACGTCTATCTGGGCGAGGGAATCGACAGTTGGGCCGTGAACAAGGAACTGAAGGAATGGCGCGACAAAGCCATCATGCTCATGCCGTCGGAATCGGTGAAGGATATTTCGTATTCTGCAGGCGGCAGGCAATTTGACTTTCACCGCGACAGCACCACGTGGGAATTGGGAACATCCACCGTCGAAACAAGCGTCATGAATCCACCCCTCGCGACATTTGCCAATTTGCGCGCCGATGACTTCGTCGACACGGCAGTCACTCCTCAAACTCAGCCGATCGCGGTGACCGTGAAAGGTGTTGATCGCGTCACCCTGCAACTGTTTCCCGTCACGCCTGACTCGTCAAAGTATGTCGTCCGTTCTTCATCGTCGCAGCAGTTGTTTGTCATCAATAAGTATGTCGCCCAGCAGATTTTCAAACCGCTGGAAGGGCAGGAGGTGTTTCACAAGGGGGCCTCTGCACCGATGGCTGTGAAAAAGCCGGAACCAATGGCAACACCGCCGGCAACCACAGCGTCCGGACTGAACCAGAAACCGTCGTTGCCGCAGGCCGGCACCGGTGAGAAGAAACAGACCGGAAAGACTGCCGTAGCGCCCGCTCTTTCGTTCGGAAAGAAATCGGGCGTGACCTCTCAGCCGAAAAGCGGTGTGACGGGAAAATCGTCCGGGATCAATCCCTCACAACCGATCATCACTGAGAAAAAAAGGACAACAGCCCCGTCGAAAATTCCCAACACCGCCGGAGCACCCACAAAGCAAAGTGCTCCCGGCACCAATCCTCCGCCAATGAGCGGGAAGAATGTGGATTCTGGCGCAGTGAAAACCCAACCGACGTCGGAACCTCAACCTTCCAAGCCTCCTGCTGCTGGCGCAAAACGGACACAGTCGTCAACCGGTGACGACGAAGGGGAGTTGACAGTGTACACCGTCAAAGCGGGGGAAACGATGCCGATCATTGCGAAAAAGTTCAATTGCACTGTCGAACAAATCCTGAAATGGAATCTCCTCAAATCGATTACAGTCAAACCGGGCCAGGAACTCTACATCTACGTAAACAAATAACACTTCGCGCTGTCACAGATCCCGCGCGTTTCTCCGGAACCTTTTGGCCGCGCGGAGATGTTCTGTCATCTGGACTTTCTTATCTCCCGGCTCAAGCGTTTGGGGTGATAATTCACGCTGTCATGTCGAACAGGTTAAACAAAGGAGACAATACATGAATCGAATACTTGCAGTTCTTTGCGCCGCTGCCCTTCTCTGGGGGATCGGCACTGCCGCGCCACAGGAGAAGTCGAAGGGCGAAGCTGGAAAGAAGACCCCCTCGGCCAAAGAAATAACGATCAAGGGGGAGGTTGTGGAAATTTCATGCTACCTCGCGCACGGAGAGACGGGCGATAAGCACCGAGAATGCGGAATGGCATGCGCAAAGTCCGGCAGTCCTCTCGGCATCCTGACCAAAGACGGAAAGCTCTATGTCTCCGTTTTGCCCGATGATCATAAGAACGGTCCGAACGCAATCCTCATGGACCATGTTGCACACCAGGTTGAAGCGACGGGGATCATTCGCGAAAAGAACGGACTGAGGGGAATGATGATCACCAGGGTCGCGATGGCCGCAGACGCACCACCGGAAGAAAAGAAAGAACAATAGCGGGGATCGTCATGACGACGCGTTCGCCCCATGCCGGTCAGGATGGGGCTTTTCGTTTTTCCGAACGCCTGAATCTCAACGCATGACCATTTGATGGACCTTCCATTGATTTCTTGCGATCACACTATCCACGATCGGATTCGGCGTCAGATAGAGAACGATGAGCTTGTAAGCGGAATCGATCGGAATTTCAACCGCCTTGGATTCAGGCAATGCGTTTTTCGATACACCAGGGACCAGAGGGACTTTCATGATCGGGTCTGCAAGCGGCGACATGTAGGGATGAGAGATGATGAGATTGACCTTCCGCTCTTCGAGATAGGCAAGGGTCGCAATGCGCTCATGACCGGCTGTCCGTGCGAAGTAATATCCGTGCGTGGTCACATACCTGTCGCTCAGACCGAGCATATCGATCGTTGTTAGTCTCGAATAATAGGGAATCGCTCCCGCCGCCGTCGTCGCGATCGATACCGCCCCATCGTAATTAAATGCCCTTCCCAGAACCTTTCCGATTTCTCCCCAGTGCTCGTCGGGAGAGGCGATGTGCCCGTGGAGCTGTCTCACCGGCTCGATGCCGTCCAGCCGGTCGTACTCAAAGGTTGAAGCGTGATGGAATGTTCCAAGAAAGACCAGAACGATCAAGCCGATGCGGATCAGGGCCGAGCGTACGAAGCAGAAGATCAACCAGCTGAGCAAAATGAAGATGAAAGGGATCACCGGGACGAGAAGACGGAATTCCATAAAATCCCCCCCGACCTTCACAATGTAAGCTGTCCAGAAGAGCACAATGCCGAGAACGAACAACAGCGGAACCCGCATTGGTCTGAAAAACTTCCGGAGGGAAAAAAGGCCGAGGAGGAGAAATGGGTACAAGAGATATGACGCGGTGTAACGATGCAGGAAATGCACTCCGCGACTGAGTGTTTGAACCGACGCCACCTTGACGTAAAACGTGTTGGGGAGAATGTCGCCGTAGTACGACAGCTTCCAGAGGAACCAGCTTCCGACGATAAGAATGAACGGGATCGTAAGAAGCGAAAACCTGATGAGTTTGGAGCGACGTGGTGAGGCTTCTCGCCACAACTGGTAGGAGACGACAGGGAAGACGACGAGACAGATGATGGCGGAATCGAGCCGCAGGAGGACGCTCAGCGTTAACAAGAGCGAAAGCTTGAGTGCATCGATCGGGCGGCACGTTCCCGCAGCGTCCCACCAGAGCATTGTGCACGTGATCCCGAGATACAGTGCGGCCTGCGCGGATGTTTCCAATCCTCCCGTGGCATAGGAGCTGAAGGTGAAATTCGTGCCCAGCAGGATCACGGTCGCGAGACCGATGTCGTCGGATTGGAAGATGAGCAGTGCGATTCTGTAGGTGAAGAGGAGCGAGCACGCAAAGCAGCATATCCCGATGATCGAAGACCAGATGACCGGATCGCTCCCGAGAGCGATGACGCCGCTCATGACCAGCGTCCAGAGAAAATTCGTATACCCTTCTATTCGCTCGCCATTGTTCCAGACCAACCCGTGTCCCCGGGCCAGGTTCTCCGCGTACCGAAACGAAATGAACGCATCGTCCTGAATGAACCGATTCCACCAGGCATAACAGAGAAGGCCCGCGATGATCGCGAACAGCACAGCCCTGTGATGTGTCCTAGAGAACGTATAGAGAAAAGACATGATATTGGCCCGAAAGGCTGCGATACGCGAACGTAGTGTACAAAAAAACAGGTAACCTGTCAAGCGATCGACAGTGAATCTCGGCAGCGACGTGGGACGGAGAGGCAGGGGCCGGCGCCGGAGCGATGACCGCCCCTTGAAGAAGAGACGGTCAGCGCCGGCAACGGCGGTCTAATCTGTTATGATGACCAGGTAATTATCCTGCCAGAAACTCCGTGGCTCCCCGATCGTCAGCATCGAATGTTTTCGGTCGATCGCTGCCTGCCTGTAAAACTCAACGTTGCGCTTGGGCACGATCTCATCGATGCTCCCGTCGATCTGAATGGTCGTGTCTGAATATTTGTTGATCGGATTGAAGTATCGTGTGTCAAATCCGTTTGCGAGCACCGTCGTCGCACCGAGCAAGCCCCACAGGAAACCGCCCTCCTTCTTGATGATCCCCTTTTGTTCGAGATCCCTTCTGGTGCCGATGACATAAAAGCTGGTGGTGATCTTTGTCTGCTGAGTACCGATGAGACTGTGCTGCTTGTCGATGATGGAGTCGCGTTGAGTGATGAGCCGCGTCTTTTCACTGATTTGAGATTCAAGTCCCTGAACGCGCAGTTCGAGCTCGGCGATCGACTGTTCACGCTCCGTGATCGTTTGCTTCAGATTTGCGACCATCGCTTTCAACCCGACATACTGGGTCTTGTAGTTGTTGATTTTTGACTGCAGGTTTGCGACGGACTTTCTGTTATTCTGGAGGTTGGAATCAATTTCCGAAATCTGGCGCAGGAGATTCACCCGGACCTCCTGGTTTGTCAGTTTCTTCTTCGCTTCCATCTCATTGGCCTGATGGAGGAGGAGTTTTTCCTTGGCGCGTACCGTCTCAAGGTTCGCGTAGACGGCGTTGACCGTTTGTGTGACGGTCTCGACATACTCATCCCGTGAGGAAACTTCCTGCGAGAGCTGGCGATTCTGGTTCTGGAGATCGGCAAGTTTCTGCTCCATCTCCGGGTTCTTGTTCTGACATCCGGCGAGAACGATAAGGATCGGGACGATCCACAGCAGGTTTTTCATACACTATGCTCCTTCATTTCTTGAAATGATGATCTTTGTTCCGGACACTGTTTGTCGGCAACTCAGGTTGTTACAAAACTACGAAGAAAAGAGGAAAGATTCACGTTAAAAATCGTTCATACTTGTCGCCCCCTTCAAAGGTTTGTAATTTTGACGGAATTTTGGTATCTTTTGTGCATATTTTATCTCAGTTTGGCATATGCATCATTCAACAATCATTCCGAATGGTGCAAATTTTCTTCATTCACCTCCATATATTGGATAGATCATTGAAGGCTGGCATTATTGCTGCTGGTGAAGGGAGTCGTCTCAAGGCCGAAGGGATTGCCATTCCCAAACCGCTCGTGGAAATTGAGGGAGTGTCGTTGATCGAACGACTCATTCTGTCGTTCCTCCGACACGGCATCACGGAAATCGTTTGTATCGTCAACGAGGATTCTCTGCGCGTCAAAACGTTTGTCGAGCAGAAAGAATTCCCCATCCCCGTTCGCTTTGTTGTGAAGACAACTCCAAGCTCAATGCACAGTCTGTTGGAGCTGGCCCCGCATCTCAACGACGGACGTTTTCTTCTCTCGACGGTCGATTCTGTGTTCCATGACGACGAGTTTGCGCGGTACCTGCGGCAGGCGAGCGGGAGGAACTCCGTCGATGGCGTGCTTGCAGTGACGAAGTATATCGACGACGAGAATCCGCTCTATGTCGAGATGGATGATGCTTATCGCATACGTTCCTTTTCGAAATCAGCACGGTCGGAATGGGTGACCGGCGGCCTCTATGTCCTCTCTCCGAGGATATTCACGGAGGTCGAACGCATCCAGACAACAGGGATCGGGCGGCTAAGAAATTTTTTCGGCCACCTTCTGGAGACGGACTATGCGTTAGAGGGCTTTCCATTTTCGAAAATTATCGATGTTGATCACGTCCACGACATCCACGTCGCCGAAGAACTGCTGCGTCCTCATTGAGCATGGCTGAACCTGTGAACGATAGCCTCCCCATCCGGGCGCTGAAAAGAAGGTTGCATGCCATTCAGGAGTATTCCCTATTTGTTTATGAGAATGTCCGGGCGCTTCCCTCGGCCTGGCGTTACCGGAAAGACACGCTGGAGCAGATGTACATCATCGGTGCGCAGGCGTTCATGATTGCCTTTCTTTCCGGCCTCTTCATGGGAATTATTATGGCGATCGAAGCGGGTCACAGGCTGGAAACGTTCGGCGCCAAACTTCTCGTGGGCCGCACCACGTCGCTGGCGCTTGTTCGCGAGCTCGGTCCCGTGATCACCGGTCTCATGCTGGCGGCACGCACCGGCGCAAAAAATGCCTCCGAGCTCGGTTCAATGCAGGTGAGTGAACAGATCGACGCTCTCCGGGCGTTCGGCACCAATCCGATAGAAAAGCTTGCCGTGCCGCGCCTTGTCGCCGCAGTCATCATGTTTCTCCCGCTGACGCTCGTCGCCGATCTTGTCGGTCTCATCGGCGGAATGTTCGTCTCCGATATCTGGCTGCACGTCGACAAGGCGTTCTACTGGCAGTCCGCCGTCTATGATCTCAAGATCAAAGACCTGGTCGTCGGTTTCGGCAAACCGGTCGTGTTCTCTTTTTTCATTTCGACGATCAGCTGCTATTACGGCCTGGCAACGACCGGCGGGACGGTCGGCGTGGGCAGGGCCGCCGTGAACGCCGTCGTCGTCGCGTCGACCGTCGTGCTGTTTAACGATTTTATCTTCACGAAAGTCATCTGGACGATACTCTGAATGATTCAAATCAACCACGTGACAACCATCGTCGATGGTCGGAAGATTCTGGATGATGTCTCCTTCCACGTCAAGGACGGGGAGACGAAAGTCATGCTCGGCCCGAGCGGCGCAGGAAAAAGCTCGCTGCTCAAGATCATCCTTGGGCTCTGGAGGCCTGATTCCGGATCGGTCATTGTCGGCAACACCGACATCACACGGCTAAGCGAACGGGACCAGCTCCCGATCCGGCGCCGTATGTCGATGGTCTTTCAGGGGAATGCGCTCTTTGACTCGCTCACCGTCGCCGAAAACGTGGGCTATTTCCTGAATGAGCACCATGACCTCCATCCGACGGAAGTCGCGGACCGGGTCGGCGACTGTCTTGAGTTCGTCAATCTGAAGAACACCGAGGAAATGCTTCCCGAAGAGATCAGCGGCGGGATGAAGAAGCGGGTCGCCATCGCGCGCGCGATCTCGTTCCATCCGGAAATCATTCTCTATGACGAGCCGACAACAGGCCTCGACCCTGTCAACGCAAAAACGGTCACCGAGCTCATCCTCAGGCTCAAGCAGGAACGGGGAGTCACGGCAGTGGTCGTGACCCACATCCTGCGAGATGCCTTCGCGGTCGCAGATTCTCTCGCGCTGATGCACGAAGGGCGCATCGTCTTCGACGGAAGTCCCGAGGAGCTGATGAGCTCGAGCAATCCCTTTGTCCAGCATTTCCTTGCCGAGATCAGAGAGGAAGCGGGTATCCCCGTCGCCTGACTGTACCGCCATCTATGAACACAGGACAATTGAAATTTGCAGGACTGAAAGTCGGTATCGTCGTTCTCATCGGCCTCATCATTTTTGTATTTATTGTAAGTGTCGTTGGGACAGAACAGAACATCTTCACATCGACATACCGCCTCAAAGTCTTCATCCCCAATGTCCAGGGTCTTGTCAATGGCGCCATGGTGTCGCTCGGTGGACTGAAAATCGGCTTCGTCAGCGATATGCAGTTTACGAAAGAAAATGGGATGAACGGCGTCGAGATCACGATGAAGATCGTGACGAAATACCGGTCGTCCATCACGATAAACTCCGTCGGCCAGATCAAGACGATCGGTCTGCTCGGTGACAAGTATATCGATCTCACCATCGGCAGTCCGGGTGAACAACCGCTCGCCGAAGATTCATTCGTTCCCGTGACGCCGTCGTTCGACCTCGAAGCGGCCGGCCCGCAGTTCAAGAAAGCGCTTGCGGACTTTACCGATGTCATGGGCAGCGTTAAGGGAATCGTCTCGACGATGGACAAAGGCGAGGGCTCGATCGGCCGGCTGATCAAACATCCGAAAATCGCGTCCGAGATGGAACGTCTCCTGGCAGCGCTGAACAACGTCATGAGTTCCGTCCAAAAGAAGCAGGGGACGATCGGGAAAATGGTCTTCGACGAACGATTGTCAAAGGACATCACGGATGTATCGGCGAATCTCAAGATCGTCACGGACCAGATCCGCGAAGGAAAAGGAACCGTCGGGAAACTCGTCATGGATGATAAGCTGTACGCGAACCTGACGTCGTTCAGCTCCCGGGCCGACTCACTGATCGGTAAGGCGGCGGGAGATTCGAGCAATGTCTCCAGGCTCATCAACGACGCTCATTTCTATAGCCAGCTTCTTTCGCTGATGCGCGACCTCAATCTCCTTCTCGTGGATCTCAAGCAAAACCCCGGACGTTATATTCACGTATCCGTATTCTGACCGTTGTGAAAAATATCTGGAAGATCTCATTCTTTGCCTTTGGGTTGACGGCGTTCGTTTACCTCGTCTGGCGCCTCGGTCTCGACCAGATCGTCGCGAACATCGAAAAGGCCGGATGGAGTCTCCTCTACGTCATCATCGTGTGGTTCGCGATCTACCTTCTCAACACGCTTGCGTGGCAGCTTGCTCTCGGCGGGAAAGGAGACGGTATCGCCTTTCCAAAATTGTTCATGGTGACCGTATCGGGATTCGTCCTGAATTACATCACGCCGGTGATCGCCCTCGGCGGTGAACCGTACAAGATAAAGATCCTCGGTGAATCAATGGAGAAAGCACATTCGATCTCGGCCGTCGTTCTTTATCGGATGGTTCATCTCCTCGGGCACATGTTCCTGCTGTTGACCGGAATCGTTTCGGCCCTGCTCTTTCTGTCGCTGCCGTTCTCGTTGGACGTCGTCCTTGCGGCGGCAGGGGCCGTGATCATTGCCGTCATTGCCTGGACGTTCTCAGGACATCGTGACGGAATTTTCGAGCGTCTCACGAAATTTCTCGCCGCTGTGCCGTTGCTGAGCAAAGCTGCCGGAGCACTCCGCAAGTATGAAAACAATCTCCGGGAAATGGATCAGGTGATCACCGATGTCTATCATAACCGCCGAAGAAAATTTTATCTCTCCATCGGCGTCGAGTACGCCAGCCGAGCCTGCATGGGGCTGGAGGTGTACCTCATCCTCCACGGTGTCGGCGTTGAGACGACCGTCGCGTCGGCGCTGTTTCTCTATGTCCTTTACTCGATCCTCATCAATGTGCTCTTCTTTATTCCGCTGAATCTCGGTGCACGGGAAGGCGGATTAGTGGTCGGGCTCGGGACGCTCGCGCTGCCGCCGCTCCTCGGCGTCTACCTCGGCGTGGTCATGCGGATCAGAGAATTTTTCTGGATCCTGCTCGGCCTCCTCTTCATTCTCCTCACCACGGAGAAAGAGAAACCATCTTCAATGACAACAGGTGGCTGATCCCGATAATGTTTTCTCATTTTTCATTTTGAATTGATGTATGACTATTCTTCCCCATCTTTTGCTGACCACCGTCGGCGTCCAGGCGCTCGGGCTTGAAGGCAAGGATATCATTCTCGCCTACACGTTCGGCTACGGCATCGATCTCGTCGACCATCCGATCAAATTGCCCCTCTATCTGAAAAAGAACGGGAAGAAAAACGAAAAACATTATCATTGGCGGACGCCGCTCCAGGAGCCGGTGGCGCTCATGTGGATCGTTCCGCTCTCGGTGTATCTCGGCACCTATGTGCCGGCGTTATTCTTTGTTTCTCACTTCGTGCTCGACTATATGGTGAGTTACGAAAAACGGCCGCTCTATCCGTTCAGCACCTACACGACCGAAGGGGTCCTGCGCCGGTATTCCGATACGCAGAAGGAGATCTGGGTATGCAGCATCTGTGCGCTGTTGGTGGTATTGTTGGCCATGATCAACCATAAAATTATCTGACGTAGCAAATCCGTTTGAATATTTGAACTTGTTCAGGGTTTAGAAATTCATATTTCGAAATTGTAAAGAAATGCGTAAGATCTCAGACCGTATCCTCAATAGCTTCATAGGTTTTGTCCATGAGACGCTCGGTCTCACGCCGAATCAGATCTCCACTTTCGGTTTCCTTGTCGGCATCGCGGCGGCGACGCTGGTCGCCCTCGGCGCTCTCGTCCCGGGCCTCATCGCGCTCGCTCTCTCGCAGGTGATCGATGGGTTGGACGGCGGTGTGGCAAGGCGGTATGGACTGCAATCGAAAACAGGACAAACGCTCGAGGTGATCTACGATCGAATCACTGAGCTTGCGATATTCCTTGCGTTGGCATCGACCGGTCTCGCAAGCTATTGGATGGCGTCCCTCGCATTCGTTGCGATACTTCTCGTGACGGTCATGGAACCGCTTTCGGGATTCGACCCGGGCTTCAAGCGGTTCATAATCTATTTTGGATATCTTGCGACGGTACTTTTCCATATTCGCGGGTTTGAAGCTTCCATGCATGTGATCTTTTTTGCAAACTTGGCAGGCTTTGCCGTCGGCACGATCATGGTCGACTATCGCCTCCAGCGCGAGATCGACCGCCAGGCGATCGTGCGGCGGGATGCGGAGTTGGCGATGGGAATAACACAGCCTCCGGACGATCCACCATCATTTTTGTCGAAACTGTTTTCATGAAATTGCATTTTGCCGGCATCAGCCGAAAAACGGAATTTTCACCGAACCATGTCGTCAACGATCTTCTCATCATCAACCAGACCGCCGATGCCGTTCGCGCGCTCGGCGCCGAGGTGACGATGTACGATGAAGGGCTCATCACGCCCGACTCTGTGAAGGAGAAATATGTTTTTTCGATGGCGCAGGGCCCGACCGGATCAAAGACGCTGCTGAAGATCGAGGATCGGGGCGCGCACATCATCAATTCCCCGAAGTCGGTCATGAATTGCTACCGGATGAATATGGTGCGGCTGCTGCCGAAGGCCGGCATTCCTTTTCCGAGGAGCGTCGTCGTCGCCACGGATTCGGATATGAACGCGAGAGATGCCGGCTTCACGTCGGAAAAGATCTGGATCAAACGGGGCGATGTCCATGCCGTTCACAAGGAGGACGTCACGCTGGCAAACACCGCCGATGAAGAACTGAATCTCCTCAAGGAGTTTCACCAGCGTGAAATCAATGAGGCGATCCTCCAGGAACATCTCGACGGCGATACGGTGAAATTCTATGCCGCCCGCGAAACGGATCTTTTCCACTGGTACTACCTCAACGGCGTGTATCACACAACATTCGATGAGAAGAAACTTCGAGAGCTTGCGTCCGCTTCGGCGGAAGTATTGAACCTGTTAGTCTACGGAGGTGATGCGATCGTCGGAAAAGACGGGACCATCACCATCATCGACATCAATGATTGGCCGAGCTTCGCGCCCGTACGCGAAACGGCAAGCAAGATTATTGCACAACTCCTACTTAGAAAGGCACAAGAATATGCTCGTCAGTGACATGATTACGAAAAAGGCATCAGTGAAAACCACGATCCCCGGCCCAAAGTCCAAGGAGATCTTTGACTACGAACAGCAGTATATTTCCCCCGGCATCCAGACCATTGCAACACTCTCCCAGATCGCCATGGAGAAAGGCGAAGGATGTCTCCTGCAGGATGTCGACGGCAACCGTTACATCGACTTTTCCGCCGGGGTCGCGGTCTCGAGCCTTGGCTATAATCATCCCAAATATGTCAGGGCGCTCCAGGATCAGGTGGCAAAGGTGCACGTCGGGAGCTTTGCGACCAGAGTGCGCGCAGATCTCTCCAGGCTGCTCTCCGACATCGGTGTCGGGACGGTACGCCGCACACAGTACTACAGCGGCGGTGCCGAGGCGGTCGAAGCGGCCCTCCGACTGGCAAAATCGTACACGAAGAAAACGGAGGTCATCGGTTTCTGGGGCGGGTTCCACGGCAAAACGCTCGGCGTCGTCGGATTGATCGGAGACGATTTCAAGCATCAGCTCGGACCGCTGCCGCACGGCATTTACAATACTCCGTATGCCAATTGCCGCAGATGCCCGCTGAACCACACCTTCCCTGATTGCCACTGGGCGTGCGTCGACTTCATCGAACAAAAGATCAAACTTGAAACGACAAACAATGTCGCGGCGATCATCGTCGAGCCCATCCAGGGGACAAACGGCAATCTGGTGCCGCCGCCCGGATATCTCAAGGAACTCCGCCGCATCGCGGACAAGATCGGCGCAGTGCTCATCGTCGACGAAATGATCACCGGTTTCGGCCGCACGGGAAAAATGTTCGGCTGCCAGCACGACGAGATCGTGCCCGATATCATGACGATCGGGAAAAGCTTCGGCGGCGGATACCCGATGACCGGTCTCATGGCGAAGGAGGAGATCATCTTCTCGAAACCGTTCGCCAATCCGAGCGGAAGCTCTTCGAGTTACGGAGGCAACCCGCTGGCTTCAGCGGCGGCGTATGTCACCGTGAAGACGATCATTGAGGATGGCCTTGTCGAAAATTCCGCGAAGGTCGGTGCATTCATGCTGAGCAAACTGACGGCGTTCAAGGAGAAATTTCCGTTTGTCGGTGATGTGCGCGGGCGCGGTCTGCTGATCGGCGTCGAGCTGGTGAAGAACAAGGCGACGAAGGAGAAACTGGACAAGGAAACCTGCAAGGTCATCTTCAAGGAATGTCTTAAGCGCGGCCTGATCGTCATGGGGTATAACCCCGATATCCGCATCAACCCGCCTCTCATCATTGATGAAGCGACGGCAGCCGAAGGTATCGACATCATGGAAGAGGTCTTTACGCATGTCGCAGATCGCATCAACCTATAAGTCGCGCGACGTCGAAGAGACGATCGATGTCTATTTCTATCGTCCGCTCGGCTATTTCGTAGCGAGAGGATGTCAGATCGCCGGCATCACACCGAATGCCGTGACGATCGTCAGCATCTTCATTGGTGTCTACGGCGGTCACCTTCTCTATTACAGGGATTTCATGACCAACGTTTGGGGGTTCGTCCTCTGGATTATCGCCGACACGCTCGACAGCGTCGACGGTCAGCTTGCCCGCATGACGAACCACAGATCGAAGATCGGGCGGATCCTGGATGGACTTGGCGGCAATCTCATGTTCGTCAGTATGTATATTCATCTGTTTGCGCGCATGGTGACGACGTTTCCCGACATTAGCTGGCCTCTCTTTCTTCTCCTTGTTCTCGGAGGCGGCATCAGTCATTCTCTTCAAAGCTCGCTGGCCGATTATTATCGCAACGCGTACCTGAAGTTTGTCGTCGACCCCTCAAAATCCGAGCTGGAAGGTGCGAACGACCTTCGGCGGGAGTATGAAGGGATCGCGTTCGCGGAACACCCTGTGAAGAAAGTCCTTCTGCGGATCTACCTGAACTATACGATTCAGCAGGAGTCGCTCTCGAAGAATTTTCAGACCCTGCGACGGCGCATCGCGGCTGAATTCGGTGCGCAGATTCCGGATTGGCTTCGGGATGAATACCGGACGATGAACAGGCCGCTCATGAAATACTACGCGATCATGACGACGAACACACGGATGATCGTCATGGCGATCTGTGTTCTGATGGATCGCGTCCCGTGGTATTTCATCGCCGAAATTGTCGGGATCAATCTTGTGATGGTTTTTGTCACGATGCACCAGGAAAGGTTGAGCGCAGAGCTCTGCCGGGAGATCGATCGGCGGAAGGGGACAGACTGATGCTTCGCGGCGCGATCATCGGCCTCGGGAATATTGCAGTGCGCGGGCATATCCCGGCGTATCTGACGCATGAACGGCTGAAAGCGGATATCCGGATCTCCGCTGTCATGGATGTCGTCGAGCAGAACAGGGAGAAGGCTCACGAGCATCTCCCGGGCGCTGCGTTCTATAGTGATTTCGATGCTCTTCTTGCTGCCGACCAGCCCGATTTTGTCGACATTTGCGCCCCTCCGCACACGCACGCCGGCTATATCCGCGCCTGCGCGGCAAAAGGGATCCATGTCATCTGCGAGAAACCGCTCACCGAGAGCTTTGCGACGAGTGTCGATCTTGTCTCGACGATCCGCGCTTCGAACATCGTTTTTGTTCCGTGCCATCAGTACAAATATTCGCCGCTCTGGAAATCGATCCAGGACGTCATCTGCAGCGATGCTCTCGGCGGCGTGACGCTGGCGCAGTTCAATGTTTTCCGGATGCATGCCGACTCGGGCACAGCCGCATGGAACCCGGAGTGGAGAACGAACAGGAAGCAGAGCGGCGGCGGCATTCTCGTCGATACGGGAGCTCACTATTTTTATCTCGCGCAATATTTTTTTGGCATGCCGAAGAATGTCTCCGCCATTCTCCGCACGCTCAAACATCGTGATTATGGCGTCGAAGACACTGCCGTCGTGACTCTCGAATATGAAGATAAGCTCCTCCAGTTGAATCTCACGTGGGCGGCGAATAACCGGGCAAACAGCGTGGTTATTGCAGGAACAAAAGGAAGTCTGACCTATGACGGCATGAAGCTCCTGCTGACGACGTCCGGCGCTCCACGGGAGATCCCAATGCCGGACATTTCGGATAAGACCCAGTATGTCAGCTGGTACGCTTCTTTGTTCGAGGATTTCGCGAAACGGGTTGAGGAAAGGAATTACAGCGACGACCTGCTGAACGAATCTGCCGCCGTCATGAAACTCCTCGATCTCAGCTATCGCAGTTCGGAAGAGTGCGCCGTCATGGATGTTCCATGAGGGCGGCTCTCTTTGATTTCGGGGGAACACTTGACACCGATGGCGTTCACTGGAGTGAAAAATTCTGGGACCTGTATCAGAAACACAGGATCGCTATCCCGAAAGCCGCCTATGAGAAGGCCTTCATCGAGTCGGATCGTCGATTGATGGACGATCCGGCGATTTCCCGGGCGACGTTTCATGAAACACTGCGCAAGCAACTCACGCTCCAATTTAGTATTTTAGGTCTCGGCAGTCATGACCGCGTTCTTTCAACGATAACGGACGATTGCTACAACGAAGTCCAGCTCTCGATCTCCAGAGCAAAAACAATTCTCGCAGGGTTGAAGGCAAAATATAAACTCGCTCTGGTTTCAAATTTTTACGGCAATCTTGACGTGGTTTGCAGGGAATTCGGCCTTGATCGGCTCTTCGATGCCGCGGTCGATTCGGTTGTCGTGGGGATCAAGAAGCCGGATCCGGCAATTTTTGGCGAGGCGCTGAAACAATTGCATGTTACAGGCAGGGAAGCATATGTCGTCGGAGACTCGTACGAGCGCGATATCGTTCCGGGAAAAAGTCTCGGCTGCACGACGATCTGGCTGAAAGGGAAGAGCTGGACGATGCCGGCGTCGACGGAAGCGGCAGATCACATCATCGATAGTTTTCAACAGATCAAAAAGCTTTTATAAAGTACCCACGAGGAAATCACGATGAAATCAACTCATACCATTCTCAAACCAAAAGGCAAGCTCGGTGTCCTCATCGTCGGATTGAACGGCGCCGTCTCCACAACGTTCCTCGCCGGGGTCATGGCTGTGCGTGAGGGTGTTGCGAAGCCGATCGGTTCACTGACGCAGATGGGGACGATCCGGCTCGGCAAGCGGACGGAGCATCGCTCACCTTTCATCAAGGATTTTGTCCCGCTGGCCGGGTTGGATGATCTCGTGTTCGGCGGCTGGGATATCCGGAACGAGAACTGTTACGAATCCGCCGTGCAGGCGGGCGTATTGCAGAACGATCATCTTGGCCGCCTGAAAAAGGAGCTTGGATCGCTCAGACCGATGAAAGCGGTGTTCGATCAGTTCTATGTAAAGCGCCTGAAAGGCTCGCATGTCAAGAAAGGAAAAACGAAATATGAGCTCATGGAGGCGCTCCGGGAGGATATCCGTGAGTTCAAGAAGAAGAAGGAACTCGACCGCTGCGTCCTTATCTGGTGCGGCAGCACGGAAGTTTTCATCAGCCTCAGCGGCGTGCACAGGAACCTGAAGAGATTTGAAGAGGCGATGAAGAAAAACCACGCCGACATTGCGCCCAGCATGTTATATGCCTATGCAGCGCTCAAGGAGGGTGTCCCGTTTGCGAACGGTGCGCCCAATCTCACGGTCGACACGCCGGCCTTGATGGAGTTGGCGAAAAAAATGGGAGTACCGATTTCTGGCAAGGACTTCAAAACCGGACAGACGCTCCTGAAAACCGTTCTGGCGCCGATGCTCAAGGCGCGCCTCATTGGCCTGAGCGGCTGGTTCTCCTCAAATATTCTCGGCAACCGCGACGGCGAGGTGCTCGACGATCCGGAATCATTCAAGACCAAAGAGGAAAGCAAGCTCTCGGTGCTTGAAGGCATTTTGCAGCCTGCGTTGTACCCGGATCTCTACAAGGACTATTACCACAAAGTTCGCATCAATTACTATCCCCCGCGCGGCGACAACAAAGAAAGCTGGGACAACATTGATATCTTCGGCTGGATGGGATATCCGATGCAGATCAAGGTGAATTTCCTCTGCCGCGATTCCATTCTTGCGGCACCGATCGTCCTGGATCTCGTGCTGTTTATGGATCTCGCACAGCGCGCAGGGATGAAGGGCATTCAGGAGTGGTTGTCGTTTTATTTCAAGAGTCCGATGGTTGCGCCAGGATTGTATCCAGAGCACGACTTGTTCATTCAGCTCATGAAGCTGAAGAACACCCTGCGCCATCTGAAGGGAGAGGAGTTGATTACGCACCTGGGACTGGAATACTACGATTGAAGTCTTACGTGTCGTACACGTCATGGCAGGCGTTGGATGTGAAAGCTCACGCGCATCGTCGAACAATCCAGACGCTATGCTCCATGCTCTCTGCTCACCGCTCTCTGTTGACCGCTAACCAGGATTTCAACCCAATCAAGGATTTCTCATGGCCCATCTTACGGTAACCGACAGGAAACAAGATCAGCAGCTTGAACGTCTTCTGAAGACTCAGAAAGATGTCTGGCGCGTTTTCCGCGTCATGTCCGAATTTGTAGAGGGTTTCGATACGCTCTCCAAACTTGGAAACTGCGTTACCATCTTCGGATCGGCACGCGTGAAACCGGGAACACCCTACTATCGGCTCGCGAAGCAGGTGGCAAAGGAATTCGGCAAGGCAGGATACGGTGTGATCTCGGGCGGTGGCCCGGGAATCATGGAGGCCTCAAACCGGGGCGCCCGCGAAGCCGCGGCGCCATCGATCGGAGTCAATATCGATCTCCCCTTCGAACAGCAACCGAATCCCTATATTGATCCGGATAAGCTGATCACGTTCAAGCACTTCTTTGTCCGCAAAGTCATGTTCATCAAGTATGCACAGGGCTTTATTGTCCTGCCGGGAGGTTTCGGCACGCTCGACGAGTTCTTTGAAGCCGTCACGCTTATCCAGACAATGAAAATTCATCCGTTCCCGGTTGTCCTTGTCGGACGGGAGTACTGGAAAGGACTGCTCGACTGGATCAACGCCACCGTGCTGCCGGAGGGAATGATTTCGAAAAAGGATCTCACGATTTTCTCACTTACCGATGATCCGAGGGAAGCTGTCGATATCGTAAAGAGATTTTATAAGAAAGAGAAACATGGACCGAACTTCTGATCGGACGATCAGATGCCTCTAGGCCGTTGGAGAAAAGTCCGGCAGGAATTTGAGCTCAGGAATCCCTGGTGGACGTATCGCAAAGACGTTACCCTGCTTCCGTCCGGCAAAGAGGGAGAATATCATTTCGTCCATGTCAAGGGGTCGAGCCTCATCGTGCCCGTCATGGATGACGGAAAGATGATCCTTGTCAATCAGTATCGTTATCTCGCCGATCGGGAGAGCCTGGAGTTTCCGTGCGGCAGCGTGAAAGAAAATTCAATGTACGACGAGACAGCCCGCCTTGAGCTTGCCGAGGAAACTGGCTTTGAGGCGATCGATATGACGCGCGCAGCGCAATTCAATCCATACAACGGGGTGACGGATGAAATATGCTGTGTCTATGTTGCGCGTGGTCTCACACCAGTTGTCGCGAGGCATGATGAGACGGAGGAGTTCGAACAATTGCATCTCAGCGTTGAAGAATTGGAGGAAAAAATCCGTGCCGGGATCATCTGGGACGGGATGTCGCTCGCGGCGTGGGCTTTGGTGCGACAAATCGCTGCCAAGTGAAGATGTTCTCACGCAAAGACGCAAAGAACGCAAAGTGTAATTTCAGGCCCGGACCTTGTGTCTTTGCGCCTTTGCGTGATATTCTTTTGCTGTTGTGCGTGTCATTCTACGCTGTCTCACAACTCACCTGCGCCGGCCATGTCCGCACTGGCGCCGAAGTCCTCATCGGAAGACAAATCGATCTCCTCTCCGGGAAACGGGTAGGCGTCATCTGCAATCATACGACGCTCCTCCCGAACGGCACTCACCTTGTCGACACGCTCCTCCGCATCGGGGTGCATGTAACGGCGCTCTTCGGTCCGGAGCACGGCATCCGCGGTTCAGCAGGAGAAGGGGGCGCCGTGGAAAGCAGCGTTGATAAAGCAACCGGACTGCCCGTCTATTCCCTCTACGGCAAGGTCACCAAGCCGACCGCCGAGATGTTGAAGGATGTCGATGTGTTGATGTTCGACATTCAGGATGTCGGCGCAAGGTTCTACACCTACGCCAGCACGATGGCGCTTGCGATGCAGGCTGCCGCGGAAAACGGGAAACCGTTTGTTCTCCTCGATCGCCCGAACCCCATCAACGGTATTGATATGGAAGGACCAACTCTTGACACGGCATTTGCGTCGTTTGTCGGATTGTTTCCCATCCCGATCCGTCACGGGCTGACGCTCGGCGAGCTCGCGAAGATGATATCCGGCGAGCGATGGCTCGGTGGAGGATTGAATATCGATCTCACTGTCGTTGCGATGGAGGGTTGGAAACGCGCGATGTGGTACGATGAGACCGGGCTCCCATGGGTTGCACCTTCACCGAACATAAGGACTCTCACGACTGCGACCGTCTATCCCGGGACATGTCTTTTTGAAGCAACGAACGTTTCAGAAGGTCGCGGGACTGATAGGCCGTTCGAATACATCGGTGCGCCGTGGATCGACGCCCTGAAGCTCTCGTCACAATTGCAACTCGCAGGCGCGAAGTTCACGCCGATCCGGTTCACCCCGACGGCGGATTCAAGCGCTGCTCCAAATCCAAAATATAAGGATCGCCTCTGCGGGGGAGTGCATGTCGAGGTCATCGATCGGAACATCTTTCATCCGGTTGAGACAGGATTGACAATGCTTGAAGTCGTGCGGGCAATGTATCCGGATTCGTTACGGCTGCGGGACAACATGCTGGATCGTTTATCCGGCAGTGCAGCGATTCGCCGGTCGCTGAACTCAGGCCAGCCGATGCTCCGCATGCTCGATGCTTCGCGATCGGCGGTCGAAGCATTTGACAAACTTCGAAACAAATATCTCCTCTATCATTGAGGGTGATTCTTTGACATTCTGTCAAATTTTCCTTATATTTTGACCGTTTTGATACTAGTGCCATTCCAACTAATTTTACCAAATCCCGCCGCAGGCGGGATGCAGGTAAAATTAATGTTGGAATGAGCATCCCGCCTGTTTTTGGCGGGATCAAGTTAGCAGATAATAGTTGGATATGCACTAGTTGACGGCTGAGTTCACGAAATGCCTCCTGAAAACGTCCGCGTTCGTAAAGAAAATCGCCATTTCACGTTTGTGGTGGTCCCAAGCGGAGATGCAAAGCAGACGCGTACGTTCTCGGTCAGCAAATGGAAGTTAGTGGTCTCAGCGTTCGCGTTGTTCTTTGTCATCAGCGCCGCTGTTTTTGCCCTGTTGGCCTATACTCCGGTCAGGTATCTTTTGCCCGTTTCGAATCCCGAACTTGAACGAAAGTATGGGAAACAGATCCTTGAGATCCGGGAACAGTTGTCGCACATTACGCAGGAAATGACAGTCCTTCGGGGATACAATCTCAAGTTACGGAAAGCGCTCGGCGAGACCGTTGCAGGCGCAGATAGTTCACTGGCTGCTTCGGCCGTCGCGCCAGGCCCTGGCTCGGGTGTGACGCCGGCAGGTACGATAGCTGAACCGACAGGAAGAGCTGAGCAGCAGGTGCCGGCGCCTGAATCGCGGCAGTTGATGACCTTCGCGCCGGGGAATGAACCTGCAGGAGATCGTCAAAGTGCGGTCAGAAGTGGAAAGGCGATCGATCTTCCGTTGGTGTCGCCCGCCGAAGGGTACATCACGCGAGGTTTTGATACAAGACACTATCATTACGGCACGGATTTCGCCGGAAAGAAATCGAGCGGTGTTCTTTCCGCGGCAGACGGAAGTGTCGTGTTTTCCGGCTGGACATACAACGATGGGTTCATGATCATGGTCGCACATGATCGCGGATATCTCACCGTGTATAAACATAATGAGGCATTGTTGAAATCGACCGGGTCTGCGGTGAAGAGGGGCGAACTGATAGCGCTTCTCGGAAGCACCGGAAAAACGAGTTCCGGACCGCATCTGCATTTTGAGGTCTGGAAAGACGGCATTGCGTATGATCCTGAAAAATTTCTCCTGGCAAAATAAGGAATGACGACATTGGTGAAATCGGAGAACTCCTCGGAACTGAATCTGGTCGCGGCAGGGACGATCTTTGAGGGGAAGTTGAAGACTCCCGGAAGCATCCGCATCGACGGCAAGGTTATCGGTGAAATTGTCGCGATACAAAACATCGCCGTCGGCCAGGCAGGAGACATCGACGGGAACATCTCCGCAAAGAATATCACGATCGGCGGGAAGATCAACGGAGTCGTGATGGCGCAGGAGAAGCTCGTATTTGAATCGAAAGCGGTTGTGAGAGGTGATATCCGGGCTGCAAAGCTCGTTATCGATGAAGGTGCGATATTCGATGGCAAGTGCATGATGTCGGAAAAAACGCCGGCACCGTATCCTCCGGATCACAAGCCTGAACAGCGCAAACCGGAAGAACGGCCGTAGCCGTGACCGACCCCGATGACGGTAAGCAGAATGGGGGTCCGGCAGGTTCTTTCAAAGCCATTCGCGCGGCGAGCCCCTTAATAGGTGCAGGTGTTCAAATGGCGGCAGCAGTCATCCTGATGTTTTTTGTCGGGCGCTGGCTGGACGCTAAGTTCGGCACCGATCCGTGGTTGATGATCACGGGAATATTCTTCGGTGTCGGCGGCGGATTGTACGCGTTCGTGCGGACGGTCTCCGATGTGGACAACGCCGAGGAGAAGAAATCAACGAAAGAATGAAAATCGATCGGTCGTTCCCGGTACAAATCCTCCTCTCGCTCCTCGCGCTTGCATGTTTGGGATCGTATCCGCTGATGAGATACGGCGGCACGGAAATCATCAACGCGGTCGTCGCCGGGGCGCTTCTCGCGACGGTCAACGTGCTCATTGGGTATGCCGCCATCGAGTACTCGTTCGGCAAATCGACCACGACATTCTTCAAGTATGTTCTCGGCGGCATGGGGATCCGCTTTGCGATGATGGCGGCGGTGCTTGTCGTTCTCATCAAGGTGTACGATCTTCACGCGGGGGCATTGGTCGGATCGATGGGCGTTTGTTATTTTGTCTTCCTGATACTCGAAGTAGTTTTTATTCAAAAAAAAATCAGCATCAAACAAGGATCGTAAGCCAAAGTGCTTCTGCAGGAATCTCCTCAAGGACAACATCGTGTGTCGCCGGCTCCCGCTGGTGAGTCGAAAGATGGAAATCTCTTCGTCAAGCTCCTGCACCACACGCGTGATTCGCACGAGCTGGAATTGCCTGGTGCGACGATCGATCTGCCGTATATTCTTATCGATAAGGGTCAGCTGCATATTTTCAAGAACGGCGAACTTCTTGAAGAGGCCGGGTATACAACCCAGGCCAACAAGATCGTCCGGGCACAGGATGGCATACCTGCAACATTGGATCTTTCGATCACCAAACATGTTGTCTTTCTCTGGGTTGCGGCACTCCTTGTGATCCTCCTCGCCGTTACGGCCGCCCGGAAGAATATGAAACGGCTGGTGCCCAAAGGGTTCGGCAATCTTGTCGAAGTGTTTGTCGTTTTTATCCGCGACGAGATCGTTCTCCCGAACATGGGAAAGGGAGGAATTTATTATCTTCCCTATCTTCTCACCACGTTCTTCTTTATTCTCGTCATGAACTTGCTGGGAATGGTACCGTATGCGGCGACGTCGACGGCTAATGTGAACGTCACGGGAGGACTTGCGGTCATTGCGTTTCTCATGATTCAGTATTCTTCCATCCGGGCGCAGGGTCTCAGGCATTATCTCGCCCATCTGACCGGTGGAGTGCATTGGCTTCTCTGGCCCATTCTGGTGCCGATTGAGATCCTCGGGTTGTTCACGAAGCCGTTCGCGCTCATGATTCGTCTGTTCGCCAATATGACCGGCGGCCACATCGTCATCGTTTCGCTCATCGGACTGATATTTATTTTCAAGTCGTATGTCATCGCGCCGGTGCCGATCGCCTTTGTCCTCGGTATCAACATGCTGGAACTCTTCGTAGCGTTCCTGCAGGCATATATTTTTACGATGCTCACTTCGCTCTTCATGGGTCTCGGCATGCAAACGGAGGAGCGGCACGGACATTAACCACTCAACACACTACAACTTCACAAGGAGAACTACATGGAAGCACAGGGTTTAGGTTATCTCGCCGCAGGAATCGGCGCTGCATTGACGGTCATCGGTGCAGGACTCGGAATCGGCAAGCTCGCCGCCGCGGCGATGGAAGCGAGCGGCCGCCAGCCGGAAGTCGCCGGCCAGGTCCGTACCTCTATGCTGATCGCAGCGGCGCTTATCGAAGGGGCAACTTTCTTTGCGCTGGCGATCTGCATCATTCTCGCGACGAAATAATTCAACTCAATCGCGCATCCGCGGCTTTCAGCCCCTGATCGCTTCACAGCCCATAACCGGAAGAAATCATGTTAGAGATAAATCCCGGCCTCGCCATCTGGACGATCGTGACCTTCGTTCTGCTTGTGATCGTCCTTCGTTCGTTTGCCTGGAAGCCGCTCCTCGAGGCGCTGAACAAGCGCGAGGAACATGTTCGAAGCTCACTCGAGCGCGCCGAGTATGCCAAACAGGAAGCCGAACGAATCCTCAACGAAAACCGCATCCAGCTTGCAAAGGCGGAGTCCGAGGCACAGCGAATCCTCACGGAAGGACGCGCTCTGGGCGAGAAGCTGAAGAACGAAATCGTCGACCAGGCGAACCAGCAATCGAGAAGAATGATCGATCAGGCGAAGCATGAGATCGAACGTGACAAGGACGCAGCTCTTTCGGAGCTACGGAGCGAAGTGGCCTCCCTTGCCATCAAGGCGGCGGAAAAGATCCTCGACGAGACGCTTGATGAAAACCGTCATCGGAAGATCGTCGATGCGTATCTGAAAGACCTCCCAAAGAACTGATGCCACATGAGTGAATATCGAGCCGCATCCCGTTACGCCGCCGCCATCCTTGGCGTCGCCCAGGAGGCCAGGAAGCTCGATGAGGTGAGCAGAGATTTTCAACTCATCGAGAAGGTGACCGGCGATTCGCCGGAGTTCCGGAGCTTCTTGAAAAGCCCCGTTGTCAACGCTGAGAAAAAGAAAAAGACGTTGACGGAGATCTTCGAACGGAAGCTCGGTGAACTGACGATGAAGTTCATTCTCCTTCTCGCGGCGAAGGGGAGAGAAGGCCTTCTTCCTGAAATTGTCAAGCAATTCTACCGCTTGCGGGATGATCGGTTGGGCATTCTCAACGTTACGGCGCGAACGGCGGTCGCGTTCACACCGAAACAGGAGGAAGAACTGACCGGTCAACTGGAGAAGGTGACGAAGAAAAAGATTCACCTCAAATTTGTTGTCGATCCGACGTTGAAGGGCGGATTCACAGTCCATCATGAGGATACCGTGTGGGATGCCAGCGTACGGCACCAGCTTGAGGTGTTGAGGGAACGGCTCGCCCACGGAACAAACTAGGAAATTCCAACCATCCGGGATTCCTGTCAGACGATCTGTTAATTATTCATAGAACATCAGTTCGATGTTTGCAGAATTTCAAATCACAAGGGAAAAGAAATGTCCGAAGTAAGGCCAGATGAAGTCTCCGCGATATTAAGGAAGCAGCTTTCGGGTTTTGAAAAGGAAGTCGATATCTACGACGTCGGCACGGTGCTGCAGGTCGGAGATGGTATTGCCCGCGTGTACGGACTGTCCAAAGTCATGGCGAGCGAGCTTGTTGAATTCCCCAATGGTGTGTACGGCATGGTGCTCAACATCGAGGAGGACAACGTCGGATGTGTTCTCTTCGGCGAGAGCACGCTCATCAAGGAAGGGGATCAGGTCAAGCGCACAGGCCGGCTCGCATCGATGCCGGTCGGCGAGCAGATGCTCGGACGCGTCATCAACCCGCTCGGGCAGCCGATCGACGGGCGCGGTCCGATCAAGACTGAGAAATTCTCCCCGATCGAACGGAAGGCGCTCGGCGTCGTCCAGCGCCAGCCGGTGAAAGAGCCGCTGCAGACGGGTCTCAAAGCTGTCGACGGCATGATTCCGATCGGACGAGGCCAGCGCGAGCTGATCATCGGCGACCGGCAGACCGGGAAAACTGCCGTTGCCATCGACACCATCATCAATCAGAAATATACGCACACCACGGAGGCACAGGCGCGGGGCATCAAGCCGGTTTTTTGTATCTATGTCGCGATCGGACAAAAAGGCTCAACGGTTGCGCAGGTCGTGGCAAAGCTGCAGGAGCAGGGCGCCATGGATTACACCACGGTGATTTCCGCCACCGCGAGCGATCCTTCCCCGACGCAGTTCATCGCCCCATATTCGGGTGCGACGCTGGGTGAATTTTTCCGCGATACCGGCCGGCACGCGCTCGCCGTCTATGACGATCTCTCAAAGCATGCACAGGCCTATCGTCAGGTCTCCCTGCTGCTTCGCCGTCCTCCGGGACGCGAGGCATATCCGGGCGACGTCTTCTATCTTCACTCCCGCCTCCTCGAACGCGCTTCCAAGGTCAGCGACGAGCTCGGCGGCGGAAGCCTGACCGCTCTGCCGGTCATCGAGACTCAGGCGGGCGACGTCTCCGCCTACATCCCGACAAATGTTATTTCGATCACCGATGGACAGATTTACCTCGAACCGGGATTGTTCAACTCCGGCGTACGGCCCGCGATCAACGTCGGTATCTCCGTTTCGCGTGTCGGCGGCAATGCCCAGATCAAGGCGATGAAGAAAGTGGCCGGCCGCCTGCGCCTCGACCTCGCGCAATACCGCGAGCTGGAGGCGTTCGCAAAATTCGGTTCCGACCTCGATAAGTCAACGCAGGCACAATTGACACGCGGCTCACGCCTCGTCGAGCTGCTCAAACAGGGACAGTTTGTTCCGATGCCCGTTGAGCGACAGGTGGTGAGCCTCTTCGCCGGCATCAACGGATATCTGGATGAAATTCCCGTCCAGCATGTTCAGAGGTTCGAGCGGGACTTTTTGGAGATGATGGAACTGAAACATAGGAATCTCCTGAACGAAATCGGAGAAAAGAAAGATCTCTCTGAGTCGCTCCAGCAGCAGCTTCATGCGATTGCGAAAGAGTTCGTCGCCGCTTTCAAGGTCTCGTAGCCGGTCGAATCAGCGGCTTGTGTTTTTGACTTTTGCATTTTTACTTTTGACTTGTTCCTAAACAGATGGCAACCTTACGAGAAATCCGCAGCCGCATCGTCGGCGTGAAAAGCACACAGAAGATCACCAAGGCCATGAAGATGGTCTCGGCGGCGAAATTGCGCCGTGCGCAGGATGCGGTGATCTCGGCCCGGCCGTATGCGAGAAAGATGAAAGAGCTTCTTCGGCATCTCGCCGGCGTTGTTGACGTCACTGCGAATCCGCTTTTTGCGGTGCGCGACCTCAAGCATGTGGCCGTCGTCGTGGTCACTGCGGATCGCGGGTTATGCGGCGCCTTCAATGCAAACATCATTCGTGCGGCGGTCAATCATATCCGGACAAACTATGCGGAGCTCAATGCCGCAGGCAAAGTTCGGCTTATCTGTGTCGGTAGAAAAGGGTTCGATTTTTTTCTGAAGAACAACTATCATATTGCCAACAAGCATCTCGGCATCTTTGCCGGATTGAATTTTGGCAAGGCCCAGCGGATTGTCACTGAAGTTGTCGAGGGATTTCTGAAAGCCGACTACGACCGCGTGGAGATCGTGTATAATGAATTCAAATCGATCATCCAGCAGCGCGTGATCATCGATCAAATGCTTCCCATTCCGTCCCAGGATGTAACTTCGCAATCGGCAAATCCGCAATCCGCAATCCGCAATCCGCAATCACAGATTGACTATATTTACGAGCCTTCAAGCGCAGAGATCGTCGCCGCCCTCGTTCCCAAACATCTGAATTTCCAGTTGTGGCGCATATTGTTGGAGTCCAACGCTGCGGAGCAGGGGGCCCGGATGACGGCCATGGACAATGCAACGACGAATGCTTCCGATCTCATTCACGATCTCCAGCTTTCTTACAACAAAGCCCGTCAGGCATCCATCACCAAAGAGCTTCTCGAAATCGTCAGCGGCGCGGAGGCGCTGAAGAAGGCGGGATAAGGTCACCGCGTCCGAGTGAATCGATAGTAATTGATGTCCATCTGGATGGTGCAGTTTGTCAATTGAAGAGCCAGGATTTCAAATAGCTGTTCCTCAAAAGAAAACGGTCCGTTCGAGTGTTCTGAACCTGACGGCTCTCACTGCCGTCCTCTGGTATGTTTTTTTCGAGATCGGTCTCTCCCAATCCCCAAGAATTCAGTTCGAGCACCTATCCATTGATCAAGGGTTGTCCAACGCGACGGTAACTGCCATTATTCAGGATCATCTCGGATTCATCTGGGTCGGCACTGAGGACGGGCTCAATAAGTATGATGGCTACACGTTTACGGTATTCAAACATCATCCCGCTGATTCGTCTTCGATTATTGGAAACAACATTCGGGCACTTTCAGTTGACTCTGATGGGAATCTGTGGATAGGCACGGATTCCGGCCTTGATAAATATGACCAGGGCCGTAATCGGTTTGTCCACTATAGTCGAATTGTCCCAAGCCTGGCGGAACTCAATGAAGTCCTCATCACTTCATTGACCTTCGATGATTCCGGCATATTATGGATTGCGACGTTCGGAAAAGGTGTACTCGCCTACAATCCGCGAACTGATTCGGTAACAGAGTATCGCCACGACGCGGAAAATACGAATAGCATCGCCGCCGACGTCGTGACAACTATCTATATTGACAGCCGGATGCGCGTGTGGATAGGGACGTACTCCGCGGGCGTGACTCTTCTCTTACCCCTTCAATCGAAAATGATCAACATCCGCCGCCTCCCGAGCGATGCCGGGGGCACAACGAGTAGTCGTGCGATGGCAATCGCCGAAGATGATGTGGGGCGAATTTTAGTGGGAACATTTGGTGCCGGCGTTTGTGCATACGACGAACGGCGCCAAGAATTCGTGCGATATCCGACAACCGGTGATCCACTTCCAGTTGCGATTTTTTCCATCGCGTCGGATCATCATGGCCGGCTCTGGATCGGTACGTTCGATGTCGGACTCCAGGTTTTCAATTCACTTGACGGGACCATTTCACGATTCCGCTACAATGCAAGCGACCCGGGCTCAATCAGCAGCGACAGAATTCATGTGATATCGCAGGACCATTCGGGTTCAATGTGGATGGGAACCTGGAAAGGAGGCCTCAGCGTCTACCAACCGTATAAGTCGAAATTTGAGCACTATGCGCATGCCTGGTATGATTCCTCATCGTTGAGCGACAACACCGTCTGGTCGATCCTTGAAGATCATACCGGAACGCTTTGGGTGGGAACCGAGCATGGCGGGTTGAATCGCTATGAGCCGGATGGGAACCTGTTCATCCATTACACACACATGCCCTCACGACCGCAGAGCATCAGTTCCAATTTTGTTAAAACAATCTGTGAAGATTCTTCCGGGATGTTGTGGATCGGAGCATATGGGGGCGGCATCGACAAGCTTGATCGCAGCGGCAATGTGATTCAGCGGTTCCATCACAACCCCGATGATCCCCGCAGCCTTGCCGAGGACGGCGTGAATATCTTGTTCTTCGATCGTGATAACGACCTCTGGGTGGGAGGGGGCTATCTTGACCGCTACGATCATAGGACGAAGGGATTTATTCATTATGATTCAACAAAACTTGGCAGAGTGAGCTTCAATGCAAAAGATATACAATCCATCACGCAGGACTCATCCGGTGCACTTTGGATTGCAAGCTTTGGCGGATATTTGTATCGTCTCGATAAGAAAACAAACTCGGTTCGGCAGTACCCGGCTCTTGGAGGGCTTTATTGCCTCCATACCGATCCGTCGGGAGCGATCTGGATCGGGTCGTTTGGCAAAGGATTGTTTCGATACAAATCGGCAACGGATGATTTCGAAAATTTTACAGAATCCGATGGCTTGCCCAGCAATTTTATCAAGGGGATCGTATCCGATGATCGGGGTAATCTTTGGTTGAGCACCTCAAAAGGCCTTTCGAGATTCAACACGAAGGCCCGATCATTCAGGAATTATGATCCAGGCGATGGCCTGCAGGCGTACGAGTTTCGGACGGCGTCCTGCTTCAAGGGACGAAGCGGGAGAATATACTTTGGCGGGGTAAATGGATTTAACGCCTTTTTTCCGGACAGCGTTTATGATAATCCCATAATGCCCCCGGTGCTGTTGACGAGTTTTAAGGTGTTCGACAAGGCATTTGACGTGGGTGCATCGCTCTCCACACTTCCTGAGATCAAGTTGTCGTATTGGCACGATTTTTTCTCATTCGAGTTCGTTGCTCTCAACTTCACATCCCCGGAGAAAAATCGGTACGCATACAAACTGGAAGGGTTCGATAAGGAATGGATCTCTTCTGGAACTCGCCGGTATGCAAATTATACGCATCTTGACGGCGGCGAGTACAATTTTCGCGTGAAAGCAAGCAATAACGACGATGTGTGGAATGAAGCAGGCGCATCGATCCGAATTGTTATCAGTCCGCCATTCTGGAAGACGTGGTGGTTTCTTACAGCTTCAGGCACACTTGTCTGCATCAGCGTCTATACCCTCTACCGTTACCGGGTTGGAAAGATACTAGAGGTTGAGCGTACGCGCGCCGCGATCTCCTCGGATCTTCATGACGATATCGGCACAAGTCTCACGCGGATTGCGCTTTTCAGCGACCTGGCCAAACGGGAAGCACGATCAAACTTACCGACGATGTACGACCGTCTCGATGTCATTGCCGATATCTCCCGCAGTATGCTTGATCAAATGAACGACATCGTTTGGTCTGTTAATCCAGACAACGACAGTCTCCAAAATATAGTTCTCCGCATGGAGGACACTGCCGTAAAACTCTTTGACGCAGCGGGAATCGAGTACCATATCTCCCTTCCGCCTTACGTCCACGATAACAAGCTCCCGATGACGGTTCGTAGGAATATTTTTCTTGTCTTCAAGGAGCTGGTCAACAATGTCATCAAACATTCTCAATGCACCCGCGCCGATATTGAAATTTCGTTCGATTCTTCGTCTCAAACCGGCACATTGACACTTGTCGTCTCCGATGACGGCAAGGGTTTCGAACCTGCACGGGAATATCAGGGGAACGGCCTCAAAAACATGCGCATGCGGGCACAGTCGATAGGGGGAACCATGAGTATTGCCTCGTCTGAGAACGGTGGCGCCCGATCAACGCTCATTGTTCCGTTGAGCGCACGAAGAAATTTGTCATATCACCTGAACAGGTGATGGTATTTGTCAGTAGAACATTGTATACATTCATATGACAATCTCCGTCGGCATTGTTGAAGATGATCCCATCATCCGGGAAGGTATATCGACGCTCATCCATTCGACGCCGGGATTTGAGTGCCGGCAAGTGTATGCATCGTGTGAGGAAGCGCTCGAGAAGATGGATCTTCCCCCTCCTGATGTCTTGCTCATGGATATCAATTTGGGATCGGGGATGTCAGGGATCGAAGGGGTGAAAAGATTCAAGTCGATTTTCCCTGAGATGAATATTCTCATGGTCACGGTATACGAGGAGAACGATAAGATATTTCAATCGTTGTGCGCCGGGGCATCCGGCTACCTTATCAAACGCACACCACCTGAAAAGATTGTCGAAGCAATAACAGAAGCAAACTCGGGAGGTGCGCCGATGACCCCGAGCATTGCCCGAAAAGTGCTCGACGCCTTCAAGATGATTGCTCCGCCAACACTTCCGAATGTTCGACTGACCCCGCGCGAAGCGGAAATCCTCGAACATCTTGTGGCAGGTTCCAGCTACAAGAAGATTGCGACTGCCCTCACAATCAAGGTCGATACCGTCAGTTCGCATGTGAAAAAGATCTACGAAAAACTCCAGGTTCACTCGAAGACCGAAGCTGTCGCCAAGGCCCTCCGGCACAAGCTCGTCTAGCAGGTTGTTGAAAAAGGAAATGAATTGCCACGCGCTTCTCCGAAGGAGTCCTTTGAACAGCGCGTGGACAAAAATCGAATAAGAACCAAGACGGGTTTTTCCGCCGGAGGCGGATGCGCCTTAGGCGCAAACCCATTCTATCAACATTACATCAAATGGAGGCAGTTTTGTCTGGGCTGAAGCCCGCTGTGAGTTGTTCTATTGCTTTTTCCACGACCTTGCCAAAGGCATCCCTTCGGGAAAAGGTCGTGGCAATTCACAAGGTAATGGTTTTTCAACAACCTGCTAGATCACGATCCAAATATCTTCCATAAACCCGTCTCTCTTTCCTCATTTCTTTTATATTTTTCCCCGCTTTTTGTTGTGAAATCGCCACATCACCTATTCGGGTGATTGATTCTCGTCTGTACTTCGATAAATTTATTGATAGGTTCCCTTAAAAATTCAAGGGGTCAGACAAGACAAACCATAAAATCGTATCGAGGAGTTTTATTGATGTCTTCTCTTACTAACATTTGTCGTGTTGTGCTCGTGCTGGCGGGCATTTCATTAGTTATTTGTCGTTCGCACGCTGGAACCGATTGCAACTGCGCAAAAACCGGGTCTTTTATCGGGGCCAATCAAGGTGCCGGGGTCGAAATCTCACAAGACTCGATATCCCCAAACGGGAAATATCGTGTCACGGTGACAGGAACCGGACCATTTGATATTGCTGTTAGACGTATTTCAGATGATAGTTTAAGATATACTACAAACCTTTCAAACGGGAATTGGGGTTTCAGCCCCGACGAAGATCGCTTTATTTACCATTATGATCTGACGGGAGTCCATAATGTCGTTCTCATCGATCTCAGTGTTTCTCCTGCCCAAAAAACCCCATTGGCTGCCGTTACAACAAGTTCGTCAAGAATCTTATTTACCCCTTTTGGGGATTATGTGCTTTACGCCGCCCTCACGTCACCAACACACACCTTACTCAATATCTTCGAAGCAAGAACAGGAATCAGGGTATATAATTCAGAGTTTGATTTTCAAGCGGTGGCGGGTTCAGGAGATACATGGGGAATGGTTGATTGGGGTTTCAGTCCCGACTCATCAAGCAGAACATTTGTGTATGCATTCGGCACCGGACAAAGCAGCGTCCAGTGGCAGATGATCAACCTCCAAAGCCAAGCCAAGGTTCTGGATCTTACGCTTACCGGCATCAGCTCATTCTGGAAGTTTAGTCCATGCGGTGATGTTCTCGGCATAGTGGAGCAGACAGACCTATACTTTATTAACGTCAGGCTCTATAAAACTATTAGTACCCAGGCCCCATTGTATTCTCAGACATTAAGCTTTGGTGATCCGATTGAATTTCGGACAACCGCGTCATCGCATATCATTAAAGTTGTAACAACAGATCACATCATGAGCTCGAATACCGCGAGCGCCGTCTGCACGATCGAACCGATATCTCTGATATTGAATCCTCGGACTGTTATCGGCGGTCAGGCTTCAACAGGCACCGTGGTTCTCAACAACCCCGCTGCTGTGGGCGGGAGAGTCGTGACGCTCTCGAGCAACAATACCGGCGCCGCCACTGTTCCCCCGAGCGTAACGGTCCCGGCCGGACAAATTAGCAATACATTTACCGTTCAGACTTCATCGGTTAATTCCATCCAGAGTGCCGTCATCTCCGCAACTGCCGGTGGAGTAACACGACGGGACACGCTTACGGTTTCACCGATCAGTCTGGCATCGTTTTCACTGTCTTCCGGCGGAGTCTTAGGAGGCGATAGTGTCACCGCAACAGTGACATTGAATACTCAGGCGGGTTCCGGCGGGAAGCTCATCACCCTGACGAACAGCAACGCCGCAGTCGCGACGGTTCCTACTGGCGTCCTCGTACCCGAGGGATTCCAGTCGAAGACTTTTACAATCTATTCTGTTCCGGTGGAAACATTTGATTCCACAATCATTACCGCCTCGGCAGGGGGCGTTGTGAAGTCGAAAACACTTACCATCCTCGCCTTCCCTACAATCGGAATGGTAAAGGATACGGTCATCGGAGGGAATATCACTACACTGATCGCTTCGCTTTCCGTTCCGGCTCCTGCTGGCGGTGTCCTCATCGAGCTTCAGAGCAGCTTCGATTCGATTGCCCACCCGTTATCCCCCGGTGGTATTGGTGAAGGCCAAACTCAGGTCTCGTTTCCCGTCTTTACGCATGGGGTTGGGACCGAAGTCAGTGTTACTATCTCTGCGACCAATGCGCGTCTTCCAAGGACGGCGTCGTTCTATGTCATCCCGGCGCATCTCAGTTCATTTACTTCGCTCCCTGATAAAGGGTGCGTTGCGGGTGAACAGAGCGGTTTCACAAAAAAATTCATCGCAGGCAAACCAATTCTCTTAAAGACATCGCTTGATGGCGAAGCCCCACCTGCGGGCGCTCTGGTCCGCTATTCGAGCGATAAACCGGGCGTGTTGGCAATCCCCGACTCGATGAACATCCCGTATCGTGACTGGGAGCATTCTTTCGCCGTCATTTCGCCGGCCGCAGTCACATCGCCGGAACAGGTCATTCTCACGGCGGCGTATCGCTCAAAGACTCTTCATGATACTATAACTATTATCCCGGCGCCGCATTACACATTCGTCGACCTGGGTGAAATCGGTGACTCAACATCGCGGGCGATAGCTATTAACAACTCCGGCAAAATTCTTGGGGCGTCAAATGATGAAACCATGGAGCGTCCGTTTCTTTGGGTCAACGGTGTAAGAACGTTGCTGACATTTCCCCCTGGATTGGTCAACCCGGACGCGAAAGGGATGAACGACTCAGACGTCATCGTAGGGACGGCGTATGACAACACGGATAATTTGCAGCGTGCCGTTGTATGGAAAAAAGATACGACGATCATTCTTCCGAAGTTACCCGGCTATGTCCAGAGTATTGCCACCGCGATCAACAATTCCGGGGATGTTGTTGGATTGTCAGATGTAAATGTAAACGGAATTGTTATTCCAAACGAGCCGAGAGCAACCCTCTGGCGTGATACAACAATCACCGATCTCGGAACACTTCCCAGCGATCTCTACGGCATTGCCTCAGACATCAATGCATCACAGCAAATAGTTGGAAGCTCGTTTCGTCTCAGTCCGAGTTACAATGTTCACCCCACTTCATCCTTTTCATGGCAGAACCAACAAATTTCAACTGTTAACTTCGGCGGAAATGAAGCGAACGCCCTTAACGACTCCGGTGAAATTGCCGGCAATTACACGGACGAGACCGGGTGGTACACGTACTCAACAGTCGATGATGAGCGTACTGATTTCAACAATCTTCCGCCATTTTATCAAACGAAGGCGCAAGACATCAACTCTTCCGGAATCGTCGTCGGGAAAACCTGGATGTATGACGAAGAAACGTTTTCACATGCCTTTATTTATATTTCAGGATTTCTCTATGATCTTAACTGTCTTACGACACTTCCTCCCGGATATGTTTTGAAATCTGCAGTCAGTATTAACAATGCCGGCCAGATTGTTGGGGTGGGAAGAATTGCCGCCGGATGGTTTCGCGAACGAGCCTTCTTATTGAATCCGGTAGGTGGAGTAACCAATGTTCATGATCATCACGGGCATGACAGGCCTCTTCCAACTTTGTACGCATTGAACCAAAATTATCCGAACCCATTCAACCCGAGTACAACCATTGGATATGAGTTGCCCAATCGTTCAGTTGTTTCCCTGAAGATTTACAATGTCGTTGGGCAATTAGTTGCGACCTTGACGGATGGGATTGAAGATCCCGGATACAAGCACGTAAAGTTCAATGCTCACAGCCTATCGAGCGGCGTCTACTTCTATCGACTCGAAGCGACGAGTTTGGAGAAGACAGGCGCGTCCATTTCGCAGATGCGAAAGTTACTGCTCATTAAGTAGATGATTGATTCTCGATCCACCTTCGATAAATTAGTTCATAGAGCTTTCCAGAGACCCAGGGATAGCATAATCAAATTCATCAGAAAACGGGCTGAACATGCTTACAACAAGATCCTCACTCATACTTGCGGCATACTTGCTGTGTTGTGCTTGCCTCAATTTGCGGGCATCACAAAAATCTGAGACTTCACAACAATTACCCCCATGTAAATGGACCGGCACGATATCGGCGACAAAGAACCTCTTCGGAACTCAAACGATAACGGGTACTGTAACATTTGAATTTGATAGAAACACCGCCGCCGGAATAGAATATAAGCTCACCGGCGGTCATGTCTCCTGGAGTGCTTCCGGATCCTTCGGCAAATGTGAAGTCTCAGGTGGGCCCGTCGAGTTTGACCTGTCCAGTGATTCCGGAGACACCGGAAATTTGATCATTTATACTGACGGCGGGTATAACGGCGGCGGATCATTCGGCAGGCTTAACACGACGGATCCACTCGTCACGGTGACGTGTACTTCCAGTGTGTTCCAATTGCCTCCCGACTTATATGAATTTATCATTACCAGCAACCGGGATACCACCATTGTCGATGATGTTGTATCAGGTTCATACGACACTACGTATGCGCCGGGTTTGTCCATTTTCTATACATGGAACCTGAATCTAACGGGTGCGGATACAAAACTTTCCGTCGGATCCGATGAATATGATAATTGGCTACCGACTGCCGGTAAGAAAGAAACAGATATCGGTCAGCCAATATCCATCCAGGCAAAGCTGATCCGGGCGGATGGAACCATTGCTTGCGAACGCGCGGAGTCGTTCAAATTTGAGTTAATCGAAGTATCAAAGGAAAAGGGCGTTGCTCTCAATTTTCCTGACGCAGGAAGTGCTCAAGGAGATCCCGATCTGCATTTCGTCGAGGAATTTCTCTCCGAAACAGATATCCTGAGTCCGGACAGATTAACGCTCACGGCGGAAGCCGGAAGAGAAGCGCTCGTTTTCATCCCTTCGTTCGACTGGGGGGCGTACGCGAAATTGAAAGTCACCGCGAAAATGCGCGATGGCACATTGATCGTTGGTTTTCTCGAAGGGCATCCGGAAATAACCGAAATTCCGCTTCCAAAGCGAACCAATAACTCAAAAATCGCCGATAAATGGAAAAAGGATAAAGGGGTAGAGTCTCTCAATGATGACGATGACGAAGAGAGCGAACCGAAAGGAGACCTGGATGCCGGTGATGGGTTCACGTTGTATGAGGAATATCGTGGATTTTTCGAAAATGGCAAGCATATATTCGGTGATCCCAAGAGAAAAGATCTCTTTGTGTACAAACAATTGGATGCTTTTATCCCCGGTATTCAATTGTTCGCCAGGTTAACCAAACTCAGAGTTCGCTATCAATTTACGAAAGATGAATTCGATCCAACGAAGAGAATCATGAACTTCAATCACACCGACGCGCCTCATCAAACTGATCAACACTGCCTCCGCATAGCCATGGGCCGTACCAGTAGTACGCGACTCGGCCCCCCAAAACATTCAGATACGGTGTCGATTTCAAGGGGAGCCTTTGTTCATACGACATTAGTCAGGGGTCACAGAAAAGAGATAACCAATGAGTTGAACTCAACCGTGGCTCATGAGCTGGGACATGGCAGTCATGTCCTGCACCATGGTGAAACTGATTTGAAAAAAAATACATACACCTACACTTATGCGTTTAATTTTACGACAAGCTCATTTGATCTGGAAATTACGGAAAACAATCTTCTCATCATCGATCCTCGATGGGAAAACGGCAAGCCGTACATGCAGCCGATAACGGGTCAACAATATATTGGTGTATGGGGTGGACAACATAGCGGATACGACGATTGTATTATGAGATACGATTGCGCCTTTGGATACATTCCGGGGACGGGCGGTAACATTCGATATATTACAAATGGGAATGAACGAACCGGGATCATGCTTTGCGAAAAGAAAGAGGACAATCCGGGGGGATTGAATCATCTCAATCGACAACCCAGGCCGCGTTACGGCACCGCGGACGAGGGAAAATGCAAGTCTCAGCTCTGCGTCAGCGACAAATACCATTAGAGGTGATTATGACAAAGGTGAAGGACTACATCGCGTCGGTGAGCCTATTTGTTCTTCATGGACTTGTGTTTCCGACATCATCCCTGACCCAATCTGGTCCAGCTCCACCGATCGTCATCGGAGTGACGATCAACGAATCGGAACAGCCCATCCTCTACAACGGCTGGCCGTTGCTGGCGAATGTGATGATCGTAAACGCGAGCGCGTCTGAAGAACATGTCCCCGTTCACTTGTCCCTCGGTTGGAAAAACTCGATTCATATCATTGTGCAGGATACCTCAGGAACGACACACTCCTGGCCATTTCATGTAGTCAATGCTACTGATGAAGATATCATCCTCGACAGTTTAACATTCGCAGAGGTCGGGTATTGGCTGGACTCGGCAGAGGTACAACTGATTCCACCGGGAGAATATACCCTTGTCGCCATTCTGGATTCTTCCGCCTATACGAGTTGGGGGAGTGACTCGACGATCGTTACAAGCGTTTCACATAAACTAACGGTATCAGGGGCTCCTGACTCCGGAGGCGTGCAGCAAAAAACGGAAAAGGATCTCCTCAATGCGAATCTTTATATTCTCAAGGGAGATCATATCAAAGCTCTGGAATATCTGAACGGGATTTTGAGTTACAATCCGACGAATCTCTCTACCTTATCCCTGATCGGGAAGCTGTTGGAAGAAGCGGGCGATGCCGGGGGAGCGCTCCAGGCATATGCCAGTGGATTGAAGGCTTTTTATGAAGAGAATACCAGTCCGGCTGAACCTCCCATTGAATTGATGAGGGCCGAGAACGCTTTAATCTATAAGCTTGCTCACGCGGACTCCTTCGTTGTTACTCTCGCGGCGAAGGACAGTGCAAATCCATTGTTTGCCTACGGAAGTACCTCTTGCTACGAAATCGATAAGCTCCCTTTTAGAGAATTACAATTGATGAGAGGAAAATCATACACGTTTGTCATGAAGGATATTCCCTCTTCCGATCCATTCTATTTTTCTTCAAACGTCCGGGGGGCGGGCCTCGAACCTTTTACCGATGGTGTTATTGGAACTCCGGCAGACGGGAACTCTACGGTCACATTTTCAGTAGCGAACAACGCTCCCGATGACCTGTATTACCAGAGCACATCGCATGATTATGTGGGATGGAGAATCAATGTGATCGACAGCGCGGACCTAGTCTCGGCTACCGACGATAATCCAGGAAATCCAAAGGAGTATTCTCTTTCGGCGGCATATCCCAATCCATTTAATCCTTCGACGACAATTACCTATAGTCTGCCGAAAGAATCTTTTGTGACATTCAAAGTTTACGACTTGCTCGGTCAGGAAGTAGCAATACTCATGGAGGGAGTTGAACAGGCCGGATACAGGCAGGTGGAATTCAACGCAAACAAGTTGTCGAGCGGTGTCTATTTTTATCGTCTGGAAGCAATAAGCATAGGCGAGATAATTCAATCCTTCTCTCAGACGAAGAAAATTCTCCTGATCAAATGAGCGCCAAGCTAAGCTGTTCCTAACCTTGTCGGGTGAGGGGTGTGAGGGCGCTCTACACCCCAAGTCCCGACCGTGGTAACACGCTGATGCCACGCCTGCGTGCCGCAACGCAGCACTACGGCGTGCAGGCACGTAGCGAGGAGTCGGCCTGGCGACTGGAAACGGTCACGGGCTAAGCGACTCGACGACGCATCTGAGAGGATGCTACTGGAGAACAAGAGAAGAGCCTCTCTATAAAGAAATGAAGTGAGAGGAAGTTGGCGAAGGCCGCGGATGAGGTCATAGTGTGCACCGGGCAACGCATCAATCAGGAGGGTTAAAGTCCCTCTGGCGCCCGGATGAAGGGCGTCATATCCGAAGGGCATGACGACAAGTACCGGGCCGTAACCGAAGGAAGCCATTCCCGTTTCTCCTGGCCCGGTATTGGCCCGAGTTGAAAACAATTTCCGCAAATTTGGAACGGATTGAGCCTCTTTTTCATTTCGTGATGAGGATACTTGTCCGGCACCATCTTTTTGAATAAATTACAGGATAACCAATCGATTCGTGAATAAGTAATAGCGGGATGAGATCTATGCGGCATTTCATTTTTGCAACAGTTGCCATTGTCCTGGGTATGTGTGGACCCATTTCTGCAGCTGTCGCTCAACTGCGGCTAACAGAATTCTCGACTCAACAGGCCTTACGTTGGCGGATCGCCAATGCCGCCGCCGAATCGATCGCAACAATGAACAAGATACCGCTTCGTGTTGAACGCGCGGACGGCAGAATCGATGAACTCCAACGGTTCGAGCATGGCATTCCCCGAATCTACAAGACAATGAACCTGACGTCGGCGAAGACGATGTCAAGTGACAAGGTGTGGTTGTCGGGAGGAAATGGTCTTTCCTTGAGCGGTCTCGGGATCACGCTTGGCGAATGGGATGGCGGCGCCCCCCTGACCACTCACCAGGAATTCAGCGGAAGGATCTTGTCGAGCCAGGGCGCAGTGATCGGTCATGCGACGCACGTCGCGGGCACGATGATCGCTGTAGGCGTGCAGCCAAATGCACGCGGCATGTCGAATCATGCAAATATTTCGGCATACGATTGGAACAACGACGCGGCCGAAATGGCTGCGGCCGCAAGCGGCGGATTGCACGTCTCGAACCATTCCTACGGCCTGATCACCGGCTGGGATTACAACTATTTCAATGACGGCGTCTGGTGCTGGTTCGGCGATACGACAGTGAGCGGGACACAGGACTATCGCTTCGGATTCTATGATGACGAGGCGCAAACATGGGATAATGTGGCGTACAATGCCCCGTATTATCTCATCGACAAGGCGGCGGGCAACGACCGTGCGGAAGGACCGACCTCACAACCGATTGTCCATTGGGTGTTCAACAGCCTCGGTCAACGAGTGGCAAGCAACACGTTCCGCCCCCGCGACGGTGGCTCTTCGGGCTATGGAATATTGAACGGCGCTGCCACCTCTAAGAATGTGCTTGTGGTGGGGGCAGTCAATGGAATTCCGGCCGGCTATCAGCAACCGTCCGACGTCGTGATGTCGAGCTTTAGTTGCTGGGGGCCAACGGATGACGGACGGATAAAGCCCGATGTTGTTGCGGACGGCGTCGGTCTCTATTCCAGTTATTCGATTTCCAATACGAGTTACGCAAATTTATCCGGCACTTCCATGGCGACGCCGAGCGCTACCGGATCGGTCGGGCTCCTTCTGGAGCACCAGATGAATCTCCACGGAAGCACGCTGTTGCGTGCATCCACGCTCCGCGGACTCATCATTCATACCGCCGACGATGCCGGCAATCCCGGGCCGGATTATTCCTTCGGCTGGGGATTAATGAATACACTGCACGCCGCACAGCTGATGAGTCTCGACAGCAGCGATGGGTCGCAGTCTCACCTCAGCGAACGTCAATTGAACCAGGGCGATACTCTGAATGTGTCGATCTACAGCAACGGGGATCAGCCGCTGAAGGTGACGATCTGCTGGACAGATCCACCCGGGACTTCGCCTTCGCCGTCCGTGAATCCTCCGGATATCATGCTCGTGAATGACCTCGATCTCAGAGTCATTAAACAATCCGACCAGTCCGTCAACCTCCCCTGGGCGCTGAATCCTTCGACGCCAACAGTGGCGGCGACGCACGGTGAAAATACCCTGGATAATGTCGAGCAGGTGACCGTTCCAATCTCCACTCTTGATGTCTATACCGTCCGAATCACCCACAAGAACACCCTGTTCGGCGGATCTCAAATAGTTTCGTTGATTGTGAGCGGCAACGTGCCGTATCATAAACCGATCATCAGCCTGGCTCCTTCGACCGTCAATGACACGCTGAGCCCGGGAGCAATGTCACTTGACTCTCTCAAAGTGGTGAACCGGGGAAATGTGACGTTGAATTTTTCCTGCTCAGCTGACCAGCCATGGGTGCAGCCCGACACAACCCCACACAGCATCCCCCCGTTCGACTCGGCATTCGTGCACTTCACCATTGACGCCGCCACTCTTTCTCAGTGGTCGGTGTATCATGACAGCATCACGATCACAAGTGATGATACAGCGAACGCCGTCGAAAAAATTCCGGTGACGCTTTTGACACTCGGACCGAAAATCTTCTCAAGCGCCTCGCCGTTGATGGTCGAGACTGATTCAGGCCTCGTGGCACCGGCGGCATTTCACATCCGGAACATCGGAACAATCCCATTGACGTTCACCGTCGCAGAGAATGATACTATCCCGAGACCATGGCTCTCAATCACCGACAGCAGCGGCATCGTTGCGCCCGGTGAAAGCACGGCCGTTCATCTGTCCATAGACGCAACGACCCTCTCACCCGGCTCGTACAACGCAACATTGAAGATCGCGAGCAACGATTCTTCAACCGGGGATCTTGGTGTGGCGCTCCAGTTGACGGTGTTTAATGGGACGGAACTCCACGTGAGCATCGGCAATGCCTGGAATATGGTTTCGGTTCCGATGACGTTGACCGACAATCTTAAGTCTCATATTTATCCTGCGGCAACCTCTGCTGCGTTCGCTTATAGTGGGAACTATGTCGTCAGGGATTCTCTAAAGCCCGGCATCGGCTACTGGCTGAAGTTCAGCAGTAGTCAAAGCATAACAATGAATGGTCTCCGCATCGTCATGGACACCATCGCGGTCAACGCCGGTTGGAACCTGATTGGATCGATCAGTTTTCCGGTGCCGGTGGCCACGATCAGGTCGAACTCACCCGGGATCACAACGAGCAATTTCTTCGCCTACACGGGTCAGTATGCCATACGCGACACCATCGAGCCCGGCAAGGCGTATTGGGTGAAAGTCAATCAGAATGGGCGCCTCGTGTTGAGCTCGCTCTCATTGTCCGATCCCGCGAATCGCATCACCATTACCCCGACTTCGGAACACCCTCCGGCGCCCCCCAGCGAGAGTACGCCGGTCGTCGCGATCCCAACGGAATTCAGTCTCAAGGAGGCGTATCCCAATCCATTCAATCCGACCACGACGCTCAGGTACGAGCTCCCCGCGGCGGCGCTGGTCAACCTGACGGTGTACAATCTTCTCGGTCAGGCCGTGCATGTGCTCGTCGACCGCATCGAAGAGGCCGGTGATAAGTCCGTTGTCTGGAATGCCGATCACGTGGTCAGCGGGGTCTATTTCTGCAGGATGGAGGCATCCCCGATTGACGACCCGGGGAAACCGTTTGTGCAGATGAGAAAAATCGTCCTGCTGAAATAATTGCCGTGGTTTTCAGAATTTTCTTCCGGGGTCGTGCAGGTTTTCCCCTTGCATCCCTACGAATTTTTGCGTAAATTTGTAACGCTCATTTTACATAGCGCCAATCCGGTCCTTCGGCAGGAAAGGCGTTTTTTATCTCATTCTTATAGATTTTCCTTGATATCTGGATGTTTCAGGACTTAACCGATAAACTGGAACTGGTCTTTAAGAAGCTTCGGGGTCAGGGGAAAATCACCGAAGTCAATGTCGCTGAATCTCTCCGCGAAGTACGACGGGTACTGCTCGATGCCGATGTCAATTACAAAGTTGTCAAGCAGTTCATCGATGACGTCCAAAAGCGCGCCGTAGGGCAGGAAGTTCTCTCAAGCATCACTCCCGGTCAGCTTATCGTCAAGATCATTTACGATGAGTTGGTGAAACTCATGGGCACTGAGCATGCGGAGATCCGCATCGCTCCCTTGCCCCCCACGATCGTCTTGGTTGCAGGATTACAGGGTTCAGGGAAGACGACGTTTTGCGCGAAGCTGGCACATTTTCTTAAGTCCAAAGGCCGTTATCCGATGCTTGTCGCTGCGGACGTCTATCGGCCGGCGGCCATCGACCAGCTTGAGATGCTCGGCAGGCAGATTCAGATTCCTGTCGTTGCAGAGCGGGGGAAAGGCGCCATCGAGATTGCCGGAAACTCGATCGACCAGGCGCGGAAAGGCGCGAGAGACGTCGTGATCATCGATACGGCAGGCAGATTGCACGTCGATGAAGAGATGATGCGGGAGATCGAGACGATCAAGTCGAACGTGAATCCGCACGAGATCCTCTTCGTCGTCGACTCGATGACCGGACAGGATGCGGTGAACACGGCGAAAGCATTCCACGACCGTTTGAATTTCGATGGGGTGGTGCTCACGAAGCTCGACGGCGACACGCGCGGCGGCGCCGCACTCTCGATCCGGGCCGTCGTCAACAAGCCGATCAAATTTATCGGCGTCGGAGAGAAGCTCGATGCGCTTGAGATCTTCTATCCAGACCGGATGGCCTCGCGCATCCTCGGCATGGGCGACATCGTAACCCTCGTCGAGAAAGTCCAGAGCCGGTTCGATGAGGGAAAAGCGCTCAAGCTCGAAGAGAAGCTCCGAAAGTCACAGTTCACGTTCGAGGATTTTCTGGATCAGCTTCATGAGATCAAGAACATGGGGTCGATCCAACAGCTGGTGAGCATGATCCCGGGAATGAGCCGACTTCCGGCAAACGCTCAGCTGGACGACGGCGCGCTCGTGCGCGTTGAAGCGATCATCCAGTCAATGACAAGAGAAGAGCGCCAGAAGCCGCACATCATCAGCGGCCAGCGGAGAAAGAGAATCGCGAACGGAAGCGGCACATCCGTCCAGGAAGTGAACAAGGTGTTGAAGCAGTTCGGAGAGATGCAGAGGATGATGAAGATGTTCGGCAAGGGCGGCAACATGAAGAGAATGATGAAGGGAATGAATCTGCCCGCCGGACGCTGAGGGTCATCGATCGAAGCAGAAAACAACGGAAGAAGATATTTACTGAAAGGAGTAACAACATTGGTTAAATTACGATTGCGGCGTGCGGGCAAGAAGAAGCGGCCGGTTTACAAGATTGTCGCTGCCGATTCACGCGCCTCCCGCAGCGGAAAGTTCCTTGAAGCGATCGGCCAGTACGATCCGGTAGCCCACCCCGCCGTCATCGATGTCAAAGAGGATCGCCTCTTCTCCTGGTTGAAGCGAGGGGCGCAGCCGACGGACACGATGCGGAGTCTTTTGCAGCGAAAAGGACTCTGGCTCAAGTGGGCGTTGATAAAAAAGGGGGCTGATGAAGCCACCATTGCCACGGCGTTGGAGAAATGGCAGATGTTGCAGGGTGAGAAGCAGCAGCGCGAAGCAGCACGGCGGGCCAAGCGCAAAGCGGCCATGAAAAACAAGAAGAAAGCTGCTGCTGAAACTCCTGCAGCTGCGGCTCCCGCTCCGGCAGATGTGCCAGCCGCGGCGCCGGCACTTGCAGCAGAGCAGCCGGCAGCACCCACGGCGTAACTGCCGCGTCCGCATTGCCCCGGATGTGGCCGATTGGAAAAAATTCTTAACTCTTCAACATTGCCGTTCCGTACCAGACGGTAAGAGGAATCTCCCGGAAACGAGATAACCTCTCGTGGAGATTCGACGGTTACACGGTTCGAATGGAGGTTGAATGAAAGAATTCATTGAATACATCGCCAGGCAACTCGTTGATCAACCGGACAGCGTTGTCGTCGAGGAAGAAACCAAAGATGATAAACTTGTCCTTAAGCTGAAAGTTGCTCAACCTGACATCGGAAAAATCATCGGCAAGAAAGGAAGAACAGCGTTTGCACTCCGGACGCTTGTCGCTGCTGTGGGGAAAAAGGCCGGAAAAAAAGTTATGCTTGAAGTATTAGATTGAGATCCACGGGGTGCATATCCCGCCCGCCGTGACTCTGTATGTGGTAGGGAAGATCATCGGCTGCTTTGGTCTCAAGGGATTTGTGAAGCTGCGGCCGACGACGCATACGCCGCAGCGCTTGAAAAATCTGCGCCAGGTCTTCGTCGGAAACTCTTCAGACGAAGCCGAGCAGTATTCCGTTGACGGCGTCGAAATCAGGCCGAACGGTACATTTCTGAAATTCAGCGCCGTCAACGACAGATCGGCAGCGGAAATGCTGATCGGACAGCTTGTTTTCGTCGACGAACATGAAGTTCAACCTCCCCCAAAGGGGTCATTCTTCACACACGAAATGATCGGGTGCGAGGTCTGGACGGTCGAAGGGAAGTACGTCGGGACCGTCCGTGAGATCTATAAGCTCCCCGCGCAGGACGTGTGGGAAGTCGTAAACGGATCAGCCGTCTCATTGATCCCCGCGGTGAAAGAGTTCGTCCGCAGCGTGGATCTTCAGCGGCGAAGGATAGAAATTCATCTGATCGAAGGATTGATTGAGGGTCAGGAACCCTCGGGATGATGCATGAGAATAGACATAGTCACCGGTTTTCCAAAGCTGTTGAGGAGCCCCCTCAACGAAAGCATCATTCATCAGGCGAAGAAAAAGAAGCTGGTGCAGATATGCACGCACGATCTCCGCAGATACACGCACGACAGGCACCGGACGATCGATGATACGCCGTACGGCGGCGGATCGGGAATGGTGTTGAAGCCGGAACCGATATTCGAATGCGTTGAATCTCTCCAGAAAAAACGAACGTATGATGAGATTATTTATGTCACCGCCGATGGCGAGCTGTTCAATCAAAAGATCGCCAATGATTTGTCTCTGAAAGAAAATGTCGTTGTCATCTGCGGCCACTACAAGGGGATCGACGAGAGAGTAAGAACTGCGCTGGTCACGCGCGAGATTTCCATCGGTGACTATGTGCTGACCGGCGGAGAGCTGGCCGCGCTTGTTCTGGTCGATGCCGTCGTCCGGTTGATTCCGGGCGTGCTCGGTGACGGAGAGTCGCTTCTCACCGACTCCTTTCAGGATCGTCTGCTGGGCAGCCCCAGCTATACGAGACCGGAAAAATTCAGGAATCTACCTGTCCCGGAAGTTCTTCTTTCGGGTGATCACAAAGCCGTCAATGCCTGGCGTAACGATCAGCGCCTGAAGCGCACAAAGGATCGCCGAAAAGATTTATTATCATAAAAATCAGGAGAAAGCAACATGGAAAAGATTAAGTTGGTTGAAGCGACACAGATGAAGACCGGCGTGACGCCGTTCAAATCGGGCGATACCGTGAATATCCATGTCCGCGTTATCGAAGGGGACAAGGAGCGCATTCAGCAATTTCAGGGCGTCGTCATCAGCAGGCGGGGAAGCGGACTGCGCCAGACGTTCACCGTTCGCAAGATCTCCAACGGGGTCGGGGTCGAGCGGATTTTCCCGCTCCATTCACCAAGGATCGCAAAGATCGAGCTCGTGAAGGAAGGCAACGTCCGCCGCGCGAAGATGTATTACCTCCGCGATCTCGCCGCGAAGCAAATCCGGCAGAAGACTGCGACCACGTAATGTGGTGTACGGGAAATGCTACGGTATGCATTCAGTGCAAAATCCGAAGCACGAAATTCGAAACAAATTCGAATTCCAGAAACTCCAAACCCTAAACCATCACACGGCCCACGATTTGGATTTTGAACATTCGAACTTCAAAACGGTAGTTCGAATGCCGATCCGCATCGGGATCATCCCTCACCTCTACGCCCAGCCGCTCTTCGAAGGTCTGCGTGAGGCAGGGAGCCCGGCACGGCTGGTCTATGAGTTAGTCGAAGACAATCCGGCACAGATTGCACTCATGCTCCGTGAGGGAACTCTTCACGGAGCTTTTTTGTCTCCCATCGAATAAACTCGATCTTGTCGATGAGTGGTACGATCTCACGGAGCTCCCCTATGTCCATGGGTTCTGGGCGTTTCGCGAGGAGGTTCTGGAGGAGCTCGACTTCAAACAAATTGAACGGCAGTCGCTTTCGCAAACGGGAATGCTCGCGAAGTTCGGTGATGATGCAGAATACCTGGAATCGTTCCGTTACGAGTTGAATGAGGGTGCGCTGAGAGGCCTGTCAGAGTTTTATCGGATGGCATTCTATCATGGAATTATGAAGGAAATTCCAGATGTGAGGTTCTTCTGAAGTGCAATGGCGAGCACGGATCCCATTGATTTTGTGCAGAAGAACAGTTAGCTTGCATATACGTCTCTGTCTTCATATTGTACTGCTAATATGGTCTTTCAATTTTGTTGATCTATGAGCGAGAATAATGACTTTGACATAAAGAAAACGAGACAGCTGATCCTCTACCTGGCCTCTCAAGTTGATATCGGCAAGACGAAGCTCATGAAGCTTCTTTACTTGATTGATTTCATCGCTTACGAGAAAACAGGCAAGCCCATTACGAATGATACGTATGAGCATTGGGCCTTGGGCCCGGTGCCGAAGAACGTCTGGAAAAAGTGTGATGCCTTGCTCGCAGGTATCATCAAGCAAGTCGCCGAAGAACGAACGACCGGTAAATACACGAAGTTTGTGCCAACAAAGCCCGCCGATCTTTCGGTCTTTACAAAACGTGAGAGGGAGATAATTGATGAGGTCATTGAGAAATACGGGCACATATATCAGCGAGAGCTGGTGAACATCGTACATGACGAGTTACCCTATAAGCTAACACGGAAGAACGAGCGTATTCCCTATTATCTCGCACCTTATCGGCATCACAGGAAGCTGACAGCCGTGCAGCTCAAGAAACTTCGCGCCGACAAGGCATACACAAAGCGGTTGCGCGGGGCCTACGAGAAATACAAGAGGGAAAAAACTCACCATCACGATGGTTAATGAAATCGGAGGTTCAGTTTGATTACTCCCAGCAGGCGGTGTTGTTCCTTGAAGATCGGATCGATGAGGATGCCCGTTATGCAGGATCAATCGGCATTTTCGAGGACATCGTATCGCGATACCCGAAGATTGGCGATCCGATCCTTAAGGCCCCCGTTGTCACGCGCCGCTTTCCTGTTGTGATACCTAATCTCAGGGACTTGGCTTTCTACTATGTTGTCAAAGGAAGGCGGATAGAAGTATTCCATGTTGAGTTCGCGGACGCGACGCCCCTGTGATGACTCTCGCCGCCGAGGTTATCTCCTCATCACGCCCCCCACTATCTTATCAATCTCCTTCAGCTCATCCTCCAGTTTCTCCGGCACCTGATTGCCAGTCGGCCCATGTTGACCTCTTCCTATCACCATTGACCTGCTCCGCAACTCTGTCTTTATTGAAACAAGGTGATTTGGCTTTTCTGGCGTTCTTTCTGTTTTTGGGAAATTGTGGATTTGTTGAATAGCTCGTCTTGAAATTCCCCGAAAAATTGTTACATTGACACTTGCCCAAAGCACACGCCTTTAGGCGTACGAAAACCTAGGGGGATGATCTCAAAGAACGTGATCGTCCGATGGCGAATTGGGCAGTAGAGTCCATTTCGTAAATGGACTCTTTGATGGGGCTGTCCGATTACGAATCGGACTCTACGCGATCGTCATGCTTAAGACATTATCCATAAAAAACTACGCCCTCATCGAGGAGCTCAGCGCTGCGTTTGAGCCCGGCCTCAATATCATCACGGGCGAGACCGGCGCCGGGAAGTCGATCATCATCGATGCCCTCAGTCTGGTACTGGGTGAAAGGGCAGATGCTGATGCTGTGCGCAAAGGGGCGGAGAAAACCATTGTCGAGGCGACGCTCGGCGCGGCTGACAATAAGCGTCTTAAGAAATTCCTTCAGGATAATCAAATCGATTGGAGCGACGAGCTGATCCTCCGTCGGGAAGTCTCCGCAAAAGGTCAAAGCCGATCGTTCATCAATGACACACCCTGTACGCTCGCACTGCTCAAGGTCGTCGGCGATCTCCTCGTCGATCTCCACGGCCAGCACGAACACCAGTCGCTCCTCCGTCCCGAAACTCATATCGAGCTTCTCGACGATTATGGCCGGCTCGATGGCCTGGTGAAGGAATTTGGCGATGCCCACACTGAGGCAACAGCTCTCATTCGGGAAATCGAAGAGCTAAAATCCAGAGAGCAGCAGCTGATGGAGCGGCGGGTGCTTTATGAATTTCAGATCAAGGAGATCGATGGCGTCGGTCCTCATGCCGGCGAAGAAATGGAACTCGAAGCCGAGCTGAATATTCTGGAGAACGCAGAGCGACTTTTCAGCGCCACCGAAAAACTCTTTCACATGCTGTATGAGGGCGACAATGCCGTTCACGACCAGCTTGTCATCGCGCGGAATGAGCTTGAGAATCTGGCCATGATCGACAAATCGTTCGAAGAGCCGCGGAATGAAGCGGCCTCGGCGGCGGCCATTGTCGATGAATTGGCGAAGTTCATTCAGGGATATAATTCAAAGGTAGAATTCAATCCTGAGCGACTTGACGACATCCGCAACCGGCTTGGTCAACTGAGTCTTCTGAAGAAAAAATACGGCGGCTCGATTGAATCGATCCTCCTTCATCGGGAGACCGTAGGGAAGGAGTTCGCGCTGGCCAGCGACTTCCAGGGCCGGATCGCCGCCTTGCAGGCAAAACTTGATGCGGCGAGGGGCACAGCTTCCACGCTCGCATTCCGCCTTTCGGGAAAACGTGCCGAGGTGGCAAAAAAGGTCAGTAAGGCGATTGAGCAGGCCCTTCTCGCACTGGGGATCGCGCATGCCGTGTTCGAAACAAGAATCGAGCATCGCAGATCGATGCGCGTCGAAAAGGCCGTTGTGAAGCAAGGGAGAGATTCGTACGAGTCGACCCCAAAGGGAATCGACGAGGTAGAGTTCTATGTATCGACCAACGTGGGCGAAGATGCCAAGCCGCTCATTAAAGTAGCCTCCGGAGGCGAGATATCCCGTATCATGCTTGCGCTCAAGATGATCCTGGCGAAGTCCGATCAACTGCCCCTTCTCATCTTTGATGAGATCGACGTCGGTGTGAGCGGCAGGATCGCCCAGGCCGTCGGGCAGAACATGAAAAAGTTATCGGAGTTTCACCAGGTGATCGCGATTACGCACCTTCCACAGATTGCCGGCTTTGCAGACGCCCATTTCGTGGTGGAAAAAATTGAAGAGAAAAAACGGTCCTTCACGCAGCTGAGGAAATTAGAGCTTGATGAGCGGGTCAACGAGGTGGCGAGGTTGATGAGCGGTGAAGAGATTACTCAGACGGGGCTGAGGAGTGCGAGAGAGCTGATGGGAGTAGGGAGTGTCAAGTAAAAATTAAAAATTAAAAAGTAAAAATAAAAAAATCTCTGTGAAGGACGGATGCGCGTCTGCCGTAATAAATTAAAAAGTGGCGCTCTACGAGTCTAACGACTCGGTAGAGTTGTAGACCAAAGGCGCTCATAAAAATGAAAAGTGGATTACAGGGCTGCGGAAACCAAAGAAGGAAGTGAGCTAAGCATGAAACGGATTGCGTTATCAATACTATTCGTCGTCGCATGGATTTCGTTTTCATTCGCACAGGTCAAGCCGCCGGTTGCCAAGATCGTTGCGAAGGCCGATACGCTTCACGGCGATGTCCGGATCGATAATTATTACTGGCTGCGCGATGTCAGTCGGACGGATCCTGCAGTACTCAGCTACCTCGATGCGGAGAATGGTTACACCGAGGCCGTCATGAAGCCGGCGGAGGCGTTGCGGGAGACGCTTTATAATGAGATGGTCCGTCGGATCAAGGAAACAGATGAAGATCCTCCGTACCGGGAGGGAAATTACTTTTTTTATAGCCGGACGGAAAAAGGAAAGCAATATCCGATCTACTGTCGAAAGAAGGAAAACGTCAATGCACCTGAGGAGGTTTATCTCGACCAGAATGAGATGTCGAAAGGATACCGCTTTTACCGCGTGTGGACGATGGACGTGAGTCCAAACGGCAACCTGCTCGCCTTTTCGGTCGACACAAACGGCTCGGAGAACTACGTTCTCAACATCAAGAACCTTACCGACGGCACGATCCTGAGCGACAAGGTGGAGAACACACAAAGCATTAGATGGGCGGCCGATAATGCTACGTTGTTTTATACCGTTGAAGATACTGCCAAGAGACCCTATCGTGTCTATCGGCATGCCCTCGGAACAAAATCTTCCGAGGATAAGCTCGTCTTCGAGGAGAAGGACGCTCTCTATACGGTCGGGATCGATCGCACAAGGGGCGACAGGTATATTCTAATCGCATCAGGCGCAAGCAATTCGGATGAATGGAGATATGTCGAGGCCGATAACCCGACCGGCGAATTCAAGATCATCGATCCCCGGCGGCCTGAGCACGAGTACAGCGTGGATCAGTGGGGGAATTATTTTTACATCCGTACCAACAAGGATGCGAAAACATTCCGGCTCGTGAGAACCCCGATTTCCGATCCGGGCGAGAAAAACTGGGAGGAAGTCATCCCTTATCGGAAAGACGTGACATTGGAAGGAGTGGATTTCTTTGCGAACCATTATATCGCCTACGAGCGCGAAAGAGGACTGCAGAAAATGCGTGTGACCGCCCTCCGATCCGGGGCTGTTCACACCATCGCGTTTCCGGATCCGGTTTACACCGCATTTGCCAATGTCAACAAGGTTTTCGCGACAAACACGTTTCGCTTTAGCTACCAGTCGCTCACGCGGCCGACGTCGATTTTCGACTACAACCTCGACACGAAGGAAAGAAAACTCATTAAACAACAGGAAGTCCTCGGCGGATATGACCCTGCTCAATACGAGTCGGAAAGAATTTTTGCAAAAGCACCTGACGGCGCAGATGTCCCCATCTCGATCGTGTACAAAAAAGGCTTCAGGAAAAACGGGACCGCTCCGCTGCATATGACCGGCTACGGTTCCTATGGATCCTCGAGCCAGCCGACATTCAGCTCGGCACGACTGAGCTATCTCGACAGGGGCGTCGTCTTTGCGATCGCGCATGTCCGGGGCGGCGCCGACATGGGGAGAGAGTGGTACGATAACGGCAAGCTGATGAAGAAGAAGAATACGTTCACCGATTTCATCGCGTGTGGAGAGCATCTCATCAAGGAGAAATACACCGGCAAGGAGAAGCTCACAATCTCCGGTGGAAGTGCAGGCGGTTTACTCATGGGCGCCGTGACGAATATGCGGCCGGATTTATTCAAGGCGGTGATCGCCGCAGTCCCCTTCGTCGACGTCATCAACACAATGCTCGACCCGAGTCTCATGTTTACAGCGCAGGAGTACCTTGAGTGGGGGAATCCGAATGAAAAGGCGGCCTACGAGTATATGAAATCATACTGTCCGTACACGAACGTACGAGCCCGGAATTATCCCAATATTCTTGTGAGGGTCGGATTGAACGATCCGCGCGTCAATTATTGGGAGGGAACAAAATGGGTTGCCAAAATGAGATCAATGAAGACCGATAACAACACCATCCTGCTCAAGGTCAACAAAGGCCAGGGTCACATGGGCTCAACGGGCCGCTACGAACGGCTGAAGGAGGTCGCGTACGATTATGCATACATCCTGAGCCAGTATGGAATAACAAAATGAAGTTCGCCTTCCAAAATAAATTTCGAATCTGAATTGTAATCGATTCAGAAACACCGTATATTGCGTGGCGAGAAAGACGCCTCCCGTCAACTTATTCGCCCACAACCCAATTCGTATGGCACAACTGCAATTTAAGGGGAAACAATTCGTACAGAATTATCACTTGGGGGTGAAGTACCACGAGCTTGTTCCCGACAAGAAAAAAAGCCTCACCGACAAGGTACGCCTCGACGATAACCTGATTATTCACGGCGATAACCTCCTCGCGCTCAAAGCGCTCCTGCCGACCTACGCTGCCAAGATAAAGTGCATTTACATTGACCCGCCGTACAACACCGGAAATGAGAACTGGGCATATAACGACAACGTGAATTCTCCGATGATGCAGGAGTGGCTCGGGAAAGTGGTGGACAAAGAAGACCTTACACGGCACGACAAGTGGCTCTGTATGATGATGCCGAGGTTAAAACTACTACGTGATTTGTTGAAGGAAGATGGGGTAATTTTTGTTTCCATTGACGATAACGAAGTACACCATCTGAGAATGTTAATGGACGATGTGTTCGTGGAAAGTAATTTCATAGCCAACGTAATCTGGCAGCATAGTATTCAACCGAAAGGCTATCTCTCAAAGTTTTCTGTACATCATAACCATCTGATCGGATATCAGAAATCGGTTGCTTTTACAATTGAATCCTTAAGACGAACAGAAGAGCATAACAAAAATTATTCTAACCCAGATGATGATCCGCACGGACCATGGCGAGCAGGTGACGTTAGGAATGCTCTATACAGAAAGAACCTGATTTATGATCTCCTAACTCCATCTGGAAAATCCATCAAACCTCCACCAAATGGCTGGCGCTGGAGCAAAGAGACTATGAGGGATAAAATAGCTAAAGGGGAAGTGATATTTGGCAAGGATGAGAAGCGTGTCATAAGAAAAATCTATCTCAAGGACGTTATCGGTCGGACACCCGAAACCATTTGGTTTGGAAAAGAAGTAGGGACGACACGTGATGCAACTGAAGAACTTAAGAGTCTGTTTAACGATACATCACCGTTTGAAACCGCTAAGCCGGTCAACTTTTTGAAGAGGATTATTGAAATTGCTTCTGAAAAAGATTCAATCATCTTAGATTCTTTCGCAGGTTCAGGAACAGCGGCCCATGCTGTTCTCTCGTTGAATAAAGAAGACAGTGGCAATAGGAGATTTATCTTAGTCGAGATGGAGGATTACGCCGACACCATTACCGCTGAAAGAGTGCGCCGGGTCATCAAGGGTGTAAAGACTGCAAAAGATGAAAATCTCAAAAAGGGTTTAGGTGGGACGTTCAGTTATTTCACACTCGGTAAGCCTATCGAGATGGAGAACATCCTGTCAGGTAAAAATCTTCCGACATACAAAGAGCTTGCCCGCTATGTGTTTTATACCGCAACGGGCGAGGAGTTTCACGAAAAGCAAGTTGATGAGAAAAAGTTTTACATCGGCGAAAGCAAGCAGTATAAAGTCTATCTCCTTTATAAACCGAATATTGAGTACCTCAAATCAACGGCGCTCACACTAAACATCGCTGAGTCGCTCGGCTCATCGAAAGGCAAGAAGCGGTTGGTCTTTGCCCCTACGAAGTATTTGGATCAGGATCAGCTCGACCGGCTGCGTATCGATTTTGCCCAATTGCCGTTTGAGATTTACCATTTGGCTGAGTAAATTGGACTGATGGAACTCAGGGAATACCAACATAGAGCGTTAGAGCGAGTAAGACAGTTCTTGGAAGCGCTTCAGAAAGAAGTCGCGTCAAGAAATACGAAACATGCGAGCGAAGAAGCATGGGAAACTCTTGGGCGAATGGACTATATTCCTCGCCGAGATAGCATCGGTCGAGACCTGCCGAACTTTTGTTTGAAGATTCCCACCGGCGGAGGTAAAACACTTCTTGCAGTCAAGACTGTTGATCTTATCAATGCGGTTTATCTCAAAAAACGCACCGGACTTGTCCTATGGATCGTTCCCACAACCCAAATCTATAATCAAACGATACAAAGCTTACGAAGACGAGATCATCCTTATCGTCAGCATCTCGATATTGCAAGCGGCGATAGAACGATCATATTGGAAAAGTCAGATCGCTTTACTCCTCTCGATGTCCAGGAGAATTTAGTAGTTTTGATGCTCATGCTTCCTTCAGCCGCACGGCAGAACAAAGAAACGCTACGAATGTTTCGTGACAGCGGGGGTTTTCAGGATTTCTTTCCCCCCGAAGATAGTATCCGAGGCCATGCTGAGTTGTTGAAAAGAATCCCCAACCTCGATGCCTTCGGTACGGGGAGCGGGTTCTTGGGTAAACAGATCAAGACGTCGCTTGGTAACACGCTTCGCTTACTTTCACCCATTATTATCTTGGATGAAGGGCACAAAGCGTACAGCGAAACCGCACAGCAAACGCTGAGAGGATTTAATCCTAGAATTATCGTTGAGCTTTCAGCGACTCCACCAAAAAACAGCAACAAGCTGGTGGATATTACCGGCGGTGAGTTGAATCGTGAGGAGATGATCAAACTTGATTTGCATATCATCAACAAGATCAGCCCGGATTGGACCGATACGATGCGCGATGCGATCAGCAAACGAAACCTTCTTGAAGAAAAATCCACTACATACGAAGCGAACACGGGTCAACACATCCGCCCGATTTGCCTCATTCAAGTTGAGCGAACTGGGAGAGATCAGCGTGGTGCAGGGTATATTCACTCTGAAGAGGTTAAAGAATGGCTGATAAAGACGCAAAGCATCTTGCCCGAACAGATTGCAATCAAGACGAGTGAGAAGGACGAGTTGAAAGAAGTTGATGATGTTGGCGGATTGATGTCCAGAGATTGTCAAGTCCGATATATCATTACAAAGCATGCACTGCAGGAGGGATGGGATTGCGCTTTTGCCTACGTGCTGTGTGTGTTGACAAACCCGTCCTCAAAAACCGCATTGACACAATTAGTTGGAAGAATTTTACGTCAGCCCTATGCGAGAAAAACAAGAATAAAAGAGTTGGATGAGAGTTACGTCTTTTGCTTTCAGCAAAAAGGCGCTGAGCTTCTTCAAGAAATAAGAAAGGGCTTTGGGGACGAAGGGCTTGGCGATATTGCAGGTAGAGTAATAATTGACCGAGAGGAGGATGGGGGCGGTGGTGCAGAAGACCTTCGACCGATTTCGATGAGAAAACGATTCAGGGAATCTGCGACACATATCATCCTTCCGATATTTGTCATTCATGATGACAAGGGCTGGAGAAAAGTCAACTATGAAATGGATCTTTTAAGCAGGATCCCCTGGGATCAAGTTTCACTCGAGAAAGTATACTCACTCACTCTTAGCTCTGTGAGCGAAGTTGATCAAGAATCTACGGTGACGATGTCGAAAGATATCGCCAGAATTGTAGATATCAACGGAATTCAAAAACTCAACGACAGTCATTTGAAATTCGATCCAGTATTTCTGACGCAACAAATCAATGATATTGTGCCAAATCCCTGGGTAGCATTTGAATTCGGTGCCAGAGTACGTGATCGACTCATCGAGAGGTATAATGAAGGAACAGTCATCAACAACTTCGTTTTCATCATCGAAGAATTGAGAAAGCACCTTACCTCCGAGCGCGACAGGCTCGCTGAATCCATATTTCACAACCTACTGGACAAGGACATTCTCCGTTTGCTTGTCATTAGCGATGAGTTGAGCTACAAATTTCCAGAAAGAAAGATGGTTTCGAAGGAAGCAGTAACACTGAATAAGAAAGATGGTACACCGTTGCAGCGCTCTCTTTTTGATTTTATACCTGATGACGAATTTAACGACACAGAAAAATCAATTGCTTGGTACTTAGACGATCAGGAGGAATTGTTCTTTTGGTATCGTAATACTCCTCGGAGTGACTATGCGATTCAAGGTTGGAAGAGGCATAAGATTTATCCCGATTTCATTTTTACAGCTTCTCAAACCGAAGGAAAATCATTTGATAAGGTTTTTGTTGCAGAAGTTAAAGGCACGCATCTGAAAGGGAGTGCAGACACAACATACAAACGGTCAGTGTTTGATGTCTGCAACAAACTTGCAAAGGAAATCAATTGGGAAGAGTTTGGTAAGAGACTTGAAAATCTCCATGTGCTCTACGAGGTAGTAGATGAGGAAGAATGGGAGAACAAGTTAAACTCATTGATTCAAGCCTGAATTGAATGCCGCTGAAAATTTACAACACTCTCAACCGACAGAAAGAAGAATTTACACCGCTCTCTCCAGGGCGCGTCGAGATGTATGTTTGTGGTCCCACCGTCTACGGACATTCGCATATCGGACATGCGAAGAGTTACGTCTCGTTCGATACGATCCTCCGTTACCTCCGCTATCGCGGTTACAACGTCACGTACGTTCAGAACATCACCGATGTCGGACACCTCCTCGGAGATACAAATGAGGGGGAAGACCGGCTGCTGCGCCAGGGAAGGATCGAGCAGAAGCACCCAATGGAGATCGCAGAGTTCTATACGCGAAGTTATTTCGAAGACATGGACGCGCTCAACATCGTGCGTCCGGATATTTGCCCCCGCGCAACCGGTCACGTCATCGAACAGATCGAAATGATCAAAACGCTGATCGCGAGGGGCTATGCCTATGAGATCAACGGGTCGGTCTATTTTGATGTGTCGAAAGATAAGAATTATGGCAAACTCTCCGGGCGCAGCACTGAGGAGGCCGAGAGCGGCACCCGTGTGGAGGTGAAATCGGAAAAGCGACATCCGAACGACTTCGCGTTGTGGAAGAAAGCCGCTGCCGAGCATATCATGCAGTGGCCGAGTCCGTGGGGGATTGGATTTCCCGGCTGGCATATCGAATGCTCGGCGATGTCGATGAAGTATCTCGGAACGACGTTCGATATCCACGGTGGCGGGATGGATAATCAATTTCCCCATCATGAATGTGAGATCGCACAGAGCGAGTGCGCCACGGACAAACAGTTTGTGAAGTACTGGATTCATAATAATCTAGTGACTGTCAAGAGTCAAAAGATGAGCAAGTCTCTTGGGAATATTATCATGCTGAAGGATGCATTCAAGACATATGGTCCCCTGGCCGTACGGTTCTTTATCCTTCAGAGTCACTATCGAAATACGCTTGATTTCAGTGAAGAGGCATTGCAAAGCGCAAAAGCCGGTTTGGAGAAATTGCATAATACCGTCAAGAAGATAAGACGTGAGGTTGATATGCCGAGCGTCACTCTCTCCGTCTATGAGGACTTTCCTATTGAACCATATGAATCACAATTTAAGGATTCGATGGATGATGACTTCAATACTCCGCAAGCAATTGGCGCATTATTTAGTCTTGCATCAACGGTAAATGCTTCGCTTACAGGCCAAAGGCCTTCGCCGTCTCACTTACAAAAAATCAACCGGTGCTTTACCGAGTTAGGAGGAAGCGTGCTTGGAATAATCCCCGAGCGTTTTGAGGAAGATCAACCAGGGAGCCGTTTGGATAGTGGGCTTATGCAATTGATTATTGACTTACGGTCTGACGCCCGCACCCAAAAACTTTGGCCAATTTCTGATAAAATCAGAGACGGTCTGGCGAAGTTGGGTATTGCGCTGGAAGATAAAAAGGAAGGGACGACGTGGCGCAGGACAACCCGATAGGCTGTTGAAACACTATTGCCTGTGCGAATTGCCACCACCTTTTCAGCCTCAAGCTCGCGCATTCTCTCAAACGCAAGAGAATTACCCCTTACTTAGAGCCACTGCTAACAATCCTGCTATACACGACGTTTTAAGTGGATTCGCAAGAATTTATGTCGCCATGTATAGCACCACAATTCATTGTGGTGCTAATGATAAATAAATGTTCGAATGCAAACCGTTTCAACGGTTTACTTCAAGATCGTGAAGGACTCCATTGATACTCAGGACGAACAACAAGGGCAGGGACAATTTTCCAATGAGCCTCGCGCAATCCTCCAGACGCACGCTTTCGCGGATACAGAAACCGATGAATCGGTTTCGGCATGATGTGCTCAATAATGCTCACCACGATAAATCGTGGTGCTATGCATGGAGGGAGCAGTCCAAATTGTCCACTATCCTAAGATACAAATTGTATATGCGGGTCAGGTCAATATTTTCTCAACTAAAACTTATTCGTAAAAAATTACTATTAAAAGGATCGTTCGAAAGTGGCTTGAAAATATGTGCCGTGGATCAATCAGTGAAAAGAAATATTTATGATGCGACATGGATGATATATATTTTCCTGATGTAATTTACAAATGTCTTAACGGAGTGTGACCATTGGTTTCATTAACAAAAGATTTCAAGGAGGAAGAACTTGTAAGGAAGATTTGGGGGAAGTATCTACAAAACGAACTCAAGTTTGATAAATGGGGCGGACTAGGAAAAATTCTCGCTATCCGTGAAGTTATGAGAGAGGAAGGTCTTGACACACAATCTCAATCTGTCTCCGCCATCGATTATCAAAAAATTGCAAACGAAGTCTTTCCGAGAACATTTTATTGTGTGCAACCCAGGAACATTAGCCCATCATTTGCAAGAGCCATTGTGAGATATTTCGACCGATTAGAGAATACTTTGTCTGAATCCGGATTAACCGGAATTATTCTTTACTCAACTTGCGTCGAAGAGACGGCAGAGAAGTTTTGCATTTCCACAGATGAGGCTGAAAGGATAGTTAAAAAAGGGGTTCCATAGAAGAGTTTGTGACCTGCCCCCCCTGCAGAGGACCATTGCCCCGAAGGGAAAACTTATACAAATGAGCGCATAGGCACAAAACTACTTTAATGATTCTCTTGTGTTCTTTTCGAAGGGTAAGTGAAGTGCAAGTTCAGTTCGATTTCACAGAGTAATTCCTGCTCGGAGAGCATGGCTTCAACGGACTATCGCGGGGATCGGTATCGCTCCCAAAAACTCGATTTCCGTGCATGCGCTTTCTCCAAGCCGGAAAAATAGACTTCGTGAGGAAGAAAGTTTTGCCAGTCAGTCACCTTTGGAGCGAGTGCGTCAAGTTTCCTGAGATACCGAACGCCGTGTGTGTAATATTTTGAGATCGCCCTCCGAAGAATGGATTCGAGAAGCGCACGGAACAGGATGCTTGTGGTGAGATATCGTTCGGCTTCCTCCATCGGTTGCGCAAGACTCAGGACGTCCGGGTAGGAATCCCCATCGATCTCTTGAAGATGCGAGAGGAGATATTTCTGCGCGTCTTCAATGCGGTTCAGCCAGATGAGGAATCTCGCGTCAGAATATGAGAGATTTTGAGAATCGAGGATAAGGCGGGTCTCGGCATCGAGGAGTCTTTGCCGATCGTGTGGGCCGATATTTTCAAGGAGAATTCCGAACGTCTCCTCGTGACGGTACCGCCTGAATATGCGCCAGGCGGTCTCGGTGGCTTCCCTTCGGTTGCCGAGTACCTTGTGAGCTTCAAGAAGGAGTTTGTCCCGTTTGCCGCCGTCGAAGGTTGTATCAGGCACTTTGCCGAGCCATGAGAGGGCTGTGGGAGCATCGCCGGCCTCAAGGTACACTTCCGCGATCTCGAGGCAACCGGCATTGTGGATCTCCCCTTCCATAGAGGCAAGCACAGCCCGTTCAAAGAGAGGTGCGTCGTGGATCTGGCGGGCGAGCGATTCGACAGAGAAGAGCCAGTGACGCTTGTCGTAGATCCTTGCTTCAGCATCAGCAAGGATCCAGAGCCGTTCGATAAGCAAACGAATTTCCGGTTCGGGGAGGAATTGGGAGGCAGCATCGACAAGGCAATCCCGCACGCCATAATTATCGTCGCGCTGGAGATCAAGCAAGAGATCGGCCAGCCAAGCCTTATCTTCAAACTGGGCCGCATAGTGGACGAAGAGTTCGCGGGCATCGAAGGTGTAGACATCGCCGACATTTCCACTTGAATCATCGCACGCTTCGAAGACTTTGGCATCTGCGCGAAAGAAAGAAGCGACCATTTCGATACCAACACGGGGATTAGTGACACCTCCTTTCAGATCATGGAGGATCTCCGTCAATTCGAAGGCATAATCCCCCGATTCCCGCCACGTGACGAATTTTGTGCGGCGTTTCAGTTTGGTCAGCGCGGACTTGAATTGGCTGACTGCCTGCGAGGCTGAAACGGCCGATCCTGGACTTAGTCCGCCGGTTGCGCCGATCGTATTTGCGCCGGAGGCGGGTGTAGGGTTGGGGGATGATTTTGGTTTGGGAGCCATTATCGATATCGCCAATATAACAGAACTCGACCACACGAACAACCCGTGGAAGAGTGCGCGGGCGCGGAGCTAATGGCGCCAACTTGTCTGCCAAGGCGGCCGCCGGTGGTGAAGGTGGAAGACGCGATGTATCAAATGAGTGTTTAGGCGCGAATGTTTCGTTCTACTCAGGCAGTACAAGAAAAGCTATGATAGAAGCTGCTGTGCGGTGATCGTGGTTTTGCCCAACCCAACCTCGCCAGCAAGAATTGCGCCGTTTGAAAGTGGTGAACGAAATGCAAACAAGGCTGCTTCGATCTGATGAGGATTTAAATCTACCTGAGCATCCGCCAATGACCGTGTGAGCTTCTCCAAAGAGTCAGAGGGGGACCGTTTGGTGAGCTCGTAAGCAAAATATTTAACATGATATGGAGTGCTCATTGCTTCTTATCGAGACCCAAATACTGACGGTGATTCTGCAATTTCCACAGCACTGCCGGATGCTTTTTCAGACGCTCGGCTTGTCTCGGATCGTTGAAAATGAGTTCCGGCTCGTAGACACCTTCATCCAAGAATCGATCCATGAAGCGTGGCTCACCTTCATTATAATGGATAAAGGGCGAGAGAAAAGCCTTCGTGGTATTCTTTATTGCATCGAGATCAATTAATTCGTTTGATCTTCGAAGCGGGTTCAATTGTTGATCGATCATCCTTTGGTCTATTGCGTCGATCGAACGAAAGTCTTTTCTCCTCCAGTCGTCATCGCACGTGAGGCCAAAGAGTATCAGAGCCTTCCGCAATTTCTGAGCATCGTACACGACGGCAGCTTCAGATAGCATGTACACATCGTACAAATCCCTTGCAGCAGAACGATCTAGCAGCGCTTTGATCTTGCCGGCGAACAACTCCTCGATTGAAACGACATTACAATCAAAGACATAATCCTCGTCTATCGGATAAGGTTTCTTTGTTTCTAGACCCCACACCGGGATTCGCATGATATAATTTAGATCCAGCTCCAGCGTAAAATGTCCGCCAAAGGCGTTGGGCGCGCGGAGTCGCCATTTTGCACCTGCATGGTCAGTAGGAGCATTCTCTACGGAGATGCCGCGCGACTGGACGAGTTTCCTTATCTCCTGTTCCAGCTTCGGACGATCCTTTACCATCGTCTCTCGATCCTCGCTACCGATGTAATTGAGATCGATGTCGACCGAAAGGCGAGGAAGTTGAAACCAGAAGAGATTGATCGCTGTACCACCTTTCAGCGCAAATTGCTTTCCGAGTAAAGGATGTCGGTTTACCTCCCGCAGGAGATCCAGGAGGGTCATCTGTTTCTGCAGGCTGTCGGGACGAAAGCCAGTCTTCTGGGAAAGCTGAGTGAGATATTCCTTTGAGAACATTAGAACTCTTCCCAGCGCCGATCTTTGACAGCTTCGGGTACAATTAGATTCCATCGGTTTACAAGAGCACCCCCTTTTCGGCTTGGAACCCAGTACACGGGTTGTTCAGGCACATTTTGAGCAAGCCGCTCGAGGAATGATTCTTCAACGTGGAAGTCGTTCCGGTGTTGTTCGAGGAAAAATCCCGCGCGCGCGTACAGATTCTTTTGTTCACGGATGTCGAGGTACTGGAGAATTACGTCGGGTTGAATGTATGGTATTTTCTCTAGTGATCGATACATTTCCTCGAAGCCGCCGCAATACTGTGGGCGCTCAAGTGCCTCTACAAGGGTACGCTCTTTCCCAGTCACGCGAAGCTTTATTCCAAGGCGTTCAATGTTCTCTGTGCCGAAGCCTGCCTTTGATTTCTTCTGCAACTTGACGGGCGTAACCACCGCACGGAAGTGTCCGCCTTGAAATCGAAGAGCAGGACGAAACCGATCAGAGAAATAATAGTAGGTGTTAAAGACGCTGTGGCCAAAACCCAGGAGGTCAAGTGCTGTGTGATAGGCGAGCACTACATCAGGTGCGAGCTTCGACGCAACCAAGTATGGATCCACTGAGGTGTGTTGAGCGTTCTGACCCGGGCGTACGACAAAGTACAGACCATCTTTAATCTTTCCGATGCGTCCCATTTTCTTGTTGTAGAGAATCATATCGGACGCCTCACGGCTGCCTTCTGGTAGTGAATAGAAATCGCGGAGCTTCTCGATTGTGAAGACAGGATGAGACTCGAAAAATACGCGTATGTCCTTATCGTCAGTTGCCATTTTCTGGTGAATCCCGTACGGTTTTTTGAGATTTATGAGAGATTAGCAAGCAATCGCTTGTTAATTACTTGAAAATAACGTACAAATATACGAGATAGGAAGGATAGTAGCAAGTTAAAACGAGCAAACGCATTATAGGAAATAGTCGAATCTCAAGGAAAAACCGTAAAAAATAGACTGAGAGCAGGTAAGAAACTGTCAAACCTTGTGTTACAAGTCGGGGAATGCCCATGGTCAACTGCTCCCTGATGAAAGGCGGGAAATGGAATTCATGTCTCCCATCGGTACATCCCAAAAAGGAAAAAAGGATCATCGAAAGATACCTCGCGCGGCCACAAAACTCCTTATCTTTATGCAGATCAAAAAAAAAGGAGTCAACAGCCATGGAAATGAACGTCAAACCCTTCAGCCGCGCAACAGTTGCCGAAAAGCACACCCCGTGGTATCTGTATAACTTTGTAAAGAGTTACCTGTATCTGCTTTCGAGCGGACAGTGCTCCGACCCCGACATCCAGGTGGTCGCTCTCACAGGGATTGCAGAGCCGTACTCAAGGCGTCCCAAATCAATATCGGTCGCTGATGATATGGAGGGGAGATATGTGCGGGTTGCTGATGCCATCCTCACCGGTTCACTCAGATTTCGGGGCGGGCTTTATCAGGTGTCCGTTTTCTTTGAAAGCCGGCACAACGAGGAAGTCGAATACTATGTGCATGTGCTCGGTGAGGGGGAAAATTCCGGGGATGCCCAGGTGTTTCTTGACCACCTTCTGACTAACTGCGTGCGGACAAGTCCCTATCAGAACGAAGCACTCCTTGCTACATCGGAAAGGGCGAACGGACAGGTGATCGGACTCTTCGGGATCGACCTTGGCAATGATTCTCTTAACGATGTCTTTCTGCCCACAGAAGTACGCCGACATCTTGATCTCTTTATCTCAGCGCTTTCGAGCTTTGGTCGTCTTCGCACACCTTTGCGGTATCTCTTTTCAGGGAAGCCGGGGACAGGCAAAACGAAGATCATCCGTGCGATTGCGAATGCCTGCAAAGGGAAAGCGACATTCCTCTTTTCAAACGGTGCCGAGCAGCGAGTGGACGACCTTTTTGAGGTTGCATCAATGTTTTCCCCGGTTGTCCTGTGCATAGATGACATCGATATGCTCACGGGCTCTCGGCAGGATGGACTCTACAACCGTCAGCTTGCGACGTTTCTGCAGCGGCTAGATGGGTTCACGAAGGGAGATCAGTTCCTGCTTGCTACGACAAACGATAAGGCTCTGGTGGACCTGGCAGCGTCGAGACCTGGACGATTCGACAGGATCCTTGATGTCAGTTTGATCGAGCCGAGTCATTATTTGAGTCTTGTCAGAAGCAAGACCGGCAACGAAAATGTCGTGGATCAGTTCGACGAGGAGATACTTGGTCTCTTGAGAAGAAAGCGAGTCTCGGGGGCTTTCATAGCTACTCTGGTCAAGCATCTGGAGCTGATCTCTACCTTCGATCCGACGCGACTCGATCGAGGATATGTGGTTTCAACGATCGAAGGTTCGTTGGAGGGGTTCTATGAGGAGAATCGGGACGGGCGGCCGGAGTTAGGCTTTCGAGCGGCGTAGTAGACCCCTCCGGATGTTAAATGTTGACACTGCAATTCGTTATATTGAAATGTGAAATGGACATGTTCTGAATTTTTAACAATTTCTCAATTGTCCTGAAAGGATAACCATCATGCCAAGTAAGAATGAAGCCATCGTTTCAGCCGTGTTGCGTCTGGAGAAATCCCCCCTCTTTAATTTATCAATGGGAGGTAAGGAGCTGTTTCACAGTGATTTTCTCTACTGGCTCTGCAAGAGCCATCCTGAAGAAGTGATTCCGATCTTTGCGCGACGAATGCATACGTCGCCAGACATGCCAACACAATGCGATATTAACCGTGAAAAAAAACATTATGACCTGAAATTCACGTTCACGGATAAAAATGTGTTAATTGTGGAAAACAAAGTGAAGAGTATTCCAACGGAAAAGCAATTGTGGGGCTATTCTAAACCATATAACAAAATGCCGGAATATTCGTTCTTACTCTTGTCGTTGGTTAAACCAGCCTTCGCTCCCATAACTGACGGAAAGATTCAACTCTCTGGACTTGGAGAAGAGCAGGATCAACATGGAGCCATCTGGGCAGTCATGGATTATGAGGAGCTCGCAAAGGAACTCAAATCAATACTCCCGACCGTAGAGAAGAATGATTTGTACCACGGCAGACTTCTTTCCGACTACGTTGAATTCATCAGCCTACTCAACAATATTGCCAGGGAAACGAGGATTGATTCCACCAGTAATGAGAATTTCTTTGCATTCAAGGAATCTATGGCCTCTCTAATAAAACACCGCATGCATGACCTTGTGTACAAACGTATCTATTCCGATATGTCGCATATTGTTGCTGCAAAGCTTCGCGATAGGGACATCGCGGTCAGACTAGGTGATGTAAAGGACGGAAGAAAAGGAGACATATATGTAGATTCAAATTTCACTAATATGACAGGGATGTTCACGGCGTATTATGTAGTGCTCGAGAACAAAGAAGTGGGTGGGCCCTGCCTTTTGTTTATCCAAGTTCAAGATAACCAATTCAGACTTTTTCTCTATTTGAAGAACAAAAAGCGCTCTGTGGAAGTCGCGCGAATTCTTGCCGAAGAGAAAATATGGTTCAATTTTGATAGAGTCGAATCGTTTGGAATCAAGAGGAAGAGGAAAGAGAAACCCTTTAATCGTTTTCTAGGGTCTCACTTGTATCGATATAAACTAATTGATAATATTTCGCCAGACAAATTGGCGGAAGTTACAATCGAATATATTAAACAGGCGAAGATGAACGCGAGCAGAGTTCGAGCGGAAGTCGAGAAAGCCGCCAAATAGCAGGGGCTCCAACGTCGTGGCATCGCAGAATCCCTGTTACAGCAGTTGAGGATTTGTGCTTTGATAAATCCGCTGACCGGTTCTAACGTGCTCCTTGGATAATAGCGGATGGTGAATGGATCAAGGGATCGATTGGACCCACGGTCGACGAAAACTGCAGAAGGCACACCAGCGTGTACACGTCCAGGCAAGAAACTTGAGCCTTAGTGAGAGAAGACCTCAGGCTTTTTTCTGGTGCGCCGACGTGAAATATCATGATGAATCGTTGGAGCTGAGGAACGTCGTTGCCAGCCGAGCGGCCTTTTCCTTGAGTTGCCTTGGGGCGAGTACTCTTATGCCGGCTCCCTTGCCCACCACCCAAGCCGCAAGTTCGTCCAGTGAGTTGACAACGCCTGATACATCGACGCTTCCGTCTTCCTGCTCCACAACAGTATCAAAGAATGCCAGCTGTCTTGATCTGAGGTGGCGAGCCAATGCCCGCGAGAGTTGGAGACGAACCTGATGCTTTTCACCTCCGGTCCAGGTCAGGAAAGAGTGCCGGAACATTTCCTCGATCCGTTCGTCCCCTGGCCTTGTAAATGCCTCCCCTATCGGAATCACGCTCAAGATTTTCGTCATCAAGAATTGTTTGACAATCCCCTGGTGCCCGGCCAGGAGTCTCCACAGTGCATCTGCTTGAAAGATCTGCAGTGGCTCAACTGTAAAATCCAATAACTCCTGACGCCGTACCGACTCATAGCCAATCTTTGCTTTTTCAGTGTTCTCAATGCATCTCTGAAGCGTGACCGCAGTGCTGAGCGATTCCATACCTAACTTCTTGGTTAGCAACACGCTTGCCTTGTCGACCGAAGTTCCGACGCTGCTAAGAGCAAGATACGAGCTGACAAGCCTCGGTACCCTTGATGCGTCAATCTTCCTTGATAGCCCCACTCCCCTCTTCCCTTCCGAGTGGATGTCAATCCCATGGCTGCGCAACTCCTGGAGGTCGCGCTTTATCGTGAGGCGTTCGACTCCGTACATCCAGGCCAGTTCAGTTGTTCCAAGCGATTCCGTGTTCTTGATCGCGAAGCCCAGGATCTCAATCTGTCGCTTAAACTTGGCGCTAATCTCGTTCATTTCGAAGTTTTCATGTGACAGGCAAATGTACGGAAAGCCCAAGGCAACTTCAATAAGTAGTATCGTTAAGTGATACCACATATTCCGTTCTCCGTTCGTATATTGATCGAAATGGTCGGATCCGAGGAAGGGCGAGAGAAGGGACTTCCTCACCTGATGAAGACTTATGAGGAAGAAACCCTTGGCTCGTCGACGGAAATGTGGGAGTTTTGGAATACCTTTGCCAACCTTCTCTTGAGGTGCAACCTCGGGCTATCTGTCCGAACGATTTAATAAATGGAGACTTCTGAATTATTGCTATCTGTCATGTTGAGCGGAGCGAAACATCTTCTTTTTCTTCGCTCCGCTCAGGGTGACAAAAATGGTGATTTTTCAGAAGTCTCAAATACCTCATCCGTTACATGCACAATCTGGAATTGTAGTTAATTCAAAAACATTTCATATTCATATTGAGTATGCGCTACCTTACAAAAACCCGATTCGTGCTGGCGCTCGATTGCCTTACGAAACTCTACTATACAAAAAACCCCGAGTACGCAGATGAAAATCTGGACGATCCCTTTCTAGAATCTCTTGCCGAAGGAGGATTTCAAGTCGGGGAGCTGGCAAAATATCTCTTCTGTGAAAATCCATCTGTCGATAAGATTACTTTGGATACTCTGGATCCCGATGAGGCTATTCGTGAAACGAACCGCAGATTACTGGCACCTGAAGTTGTGATCGCTGAGGCTGCATTTTGTTATGAGTCCCTATTGATACGAACCGACTTGATAGTAAAGAAAGGAAATAGGATAGAGCTCTATGAAGTGAAAGCAAAATCAACGGACGAAGATGAACCGGGTATTATTTCAGAGAAAGGCAAGCCCGGGATCAAAAAAGCATGGGTTCCTTACGTGTATGATGTTGCATTTCAAAAATACGTCATGGTAAAAGCTCTGGCGGCTCGCGGTTTCGAAGTTTCTGCACATCTCATTCTTGCGGATAAGAATAAAACGACAACCGTAGACGGGCTCAATCAGAAGTTTAAGATCATCAAGCTTGACAACGGGAGAACAAAGATAGAAACAGCCGCCGGATTGAGAAGAGTTGATCTTGGCGATCCCATACTCACGATTGTTCCGGTGGACGATGTCATTGAACGCGTATGGAATGAATTTCCTGTCCCGACAGATCTTGACGATAATATCTCATTTGAAAACTTTGTGCGTCTCTGTTCCGATACCTATTCGAACAATCAACGCCTTTTTGCTCCGATAGGAAGCAAATGCCGTGACTGTCAGTTCACTAATTCATCTCAGGATAATCAGCATTTGAAAAGCGGCTTTCTTGAATGCTGGAAAGAACACACAAAATACACCGACGCAGTGCTTCGCAAGAACCTGGTCCTCGAACTCTGGTCAGGCAAAGTTGGAAAGCGCAGCCTCATTCGGGAGCTAATCCAAAAAGGGAAATACCTTATTGAGAGCATTGACGAAGGAGACATCTGTTCACCGCATGCAAAGGAAAGTCCTGCGGGAATGACTCCGCATGAAAGACGAATGGAACAAATAACAAGAGTCAAACAGGGGACAGAGAGCAGTTATTTTGATAAGCAAGGACTGGAGAATGAAATGGGCAGCTGGATCTATCCTCTGCACATGATAGACTTTGAAACCACGATGACAGCTTTGCCGTTTCATAAGGGGAGGCATCCGTACGAAGGCATTCCATTCCAGTTCTCGCATCATATTTATGAGCAAAACGGAAAGATCCGGCATGCCGGACAATTTCTTTCATTCGAGCCCGGAGTATTTCCGAATTATGATTTTGTGCGGGAACTGAAAGCACAGCTGGAGAACGATGAAGGTACCATCTTCCGGTATCATAACCATGAGAATACGTATCTCAATATCGTGCATTCACAATTGAGCCACGACCCGCATCCTCCTTCCGATAAAGAGGTGTTGCTGGAGTTTATTGAGCATATCACCAAGAGCACTGGAAGATCGGTGAAGAAATGGAACGGTCCGAGAGCAATGGTTGATCTGTACGACCTCGTGGTAAAGTACTACTATTCGCCTCAAGCGAAAGGGTCCAATTCTATCAAGAGTATTCTGCCTGCGGTAATTTCAGATTCCAAGCATTTGAAGGCCAAGTACACCAAACCAGTTTATGGCAAAGGAAAGAGTGTGCATAGTATGAACTTTGACCAACACGTTTGGATCCAGCAGGAGTGCAATAACGATCCGTACAAGACCCTTCTCCCGCTGTTCGCCGAGTATGATGATGATAGATTGGATAGGTCAGTGATGGAATTCGGTGAGCTGGCAAGCGGCGGCGCTGCGATGACTGCGTACAACCTGCTGCAATTCTCAGAGATTCCGCTTTTTCAAAGAGAGGAACTTAGAAGAGGCCTTTTACGATACTGCGAGCTCGATACGATGGCGATGGTCATGATTTTAGAAGCGTGGATGAACTGGGACGTATAAGTTCTGCAGAACAGAAACAGTGGAAGCTCTCTCACATGATCCGCGATCGGCTGCACACAATTGGAATTGCGCTCGAAGATACCAAAGACGGGGAGGTGGCGTAAGATCGACTAACTAAATCCCAAATCCCAAATCCTGCGCCACAGGCGCATCCGCCTCCGGCGGAGAAATTCGAAATCTCAAATCTCTACCTTCACGTCTTCTTCCACTCATACACTTCACTTCATCCGACCAGTGCTTTGAGATGTGAGTCCACGCTCCGGGCAAGCGCCTGAAGATTATAGCCGCCTTCGAGCACCGAGACGATTCTTCCTTCGCAATACTTGTCAGCCGTTTCCATGAGCATCCTGGTGAGCGTACCGAACGACGCTTCCGTGAGATTGATGTTCGCCAGCGGATCATCCTTATGGGCGTCGAACCCGGCGGAGATGAGAACAAGCTCCGGCCGATAGCCGTCGAGGGTCGGGAGAATCTCCTTCCGGAACGCTTCGAGATACTCCGGTTCACCGGCGCCGGCGCGCATCGGAATATTCAGTGTGTAGTCGTTGCCCTGGCCGGTTCCCCGTTCGGAACGGCTGCCGGTTCCGGGATAGAAAGGATACTGATGGAGACTGATATAGAACACCGACTTGTCCTCGTAGAAGATCTGCTGCGTTCCGTTGCCATGATGAACATCCCAATCGATGATCGCGACGCGCGTGATGCCGAAGGCCGATTGTGCGTAACGTGCCGCGATGGCGACATTGTTGAAGAGGCAGAACCCCATCACGGTGTTGCGCTCAGCGTGGTGTCCGGGAGGGCGAACGGCGCAAAAGACGTTGTCCAACACCCCATTCATCACCGCATCCACGGCCGCGATCGCCCCCCCCGCGGCAAGGAGAGCCACATCGAACGACTTCTCGCAGGCATGCGTGTCTCCCTGATCGAGGACCCTCGCGCCGGTCCGGCACGCGTCACGGACAAATTTCAGATGTTCGGGGGTATGGACTTTCAGTATCCATTCTTCAGAGGCATGATCGATGATGACATGCTGGAGTTTCTGCCAGACGCCGTTCCCCTGCAGATGCCTGACAATGGAACGAAGCCGGTGGGCGCGCTCCGGATGTCCCGGTCCTGTGTCGTGCTCAAGAAACCTCTCATGATATACCATTCCCGTTTTTGACGGCATATTCTGCTAAAGATAGTGGTTGTGAGATTCACGTTCAAATAATTGCATTTCAGGCCAATGCTGTGTATATTTGTAATGAGGCTTCAGGCGTTACCGCTGGCCTGTTTTCATCACTTCCATCGTGCAACACTCCACCGAGAACATCCGTAGATCACATGAGAAGGTGCGTGACGCCCTCCGGGAGATCATCGAAGGGAAACATGTCAAACGCATCAGACATGAGCTTGTCTATAATGGCAGAAACCTGACGCCCATCTTCATCGAGGAGCTTGAACGGTCCGGATATCACCCGGCGACGGTAGGAAACGTAAGGGTGGAACCCGGTGAGCGGATTCCCGCGTTCTATATTGAAGGCACCGTGGCATATTTCGGCTGGGTGTTTTGGGAACAATTCACGTCGTGGAAGCTCAGAAAACTCTGGGGCTCCGTCATGAAGAACGGGAAAGGCGATTGGGACATTCAGATCCCCTCGACGAGAGAGACGCCCATCTATGCAAACGACTCATTGAAACTGGAGATGGATATTGATCATCCTCCGGAGTTTTAAATTGGTCGAGTCACCAAAGAATCCCTTTTGAATTCGACATCGCGAGCAGCGCATCGATGCCCGCCAATCTCCCTGCTCGGGCCAGCACCATGATGAGCAGTCCGGCTACAAGAAGGGCGGCCCATGGACTTTCGAAAAATCCGAGAGTGAAGAGATTCCCGTTCGCAGCATGAAGATTCAGGACCATGAAGAGCCCAACGGCGGAAGAGAGACGCACGAGGAGACCGAGAATGAGCGAAAGGGCCATGCATGCTTCTCCCACCGTGATCAGTTTCGTCCAGATTCCCGTGTAGGGAATTGCGACGTGCTCGAGATACGCGAGCTGAATCCCTGCGGCCCGGTGCTGGTAGTTCGTCAACGATTCGCTCAGCGGCTCGGCGTTGGTCAACCATCCCGCGTTGTATTTGTCGACCGCCGCGCTCGCGAACAATGCGCCGATCACCAGCCGAAGAAGAAGAATCTGAATGTTGGTCAGTTTCATGACAATGCCCTTGAAGTCAGTATTGAAAGTAAACATATGAATTTATTTGGTGAATAAAAAAGATGGCAACGTTCACAGGACTGCTTGAACTCGATCATCACCGGGGCGGCTTCCTCAGGGAGCTGTCGCTGGAAATGGAGTCCAACAGGGATGATCCAACCGTCTCGGCTCACACGATACGGAAATACAACCTTCGCGAGGCGTGTCTCATCGAAGGCACGATCGGAAACGGCGGGCAGAGGCACAAGGAGATTTCCAGTATCGGTGCAATCAATGCTCTCCCTCCGGAAGAATGGTTTCAGAAGCTGGAGTTGTCCCGCCGTACGGCGATTGATCCGTTCGACAGGATCAGACTGACGACTTCTCCGACTGATTACTCCATGAGAGTTGTCGATCTCCTGTGTCCCGTCGGGAAAGGCCAGCGCGCTCTCATCGTGGCGCCGCCGCGGTCGGGGAAAACTGTACTCATGCAGCAATTCGCCCGCTCCATCAGCACCAATCATCCCGAAATCGATCTCATGGTGCTCCTCGTCGACGAGCGGCCGGAGGAAGTGACCGACATGCGGCGAACGATCCGCGGCGAAATCTTTGCGAGCTCCAGCGACAGCGACCGGGACCAGCATGTTCGCCTTGCAAAACTAGTGCTGGAGTACGCCAAGCGGAAGGCCGAAGCGGGAAAAGATGTTGTCCTGCTTCTTGACTCGCTGACGAAGATGGGAAGAGCGTTCAATGCGGTCCAGAAAAGCAGCGGCAGGATCATGTCGGGCGGCGTCGATATCCGCGCACTCGAAATACCGAAACGGATTTTTGGCGCGGCACGCACACTCGAAGGAGGGGGTTCGCTGACGATCGTCGCAACGGCGCTGGTGGACACGAATTCGAGAATGGATGAGCTGATTTTTCAGGAGTTCAAGGGAACAGGCAACATGGAGCTCGTGCTCAACCGCGACCTTGCCAACGAACGGATCTTTCCGGCGATCAACATTCCTGAATCGGGGACGCGCCGTGAAGAGCTCCTCTTTGGACGAGAAACACTGAAGTACCAGGCCCTTCGCAGAGCGCTCCACCATATGAAGCCAAAGGAGGCGATGCTCACCATCCTCAAGGCGCTCGAAGATTATCCGACGAACCGTAAACTCCTTTCGAAACTTACAGGACAACCCGAAGAGGTATGAGGCTGTCGATCGCCGTCCCTCCCGGTTTCAATTTTCTGTCGACGGTTTACAGCCACGGCTGGTGCAGTCTCGCGCCGTTCACCGTTGACAAGGAACGTTCAGCGCTCAGGGTTGCCTGTGGATTCTCATCGCATGAACGTGCCATCATCACGGTTACTCAGCCTTCACGAACGAAGCTCCTGATCAACGTCGATGGATTGCAGCGTCCTGGTGCGGCGGCAAAAAAGGAGGTGAAGTCTGTCGTCAATTCATGTTTTCGACTGGAAGAGGATTTCTCCCGATTCCACCGTGAGACAGGAAAGCTTGCGCGATTCCAATGGATCCGGCGGAAAGGCGCCGGCCGACTGCTGCGGGCTCCGACGGCCTTCGAAGATGTCGTCAAAATGCTTTGCACAACGAATTGCAGCTGGGCGTTAACCGAAACGATGGTTAAAAATCTTTGTCGAAAACTGGGTTCTCAGGTTGACGATTCGTGGTTCACCTTCCCGGTCCCCGGGGCGATCGCCGATTGCTCCGAGAAATTTCTGAGAAAAGAGATCCGCGCCGGATATCGCTCACCTTATCTCCTCGAGCTTGCCCGAAGCGTTGTCAGGGGAAACGTTGATGTCGAATCGTGGAGGCACAGCAGACTGCCGACGGAGGAACTGTTCGATGAGGTCCAATCGGTAAAAGGGATCGGGCCGTATGCGGCCGGAAACATTTTGAAGCTTCTTGGACGGTATGATTATCTCGGCATCGATAGCTGGTCCCGCAAGAAGTTCTCGGAGATCCACAGGAACGGCCGATCGATCGGCGACAAGGTCATCGAAAAATTCTATGAGCCGTTTGGGAAATGGCGCGGCCTTTTTTTCTGGATGGATTTGACAAGAGAATGGTACGAACGAGAATTTCCATTTTAGGCGATCAAATCGCACAGCAAATCTCAACTTCAGCACGATCCGTCCCCGGTGAGCGTTCTTACGAATCTCAACGAGACAATCTATGTTGAAAATGTTCGCGGGCCCGGCATTGTTTCAGGATGATGTAACGCTGGGTTGCATCAAGGTATAACGCTGTTGAGAGCTTAAGCATTCTCTCCGCAACACTCCTCATGCCCACGAAAGAGTATTATTCCGAGCAGATCGAGAAAGAGTTTTCCGCGGCGCGGCAGGCCCTCTCAGTCGGCAACGATGGAAAAGTCCGGGTCTGTGCTCGCCGGGCTGCAGGGCTGGCGATTGCGTGGTTCCTTTCCGCGCACCCGAAGCCGGCCTGGGGGCAGGATGCGATGCATCAGCTGCTGCAGCTCAAAGATGACCCGGAATTTCCGGTGGAAATCAGGGATGCCGCCGTGCGCCTGACGACGAGAATCTCCGGGCAATTCACCTATCCCTTCTCAACCGATCCGATTGCGGATTCGCGTTTGATCGTCGATTATTTCCGGAAGAGAATGGAATCAAATGCTTCTTGAAGAATACAAACGCTCGCTGAAAATGCCGGAGGCGGAAGAAATTCTCGACCTCCTCTTTTATCGGCCACTCGCTTTTGTGCTCGTCAAGGGTATCTATCGGTTCCCCGTCACTCCTAATCAGGTCACGATGCTTTCCCTGATCGCCGGACTCGTTGCGGGGTGGTTTCTTTCAGTCGGCACAGGGACTGCTTTGCTGATGGCCGCTCTCTGGTACGCAGGTGCGAACATTCTTGATTGCAGCGACGGTCAGCTCGCCCGTTTGCAGAACAGCGGCACGCCCCTCGGCCGGGTTGTCGACGGTGTGGCCGATTATGTCTCGAGCATCGCCATTTTTGTCGGAATCGGGATCGGCCTGGCCCGTTCGGGCTCCGGTCAATGGTGGCTCGTGACCGCCGCGGCGATCTCCAGCGGTGGGCATGCGATCCTCTTTGATCATTATCAGAGCGAATTCATCTCCACCGTCCGCGGCGAAAGAAATTTCCTGGAGCGGGAGATGGAGCGCTTCACCCTCGAAATCCGTCAGATGGAAATCGAACAGCGTGACGGTCTGAAAAAATTCTTTCTGCTGCTTTATCTCAACTATCTCAGGTTACAAAAGAAGTCGAGCTCGAAACACGAAGCGATGGTCTTCGATCCGGAGGAATATCGCGCACGGAACGGCCTCATGATTCGGATCTGGAGCTTCCTCGGTCCCACAACGAACCGCAGTCTGCTCATTCTCGGCTGTCTCCTGGGGCGAGTCGATTTCTTTCTCTGGACCTTCACCGTCGCCGGCAACATCTGGATGATCGTCTGTTATCTCGTTCAACGAAGGATCCATCGATCTATGGCCGCCGTCACGCTCGCCGCGTCCGTATACCGACAATCCGAAAATTGACATGCAGCGTTCCGGCCCCGTAGCGTTCTTCAAACAGTCGTTGAAATCTGATGCGTTCCATGCGGACGAGCTCATCAATATTTATTTGCTGCGGCCGATCGCGGCCATGGTGGTGTGGGTTCTTTATCCGACGCGGGTGACGCCGAATGAGGTAACAATGTTCGCAATCCTCCTGGGAATCGCCGCTGCCGCGGCTTACACTCTCAATACTCCGGCGGCGATATTCATCGGCGGGATCCTGGTCACCGCCAAGGACGTCTTCGACGATGCTGACGGACAGCTGGCCAGGGCGAAAGGGCTCTATTCACGGCGGGGAAGGTTCCTTGATTCCATCGGCGATTTTGTCGTCGATCTTCTCCTGTTTTCCGCCATCACGTTCGCCGTTTATCAATCTTACCCGGACGCCGCCACCATTTGTCTCGGTGTGCTTTCATTTCTCGGCATCACGCTCAGAGTTTCTTATCACGTCTTCTATCAGGTATCCTATCTGCATACGGAGAACAACTACAAGCTCAACAGAATCACGGAGGGAATAACGGAAGAGGATCTGCGGGGCGATCCTGTCGCGCTCCGGTTACAGGTTGTCTTCAACTTCATCTACACGTGGCAGGACAACATGATGTGCAGCATCGACGCCTGGTGCATGGGCGGAGTTGTGCCGGAACATAAAACTGCAGCCTGGTATTCTGACAAACTCGCTCTGCGGTTGTCGGGCCTCCTTGGCTTTGGGACAGAATTCGCGGTGCTCACGATCTTTTCCCTCTTCAACAAGTTGTATCTTTACTTGTGGCTTAACGTGTTGGTAATGAACGGCATCTGGCTTCTCGCCATTCTTCACCGTCGGTTGGTCGTGAGGAGGAAGTTTTCACGTCATCGCACCGCCTGATCGTTGCGTCTTTGTGGCGTGAGGGATCACCTCGTAACGCGACGTAAATTCATGCGACGAGGCAAAGACTGGGTGTTTCAGCATTCGAGCAATGCACTTGCAGAGCTCAGATATGCTTGCCGGAGGAGAACTTTCTCGTTTCGTATCTGAAATACAGAAACCACAGCAGGGTTGTGAAGAGAAACGTCGATGTCGAGATCGTGCGCCAGGTATCGTCTGCGCCCCGAGCGACATGGACAGTGAGGGAAGCAAGCGCAACTCCAGATCCGATGAGGAGGTTCAGGAGGACGAGCTTCAGTCCGATTCTTTTTTGAAGAAGAAGTAATATCCCGCTAACGCAGCTCAAGACGGCGGAGAGGAATGGGAGGATGACGAATATGTGAACGCTTTTCAGGCCGCTGCCGACCAGGAACGCGAATTCATGCCAGACGAGGTTGAGGATCCCTGCCACGGCGCTCGCCACAGATTCCGGAAGTGATGCGGAGGAGAGAACACTATAGACACTGCGGTGCAGATCGGTGACCGTCAGAAATGCAGAGCCGATGGAGATCAACGCATATGCATAGTATCCGGCTGGAATCGGTGTGCGCAAGGACGGCTCGGATGGATTCGCTGGGTTCATACTCTACCACAACTGTTTATACCAGGTCGCGTCCGCGAAATAGGACCCGGTCAACGCTTCAAGATTCGCCATATCTTCCGTTGTGTACGGGCGGAAATCCCGGGCGATGCGAACGTTCTCTTCGAGTTCCTTCAACGTCGAAATACCGATCAACGCAGTGCTGACGGGGAGTGTCAGAACATAGCGCACCGCCTGCTCCATCGTCGAGAGGCCGCGCTCGTGGAAGATCTTTCCGCGCGCCACGACCTTCATCGCGATGATGCCCATCTTCCGTTCCACGGCGGCCGGTAGGAGCTGGTCGATGAAAGAGGCCTCATGCTTTTCCGCCGCGTTGAGCGCCATGAGGATCGTATCGAACGGGTACCGTTCGATGCCGTTGCGGAGAACGATAGGATCCCGGTGGCCGGTGATACCGAGATATCTGACGGCACCCTGTTCGCGGGCCTTTTCGAGCGCATGGATCGCGCCCTCTCTTGCAAAAATGAAATCAATGTCATCCTGTGTGCGAACATTATGGAGCTGCCAGAGATCAAGATGATCGGTCTGCAGGCGCTTCAGCGACTTTTCCAGCAGTCGCATCGAACCATCGTACGTTCGGTCGTGAGTTTTCGAGGCGAGAAAGACCTCCTTCCGTCGTGTCTTCAGGACGCTGCCGAGATATATCTCGCTGGGCCCATAGCGGGGAGCTGTATCCAGATAGTTGACGCCAAGATCGATGGCGCGGTTGATGATGGCAACGGCATCGTCGTCGCGCCCTTCCTCCTCCAGCGTTGCCTGGCCACCAAGACTTAACAGGCTCACCCGATGGCCGGTTTTCCCGAGCACGCGAGAAGGCAGGGATGCCGCGGATGGCCGGATCTGGGCGATCGCTTCGAGAGGGCTCTGTTTGCCGGCGATCCCCGCAACCAGAGCGCTGCCGAGAATCTTTCTAAAAAAATTCCGTCTGGAAACAGTATCCCGGGTTGTCATCTTTCACCTCGATAGTTGTCATCTTCATCGCCGATCACTCACGAAGGTAACAATAATTTCATGATCAATGCAAATGTGTCGGATGATAAGTGCATCCTGGCAAGGCGCAATCTCCATTCCGCACAAAAAATCTCTGCCAGAGGCGGATGCGCCTGTGGCGCACAAAATCCAACATCGAACATCGAACATCGAACATCACACATCGCACATCATTCCTCCCCAATCACCCACGGCTCAATGAGCTGCTGATCCAATCCTTCCAGGAATCTCGACGGCTTCGTCAGAATCATCCCGGTCTCTCTATCGTAAATATTGATGGGATAGGTGATGAAGAGATGTTCCTTGGCGCGCGTGCAGGCGACGTACATGAGACGGCGTTCTTCCTCGAGCGCGTCGAGATCATCGACGGCGCGCGAGGCGGGGAATCTGCCGTCGAGCGCATAGATGACGAACACGCTGTTCCATTCCAGCCCCTTGGCGCTGTGGATCGTCGAGAGCGTCAGATACTCATCCTCCTTGCCAGGTGATTCGACGTCGACGATCGTTTCGTTCGGGGGGCTCGAGGGCAAGATCGGCAAGGAGCGTGGTGACATCGGAATAGCGCGCCGTGATCTGCTCGAAGGCTTCGAGGTCCTTCTTCCGTTTTGTATGATCATCGTAGCGTCTCTTGAACAGAGGATGGTAATAGGTGATGATCCGCGCAACTTTTTCAGGCGGCGAATGCTTTTGTGGGGCAACCGATTTGAGGACCTCAAACAATTCTTTGATGCTTTCAGGGTACGACTTGTACTCCTGCCAGAAGGTTGTATCGCGGTATTTGAGGATGTCCTCAATGACCTTTTCGGCAGTCCGTGGTCCGACGCCGTCAATGAGCAAGAGGAGTCGGTTCCAGGCGACAACATCACGCGGGTTTTCAAGCACGCGCAGGTAAGCGATCATATCCTTCACATGCGCGGTCTCGATAAACTTGAAGCCGCCGAACTTGACGAAAGGAATATTCGCCTTCGAAAGCTCGATCTCAAGATCGAACGAAAGAAACGAGGAACGAAACAGCACGGCCATCTCCTCGAGCGGTATGTTCTGTTCGCGAAGTTCAAGGATCTTCTGGACGACGAACTTCGACTGCATGTTCTCGTTCTCGGCGATGACGAGCTGAGGGAGAGAGCCTTCGCCGCGATTCGTGTAAAGTGTCTTTGAGTATTTATGTCGCATGGGGCTACGGCTGGGTTTTCTTGAAGACGCCAAATTCCGCGATCATCAGCGGGCCAAACTGCGTGTGTGCGACGCTCTGCCCGAGAAGCTTCAGCGACCCATCGTTTGCAAACCATACGCGCGGACCATCGTCTTCCTTTACCGGCCTGGTCGCGTCGAATCGCGCAATGGTGCGGAGGACATCCGATTGCGGCAGGTTGCCGCCGATAATGACCGGATTGTTGATATAATAGACGGGGAATTCGCTCAATCGGTTGACACATGTCGCCACGTCTTCGGTTGACGCCTTCTCCGGGAGTAGCGTGCTGACAAAGACGACATCCCGCGCTCCGCAATCGATGACTGCTTGCAGCGCCGATTCAAAGTTGCTCGACCTGATACCGTCGTAGTGGCTGTTCTCGCTTGAACGGATCGGATAGGCGCTGAAGATGGCGTTGCCGTTCTGCCGACCGGAGAGGTCGATCGTCTCGCCAAACACATTGCGCATCTCCGCGTCGAAGGAAAGCTCATCGACAAGATCGATACGGGATGTCACCCCCGGATACCGACTGATCCCCTGAACGGCAAGGACGTCGATCTTTTCCTTCTTCAGAACATCGCTGAATTGATGAAGATCTGTTTTCTCGATGCGCTTCGTGTATTTCGCGAGATTCAAGGAGGCAAACCTGATGACGATCCCGGGCTCCGCAGGTTTGTTGGCGGAGGGCGGAGGGGATGGAGCTTCCTTCCTGACCTTCTCCGTTGCCGGGCAGCCCGAAAGGAAGAATGCCGCAGCAATGAAACACAACGTCACGAGAATCGTCTTCATCGAATGGCTTCCATGTTCATTGAGATGTCGGGCGACTTTCGTAAGAAAACCGAGCGTGAGAGGGCGGTGTGCTCATTCAAGCGCTCTTTTCAGAATTTCATTGGCGACGTTGAGAATCGATTGCGTGCTCCGATAGTTCTCTTCGAGCTTGATCACCCTGCAATCGGGATATCGTTCGGGGAATTCAAGGATATTCCGGATAGTGGCCCCGCGGAACGAATAGATCGACTGTGAATCATCTCCCACCACCATGATGTTCTGATGTTTGTGCCCAAGCTGGCCGATGATCTCTGCCTGCAGCTTGTTTGTGTCCTGATACTCATCGACCATCACATATCGGTAAAATCCTGAAAGCTCATCCCGGATCGGCGGATGCTCGTGAAACAGCCGGATGAGGTTGACCAGAAGGTCATCGTAGTCCATGAGGTTGTGAGATTTTTTGTATTCGACATACACGCCGAAGACCTTCCGGATATCCTCTTCCAGCTCAAGATAGTGAGGGTAATCGGATGCGAGAATCTCTGTCAACGGCATCGCGGTATTGATCGCCCGGCTGTAAATATCATGAAGGGTCTCCTTGCGGGGGAAGCGTCTCTCTTTGGTGTCGAGCTTGAGCCTGGTCCGGATAAGATTGATGACGTCCTCAGCATCGCCCTGGTCGAGGATGGAGAAATTGCGCTCATAGCCGATCCGCTGCGCATGCTTGCGGAGGATCATGTTGGCAAACGAATGGAACGTGCCGCCTGAGACGTTCTCACATCGATGGTCGAGGAGGATGGCCGCGCGGCGAAGCATCGCCTGCGAGGCCTTTCGTGTGAATGTGAGGAGGAGGATGTGCTCGGGCTTCACACCAAGTTCGACCAGGTAGGCGACACGATAGACGATCGTCCGCGTTTTGCCCGTTCCGGCACCCGCAATGATGAGATGCGGGCCGTTCACCGACGTCACTGCCTCATGCTGGGCCGGATTGAGCTCGGCTTTGTAATTGATCTTGAATCTCTGCGGGTGAACGAGATGAAGTTCAGCTGAAGGTTTTTTGAGGGTATATTTTTTCAATGGAGTATATGAGATGATGAGAACATATGAATATATTAAATGAGGAGAGCAATGGCAACGCAAAGTTTCCGGGAAATGACGATGAGGCGGTTTCGTAGCGGACATCACGATGAACAACAGCGCGACGATGGCAGGTGCGTGCGAGCGAAATGGAATCTCTTTTTCACGGGAAAAGGCCGCCCATGCCTTCGCTGGAGATCACGGCGCGGAACAACCCACCGGGAGTTTAGCGGCCCTCATGGTTGGTGAGGAGCGCCCGCAACATAAAAATATGATGCTGACGGTAAGAATGAGAACGCCGACCACGAGCCTTCGGGAACGGGCACGTGATCGATTGCTCATCAGCGTCCTCCACTTCCGCCCTCATTTCCATTTCACGGCGCCGGCGCGGGCAAGATCGTTCAGATAGTGAGAGATGACCTCAAGAGGGACGCGGGAGAATTCGGCGCTGAGCGCATCACGTATTTCGTTGAAGTCTAAAATCGAGCTCACACAGCCCAGCTCCTGCCAAAGAGCATGTTCGATGGTGGTGTGGGCGTCATGGGCATCCTGAGCGGCCGTGAGGGCCTGGAATGCCTTGCGCGCGGCCTGGTCGATGCGGGCAGAGGCCCTGGCGCTGACAAGGTAAGCAAGATCGCTTGCCTGCTCGGAGGTGAGATTCGACAGATACCACATCGTTCCCGCGGAAATGATCTCGCAGCGCTCCAGTTCCACAGGATCGACCTTATCAGGCGTGTCCTCGGACGTATGATGAGTGTAATCGGAATGGGAGAACATTATCCCCGGAATTTTCCGGTCGATGAACATCATATGATCGCTCCCACCGCTGTAGGGAGTCATACGATAGTTGAATTCCGACAAACTCCCGCGCGGCGTCCGGATGTCCATGTTATCGATCATCTCGGCCATATTCTCGACGACATCGTTGAATCCGAATGTCACGCGGCTCAGCTCCTCCGTCCGCGGCCACATGCCGGTATATTGAAGCATGTCCGGGAAATATTTTGCCCGCTCGTCGTCGAGATAACAGACGACCGCCTTCGCGCCATATTTGAGAACGGCCAATCTGTGCACTTCGCCGCCGTAGCCCGTGGCGAGGACAAATTTTCCCCGCACATCTTTCCCCGTGTAATCGTTGTCATTCGTTCCGTCGCCGACCCAGACGAGCTCCGCGGTAACGTCGCCCGGATTCGAGTATGTGATGACGCTCATCGCGATCTCCGGATAGCCGACGATGCGTTCGGTGTCCGGCTCGATCATCCGGAGCTCTGCGGAACTGATGTCCCATCCGGAGGGGGATTGCCATGTCTGATACTTGACCATCCCGTCAGACTTGAACGACTCGATGTACGCATCTTTCTCTGAGAATCCGTAACTCCGGAGCTTGTCGAGCACATAGTGGGCGGCGTCTCTGTACCCGCGCGAGCCCTGGATGCGGTGATGGCGATAACGTGCTCCTTCGCCAGCTCGCCGCTCAGTACTTCGTGCAGGAGTTCACGCGTTCCGGTGTCGAGGAGATCGTGGTGACTTTGGCCGAATGTCAAGGCAGCAACAAATGTGGCTGGAATGAGCAAGAATAAATGGACTTTCATGGATGGTACCTCTGTTTGCACATGATGGTGAATCTTCGCACCAGACCGCCGTTATTCGACTCTTGGCTTCAGATAGTGATCCAGAAAATCAAGATTCGACTTGTATCCTTTGATTTGATTTTCTTTTTTCACAAACCCGTGCCCTTCATCCGGGGAGCGAAATGAGCTTGTCCGTCGCCTGTTCATAGAGTTTGATCTCCGTTTTTGCATCGTTGTTGATGCCGATGACGCGATATTTTCCATTCCGGGAGAAGGATGCAAATGAAATATCCCGGGGTGCCTCTTCAACCTTCTCGGAAGATCCCGAGGATATATTCCAGCGCTCAAGGTAGGTGAACTCACTTCCGTCGTCGGTGAGGTAGTAGAACCCTTTTGAGTCGACACTGAAGCTTTGGGGTGAATAGAGAATACTCTTTCCATCATGAGAGAACGAACTCCCCCCGATCGAAAGAGTGTTCATGAAAAGTCACCAAGACACTAATTACCACGACGTCTTACTTTTTGGACAGGCACTGGATCGTCGGTCCGTCAGGGCCGGAACTGGAAAAACTGCGAGCGCTAGGCCGGCTGAGCAGAAAGTGAGGGCGATGACACGGCGCCGGCGTCTGTTGAGAGCGATGCAACTTTGTATAGTTCCATCTGACCTGCGTAGAGCGTCAGCCGTAGACCCATGCGAATGAACACAAAGAATTGCTGGAAGATGAGAAGAAAAAAAACAATGAGCGCACTCGGAGCGCTGAGAGCGTCCACAATAGGGTTGTAGAGGGCAACGGCGACGATGCCGGCGAGAAAGACCACGGACGACAATCCGAAAACAACGAAGAAATGTCTGAACGTGAATTTCAGGACCTGCCACAATGCATTCCGCGTCTTCCGCTCGTCGGTGAGAACGATAATGATTCTGCCATAATCCAGGACCAGCAAATACACCAACAACCCGGCGTATGCCAATCCTGTTTTGACCCATGCGCCCCAGTAGGTCACATACTGATAGGGATCGCTTCCCCAGATGAAGCGCACAACTCCGGTTTCTATGAATTGAATGCAGAAGAAAACCCCCAAAAGAGGGAGGCTCCAGAAAAATAGGCGGAGGAATCTTCCAAAATACTTTCCCGCATTTTCCCAGAAGAGCCGGGCACTGTAGACATCGCCCGCCGCCAGAACGCCGTAAGCTCCGCCAGACAGGAAAAGGTTGGCCGCGAGATAGATAATTCCTGCCGACATCACAAGAAGGAGCATCGGGCTGCCGGCGATGCTATTCTTAACGATGAATTCAAGAAGAAAATCCATATCTATCTTCACTGCAAGATGTTGGCCCACAAGCGAGTAACCGGCGGCATCCATGAGCGCCGCGCGGACCGGGAGCATGATCATCAATCCGAACAGGAGATTGAGGATGTAGTAAACGAAGATCATGCGTTTCCGCTTCAGCACGAGCCCGAGACCATTATTTAGACTGGAGAACATCATCGTCGTTTCTGCTCTTCGCTTAGAAAAGCTGCTGGAGGAATGTTCCGAGATTCAGCCATTCAGGCTGGTCGAGGAGAGATTGAATCCAGAACATGAATCTGATGGCGGTCTTGTTGATGCCGAGCGATTGGACCTCAACCGTCTTGCTGTTGTTGGTAAAGTTGATGTCGAGAGGAATCCTCCGGTCCGGATCAACCGTTGCTGAAACAAGTTTGCTCGGTTTCGTATAGCGATAGATTTTCCACAGATCATTGCCGTCCCAATGTTCCCGAAGCTTCTCTCCGTTTTGGAACACCGCCTCGATTTCAACGGGAAACGTAAATGTGCCGAGCCGGCGCACTTTGACTTCACTGAGATACATTGTACTGTCGCCGGCCGACGCCTCGGTGATTTTCTCGCTTGATTCAGTGATCGAGTCAGCTTTTTCTGTGGACGATGTGTAATCATATCCTCGTTGTTTTTGAACTTCCCTCGTTGAGACCTGATCGACGCTATAATCGAGCACTGCATTTGTGTAGAGGGCCTGGTTGAAGAACCAATCGAGGTCTTGTCCCGACACGTTGTTTGCCACAGCGACAAAATCCTTGCTGTGGGGATGCTTGAATCGCCATCGTGCGACATACGCCCGCATAATCTTCAGCATCATCTCCTTGCCGAGATAATTATGCAGGGTTGTCAGGAGGAGTCCCGGTTTTGTATAAGAGTTTACGCCGTAGCTGTTTCCGGAGTAATACTGCCATGCGTTTCTGATTGTCGGGTCGATCGTCGCAGCGTTTAAATACGTGGCGCGTTGCAGCTGGAGAATATTTCCTTTGATTCCAAGAACGTCGAGAGCGTCTCCTTCGGGCCCATACCGATCGTTCATGATCTGATATTCGGTGTACGAGTTGATCCCTTCATCCATCCAGCTTTCTTCGAATTCATTCGAGGCGAGAAGATGATACCAATAATTGTGGCCGAATTCATGGATGATCACGTCTTCGACGGTGCGGAGCCCGTCAGGGAGGCCGTAGATGGTTCCCGCCGTGATCAACGTGGGATATTCCATTCCACCCGATCCGCCGGCCCCGCGCCGCGGATCGACAACGGTCAGATTCGGGAAAGGATAATCGCCATACCATTTATGAAAATACTCGATCGCCACCTTGGCCGCCTCGACATGCCGAACACCCTGATCGGCATGATCCGGCTGCATGAGAACACGAATGTCGACATTCTCCGCCTTCCCCTTGAATTCAACAAATTCCGGGCTTGTCGTCCAGGCGAAGTCATGAACATCCTCCGCGTGGTAGAAATGCGTCGCGGTTCCGTCGCCATTCTTTTTCACTTCGACCTGCAGTCCGGTCGCCCCGACGATATTCTGCTCCGGCACCGTCATCCGCACGTTGTAGACGCCGAAGTCGGCAAAGAACTCGGTCGTGGCATGGAACTGATGGCAGTTCCATTTGCCATCGATATAGACGCCGATCTTGGGAAACCATTGACCGGCAAAAAAATATTCGCTTTTTGCGCCTGTCCGCGCAAAGGGAGGTTGAGGCAGTCTGTCGGTAAAGTCGATCGAGAGCTTGATGGAATCGCCCGGCGAAAGCGGGTGCACGAGCGGCAAGAGGGCAACTGTTTTGTCGTCGGTATCTGCATCGTCAGGTTGGATGAATTGCAGTGCAGAGGTAACATCTTCCCCTGACGGGAGGACAAGTTTCTTGACCTCAATGAATCCCCAGCCATCCTGCTCAATTTTTGAGCTCCTCAGCGAACCGCCCGATTCTTTCATGAACGTCGATCTGTTGTTTCGAAAAGCATTGAGGTAGAGATGAAATTGGAGCTCTCTGATCGTATCGGAAGACGTGTTGCGCCAATGGAGAATTTCGTGTGCAAAGAGCGTCCGGGTTTTAGCGTCAAGACGCACGTCGATATCGTAATTCGCGATGCGGGGGCTCAGCGGAGTGGTAAAGATCGTCTGTTGGCCCGAACAAAACGACAGGCAGGTAATGATCGAGAGCAGGATTTTTGGAATCATCCTCATCCCAGCTTTAGACCCGCCACGATGGGATTTGGTTACGCGGCACGTGATCTAATATTTGTTGACGACGAGTGTTCTCGCAATAATATCATGGAGTGCCTGCTTCTGCTGGCTGAATCCGGCAATGATGTAGCCGATACAGAGGGTGAGGGAAGAGAGTATCTTTCCAAAATACCGGCCCGTCGCGCGTCCGAACGAGACCATGTTGCCGCCCATGTCGGTGACCTTGATGCCGAGCGCCATCTTTCCAATCGTGGCGCCCTTCATCGATTCCATGATCGCGAAATAGAGCCACTCCCCGACGATCGCAACGAGGATCGTGGCAAAGTACGCGCTCATGAGGGCGAAGAGGAGACCCATCGACGGCTCTTCATACGTGTCGCGCGAAATCGCACTGAAGCCGATCAATGCAAGCATCGGTACGAAGATGAAGAGAGTTACGACCCCGATGAGGATCTTGTCGATAAGGTACGCGGCAAATCGTTTCCAGAAACCGGCGTAGGTTGGCCCGGGTGTGGGCGACATCGGTGGAGGAGCCATTGTCTGATTCATGCAAATCTCCTGGTTATTCCTGTTTGATGTTCGGCAGGATTGTACAAAATATATTGAGCGAAATCAAGTTTTGGCTCTCCGTCCGGCAAAATGTTTATGAAGGATTGCCATGCAATCGGATGGGGATTTCACCATGGTGATGTATCGAGTTGCGTTCGCGCGCCCTTCCCATTCGAGCTCATGTTTCAGTGTTTCGACGACCTTTGCCCAGAATTCGCCGAGGATGATGACCGGCTTGTCGGCAAGGATGCCTTTGTTAAGGTACTCCCAGACCGTGGCAAGCTCGAGGAGTGTGCCGGTGCTTCCCCTGAGGACGATAAACGCCTCACCGAGTTCAACGAGTTTGAGCAACCGGTCGGTATGCGTCTTCATGACGATGGTCTTACCGATGAAATCATTTGCCTTCCTTCCAAAGAATTCTGTGAGAACGCCGATCGTTTTGCCTCCGGCGTCTTTTGCGCCCCGGGCGCTTGCTTCCATCGTCCCGCCGTAACCGCCATTGCAAAGAGTGTATCCGGCCCGGGCGAGCAGGCTGCCGATCTCGTACGCGGTTTCGTACTCCGGTTCACCCGGACGGAGGCGCGAGCTGCCGAACAGGGTGATGATGGGACTCGGCTGGCGGCGGACTGGCGTAGGTAAGGCCAATGGTCAATCCACAATTAAAAATTAAAAAGTCAAAATTAAGAAACTCCGGAAACCTCAGATCTCCAAGCAGAACCCAGTGGCATGAAGCGACAACCGGCCTTCTCTTCATTGGTCACCGTCGTTCGCACAAAACTCACCGCTCCAGGCTCACCGCTCACATCTCACATCGCACATCTCATTTCTCTCCGCTCTCCACTCAAACCTGAAACCTGCAACCCCAAACCTGAAACCTACGACCTACCACCTCAGTCTTTAAACTCCCAGCTTATCCCGAACCGCAGATGTCGTTCCGGCATCGGATAGAAAGTTGTCGTCACGTATTTACGGTCGAGGAGATTTTCCATGATGAGATGAACGTACGCGTCGCCGATATGAGCGATCACGACAAGATCCAGAATTCCGGTTGCGCTGATATCTTGTTGAGAGCTTGCATAGAAGATTTGGTTCTGCTGATCGAATTCAACTGCCTGGTAGGAAGAAAATGCCTTCCCGCGTATGCCGGTTTTCAGATCGAGATGATTATTCACCAGCTTATCCCAAAAATAGAATCCACCGGTTCCGCTCCATCGGGGCAGATTTCCTGATTCCTTATCATCTGTGGTACCTGTCAGGTACTGAACGGTTCCTTCAACCAAGAAGCTACCCAATCGTACGTGTAAAAGACTCACGATCCCTTCTCGAATCACCTGCTCGTGATACTCGAGAACATCAAATGGTGAACCCTGGGGCTGATTAAAATAGGTAGCATCTATTGTTCTATGAACTGCACGGATCGAAACTGAACAATTTTCTGACTGTGAAATCAAGATGCCACCTTCAACAAGTTGATGTTTCTTTGCTCCCCAACCAAATCTGTCATCTTGCAGCTTATCAAGTCCCAAATACTGCTCCTCCAACGTAGGGTACCCATACGAGTGGGAATAACCCCCGAAGAATTTCATGTTATCCAGGAATCCAATTTGGATATCGCCGCCAAATGAAATCGATGTTTCGCCGAGATAATTATCAATCCGGCTGTAGGGAGAGAATCGGATTTGATTCTCCGCTTGAAATTCAATTTTACCGAAGATGCTCGTCAGGTTTCTAAAATTTTGCCCAAGGATATCACTTGCGATCACGCCGCGCCGCTGAACTTCCGCCCCGAGATCGATCGGATTGTCCTGAATCTTGAAATGTTGCATCAACTTGATTCCGTACCACTGCGATCTATCGTCCTCCATCACAAACCGACCGTTGGAGCTCTGGCGATTCTCCTCGTCGCGGTATTCGCGGAAATTTGTGGAGTGAAAGAGCGTCAGTGTCGTTGTCGCCGTCGTGTCGCTGAAGAGCGCAGCCGCAGCGCCGGCCTGGAGATCATACCTTGTGACCTTTTCGTATGCATCGGTGTTGACAAGCGTTGCGTTGCGTTGATCAAAGATAAAATCGTTCGGAGTTTTGGACAGGTCAACGCCGCCGTTCAAGCCGAGATTGGTTTGATTGTACATTCCGGACGCGAAGAGATCAAGTTTGTTGTCGATGTTGTAACGCGCCTTCGCGCGTCCATTCCAATGATCCTCATTGCTGTTGGGAAATCGTCCTTCATACGTATGATGAAACGCACCGACGTTGAGGTTCATGCCGCGGATGATATCCTGCGAGAAGCTCCCGTCGATGAAGCCGTGCCCGTACGGTTCCTCGCTGTACCGGATCCGTGTGTAGGGGTGGATGGCTTTCTTGTTCTTGCTGACGAAATTCACGGCGCCTGCCGTGCTGTTCAAACCGTACCAGAAGGCGCTCGTCCCGGTGATAATCTCGACACGTTCGGCATTTTCAGTCGGATACAAGTAGGGATTGAAGGTGCCGGTGAGAGGTTCATTCAGCAGGATGCCGTCACTCATGAATGCGATGTTGCGGTTATCAAGACCGTCGATCGTGAGGCCGTGCAATTGCCCCGGGCTGCCGAGATCATACCTGAAAAGGCCCGGGACGACGTTGAGTAAGTCGCCTGCAGAGTTGTAATCGAAAAAATTGAGCGTTGAGTCGGTGATAAGATATAACGGCCGTCGCTCGATCGAGCCGACGAACGGGATCGGAACAATCGGTGTGCGCAACGAATCAGCGATGGTGTCAGCGTGCCGGAGGTGCGTCGTGTCGATGGCGGTCTCCTGAGCGGCCGCGCACTGAGCGAGCAGGAGAAGAAAGACGGAGGCGCCGGTGCGCAGGTTCGCGGTGATGACGATCTTCATGAAATTGTTCAGAAAATATAGAGAAACGGGGAGCCAGAAGCAAAATCAAAATTCTCCGCCGGAGGCGCCTTCGGCGCAAAAAGTAAAAAAGGGAGGGCGCAGAGAAAAACAAGTGCATCCTTTGAGATGGTGGCTTTGCCGTTTACTGCTGTCTAAAGGGGATGGGTTGAAAGTGCGGCGGCGTGAGGAAAACACCATACTCTTTTTGGAAGGCACCAGCGGCATGGTGGGCTCTGATTTCATCCCGATACAGTCCGTACACGGACGACCCGCTGCCTGAGAGTTGGACGAACTCAGCGCCCGACCGAATGAGTTCGTTCCTGGCGCGGGCAACAGTTTCGTTTGATTGAAGAACAAGCTGTTCAAAGTCGTTATTGACAAGCTGCTGAAGTTCATGCGGCTTATCGATGTTCTCGAGCACGATGCTCTTCAGCGACTTTTTGAATTTTTGCGCCGAAGGCGCATCCGCCTCTGGCGGAGAATTTTTGCGCCGAAGGCGCATCCGCCTCCGGCGGAGAATTTTGAATTCTCCATAAGCCCATGCGGTGGAGATATGGACGTTCGGATAGACGAGAACGATCCAGTATGGAAGATCGAGTGTAAAATATTCAAGGATCTCTCCTCGACCGGCGGCGGAGGCAGATCCTTCCTGCAGGAAGTACGGAACATCGGAGCCGAGCCGGAGGGCAATCGAAGCCAATTCTTCCTTCGACGGCTGCAGATTCCAGAGGCGGCAAAGTCCGATAAGCGTCGCCGCCGCGTCGGAGCTTCCGCCGCCGAGTCCCGCTCCGATCGGAATGTTTTTTTTCAATTCGATGTGGACTCCGGCCTCGACATCATATTGCGTCCGGAGCAACTCGGCGGCCTGCACGCAGAGATTGCGATCGTCGGTGGGAAGATCCGCCTTGTCGGATGTCATCGTGATGGAAGACGATGGCGTCAGACAAATTTCATCCCACACATCAACCCGATGAAAGATCGTGTCGATATCATGGTAGCCATCTTCTCTTTGCCGGAGAATTCGCAGGCCCAAATTGATTTTTGCGTATGCCTTCATCCTCGTCATCGTGGAAGGAAAATACATTATAGAAGAGAGAGAAGCAATCGCGCCGGAAGCGTCAGCAAGCGACTCGGTTGACGCTGAACATATGCACGGCCGGAGCGCCGGTTCATTGCACCTCTACCGTTTTTTTTGTACTTTGATCAGGTCAAATTCTCAAGGATTGCCGCTGAAATGGTCAAAGTGGGAAAAATTTCGATCGGTGACGGAAGACCGCTGGTCCTCATCGCGGGCCCGTGCGTCGTCGAAAGCCGGGAGATGGTCTTGAAGACCGCCGAGAGGATACGGAAGATTGCGGCAAAGCATCACATGGCATTCATCTTCAAGGCGTCGTACAAGAAAGCAAACCGTACCAGCGGTGAATCGTTTTCCGGCATCGACATCGACAAGGCGCTGAATATTCTTGGAGAAGTGAAAGAGGAAATCGGCGTGCCGGTGCTGACCGATGTGCATTCTGAAGCCGAAGTGGAGCCGGCGGCCGAAGTTGTCGATGTGCTGCAGGTGCCGGCGTTTCTTTGCAGGCAAACGGAACTTCTTCATGCCGTCGGCCGCACGGGGAAAGTCGTCAACATCAAGAAAGGTCAGTTTCTTGCCCCGGAGGACATCGGACATCAAGCAAAAAAAGTTGCGGCGACGGGGAACAGGAACATCATGCTCACCGAGCGCGGTGCGACATTCGGATATCATAATCTTGTCGTCGACATGCGTTCCCTCGTCATCATGCGCAAGACCGGTTATCCCGTTGTGCTCGATGTGACACATTCGGTCCAGCTCCCCGGCGGAAGAAGGAACACATCGGGCGGACAGCCGGAGTTTATTTTTCCGATTGCGCGTGCCGGCGTGGCGGTCGGAATCGACGGGTTATTCGTCGAGACGCACCCTGACCCACGACGGGCGCTGAGCGACGCTGCAAGTCAGCTCAAGCTCGATGCACTCGAAGATTTATTGAAGCAGGTCCTTCTTCTCGATGCCATTGTCAAAAAGAATTTTGAAAACTAAGCGCCGCTCTCCCTCGGCGCTCTCGCAGCGGTTACGGCACATCAGGATGGTGATCCTCGACGTCGACGGTGTGCTGACCGATGCCCGAATCATCTACGGTTCCGACGGAACGGAATATAAATTGTTCGATGCCCACGACGGGTACGGCATCACACGCGCCCGGGAGGTCGGCATGATCTTTGCCGCCATCTCGGGCAGGTCATCGAAAGTCACGAAGATACGTATGGCAAAACTCGGCATCAATGAAGTCTACCAGAATGAGATGGACAAGGTCAAGATCTATCGGAAGATCCTTGCGCGATACCGCCTGAAGCCGTCGGAGGTTTGCTATATCGGTGACGATGAATTCGACTTACCGTTGCTTCGACAGGTGGGCTTCAGTGCCGCGCCGTGCGACGGAATGGAGCGGGTGCTGCATGAAGTTGACTATATCGCCGGACACGGCGGTGGGCGGGGCGCGGTACGTGAAGTGATCGACCTCATCCTCCGCGCAAAGAACCTGATCTGAATGGTGACCGCCGCCAAAATCACGGAATCGGCGCATCTCTCCGGGCGCGAGCGTGAGTGGATCGCGTGGATTCTCCCTGAGGATCGGACCGGATATCGCGTCTACCGCCGTTTGATCGAATCGATGACGGTCATCGGAGAGGGAAGACGCGGTAAAGGTGAACTCATTCTCGGCCGTGAAGGTCATGAGGTCGATTTCTCGGCGCCGCTTGCGCCGGTATTTGCCTACGGCGCCATCCAAACGAATTTTGGAACAATCTCCGTCACCATCCGTGAATTGATGGACGATCAAATATCTGTGGAGATCGTCAGCCACCGTTCCGATGAAGTCCCGGAAGAATTTGAGGAGGCGCGGCGCTGGACGTATTCGACATGGAATCCGGGAAGCGTCTGTCCCCAATGTGGATCGATCGTGAGAGAGATTCCAATGCATGCGATGGCCGGCCGGCATGACCATTTCATTCTGGCGATCTGCGCAAACGACAGGCGCCTGTGGGTTCTCGATGCATCGGACGGGGTCAACCGATTGATACCGGCCACAAATTTTTACAATGAGCTGATGCTCCACAAGAATATCCGCGATCCGAAAATCGCGCTCGATTCGAAACGGCTCTTCACCGAGCTCGTGTCGTATTCAGATGACGATCTCACCTATACTTTTCTCACGTATAATAAACTAAGAGCGAAAGTTCATGTCGAAGGCATCGTGGAACCGGACAACAAGGCCCCGGGCGGATTCATGACAAAGTTAAAACAGATCTTTCTGAGGCGCTGACCATGTCCGACGGTCGAAACATCATCCAAAAAGGCAAACACGTCATCCGCCTCGAAGCCGAATCGGTTGCAGCGCTGGAGTCCCGCATCAACGGGCAATTTGCTAGGGCGGTGGAAATTATTTTTCACTGCCAGGGCCGCGTGGCAGTGACGGGGATGGGGAAATCAGGGATCATCGCCCGGAAGATCGTCGCGACGCTGAATTCCACCGGCACACCGGCGCTCTTTCTCCATCCGACGGATGCCGTTCATGGCGATCTCGGCATGGTGCGGAAGGAGGACGTTGTCATTTGCATATCGAAGAGCGGGGACACCATGGAGCTGAACATTCTTCTTCCGATCTTCAAGCGGATCGGGACGCCGGTCATCGCGATGGTCGGCAACTTGAACTCCCAGCTTGCGCGCGCGGCGGATATCGTCCTCGACGTTAGCGTGAAGGAAGAAGCATGTCCGTTCGATCTCGCTCCGACCTCCTCAACGACGGCCACCCTTGCTTTCGGCGACGCCCTCGCGATGGCTCTGCTCGATCAGAGAAATTTCACTGCTGAGGAATTCGCTCTCTATCATCCGGGCGGGAATCTCGGGAAGCGTCTTTTGCTGAAGATCGAGGAGCTCATGGTGAAAGGTGATGCCGTGCCGAAGGTGACGCAGGCGCTGCCCCTGCGCGATGCCATTCTTGAAATGACGTCGAAGCGACTCGGTGCGACGTGCGTCATCGACAGCGATGGAAAACTTATCGGCATCGTGACCGACGGTGATCTTCGGCGGACGCTCCAAAAAACAACGGATGTCAGTCACCTCACGGTCGAGATGATGATGAACAAACACCCGAAAACCATTTTTCCCGATACGCTTGCTGCGGTTGCGCTGCAGGAAATGGAAGCACATAACATCACACAGCTCGTCGTCGTCGATGCAGATCATCGGCCGGTCGGTATGGTCCACCTCCACGAATTGGTGAAGGCAGGGCTGGGGGGAGAGAATCAATGAAAAATTCTCCGCCGGAGGCGCCTTCGGCGCAAAAATGCAAAAGTTCCACCAGAGGCGGATGCGCCTCCGGCGCACAAAATGCAAAAAAAGCCATGACGGCGGGGACGAAGCGAGGGCGCAGCAGTGCCACGATTCTCCTTATTCTCTCCGCACTGTGCACTCTGCTCTCTGCCGGTTGTGAAGAAAAAATCAAGCCGCCGATTTCCACGGGGCTCGGTTTCGATGTTCCTGCGCAGGAGAGCTGGGATGCGAAGATCACCTTCACCGATTCGGGCAAAGTGAGCGGCATCCTTCGTGCGGGCCATATCGCCACGTACACCGACAGAAAGTATACGGTGCTCGATTCAGATATCATTGTCGATTTTTTTGATGATGAAGAACGGCATACATCGGTCCTTACTGCCAAACGGGGGCAGGTCAATGACGTCACGCACGACTTCGAGGCGCATGGGAATGTTGTTGTCACCTCCGACAGCGGTTCGACGCTGAGAACGGAGGATCTGTTCTGGACGGACGCGACGCGCAAGATCCATACGCCGGCGTATGTCGAGATCACGTCGCCAAAAGAGCAGCTCCAGGGTCACGGGTTTGAGTCGGACCAGGATCTCAAGCATTACACCGTCCTCAGAGTGACGGGACAAGCGAAGCCGCATGAATGAGACTTGCTCCCGACTGCTGCGGTGCGGCGTCCGGTTCTTTTTCATGCTCACCCTCATCTCCGCTGTATCGCACGGCACACAACAGAAACCGATTGTCCTCAACCACGCCGATAGTCTTGTCGGCCTCATCATCGATGGCGAGCAGGCACGCCAGCTCCTGGGAAACGTCCATTTCACACAGGGAAGCGTCGAAGTGCGATGCAAGCGTGCCATTCAATACTTGAAGTCGAACAGGATCGCGCTTGAGGGGGATGCCGAAGTATGGGACGGCAAGATGCGCATGGTTGCGACGCGCGGCATCTACGACGGCGAGACGAAGGTCGCGGAAGGGTTCGACCGGGTCATGCTTGAGGAAAGCACGACGACCCTTAAAGCGAAATACGGAAAGTACTTTTCAGAGGAAAAACGTGCCTTTTTTACGACCGATGTTGTGGTGGAAGATACGGCGTCAGTCCTCACCGCCGACGAATTGACCTACTTCCGGGATGAACAACATTCGATCGCTGTCGGACATGTGAAGATCACCAGCCACAGAAACCATCTCACAATCTTTGGCGAGCGATTTGAGAGCTTCAAAAAGAAAAACTTTAGCCGGATGACCGGCCATCCGAAATTTTTCCAGATCGATACGACCGGCGAGAATAAACATGACACGCTGACGGTGACATGCAAGATCATGGAGTCGCATAAGGATTCGATTGAGCAGCTGATCACGCGGGACAGTGTTGTCATCACGCGGGGCGCGCTCGCTGCGGAGGCAGGGCTCAGCGTGTTCTATACAGAACTTGACAGCATGGTTCTCCGGAAATCTCCCTTCGTCTGGTACGGCACAGCTCCGGGGGAGGATAACCAGCTTTCCGGCGATTCCATTTTCATCAAATTGCAGAAGCGCAAACTTCAAACCGTGGTTGTCCGCGGCAGCGCGTTTACAATTTCCAATGCCGACACCATGTATCCTGCGCGCTTCAACCAGATGAGCGGTGAGGAGATCGTCTTCCGCTTCGACAGCAGCAAGATCAAGCAGATCGATGTTGACAAGACGGCGACAAATTTGTACTATCTCTTTGAGGACGGGAAGGGGAACGGCGTCAACAAGACGTCCGGCGATCATGTCACGATCACGTTTCATGAAGGGAAGATCGACAAACTGAAGGTGACGAGCGGTGTTGAAGGGCAGTTCTTCCCGGAGAAGATGATCAGGAACAGGGAAAGCGATTACAACCTCCAGGGTTTCAACTGGCGGGAGCATCGGCCGGGCAAAAAAATCCTCACGGTTGAAAACAAATAGCGATCGGATGAAATGTCGGAATCGAACGACCATAGAAGCACCGGGAAGGCCGAGGCGATGCCGGAACAGACCGGCACTGTCCGGGTCCTCCATTCTGAGGGATTATTCAAGCAGTACAGGAAGCGGACTGTCGTCAATGATGTGAGCATCATGGTGAAGCAGGAGGAAGTGGTCGGTCTGTTGGGACCGAACGGCGCCGGCAAGACGACAACATTCTATATGATCGTCGGGATGATCAGGCCGACGGCAGGCAAAGTCTTTCTCGACGGGAAGGAGATTTCATCCGAGCCGATGTACAAGCGCGCAAGAATGGGCATCGGTTATCTGTCGCAGGAGGCGTCCGTTTTTCGGAAGATGACGGTCAGAGAGAACATTCTCGCAGTCCTGGAGTTGATGGATCTTTCGCGGACCGAGCGGGCCGCGCGCTGCGACGAATTGATGGAAGATTTCGGCATCGCGAAGCTTGCGGACAGCAAAGGATATACGCTCTCGGGCGGAGAGCGCAGGAGGACGGAGATCGCCCGCGCTCTTGCGACGGATCCAAAATTTATCCTGCTTGACGAGCCGTTTGCCGGGATCGACCCGATCGCGGTGGAGGATATCATGCGGATCGTCCATGATCTCAAGAACCGGGGCATCGGCGTCCTCGTCACCGACCATAATGTGCATGAAACACTATCGATCACCGATCGATCCTATCTCCTCTTCGAAGGAAAAATTCTGAAATCCGGCACGCCCGAGTTTCTTGCCAACGATCCCGAGGCGAAACGCCTCTATCTCGGCGAAAAGTTCAGGCTCGATCGATACGAATGATTGTTCAGATGTCTTCAAACCTGTTCATGTCCCCGGAGCTGATCTCTTAGCTCAACCTCAAGCATACAGCCGACCGTGCCAAACACATTTCTTACACATCTTCGCTGCAGCAGCTGTGAGCAAACGTTCTCACCGGACCAGGTTCTCACGTATTGCCGGCAATGCAACAGGGCGTTGCTCGCTGAATACGATCTCGACAAGGCGCGCCGGCAAGTTTCGAAGGAGATACTCTCAGCGCGCGAAGGATCGCTCTGGCGTTACCGCGAGCTGCTCCCCGTTTTTGACGATGCCAATATTGTTACCCTGGGTGAAGGGTGGACGCCGCTGCTGAAGGCTACCGCTCTCGGACGGGAACTTCGACTTCAGAACCTCTTTGTCAAGGAGGAAGGCTGCAATCCCACCGGCTCATTCAAAGCACGCGGTCTCTCTGTGGCCGTTTCGAAGGCGAAAGAGCTTGGGATCAAAGAGGCAGCGATGCCGTCGGCAGGCAATGCGGGCGGTGCGCTGGCTGCCTATGCGGCGAAGGCGGGGATAACGGCGCACGTCTTTGTTCCAATAGAAACTCCGGTCGTCAATATCAAGGAGATCGCGCTATTCGGAGGCCAGGTCTATCTCGTCAGCGGTTCCATCAGTGATGCGGCAAAAAGAATGAACGAGATGCGGCAGGGGACCGGCTGGTTTGATATGTCGACGATGAAAGAGCCGTATCGGCTCGAAGGAAAAAAAACGATGGGGTACGAGCTGGCAGAACAGTTCGGATGGGAATTACCCGATGTCATCATTTATCCGACCGGCGGAGGGACCGGCCTGATTGGAATGTGGAAAGCATTCGATGAGCTTGAGCAATTGGGATGGATTGGCCGCAAACGGCCGAGGATGGTTTCAGTACAGTCCTCGGGCTGCGCACCGATCGTCAAAGCATTCCAGGCGGGGAAGAGAGAATCAGAGTTCTGGGACAATGCCCGGACGAAAGCTTCCGGGTTGCGCGTTCCGAAGGCATTTGCCGATCACCTGATCCTCAAGGCCCTCGATGAAAGCAGCGGAACGGCCGTGGCCGTTTCGGACGAGGAGATGCTTGACGACATGAAGAATGTCGCCGCGACGGAAGGCATCTTCCTCTGCCCCGAAGGGGCGGCAGCAGCCACGGCGGCGCGGCATCTCGTCAAGGCAGGGTTTATCAATTCAAAGGACAGAGTTGTTCTCTTTAATACCGGCTCTGGCTACAAGTATACGGAGCTCTATCTGCGATAGCACAAATTGACTTTTTTCAAAGACTTTCGTATGATAGTAGATTGAAAAAGGCGCCAGTTCATCATTTTCACATTGGAGGTTGTCATGCAGATCAAAGAAAAGATCGAGAACAACATCGCTGTCATCTCCCTCAAGGGAGATTTCCTCGGTGAGCCGGAGACAACAAAGGTCCGTGAGAAAATCCGCAGCCTCGTCGGCGATGAAGTGAAGCATGTCGTCATCGACATGGGTGGCGTCAATTATGTCAACAGCTCGGGACTCGGCACCCTGATCTCAGCCCTGACCACGATGCGCAATGCCGGCGGCGATTTGCGGCTTGCGCGGATCGGCGAGAAGGTTCAGAATCTCTTCGTCATCACTCAGCTTGTCAAAGTCTTTGACACCTACGAAACCGTTGAGCGCGCGCTCGCAAGCTATAAAGGAAAGCTAAAGTAAGTCACGGCCCGACGGAGGTGCCTGACCGTGCATCTCTCCTCTCCGGCGTTTGAAGACGGGAAACCTATTCCCACGATATACGCCCACCGCGGCGTCTTCGGCGGAAAGAATGTTTCCATCCCTCTTCTCTGGCGCGACGTCCCGACCGAAACAAAATCTTTGACACTTTCCATTGTGGATATTCACCCGGTCGCCGGCAATTGGGTTCACTGGATTGTCCTCAATATTCCCAACGACGTCCGAGTACTCGGTGAAGGATGTTCCGGCCGCGCCATGCCGTCAGGCGTGACAGAGCTCTACAATTCATTTGGTGAATTGGGATACGGAGGTCCACAGCCGCCGAAAGGATCCGGCCTGCATCAATATGTCCTCGCTCTCTGTGCCCTCCGGGTCGGACGGCTCGATCTATCTCTCAACAGCACACTCACCGCCTACAGGAAAGCCATCGATGGCCAGCTGATCGCGTCAGCACGCATCACCGGCACCTACGAACGGTGATGCGCCGTTCGCTCAAACACGACACGAAAGGGGAATCCGCTTGACGTCACGCTTGCATTCAGCGCGGTGTATGAGATCATGGAAATGGTCGTCGCCAAAGTTGTCAGCCCGGGCGCCGGTGACGCGTATCTTGGAACGCAGGGAGATGTCTGGGACGCTCAGATGGACATGAGTTGTGCGGCGATCGGGGCTTGCCTTTGTATGACGCTGACCGCGCTCCTGCGTAAGGCATTCCATAAAGGCCCGGAACTCCTGGCAGGAGAGAAGCCAGTAACCTGACGAAATCGGGAAAAATGAGCCGGCCCTGACCTGCATTCAATCGCGTAAAACCGGAAAGATATGAGCGGCGTCACTTTTACCTCGCCGCCGTATTAGTAGATTTGCCTTAAGCATCAGGTTTTCCCCCACCCGAACCATTGATTCACTCAACGAAGAAGCATCTGCTGAAGTCAGACTTCAATTTGACCACAGCGAATTTGTGTCATCATCTGGAGCAGGGAGTATGTTAAAACCAACGTCGGAAGAAGCCGCCATCTATTATCAGGAGCTCGGAAAGTATCTTGCTCAGCGCGGCAAACAGGACACGGCACGTCTGGCCTATTTTTACAGTATTCAATCATGGGACGAAGCGTCGATGGAAGATCCGACGCTGCTCGACCGATACCAGGCTGCCGAACATGAATATGCGGAATTTGCGAAGACGGATCCCGTCTACGTCAAAATTCTCCGGCTCATGAAATACTTTGCGCAACGATATCCCGGCATATCTCAGAACGATCTGTTCACGATCATGGACAAATATACAAGGGATGATCTGAGCTATGCTCTCTTTTTTGCGCAAAAACATGGGGAACTTTACCAGACAAACGAAGGCCAGATCTACGAACTAAAATCCCCTCCGGACGTATTCAAAACATGAGGCCAATCGGGGTGAGCAACCAACGGAAGAACTCCTGAAAATCTGAAGAACGCCTGAGAGGCATAGACGGAGAGGAGAGGGGCAGTTACTGCCGTCTGATTTTTACACTTCCCATACCTGCATCGATGTGCATGTTCAACTTGCTGCTTGCACTGTAGTAATTTGAGCTGAAGTAGTTATCTTCCTGCTGTTCCGTGAGATCATCATCGATATCAAAATGCGTGACGAGATTCTTTTCTGCGACAATTTTTACGCCGGTGTTTTTTGGAATGTAGATGACCAGTGAGCCGAACCCCACTTCTATGTCGGCATTTGCCTCTTCGCGGATCTCCCCGCTGAAATCAAGAATATAGGTCCCGACGCCGCCTTCAAATTTCAGATGACGAAAATTTGCGTTCCCGAGTCCATGTGACTCAAACTTGCTGAGCCCTGCCTCGATGCTGAGGTTTTGTATCACGCTCTTGTTCGGCTTGTCGAACCGAACCCGGACAGAGCTCGCCCCGGCGGAAAGAGAGAGATCTTTGACCGTAAGACCGGTGAAATCAAAATCTCCTTTGCCCAATCCGAGCTGAATATCGAACGAGATCGGCACATCATCGGTGAACGACGTGCTCCAAGTACTCGATTCGAAATTCGAGATATGGAAGACATTTTTCTTGCGTCCTTCCCGTTCGGTGTTGAGCGTGAGATATCCCACCTTGTCTCTGACGGAGTATTCGATCATGCTCGTTATATCTTCGGGGCTGTCGGTTGTGACTTCGGCCTCCATGACGGCGTTCGATTGACCTGGCGCCAGAATGATTTTCGCGAAACCGGCGTCGATGGTCACCTTGATCTCCCGCTCGCTGGAACGGGGGATCGTCCGGTGATACGTGTTGATCGCCGTGTAACCGAATCCGAAAGAAAAAACGGCTGCCGCTACGGCCAGGATCGTGAAACGATATGTGTTTTTCCGTGGCATCTCGTTATCTAATTGAATTTACGGCAATCACCGGAGGATGTTTCAGTACTGACCGATGCGATCCCGGAGGTATTTGTTCAGTAATTCGCGTGCTCTGAAAATATGTGCTTTTACGGTCCCAATGGGCAATTTCAGGATCTTGGCGATCTCGGCATAGTCACGTTCTTCCGCATGGCGCATAATGATGACCCGTTTGTATTTTTCCGGCAGCATCGCTATGGCTTCCTCCAGCAACTTGCTTCGTTGGTGCTGAATGATCCTTTTGTCCGGTTCGTAGGTCGAATCGGGGAGCTCGAACGTGTAATCACTCTCTTCAAAGGCGATCGGCTTGTCGATCGAAAATGTATCAAGTTTCCGTTTCCTGATGTAATCGATGCTGCTGTTCGTAGCGATCTTGTAGAGCCAGGTTGAGAAGGCATACTCTTCGTTAAAGCTCTTCAAGGAGCCGAAGGCCTTGACAAACGTTTCCTGCGTCAGATCCTCGATCTGTTCCTTGTTCCGGATGATACGGGAGACAAGGTGAAAGATCGGGTCATGATATTTTTTCAATAGCTTCTTGTACGCGGCCTGGTTCCCTCTCAGAGCTTCATGGATGAGCCTCTTATCTTCCTTCCGCGAATCGAGCTTTGCTTCAGAGAGCGCCGGCAGGGGGAGAGGAGGGGTTGGCTTTCGTAAATTCCGCGGTGTATGTTTAGATTTCTTCTTCTGTGTTTGCGGCATCAAACGTTTCAAAGGCGTCAAAACTCAGTTAACATAAGGAAAAAATGAGCAAGAGGCAAGGCACGTATTTGAATAAGAGGCGGATTTTGGTTACTTTGAAATAATCAGAGACTTCCGCATTGAATGTTCATCACCTTTGAAGGACTTGATAGCTCGGGTAAGACCACGCAGGCGAATCTCCTGGTCGACGATTGCCGGAGAACCGGCAAGGAGGTCGTTTTTCTGCGTGAGCCGGGAGGAACAGAGGTTTCCGAGCGGATCCGTGACATCCTTCTTGACAGGGAGCAAATCACACTCTCTGCGAAAACCGAGTTGCTCCTCTTTTCGGCAGCGCGTGCTCAGCTTGTTCAACAGGTGATCTTGCCCGAGCTCGGTGCCGGCAGGATCGTGATCTGCGACAGATTCTACGATTCAACCACCGCCTATCAGGGATACGGCCGCGGACTCGACCTGACGGAAGTTCTCACGCTCAATCGGATCGCGACTTCCGGAAAACAGCCCGACCTGACATTTTTCGTCGATGTCGAGCTTCATGAAATTCACCGCCGCCGTCAGGCATCCGGCGCGGTGGCCGACAGGATGGAGTCGGCAGGCGAACAATTTTATCGGAGGGTGCTGAACGGCTACCAGGCCATCGCAACGAGCGAGCCCGGGCGTGTGGTCATCGTGAATGGGATGAGGGACAAAGAAGAGATCCACAAGGATATATGGCACATCGTCGCGCAAAAATTCTGAAATCTGGAGGGGACATGCAGTTTCGTGAAGTGAAGCACCGAAAAACCATCTTCGCTGTTCTTGTCCTCTGTTGTGCCGCGTTTCTCATCGGTTTCAAGACCGCGGACACGGACTATTTTTTTAAGATCGGTAAGAGCATCGATATCTTCGGCCGGGTGTACCGGGAGGTGACGATGAACTATGTCGATGAAATCGACCCGGAAAAATTCATGGCCTCCGGGATCGATGGCTTGCTGAGCTCGCTCGATCCGTACACGAATTATATCAGTGAGAACGAAGCCGACGAGGTCGAGCTGATCACGACAGGGAAGTACGGCGGGATCGGTGTGACGATCGGCTCGCGCGACGGGTATATCACGATCCTGACGGTCATGGACGGATATTCCGCGCAGCGGCAGGGTTTGCAACCCGGTGACCGCCTCCTCGAAATCGACGGCAAGACCGTTGTCGGCAAAAAGCCGGACGACGTGCGGTCGATGACCAGGGGCGAACCTGGCTCCGAAGTCCGGCTCAAGGTCGAACGCGACGCTGAACTGAAACCACTGGAGTTTGTCCTCGTGCGCGAAGAGATCCAACTCAAAAACCTGAGCTATGCGGATTACATCGGCGACGGCATCGGCTATATCCATCTCGAACGTTTCACGCGAGGCGCGGGCGACGAGCTGCGACTCGCCATCAAGGATCTTCGGCTCAAAGGGACGATCAAGGGGGTGATCCTCGATCTGCGCGATAACCCAGGCGGACTCCTCGACGTTGCCGTCGATGTCGTGGAGAAGTTCGTGGCGAAAGGGAGCCTCGTTGTCAGCACCCGCGGGCGCAAGCCGGAATCAGAGAAAAAGTATTTCGCGACCGAAGAGTCGATGCTTGCCGATATACCGCTTGTTGTCATCGTCAATCACAACAGCGCCAGCGCAAGCGAGATCGTTGCGGGCGCACTCCAGGACCTCGATCGCGGCGTGATCCTCGGAACACGGTCATTTGGAAAAGGACTGGTCCAGACGATCGCTCCTCTTCCTTACAATGCCCAGCTGAAGATCACCACGGCAAAGTATTATACTCCAAGCGGCAGATGCATCCAGGAAATCGATTATCAGCATAAGAACAAGGACGGTGTCTTTGCCATCACGCCGGACAGCCTCCGACATCAGTTCAAGACACTCAAAGGGCGAACAGAGTATGAACTGGGGGGCATCACCCCCGATACGGCCGTCGCCGAGCAGGAACCAAGCGCGATCTATAAGGAACTTCTGCGGAAATCGATGCTCTTCAAATACGCCACCCGTTATGCTTCAGCCCATAAGGAATCAACGAAAGCGATGAACGATGAAGAGCTCCTCGGCGCACTTCAGAAATTTCTGGACGAACAGAAATTTACCCACCAGGAGGAAGGGGATACGAAATTGAACGAGTTCCGGGAGCTCGCCGATCGCTCAAAATACAGCCCGGCGGTTTTCGACGAAATCGATCGATTGAAAACCCAGCTCGCGAAAGAGAAAGCCAACGCGCTCCAACGAAACAAGCAGGAGATCCTGCGAGCACTGAAAATGGAAATCATGAGCAGATATCGGGGGGAACGCGGACGCATCGAAGCGTCGATGGAGGGCGATGTTCAACTCCAGGCCGCAAAAGGCCTTCTTCTTAACGAAAAAGCGTACACCCGCAAACTGAGAGGTCATTAGTCATTGGTCATTGGTCATTTGTTATTGGTGGTTTGTCCTCCGTGACCAATGACGAATGACGGATGACGAATTACCCATATCCGATCTCCATCAATTTTGCCTGGATGAGCATAAGCGTCCGGTTGAAATCGCCGCGCTCATGGACGAAGTCGACTTCATCCGACGGAATGACCAGCAGCGGTCCAAGCTTGTATCCGGTGATCCATTCCCTGTAGTGCCCGCTCAATTGTTCGAGGTATGCCCTGGGGATGCTCTGCTCATAGTCGCGGCCGCGTTGCGAGATCTGCTTCACTAACGTCTCAATTCGGGCGTCGAGAAAGATCAGCAGGTCGGGCGGCTTGAGGTACTGCATCATGACGCGATAGAGTTCAACGTAATTCTTGTAATCGCGCAGATCCATCTTCCCGATCATGTGAAGATTCTTTGCGAAGATCTCCGCATCCTCGTAGATCGATCGATCCTGAATGACGCTGTCACTTCCCTCCACGATCCTCTTATGATCGTTGAACCGTTTCGAGAGAAAGTAGACCTGCAGGTTGAACGACCACCTGTCCATGTCATGATAGAAATCGGCGAGATAAGGATTATCCTCCACCGATTCGTAAAACGCCTTCCAGCCGTAGTGCTCGCTCAATAATTTTGTGAGCGACGATTTCCCGGAGCCGATGTTACCGGCGACGGCGACAAATATTTTCGATTTCATGGTCAATGAATGAAGTGGAGTTGCTTTCCGAACCGCGATATTTCTCCGCGGGCCTGCGACTTAGATAATGCGCCGCTCCTTGAGCGACACGATGCCCGATTTACTGTACCCGAGCCGCCCAAGGATGCTCTGGGTGTGCTCTCCAAGGCGGGGCGGCGGGCGCATGACCATCGTTCCGGCATCCGAGAGCTTAATGGGATTTCCGACCATCCGTATCTTGCCGGCTGAGGCGTGATCCACCGCCACAACCATTTGCCGTTCGCCGATCGCCGGCAGAAGAAGCATTTCGGCGATGGTATTTATTCTTCCCGCAGGGACGTTGTGCTTCCTGAATTTCGCCAGCCATTCGCCCGCACGGCGTCGTCTCATGATCAGGATGAGGATTCTCTCAAGGGATCTCCGGTTCCTGACGCGCAGCGCGTTCACCGCAAACCGCTTGTCGCTCGCCAGCTCCGGCCGGTCGATGACGTCGCAAAAGGCACTCCATGCTGCCTCGCTCCCGACCGCAATGTTGATGAAGCCGTTCTTCGTGGCGTATGTTTCATATGGAGTGATCGTCGGGTGCCGGTTGCCCATGCGTGTCGCCCGCTGTTTCGTTGAGAGGGCCATTTGCGTCTGGTAGGTAAAGAGCGAAGCAATCGCATCGAGCAAGCTGATGTCGACGTGTTGCCCTTTTCCGGTCATTGATCTCTGGTAGAGCGAGAGGAGGATTCCTTCAAAAGCGATATTTCCGGCGTTGACATCGGCGAGCGATATCCCCGCTTTCGTCGGGCCGCCATCGGGTGATCCTGTCACGTCCATCAAACCCGATTCCCCCTGCACGATGAGGTCATAGCTCGGGTGGTGACTCCGGCCGCTCCTCTGTCCATACCCGGAGATGGAGCAATAGACAATGCGCGGATTGATCTTCCTCACGGTCGCGTAATCGAGACCGAGCGATCTCATGACACCGGCACGAAAATTCTCAACAAGCACATCAGACCTTCTGAGAAGTTGAAGGAGGATCTTTTTCCCTTCCTTTGACTTCACATCGAGCGTCATGCTCTGTTTGTTGCGGTTCACGCTGAGGAAATAGGCGCTTTCACCTTTGACGAACGGCGGACCCCACTTGCGCGTCTCGTCGCCGCTCCCCGGACGCTCGATCTTGATCACCTCTGCCCCCATATCGCCAAGCTTCATCGTGCAGAATGGACCCGAGAGAATGCGGGTGAGGTCGAGGACGGTGATGCCTGAGAGGGGAAGCTGCGAATATTTCGGAATTCGGATTTTTGATTGCGGATTGGCTTTCGCGTGTCTGTTGATCTTCATACTGGGTCTCTAACTTCCCCCGACGGCGCTACGCTGTCACGCGTTTTTGCGGACTTTGCGGCTTTGCGTGAGAATTTCGTTTCATGATCGATATATATGTCACGAACGCAACTGCAAATCCGATGAACCAGGCGTAATCATACAGGAATCGGAGATCATCGACGAACAGTCCGACGAGTGCAACGGCAACACCACAGATGAGCGCGACGATCGCCTTGAGATTGAAGCCGCTTGAGAACTCATACTCGCCGTTGCGGATGTAGAGATCCTTCAAAGCGAGCTGCCGTTTCCGGATAATGAAATAATCTGCGATGAGAACGCCGGCGATCGGTCCGAGAAAGCTTGAGTAACCGATCAGCCAGCCGAAGATATATGTGCCGTAATCCGTCAGCAGTTTCCACGGCATCATGATCACACCGATGACCGCGGTGATGAGCCCGCCGGTCTTGAAACTGATCCTCTTCGGCATGAGGTTGGCAAGATCGTTGGCCGGCGAAACGACATTCGCCGCAATGTTCGTTGTGAGTGTTGCCACCACCAGCGAGATCATCGAAAGAACGATGATGAACGGATTGTCGAACTTCGCCAGCAGCACGATCGGATCCCAGATCGCTTCCCCGAAGATGACAATCGTTGCGGACGTCACCGCCACTCCGATGAAAGAATACAGCGTCATCGTCGGCGGAAGGCCGAACGCCTGTCCGACCATCTGCGCGCGCTGGCTCTTCGCATAGCGGGAGAAATCCGGGATGTTCAGCGACAACGTGGCCCAGAATCCTACCATGCCCGTCAGTGACGGCACAAAAAATTTCCAAAACTCACCGAGGCTGTGAAACCTGCTCGGCTGCGACAAGATCGGCCCCCATCCGCCCCCGCGAACATATGCCCAGGCGAGTAAACCCAACCCAACCATGATCAGGAACGGCGCCGCAAGCGATTCGAGCCAGCGTATCGATTCCGTTCCTTTGATGATAAAATAGACGTTCATTCCCCAGAAGATGGCGAAGCTGATCCATGGTCCGGCCCCGAAAGCTCCCCAGGCGGGAAGCAGGACCATGATCATCGCATTGATCGCCTGACCTCCTATCCATGTCTGGATGCCGAACCAGCCACAGGCAACGATGGCGCGGAGGAGCGCCGGTACGTTGGAGCCGAGCGTCCCGAACGAGGCACGAGCGAGCACCGGAAACGGAATACCGTACTTGGTGCCCGCGTGCGCGTTGAGGATCATCGGGACGAGCACGATCACGTTGCCGAGCGCGATGGTGAGAACCGCCTGCCACCAGTTCATCCCGCCGGCAATGAGTCCGCTGGCGAGCATGTAGGTTGGAATACAGACCGACATCCCGATCCAGAGTGCGGCAATATTATAGGTTCCCCACGTTCGCTGCGAAACCCTGGTTGGTGCAATGTCCCGGTTGATCAGCGGACTGTGGGCGATCTCCGAGGCGTCGATTTCAACCAGATCACGGTTCCCGGTCAACTATGGCTCTCCATCATCAAGCGATATCAATGTCGTCTTGGTGAACTGGTATGACATGTAGAGAGCTTCCGGCGTCATGTACTCCGACTTGTCTTCGGGTGTGTGCATGACCTTCAACACTACCGGGACATCGTCGGGGTTTTCGATGTTCCGGTAGCCCGTTTTTGTCCACTTCACAAGTTTCTCAACATCTCCCTTCGCAACCATGGAAATGGAGATGTTTTCCATCGGGGCGCGTGCAAACGATTCATGATCCGAGCCGGGATAGATCTCGTTCTCTTCATAAGGGAACTGCCGTTCATCCCGCGCTTCATGAATGTATTTCATGATGATGTCGTCGTCCCCGCCGCCCACCGGCCCGACGAATATTTCGTCGCCGGTCCCCTCAACATCGAGATTGATCATGGCGACCGGCGTAAAGGAGTGATCGTATCGCTGAACGTATACTGCTGAACCGATGAGACCGGACTCCTCGAGATCGAAGAAACAAAAATCGACGGTATGATTGAACTCGTGCGATTTCAACGTTCTGATCAACTCGAGGATCAGAGCCACTCCACTGCCGTTGTCGTTCGCTCCCGGCGCATTCGGCACGGCGTCGCAATGTGCGCCGACAACAATCTTCCGTTTCCTGGCCCCCATCGTTACGATGATATTCTCACCGTGCAGCGTATCATGCCTTCCTCCGGATCTGAGAACCGTGTCGAATGGCATCACGGTGAACGGCACTGCGAATTGTATGAGCTTCTCCTTAATGAACTGTCTTCTGCCGGCAGGCGGCTTACCTTCGATCTCTTTCACATAGTTGATGAGGGTTTCACCCGACTCAAGGACGTCAAATTTTTCCTCGGTCGTTTTCTTCGAAGGGAAAATAATGATGACAATGACCGCAAGCAGGACACCGCCGAAGATGATCAACTTCTTAAGAGGGGGCATATAAGTCCTTTAATGCTTATCATTGAACTAGTGTCGTGTGTAAAAACAATATGCTGAATAAGTCTGTCCCATGGCAAAAATTAAACAGTAAAAATCAAAATTACAATGAAAAAGTCAAAAATAGTCTAGGTTCACACATTACGAAGCAAGTTATTTTTAATTGTTTCATTGTAATTTTCCTTTTTCATTTTTTAACTTTGATTTAGCAGTAAAAACCGCATCCTGCTTAACGTCAAGTATTTAAGTTAATTGCGAAACGCGACACCAGGGTAACATCAAGCCGGTGTCAATATACGGATATTTGCCGGAATATTCTCACCAGGCAAGCTTCTGCTTTTGAAGATCCTCCTGTGCCCGTTCGTTGCCCAGGCGCGCCGCGCGCCTCAGGTATTCGGTCCCCTTCCCTCTGGATCCGCTGTCGATGTACGCGTAACCAAGATTGTAGAAGGCATCGGAATAAGCCGAATCGAGCGCGATGGCCTTCTCAAACATCGCGATCGCAGCATTGTAGTTCCGCTCTTCGGCCAGGACGCTCCCGAGATTGTTGAATGCCCGCGCGTTCGAAGAATCGAGCTGGACGGCCTTTTGATAAAAGAGAGCCGCAGAGGAGAATTCACCTTTTGCAAAGAAACGGTTCCCCGCGCCGATGCAGAAACGCTCGAATTGTTCTCTCATCGACGCGTTGCCGGGATCGCGGGCGTACCATTGCTCGTACGTCCGAAGGATGTCGCTCTCCTTTCCGGGCATGGAAAGATTATTGATGATGTTTCCATAGCCGCGAGCGTCATCCGGAAATGATGCCGTATACGCGCGCCAGATCCTGACAGGCTCGTTGAGATCCTCCACCTGATGATAATACAGCGCGAGCTGGAGCGAGGCGCCATAGTATCCGTTTTGCGACAGCGTGCGCCTGTCGAAGAATGAAGCAAATCGTCGCAAGGATGGATCTGCGTCGGAGTTCAGAAAAGCGAAGACGAACGAATTCGTCAGCGTCAGGAACAGTAGAAGAACATAGGATCTTACCGTATGCAGCCCGGCCTGACGGAACCACAGGTGTGACGCAAGAAACGCAACGAGAAAGAAATATGGTGAGAGGACATCCCAATCCCGGGCCGCTCCAAGATCAAATTTTACGACGAACAGCAAACATCCTGCAGGAATAATCGCGGCTGTGAGAAACCGCGCAAGAGAGGAAGAAACGAGCGCCCGCTTGTCCCTGCGCACGCACAGGGAGAGGATGAACAACGGTGCGGCCGCCAGGAGGATGACCAAATTGGCGATATCGATGAGATGGAACAGGGAGAACATCGTGTAGGCCTGCGCGTAGCTCTCGATCGGATCGGACGTCTCTGCCACTGAAAGAAAATGACTGTACGGAACCGATGAAGAGAATCGCGCAATATCAAAATCGATCGCCACGAGCAAACCGATGCAAAAGAGAGCCAGAACTCCGAACCCGGCAACCACCTGCCCCGCTCGCTTGCTCTTCACTTCACTATACGCCAGATAGAGCAGGGAAAAAATGAGCAGGGTGCTCAGGTAATGCGTCAGCGCCATAAACAAAAAAACGGTGGGAACGAGCCAGAACGGCGCCTTGCGATGGAGGCAGAGGACCGACACATTGATATAGAGCGAGACGGCAAAAAGGAGCACCGCGTATGTTTCGACGTACCCGAAAAATAGCTGCATGTAGGCAGGAGCGAGCAGGAACATCATCACAAGAATTCTCTGCCGGGCTTCCGTGAAGGCAGTTTTCGTAATAAAAAAGACATTAGCGATGAATCCAATACCAAGGAGAATGTCGGCGATCAGGAAGCCGTCCAGGAACTTTTCATAGGAGGAAAGGCCGAACGAGCGAAGGAGCATCGCATAGTAATATGTTGAGAGCGGCTCGTCCCGCGGATAGAGAGGGGCGGTCCCCTCGGCGGCTTCGTGGTAATTCTTCATCAGATAGAAACTATCCCCCAGCAGCGGTGCCCTCACACGGAGGAGAAATGCACTGCAGACGATGAGAAAGACGATGCCGGACATTAATTGAAGGGGCGATGTGTTCATCTTTTTTCCGAGGGCGTCGAAAAGTTCGTCGGGGTTTCCTTTCACGACGAAGAAGAACAGACAGAGGATCGCCGCCACGTACAGGATGGTATATGGCCAGGGCAGGAAGCCGAGGAAATGGAAACCCCAATCGAGACTGCCGGGAAAGAGCGAGCCCGCCAGGTAGAGAAGCCCGATGAGAACCGAAAAAATTATTGCGGCGCGCAGCTCGGAAGAGATCATCGATGTTCCGTATCGGACGAATGGAGGAAGGCGCGGTCGACGTCGATCATGTTCACCATCGTTCACCGCGCTGCTGAAGAAATGCCTGTGCATCGGCTTCCCCGAGGCGTGCAGCTTGCCTCAGCGCAAGGAGTGCGTCAGCAAACATGCGTTGCTTATAGTATGCCAGCCCCAGGTTATAGTACGCTGTCCCATCATTGGACCGGACACTGATCGCTTTCTTGTACCATTCGATGGCCTTGTCGGAATTTCCGAGGTCATCGTAAAGGTTGCCGATATTGATGTAGGCATAGACACTTTGCGGATCAAGCTCGACCGTCCTCCGATAGCATGCTAACGCCGAGTCGGCATTTCCCATTTTTCGATAAACGATCCCGAGACTATTATGCGCATCAGGAAGTGTAGGATTCAGCCCGATCGATCTCTGGAAACGAGCTTTTGCCTGCGCAAGGAGTCCTTCGTGATAGAATCTGTTCCCAATATCAAGATTGAAATTGGCGTATTGTTGGCGCGCATCGTTGTTTGATGGATCGATAGCGAGCCATCGATCGAAAATTCCGTCGATCTTTTCATCCATCGATTTACCAAATTGCTGGAGGTACAGCGTATAATTCGAATAGCCCCGCTTGTCGCTGGGGAATAATCTGATAAACTGCTCTGACACCTCCATGATGTTCGCAGTGTCGTGTCCATGAACGAAATATTCGGTGAGATGGAGCGTCGATTGATAGCAGCCGTCGTGCGACGCCGTGCGCGTGTCGATGAACGAGCGCACGCGGACGATATTCGGATCGAGTGAGGAATTGAGCAGGAAATATGTGCAGGAATTCAGCAATGTGACGACGAGAAGCGTGCTGAAGACCCGCACGGATTCGGTACCCAGCCAACGCGACGCAGCACAGGCCGCAAAAAGGCCAAACAGATAGCCGTACGATGCCGGGACATCCCAATCCTGTGCCATCGGGAGATCGAACTTCGCGATGGCAAAAAATCCGGCGACCGGCATCATTCCCAAAAACAGCGTTCGTGTAGCTTCCGAGTTCATAAAGGAATGCCTGCTCTTCATGAATGTCAGTAAACTAAGATACAGGGCGGCCGGGCAAAGGAGCATCAGCAGGTTGGCAAGGTCAATAACATGATAGCCGGAGAGGAGCGTATACGCCTGGTAGATATCGTCCGGTGATGGCGCGAGTGTGAGCAGCGGCGTCGACCGCGGGGGCGGTTTGAGATTTTGAACATGCTCACCGAGAAGCAGGATACCCAACGCAACCGCCACAGCGGCGATCGCTGCGCTCATCGCGATATGTTTGAAGCGGCTGCGTTTGAATTCCACATAGCCGAGATACACGAGCGACGGCAGAAGGAGGATGTTGATGTAATGCACCAGGATGAGGAGTCCGAACGCCGACGGCACGAACATAAACGCGATTTTCGAATGAAGATAGAGTGTCGAGATCAGAACATAAAGAGCGAGAATGAACAGCAATGCCGAATAAAGCTCCACATAGCCGAAAAACATCTGCATGCAAGGGAGCGCAAGGAGAAAAAGGAAGACGCACAATCGGGTGACGGCGTCATCAAAAAATTCCCTGACCGTGTAGAAAACAACGACGAGGAATCCTGCACCAAGAACAAGCTCGGCGGCGAAGAACGCATTCATGATCTGCGGGAACGTGATAGTCCCAAGAAGCCTGGTGCACAGATAGAACATGTAGAGCGACAGCGGCTGGTGTGACGCCGGAAACGCATGCCCGCCAGTGAACGTGTTTTGAAATAACTTGATAAGAATAAAACTGTCGCCGAGCAACGGCACCCTGATCCGAAACATCCACGATGCAGCGACGAACACCCCGATGACGGCAAAGAGAAATCTCAACGGCCTTTTCTGCATCGCAGCAGACGAGCGCGCCAGGAGACGTTCGAACGAATTCGAGCGAACATAGATCAAGCCGCCGGACGCAAGGAGAACATAGACGATGAATGTGGCGGGAGGGAGGTATGCGAGAAAATGAAATCCCCACGTGAATATGCCCGGGACGAAGAATCCGACGGCGTGGAGAAGAATGAGACCTGCCGAAAAGATCAGAGTTGCCCGAGCAATAGTGTTGTTCATCCTCTCATCAAGGGAATACTTCTGACCGAGAAGGCCCTATTTCTTTTTTGGCGCCACACCGAGGATCTTTTTCAGTCCTGCTTCGTCGACTTTCAACAGGTCGATCTTCGGCAGGCGCGGCGTCAATTCGATCCAGTTTCGATCCGCTTCAAATACAGCTTTGAAGATTGGGAGAGATTCCTCGATTCTTCCGACATTGACGAGAGCGACGGCATGCCAGTACTTCATTTCAAGGTTGTCGGGGATCATCTGTTCCGCCGCAGCGTACTCACGCAGGGCCCCGTCGACGTCGTGTTTTTCGACTGCCAGATCTCCTGCATTTTCGCGTTGATAGGCGCGGTGGACGTTCACCAATCGCCGAAGCTCTTTGAGCGGTTCGGGATTGTCTTCAACGCGCAGATCCATGATGCGGTCCTTCCACGGCTGGCCTGTCGACTTCCCGCTTACGATGACAATGGCGGCGGATTGCTTGCCTCGGATGTCGCCGCCGACCGATTGCGCCGCATCGAGGGCGGCGAGCATGCGATCGGCAAGATCGCCTTTCGTTTCGCGATACGCCTTCGCCATCGCGGGCCAGACCTTGTCGTTGAGCATGAGATTTGCTTCAGCCGTGAACTGTTCACCCTCAATGTGGCCGGCTGCAGGGATGCACTTCTTGCCCGTATGCGCAGCCACATTGCCTTTCGCGTCAACCATGGCCACCTGCCGCACGTCTGCTGCCGCATCTGCGGCGAGGAGACCCGCGAGGGCCTGCCTGGCCGTCTTTCCCGACCGCATCAACTCGAGCCCCAGCGGACCATAAGCCGGGTCGACGAACGATTGCGTGGCCACGGCCCCGACACCTGCTTCTGCCCACGGCACGAGCGGCCCGACCGAGAACCAATGCGATTGTACCGCCACCCCGAGCTCGCCCGTCGCGGAATCGCGGGCAACGATGGAGAACGTGTGCAAAGGACGAACCTGTGCCAGGCCGGTGAAAGCTATGAGACACAAACAGAAGAAGAGGAGACGGGCGCGCGACATCGGTGAGTTCCTTTATGTTGTCGTTAAGTGCTGAAACGTGGTAGCAAAATAGAAAAAATCTTCCGCAAGGTCAATCCAGGCGAGTCTCTTTTGCCTCTTTTTTCATGATCATCTCGTCCAGTGAATCATCAAGTGTGGAGGCCGGCGCCTGGCCGGGAGGGATCGGTCTCATCGGCAGGGGCGGAGAGTTGAACGAGCGAATGGCGAGGGAAATCCCGGTCGCGATCGCGACCGCTGAGACAATGAAGCCGCCGTAAAAAAAGATGTCCGCCATGCTCTCGGCCGAACCGAGCATGTTCCAGTCCGATAAGAGGTTGTACCAATCATGCCCGGACTTATGTCCGCCAAGCAGCGGCAGCTGGCGGAGCGGCGCATCACGGATATAGAGACTGACGTCCATGATGTTTTCACCCACCCAGAAAAGGGCGAACCAGGCGACATGGGATTTTTGTCTGAGCGCGACGCCGAACCAGAGGAGTGGGAAGACGATCTGCCAGAATGAGCCGCCGAGGATGTTCAGCGTTCTGCCGAAGAAGCGAAAAAGAAGATGTCCGGCTTCATGGATCGGGAGAAATGTGAACATGCGCAAGATGCTCAGCATGAACGGCCACGACTGGCCGGGTGCATATTCGATGAAGGTGTTCGCGGCCTGATAAAGGAAATAGCTCAGCCAACCATACAGTGCGACCTTAAAGGCAAGAGGCAGGTAACGCTCAAGGGGATCGCGAGTCTCGACCGGCACTTGGACTTGATATTATTGAGATAATTGATATGGTTCCATAATCAATCTCATAATTTCAATCATCTCAAGTGAATGACTCCCTACCTCCACGCCCCCGCGAATGCGTCCCGCTTGATGAACTTTCCACGCCCCGCCTTCCCGAGCCATTTGCCTTTCTCGACGATCATCTCGCCTCGTGAAAGAACCGACTCGGCATTCCCCTTCACCTTGAATCCTTCAAACATCGAATAGTCGACCCGCATGTGATGAGTTTTCGCGGAGATGATGTGTTCCGCGTTCGGATCCCAGATGACGATATCGGCGTCGCTGCCGACGGTGATCGTCCCTTTGCGCGGATACATGCCGAACATCTTGGCCGGCGTTGTCGAAGTGATCTCGACCCATCTGTTCAGAGAGATTCGTTTTTTGTTGACGCCGCCTTCGAACAGTAATTGCAAACGGTTTTCGATCCCGGGCCCGCCGTTTGGAATCTTGGTGAAGTCGTCTTTTCCGAGCTCCTTCTGTTCCTTGAAGCAGAACGGGCAGTGGTCGGTTGAGACGACCTGGAGATTATTTGTTCTCAATCCATCCCACAGCTTGTCCTGATGCCATTTCTCGCGGAGGGGAGGAGTGAACACAAATTTTGCCCCCTCGAAATTCGGGCGATCGAGGTCTTCGATCGAGAGAAACAAATATTGCGGACACGTCTCGGCGTAGGCGAGAAGACCTTTGTCGCGCGCCTCGGCGACGCGCAGCAGAGCGTCATTGGAGGAGAGGTGGACGATATACACGGGAACTCCCGCGATCTCAGCGAGAGCGATTGCCCTGTTGACCGCTTCGGCCTCGGCGGTTGTGGGGCGGGTGAGTCCGTGATAGATCGGGGCCTTCTTTCCATCGGCGATCGCCTTCTTCACGATAACATCGATCACGCTGCCGTTTTCGGCGTGCATGCAGATGAGTCCACCGTTCTCGGCGGTCTTCCTCATCGCCTTGAAGATCGTTGCGTCGTCGACCATCAACACGCCCGGGTACGCCATGAATAGCTTGAAACTCGAAACTCCTTCGCGCACCATGTCGTTCATGTCCTCGATGTGTGCATCGGGGAGATCGGTGACGATCATATGGAGTCCGTAATCCGCGCACGCTTTTCCTTCCGCCTTTTTCCACCATGTATCGAGCGCTTCTCGCATCTTCGTCCCTTTGGCCTGGATGGCAAAGTCGATGATCGTCGTTGTGCCGCCGAACGCCGCTGCGCGGGTACCGGTTTCGAAATCGTCGGAGGAGACGGTGCCGCCGAACGGCATATCGAGGTGCGTATGGACATCGATCCCGCCGGGGATCAGCAATTTTCCGGCGGCGTCGATTGTCCTGTCTGGGTGGAGCGGGAGGTCTGATCCTATCGCGGTGATCTTATCGCGGTCGATGAAGAGATCGGAAACGTAATCCTGTTCGGCAGTGATGATGCGGCCGTTCTTGATAAGCGTTGACATGCTGATACCTTCGGGTAATCTTTTGGAGCTTCTTGAGAATGGACAATACTACGTAACCCAGACGATCGTCACTCCCTCGTTGGGAACATCGAAATCCTTTCGTGCCGACAGATCACATTCTGCGAGGAGAACCTGGACATTGGGATTCATCAACGAAAGGTCTCCGCCGTCGATGGACGAAATGATCCTGCGCTGGTTCTTGTGAATCCAGTTCTTTGTGACGGTCTTGAGCGTGCCGCCCTGGCCCTGGCTGCCATACCCGTGAATGATTTTAAGAATGCGGAGGTTGTGGGAGAGGCGGATCTTTCTTAAGGATTCATCGAGCATTGTTTCCGCATCCGCGCCGGGCATCGGGGGATGGGCGATGTCTATGGTCATGAGAGATTTCATCGTGTCACGGAATATTTGTCGTGGTAAGATAATCTGCGGTAAGATAGGAAACCGCGGTGCAAATGTCAATCACCGAAAATGGTTGTAATTTATGCGCCAAAATGTCCGGTTCAAAAAAAACCGGCTCCAAATCGCTCCGGAGCCGGATCTCAACTACTCATATACTCAACTACTCACATACTCCAATACTTATTTGATCACATCCACGGTTCGTCGCCTGAAGGGCCATAAATTGACGGGACTTTTCCGTCGGCCATCCGCAGATACACCGAGAATTGCCCGCGATGATGGATCGTATCCATCAACAGCATCCAGAGCGTATCCCCGCTTCGCATATCACCCATGGTTTTCGGCGCGACCATGAACTTGATCATTTTATTGAAGTCGGCATCCGTCATCTTCTTCAGCTTTTCCGCATGGTCGCCGTGATTGCGCTCATACGTCGTGATGACATCCTGCAGGGTTGAGGGAGCATTGGGGATGCCTGCAAAATCGAATTGACCCGTCATTGCTCCCTTGACAAAAATTTTCTCTTCGGACACAATCCGCCATGCCAGCTCCTTGGCATTCGGCAGTTTTCCGTGAGGCTGTAACTCGGTCTTGTTGGCGGGATACGACTTCAAAACTTTCATCGTCGTCTGAAACTCCCGCTCCCAGTTCTGGATGAATTGTTCCCTCTCTGATATCGGCATAAAGTGCTCCTCTCGTTAATGAATGTTGTGAACGGTTGGTTAATGGTGCTAAAAAAAGTGCCCCGGTTTGCGGGCAGTGTTGTATGGTATTAATTATTTTTTTCTGCACATAAGGAAACGCTTTTCACCCCATAATCTTTTGAAGCACCTTTTGCAGATTTAGAAATGAAACCATAGGCATCGTTTGTTCTTATATAAATAACTTTTATTCCTCCGCGTTCAATAGCACTGCTGTAATCATCCTGCTGACTGGCGCCACCGATGCATGCTGCCCATAAGGTCGAATTGCAAACAACATTTTCAGGCAATTGTCTCTCGGTAACAATATCAGCAATCACCATTCTCCCTTTAGGTCTCAGCACACGGGCAACTTCTGCAAAAACTTTTTCTTTATCAGGGCAAAGATTGATGACGCCGTTGCTGATAACCGCATCAAAACTTGAATCAGGAAAGGGAAGTTTTTCAATGTAGCTTTTGTGAAAGGAAACATGGTCGAAATTATTTTCTTTCCTCAGTCGTTCTGATTTTTCAAGTTGTTCATCCGTCATATCCACCCCTGAAACGTGCCCGGAATTTCCCACTTTAAGAGCGGCAACAAAAACGTCCATGCCTGAGCCGCTTCCGAGGTCGAGCACATGGTCACCTTCTTTCAGGTCAGCTAAATCAAAATAATATCCCACGCCGGCAAATGATTCGATGGCGGCAGCGGGAATAGAGTCTAGCAGGCTGTTGAAAAAGTCATAAAAAATAGTTTTTCACACGCGTCGAATCCTTGAATTGATGTATTATATTTGTACGAGTTCATCACACACGAAGGAGAAAACAGACGATGCGCGGTAT
>Ga0080064_1000242_pt1 | contig 158098 bp, 117 predicted proteins | sample Subgrocontami54m_FD_69260 | JGI IMG/M metagenome (GOLD analysis project Ga0080064, IMG submission 69260) | Subsurface groundwater microbial communities from S. Glens Falls, New York, USA - GMW46 contaminated, 5.4 m (SPADES assembly) (version 2) ...
CGAAACAAAACACTTGACTATGAAGAGATCATAAACTATACTGTTGCCAAGTAACCGAACCAGCGGGGTGGGGTGGGGAATATGGTGGCCCTGGGGTGGAGGAATATGATGGCCCCTGACACATTATAGAACTGGTGCATGCCCAGGATGGGAGTATCCGTTCCAAAGGAGTATCCACCATTCGTGGACTTATCAAGCATTATATTGCGAATTGCATAATCAAAACCATAGTACCAAACAACATAGACTGTTCCATCAGGACCCACGGCCGGCATGGCTCCCAATTGATACCAGCGATTCTCATCGCTCACTATCTTAGGTGTAGTACTAAATGTTAAACCACCATTTGTTGAACGAGAAAAATGGATCTGATTAATACCCCAAATGTGGTCCCAAGCCACATAGATGTAATTCGCCGTTGTATCGTTCGTTTTCGAGATGGCTATGTATGGCTTGTCGTCAAAGGTGATGTCGTCTTGGGGGTCAAGCCTCTTCATGGACGTATCCGGCCAAGTAACACCGCCGTTGGTCGACTTTGCAACCCAAACTCCTCCGAAGTACGTGTTCCCGGAGGGGTTATCGAATGAAATGAATGCAATGAAGAAATTGCCGAGTTTGTCGGCCGAGACCGACGGATCGGACTGATACGGAAAGCCGCCGATATTCCCCGGCAGGAGCGCGTCACTCCATGTGGACCCGCCGTCGGAAGAATAACCATAAGCAACCCTCGGCTGCCCAGTTTGATAACTCACCCAGGTGGCAACGACTCTATTCGGATCGATGGGGCTCACGTCCACACTCACTTCCACTTGTTTACTGGTAGTTAAATCATGGTTCACTTTCACGTTTTGAAATGTTACGAAGGGGTTTCGTGGGTTCAACTCCTTAGTCGCTGGAGGAATTGCTGGAGGAAGAGTGTGAAAATAAGCTCCCCCAGATATTCCGTCTGGACTTTGGGCAAAAACTCCGGTTATATGGAGCAAGGCCGAGAGAGAAAGAATAACGCAAATAGATGTCGTTGACATGGGAACCTCCTTTGTGATTGTATGATTCCAAGGTTTTGGGTGACGGCAGGGCGCTCCAGCTCCTTCGCAGGGAGTAACGTCCACTCATCTTCATGGAGCACGAGCATATCTTGTCGGCCTAGAATCATTTTTAATCCCCCTACCACTGGTGCCTATCGCAACAGAACGATTTTCCTGACGGCCCGGACGACCGGCTTATCAAAAGCCCACGCCATCATTTCACATAGATACACTGACGAAGCCATAAGCAAGTTGGCTTCATTGCATCCACTCCATCGCACGGTATGAACGCCGGGCTCCAAGTCTTCATCAATTAGTAATTTGATTCTTGACCCAAGTGAATTGAAGATGGTAATTTTCACTCGGCTTTGACTCGGTACAGCAAAAGAAATTGTTGTGACAGGATTGAAAGGATTCGGATAGTTCTGGGATAATTCATACCCCAATGGTAGCTCGTTCCCTGCCCGTTTCACCCCAACCATTCCCCCATTTGTCGTCCTTAAGACAATGCCGTGTTCACCCACTATCCAACTATGAAGTTTGTCGATGAGGAAGACTTTCGAAGCCCTAAAATAAAAACTAGGCGCATAGGAGTATTGCAGATCCCAATTTGATCCACCATCAGAAGTGTGCCAGATCTCCGTATGCGATCCATTGAGACAGGTAGATTGTGCGACCCAACCGTCCAAGCTGTCTGCAAACCGGAAATAAGTGCTCAAATCCGAGCACTGGAAGTTCAGCTTTGCTTCCCAATGGCTTCCACTATCTGTAGTATTGAAGAGCGACGTCATAAGACCGGGGCCATCGGAGCTCGCCCATCCGTTTTGCTTTGAGGTGAACTGTAGGTCCATTCTCTTAGTGTATCCGAAATAGCTAAGCGAATCCCATGACTCCCCCCCATCCCTCGTCCTATAGAATGGTGACCAATAGCCAGTGAGAACGCCGTAGTCATGATCAATAAATTGTATCAGTGGATAGGGACTCGAAATCTGTACATGGATAGAACCTGGATTGGGGACCCAAGTTATCCCTGCATCACTTGTCTTAGCAAAAACGCTCAAGTCTCTTGACCCTTTCCAACCCAAGGCACCAATCCAACCAAAATGGTCGTCAAAAAAGTACACTTTCGTGAGAACTCGTACGCTGTCAAGATTAAGGAATCGTCCGACGTTAAGGCTCAGCCATGTCGTGCCACCATCGGTGGTGTGGAGAATCGTGTCTTGCAAACCTGCACCCCAGCATTCATTTGCGTTAATGCCAGAAAGGGAGAAAGTCGGACTGGCAGACTCTTGTATCCAAGTGACACCACCATCAATTGTATGGAAAATACCGCTCCAACTAGACACCCACCCTTCCCTTGTGTCAGCAAAATATACATCCGTCAATCGCTCCGTCGTGGGAACCTGCTGAACTACCCATTGGGTATAGCCATTGGTCGGTGACAAAAGTAAGAAGAGTATGACCGCTATGGCTGCAAGTAGTCGAGGAAATGTCATGCAATATACACTAATATGTCCCAATACAATTGGTTCCATTTTATTATCACTCCTGATCCCATGTTCTCCTAAGATACAAAATCGATCCCTTTATCAGGAGGAGGCGTGATTCTTTGTAAATGATTTACGGTTTGTCATCGGGTGTTTAACTACATGCCAACTGCTCTATAATTAGTTCTCGCTGAAAAAGTGTTCTTTGAAATCAAAGATGTATCCCCGGTTGGCATCGAGAGTGGGAGGAACTCGATCTTTGAGGATCGATCATTTATAAATTGAGTTCGAGGTCGTGTTGATCAACTCATCTGCCAAAGGTTGTAACTGAAGATTGAGAATCCGACCCAGATTGCCGTGCCCACTGAGCCTGGACTCAAGATGCGATCGAGGGAGAAGCACCGTTTCAGCATGCTGATCGCCGCTTCGATGCCACAGCGGAACCGTTGGAGCTTTTTGAACCAGCGTGATTTTTGTTTCCGCCGCTCTCTGGGCGTTAAGCGACCAATCTTGGGTAGCCCGAGATGGCGGATACCCAGTGCTTGAAGCTCTCTCAGATTCTGGGATGTGTAATATCCCTTGTCGAACGCCGCCTCATCAGGAGCAGTACCGAACTTTTTCTTGAACCTTTTAACAAGCGGAATTGCTCTGGTTTTGTCGCTCGGGTTACCGAGTTGGATCATGTAATCGACCATCAGACCGGATTGGTCTTGGACAAGCTCCAGTGTTCTGCCGAACTCGTTGGGTTTGCCCAATTTGCCTTTCCGGATGACACGAGCTTGCGGGTCATGGAACGAGACGATCCGCTCCGGAACGGATTCGACACCTTGAAGCTTCTGTTTGGTTTGATTCAAAATCTTCTTGGCAACGGATATCTGATCCTTGAATCGAGAGGTGAGTTGCTTGTGGGTATCGATCACTTCGTGAGAAGTTTTTGCCGATCGCTTCACGCGCTCCAGAGCTTGGAGAGATTGATCAAGTGTGTCTTGTGCCAATTTCGCAACCCTTTTTAAGGTTTTCTGTGCTAAGTGTTTCCTGTTGTCCGAGCTGGACTTGAGTGATTGACCCAACCGAGCCACTGCTTTCTTGGTCGCTCGGACGTGACTGGTGATCTTTTCACCCACGCTGTTGGCTGTGCGAGTAAGAGTCCTGACGAGACTGTGGAGCAGCTTCACATCGGTTGGATAGGTGATGTGTGCTTCGATTGTGGTAGAATCTATACGAATCTTGCGTGGTTTGATGGACTTTGTCTTGATGAGGTGTTTGACCAACTGCTTGTTCAAATTGCTGATCAGTTCTTCTCCAAACCTTTGATTGAGCTTGATCAGTGTGGTTGAATCCGGTACAGTATCCATCAGGGAAAGATGGCAAAACCTCCGCCAGGGCAGTCGTTCTCGAACTTCTTGTTCGACTTCCTCGTAGGCGAGCCCGAAACGGAATTTGAGATACATCATGCGCAAGTACACATCCACCGGAGTTCCGCTGCGTCCCATAGTGGAATCAAAGCTCTCTTCAAAGGGCTTCAGGAGCGACTTTTCGCAGAGCAGCTTGTCGACTTCCTGCAATTCCTCATCGAGTTGGAATAGCTCAGGGTTGATGAAGCCCTCACCGAAGGTGAGTTGTTGACTCGATTGTCCGCGCATACGTCCCTTTCCGTACTGTTGTCGACAGTATACGGAATTTCTGTGAGAATTATTTCAGAGTTTTTCAGCGAGAACTAATTAGGAGCTTTTTCACTGCTCATCGCACTAAAACGATTTTCCATGTAGCTGTTCGTTCTTTGATTTCACTTATCTTGACGATCATGTGACAAAAATAAACCCCGGCCCCTACCACTACACCACGTTCATCGCGTCCATCCCACAAAAGGCTTCCTACGCCAGGAGGAACTTGTCCATCCAAAAGCACCTTGACAGGCCTCCCGAGAATATCATCTATGCGTATACTGACCCTCGAATTCTGTCGCACTTGATATCCGATAGTTGTTGCTGGATTGAAGGGATTGGGGTAATTCTGCATGAGGGAAAAACCGGTCGATGCGTCCCACGTCTCCGTAACGGCGGTCACGCCACCATTGGATGTGTGAAGCACAATGCCGTTTTCCCCAACAATCCAACCGTGATATTTGTCAACAAAGAACACTTTGCTTGCTCTGTAATAGAAACTTGGAGCATAAGAATACTGTAAATTCCAGTTTGATCCTCCATCGGATGTATGCCAGATTTCAGTGTGCACGCCATGTAAATATGTTGTTTGCACGACCCAGCCATTCAATGTGTCACTGAACCGGAGATGAGTTGCGATGTCGGAATTTTCAAACCGAAGAGGAGAACTCCAAGTCTTTCCGCTATCAATTGTTTTCACAACATCGGTGGCCAATACTGGAGCGTCACTACTGATCCAGCCAATCTCATCAGTGATAAATTGCATGTCGACATTGCTCAGGTAATCGACATAGGTAAGTGAATCCCAAGTTATCCCTCCATCTGTCGTTCTGAATAGCAGCGAAGTAGAATTCGCGGTAAACCATCCAAGATTAGGGTTGATAAACTGTATCAGAGGAAATTGCGACAAGGGCTCCACGGACTGAATATATTGGCGCTGCCAAGCATTCCCGCCGTCAGTCGTGTTGATTAATTGTGTTTGGAGTTGATTGTTTTTCCAACCGAATGCTGCGACCCACCCCGTTGAGCTATCGTAGAAATAAACTTTTGTTAAATAGAGCATGCTGTCATAGTCGAAATATGACCTCAGAGTTCTTCTTGAAAATGTGGTTCCTTCATCGGTCGTGTGAAGTATTGTATCAGCATGTGTGGCCCATAATTCCATTACACTTACCCCTGATATTGATCCTATGCCTGACGTTTGCGGTGTCCAAGTAAGGCCACCATCAGTTGTGTGAAACAAACCACCACTTCCCAATACCCACCCCTTACTGGTATCAGAAAAATATAAGTCTCTTAGTTGTTGCGTCGTTGGAACCTGTTGAACCAACCATTGAGCGTTCAATGAGTTCCATGACATTCTAACAATGCATGACATTACTATAAATATCCTGATCAATTTCATACTCTGCAGAATCATTTTATAAAATCAAAAACCCGCCGCGCGGACGTTTGTCCGCATCGACGGGTGTTTGTCAACAACAATTTTCACTGGCAAACTGTCCCGAGCTGTTTCATTTGTCGGGGTCAAGCCGCTCATATCTCATCTCGTCTCAGAACACCTAGAATCTAGGAAATCTGTATGACAAAGTCAAGCTTTTTCGCAAATTTTTTCGTCAAAAAACCTTTCCTCACTGGACGCGGGCACTTATTTGAAATTTGCCGGCACAACGAGCGGCACGGATACCGGGATATGAACAGCGTCATGTCGGGGGAATTTCCGCACGAATTGCCGCAGAAGTGAGTGACGGAGAAAAGTTGCTTGATTTTAACTCTTTGCTTTGCTATTTTGAAAACTGTGTCATTTCATTATTGCCTTCGTCTCCGGTTGCATCGCGCCCGACGAAACCGAAGTCGTTGATTCTCACCGAGTTATACTATGTGGTGGCCAAAGTAAAGCCAGAATATGGGGGCAAGAGACGACTATTGATCAGCACGGCAATCATGCCTAAACTCTCGATCGAGGACATACGCAAGCGGTTTGAACAGTCGAAGGAATTTAATGAAATATTCGACGCCTTCGAACAATCGCTCGAACAGCGCTTTGATGATATCGAATTGTACAAGAAGCTGTTCTGGAATCCGACGCTGACTCCCGATGAATTGTGCCTCTTTGGAGAAAAGCTGGCGAAGGAGTTCCCACAGGTTTCATACGATACCTATATGTGGCTGGCGGATATCTTCGAGGTGACGTATTCGACGTACGACAACCATGTCAGATCTCTCGAATATTTCCAGAAAGCGGCCGCCGTGCGCCCCAACGAACCGACTCCATATCTTGCGGCCGCGAAATGCTACGAACCGGATCTGAATATTCCACCCCTCACACTGCTCATCATGTTTCTCAAGAGAGGCCTAGACTCGGCCGGGGATCCGAAAGTGCTCTATGAGCGATTGATCGAACTGTATGAACATGCGGGTAACGATGAGATGATCGACTACTACAGACGCAAGCTGAGTGAGGGATCTTCTCCCCCGGAAGAGCAACCCGGCGGGCAATGAGTTCCATCAGAGGGTACCTCCTCATCATCGGAGCAACGATGTTCTGGGGAATATCGGCAACTATTGCACGGTTTCTCTTCGCGCAGCATGTTGAAACTCTTGTTCTGGTTCAAACCCGAACCCTCATTTCCTGCCTCATCCTTCTCATCATCTTTGTGCTTTTCAAACGCGATCTCCTCGTTATCAGGCGTCAGGACATCTACAAGTTTATTCTCCTCGGCATCGTCGGCGTGGCCGGCTCAAACTTCACCTATTATTATGCCATCGAACAGACCAATGTGGCAACGGCCATACTCCTGCAGTATCTTGCACCGCTGCTCGTGCTGGGGTACGCAGCGATCTCCGGCGATGAACGATTGACAATGATGAAATTGCTGGCGGCGTTTGTGTCCCTCAGCGGCTGCTTCCTTGCTGTTGCAGGGAAGGATTTTTCCATTCTGCAAATGAGCGGCAAGGGTCTGTTGAGCGGCCTGGCGGCAGCCGCCTGCTGGTCCTTTACAAATATCTGGATGAGAAGGGCGCTGAAAGAGTACCAGATCTGGACAGTGCTGGTGTATGCATTTCTGTCTGCCTCGATCTTCTGGATGTTCGTTCGCCCGCCGTGGCTGCTGCTCAACGCATCTTACTCGTCGGCGCAATGGGGGATCTTTGCCATCTTTGCGATAGCCTCGATTCTTATTCCTCACGCTCTCTACTTCACGGGCCTGCGCCACCTCGGCGCCTCAAGGGCGATCATCACGGCGACATTCGAGCCGATCGTCGCGATCGGGTCCGCCTATCTCTTCCTCGGCGAACTGCTCACCGGCATTCAGATCGGAGGCGCCCTTCTCGTGCTCGCGGCGATCGTTGTTCTTCAAAGGGACCATGACCCTGTCGAGGAGCTGCAGCCATGACCGACCGAAGAAAAAAGAAAATCATCGATGTACTGAGAAAACGACAGCCCGGGCTGACCGTCGTCATGGAGGACATTCACGATCCGCACAATGTCAGCGCCGTCCTCAGGTCGGCGGACGCAGTGGGGATCCTCGAAGTCCAGCTCGTGTATATCAATGAGAAATTTCCCAAGCTGGGGAGAAAAAGTTCGGCGAGCGCCAACAAGTGGATCAGGCGGCGGCAATTCACTTCGATTTCCGACTGTTACGGGGAGCTCCGCAAGGAAGGCTTTCTTGTGTACGCGACACACCTCGGGGCGAAATCGAAGTCGGTCTACGATCTCGATCTCACAAAGAAAGTTGCGCTCGTTTTCGGCAACGAACATCGAGGTGTGTCCGACGAAGCTGCACGGCTTGCCGACGGGAACTTTCAGATCCCGATGACCGGCATGATCCAAAGCCTCAACGTGTCGGTCGCGTGCGCGGTATCGCTCTATGAGGCGTTTCGCCAGCGGCTCAAGGCAGGAAAATATGCCAGGCCGCAGATCCCACTGAAAGCGCTTGAAAAACTCTTCGATGAGTGGACTTCAAAATAACTTACGTGAGTTCAAACTGGACGTTCACGGAATTTCGACGCATGTTGAGCTGTCCGGAGCAGGAGAGCCGCTGTTTCTGATCCACGGCGTCGGTGGGCCGCAGACATGGCAGAAAGTCCTGGAACCACTCTCCAGGCATTTTCAGGTCATCGTCCCTCACCTGCCGGGATTCGGAAAATCAGCATGCCCGCCGGGGAAATTCTCGACGGACGACTATGGCGAAGCGATCGATGCCGTGCGCGAGAAGCTGGAGATTTCAGCGGCTGCCGTTGCGGGGACGTCGTACGGTGGACAGATCGCAGCGACATTTGCGCTCCGCCACCCCGATCGTGTGCGGAAACTCATCCTCGTCGCCAGCACGGGATTATCCCAACAACAATGGTATGCCCGGAGCAACACGACATGGATAATGTTTTCGACATGTCTCAAACATACGCTCCTCCGAAGCCGGAAACTTCTCGAGCTTTCCGGCAGGAGATCGTTTTACGACCTGCGGAACCGTCCCGCCGATCTTACGGAAAATTTCTTTGCCGAACTGCGTGAGAACGGAAAACGGGATGTCTGGTTGAACTGCCTGAGAAATCTCTCGACGCCGTCGGAAGATTTCAGACGGCAGCTGGCGACGCTGACGGCGCCGACACTGATTCTCTGGGGCGGGAACGATCGTGCGGTGCCCTCGAACGATGCACTCGAGTTCCTGCGTTCGATACCCCGTGCTTCATTAAAAATCTTCTCTGAGTGTGCGCATTCAGTGCCGCTCGAAAAGCCGGATGAAGTTTGCGAAGCGATCGTGGAGTTCTGTGCGACGAAGTGATCGCTGGCAACCCCGGCACCGTAGGGCGCCGGGACGCGAATGCCTTCTGTAAATATCATGGCAGGATTTTCCAACATAGACGCGTTTCTGAACACGCTGACGCTCAGCTGTCGGGCCCTCCCTATCGTGACACTGTATGTGACCGAAGGGTGCAATCTGAAGTGTATCTCCTGCTCCTATCGGCAGGCGCTCCCGGAAGAGCTTTCGCTCGCAGAGATCAAAGAGCTTGCGGCGACGCTGAAGCAATTTGGCCTGCAGCATATCGTGTACTCGGGAGGTGAGCCGCTCCTCCGCCGCGACTTTCCCGAGATCTGCCGGGTGTTTGCCGCTCTGCCGGTCAGGCAAACGCTGCTGACGAACGGAGTGCTGCTGGAAAAACGTTTTGCGGAGCTGGAATCCTTTTTTACGGAGATCATCGTTTCGATCGACGGTGCGAACGAGAATACCCACAATGCAATTCGCGGCTCGGAGTGTTTTGCGCAGATACTTGCCGGTGTCAAACGTGTGACAGGTGCGCGGAACAGGCCGCGGGTGTCCATCCGCATGGTTGTCCAGAAGCAGAACTTCCGTGAACTGCCGCAGATGGTCGGGCTTGCCAAATCGCTCAATGTCGACCGGATCTCGTTTCTCGCCGCGGACGTTCTCTCCGACAGCTTCGGAAGGGCGAGCCGCGGCAAGGTTGTTCCGGACCAGCGAATCATGCTTGATGAGAATGAGGTTGGCGAATTCCACAGCATCGTCCGCCGTCTATCCATCGACTGTCGTGCAGAGATCGAACGCCGCTTCATCTCTGAATCGATCGACAAGCTCTTCCATCTTGTGCACTATTTTGAAGCGCTCCTTGGGAAGCGCCCCTTTCCGAGAAATAGCTGCAATGCACCGATGGTCTCCGCGGTGATCACGTCGACGGGAAAAATTGAGCCTTGCTTTTTTCTTCCCGCATACGGAGATGCGCGAAGCCGCCCCGTCCATGAAACGATCAACGGTTCGGATGCGCTGCGGACTCGCCGGCAGGTGAGAGAATATAGTCTCGACAGATGTCAGACTTGTGTCTGCACGCTTCACGTTTCGCCGATGAACGCATTATTCAACAAATTCTAGTGTCTCGTCTCGCAATTAACTTGAATATATCTATAAGATTAAATCCTAAATCCTAAATCCTAAATTCAAAATACCGAGGTTTGGAACATTGGGATTTTGGACATTCGTATCTGTTTCGAATTTCGTGCTTCGGATTTCACTTGGAGCACAAGCGATAATTATTCAACATATGTCCGACACACAATACTGGCGGGCCAAATATGGAAGTCGGGAAATTCAACCGGCATCGATGGGTGTTTCTTCTTGTCTGCATCTCGAGTGGATTGATCTTCGTCTGGTATTCCGTGAGGTGGGCGCCGAGAGTAACCCACGGCTTTGCGGCCTATTATACCTATGCGAGGATGCTGCTTGACGGCGAGGACTTAACACAGGTCTACGATTACGAGGAGTTCAACAAGAGAATTCATGAATACGGAATGGAGAACGTCAGGGACATGCCGAACAACATCCCGACGAATTCGGTCGTGATGCTCCCCGTAGCCTGGATGTCTCCAGTGGCCGCAAAAGTCAGCTGGACCGTCATATCGCTGATCGCGTTCGGCGCCTCCGTTGCTCTCTTGTTCCACCTCTACGGGATTTCGTTGCGCGAGAATCTTCATCTCGGCATCCTGACGCTCGTTTTTCTCTGGAGGCCGATCTACGAGAACGTTGCGTTTGGGCAAATCTACTTTGTGCTCCTTCTCCTTTTCTCTCTTGCCATGTATGGTCTGAAGAGAAAGAATTCGTTTCTCTCCTCGGCACCGATGGCAGCGGCCGTTCTCTTTAAGGGATATGGGATCGTTCCATTGATCTGGATGACGTTCCGCAGCTACAGAAAAGAGGTGATCTTCTGTCTGGTTTTCATTATTCTTGGAGGTCTTCTCCTGCTGCCGAGAATCGGGCTCGTGACGTGGCAGAAGTACTACGAGGCGGTCATCGCGTCGCTGGGCGGATTACCGATGCACGGGCACACCGCATTTCAAACGGTGAACAGCTTCATCACTCATCTTTTTCTTTTCGATGCCGAGTGGCTGCCGGCCCCCGTTCTCTCGCTGCCGGCCGCCGTTGTCCGTGGGCTGAGCTATGCGGCGAATATCGTGCTGATAATATTGGTGGTCACGCGTTCAAATGGCAACACTGCCGGTACACTTCTTTTGTCTTTTTCGGCGGTCATCGCGTTAGGAGTGGTCACGGCGCCGCTGGCGGAGGAATATCATTACGTGTTGTTTCTGCCGCTTGCGATCGGCTTGTCGGCATGGACGGTGAAACAGCTTCTGCGCACGTGGAAGATCGGCATCCTCGAGCTTGTCATCCTCACGGCGATCATCATCATGGCGCTTCCGTTGAATTACAAGTTCCTCAATAGTGCGCCGCAGGCCTTTCTTTTGTTCGCCTATCCGAAGCTCATTGCCGGCATCGTTCTTCTCTTCGCGTCCGGGAGCGTCATCAGGCGGGAAGAGTCAGTCCCGCCGAATGGTAATAGGGAGCGGAGAGCATGAATCTTCTTGAGTGTGAACACGGAACGCATTGCTCCATTTTACGACACCCGGTGGTATGAGGATTTTGATTGGTTAAGGATTTGGCCTCCACGCTTGTCTCGAAAGGAAAAATTTTCAAGGCAGAACAGATTCTGATCATTGAAAAGAACCTTGAAATACTCAAGAACATCCAATGATCACCGTCTTTGCCGAGGCGGATATGCCGAGATGACAACTAAGCTCCTGGAATGCGTATCTATACTTTATCCACCTTGATCGTGTTCGTCGGATGCCCTTCAAAGAGCGGGACGCCGGCGAGCATGACGATCGTCTCACCTTTGTGAATATATCCCTCAAGCATCAATCGTTCCTGGATCTTCTTAAACGTCCTGTCGGTGTCCTTTTTTAGATCCTCCACAATCAACCCCCTGATGCCCCAGATGAGATTCAGGCGGCGCATGATCTTCTCACGATCGGTGACGGCGATGATACGTGAAGGGGGACGGAACTTCGCGACATGCGCCGCGCTCGACCCCGAACGCGTGAGCACGACGATCGTCGAGGCCTGGAGCTGATTTGCCAGGATGCACGCCGATCGGCTCAGGGGATCGTATTCGTGCGTGGATGGTATCCAGTCGGGGTTATACACGTCGTGCGGCACGGTTTGATCCTCCGTCTTGCGGATGATCCTGTCCATGACCTGTATAGCCTGGATCGGATACTTCCCGACCGAGGTCTCGCCGCTTAACATCACGGCATCGGCGCCATCGAGCACTGCGTTCGCAACATCGCTCGCCTCGGCCCTCGTCGGGGTCGGACTGTTGATCATTGATTCCAGCATCTGCGTCGCGATGATCACCGGCTTGCCAAGCTCGTTGCACTTCCTGGCGATCATCTTCTGGAGCATCGGCACGTCTTCCGCAGGCAGTTCCACCCCGAGATCGCCGCGGGCCACCATCACCGCGTCGGTCTCCTTCAAAATATCATCGATGTTCGCGATCGCTTCGGCCTTTTCAATCTTCGCAATGATCGGTATCTTCCGGCTCTTTGGTCCGTGCCGGATGATGAACTCTCTCAATGAGGTGATGTCGTGCGCCCGGCGGACGAACGAGAGCGCAACGTAATCAATGTCGTGCTTAAACGCGAACAGGAGATCATGCTTGTCCTTCTCCGTCAGCGAAGGGGCGGAAACGGAAATACCCGGAAGATTGATCCCTTTATGCGCTGTCAGCACTCCGCCCGTGACGACGCGGAAAAGGACTTCCCTCCCTTTCACGCTGAGCGCAACGAGTTCGATCTTCCCGTCGTCGAGGAGGATACGATGACCGGGCTTGACATCCTGCGGAAGATGTTTGTACGTGGTCGACAGGGTGTGCTCATCCCCCCTGACATCGCTCGTCGTGATGGTCACGCGATGGTTCGGCTTGAGCTCGATGCTGCCCGATTTCAATTCCCCGATGCGGATCTTCGGCCCCTGGAGGTCGAGAATGATGCTGATCGGTTCCCCGGAAATCTTCGCCGCTTTGCGGAGATTCCTAAAGGTGCGGAGATGCTCGGCAAGGATCCCGTGGGAGAAATTGATCCGGGCGACATCCATGCCGGCACGCACCATGGCATTGATGACCTCGAGCGAGCTGGATGCAGGTCCGAACGTGCAGACGATCTTTGTTTTTGCGAACAAGTGTTTCAACTGAGCCATAAAAAAGAAAATTAAAAATTAAAAATTAAAAACGAATCCCAACTGCCGTTTTACTTTTCACCCCTTATCCTTCGGTTGAAAGCAACATTCGAGAAGCTTCGGCAGGATGTCGCCCGACTTGCCGAGGAGGACTTCGTCGGCGTGACGGCTGAACTCCGTCCTCTCCACATTGATTTCGACGACATAGGCGCCGGACTTTCCTGCGATGAGTGGAAGGGAAGCCGCCGGATAGACAACCGCGGACGTGCCGATAGAGAAAAAGACTTCGGAACGTTCTGCGGCGCTCACGCTGGCATTCCATTGATCCTGCGGGAGCAGTTCGCCGAACCAGACGACGTCCGGCCTGATGAGACTATTGCAGGAAAGGCATCGGGGCACACCCGATAACCGGAGAATCTCGTCATTCGAGAAATACTTCCCACACCCGGTGCAGTAATTGCGCTCGATGTTCCCGTGCAGTTCATGCATGTTCTGACTGCCGGCGCGGCGGTGGAGATTATCAACGTTTTGCGTGATGATCGAAAACGATCCATACTGCCGTTCCATCGCCGCGAGGGCGTAATGGCCCGGATTCGGCTTGATCGACGCGAGGAGCTGTTTGCGATGATTATACCATTCCCATACCAGCTCCGGGTTTCGCATGAAGGCATCGAAATTCGCGAGCTCTTCCGGCTTGAATTTTTTCCAGATCCCGTCTTCGCCGCGGAATGTTGGAACGCCGCTTTCGGCAGATATTCCCGCGCCGGTGAACGCCGTCACCGCAGCGGCGCGTCGTAACTTCTCAAGTAATATGTCGGAGAACACCGGAGGCATATGATCAAGGTTCCAGGGTAAGAAGCTGCCAATGCTGTCGCCTGATGTTGTCCCAGTCGATCGTGACCTGATGATACCCGCCGTTGAGCCATAGCGGCGTCTGGTCGTCGTAATGCTGATTAAGCGGCTGGCCGGATTGGCCCGATGTGATCACCATGAACGCTTCATCGGGATGCGCAAGATCGACAATCTCTCTCACCGATGCGCCGACGGCCACTGAATACGGAGACGTGAATTTGTATTCGCTTCGGTTCACCGTCGTTCCGCCGCCGCTCAGCGGAAACGGACCGATGTTGAAGATATTGTCGAGCGGCTTCCGTGACCCGAACGGGTGTTTGAACGTCACCGTGTGGATTGTCCCCCAGCGCCAGTTCTTCATCTCCATCCCCAGCGAGGTCCGAAGTTCGCTGAGGGCATCCGCAAGACTCGCGCGGAGAATATCGTCTTTCGTTTCGACGTGCTCGGTTTTCACATTATCAAACCACGACGAGCTATCGGAGGCGAGCAGCTGACCTGTTACACGATAAGGAATTGCCGCAAAAAACACAAAATCATGAAACACGTCCTCCCCCATCTCATCTTCGTAGGTATTCCTGAGGAGATGTACAAAAAAAGAGTTGAAGATCGTGGTTGCGATATCGGTTTGAGTGAAGCGATAATCCCAGTTCCTCAGGTAGTTGAGAGCTTCGGAGGTCTCGTGATCGGCGTTCGATGTGTCCTTATACACTACGAGCAATGCCGCCACAAGATCGCGCGCATATGGTGAATATAGATCCTGCTGGAACGCCTTGAAGTCTTCCACCGTGAATTTTTCCGCCGACCGGAGCAGTTGAGAGATGCGTTCGATGCGCGACGGGGGTTCCCAGAGCGTTGAGATATAATACGGATACGCATTGTCGGCGATCCGCTGGTTGGCGCTGGCGATGAACCCTTCACGCGGGTTCAGGCGTTTCGGCATGCGGTCGAAAGGAATGAAACCCTGCCACTCGTTTTCCCCTGTCCAACCCGCCATCGGCACCATCGGCAGGTGCTTGCCGCGGATCGGTATCCTTCCGCTTGTCCAATAAGCGATATTCCCCTTCGTGTCGGCATAGACAACCGACTGGCCGGGGACGCCGATCTCTTTCACTCCCTGCTCAAATTCGGCCGGCGTCGACGCTTTGTTCATGAGATAAAATCCGTAGAGCTCATTGCTCACGTCGAGTCCGGTCCATCGCATTGCGAGGAGCGGCGTCTGTGTTGAGGAATCTGCGTGACGGTGCATTGATGAAGGGTGGACGTCGCTGATGATCGGCCCATGGTTGGTCGCGCGGACGGTGATGATGACGCTGTCGGCGTCTTTCACGAGGATCTTCTCCTCATGTTCCTGGAAGGCCAGCGTTGATTTCTGGAAGACGTAACGGTGAGAATTCACCGAGTCGGTCTTTTCGATATAGAAGTCGGCGTCATCGATCATCGCATTCGTGAGCCCCCACGCAAGATGATCGTTGTGGCCGATGACGATCACGGGTGTCCCCGGCAGAGACACGCCCGCGGCGTTCCAGCCGGGTGCGCTGAGGTGGATTTCGTACCAACGGGAAGGCGCCGGGATCGGGAGATGGGGATCGTTCGCAAGGAGTGGTTTCCCGGAAAGTGATTTCGTCGAGTCGACGGCCCACGCATTACTGCCGGCCTCAAGGGAACCAAGCTGAAAGAAATCTCGATACGATCTATCGACCTCCAGAAACGCATGGATATCTGCAAGTGTTTTCTTCAGGGCCGGTGAGGGCGCCTGGACCGCCACAGAATCCGGGAAGGCGGGCATGATCTCCTGAAATTTTGTTGCAGGCACGGAGGCGGCAATTTCACCGTAGGTGAGATCGGTCCACCATGCCAGATTGAGTTCCCATGCCGTCAACCGCGAGATGAGGATGCTGTGCTCCGGTTCCCACAGTTCAGGTTCATAGTTGAGCATATCGAATTCAAGGGGATATTGGCCCTGGTGGGTGGTGATGAACGCATTGACGCCGGAGGAATAATCCTGGAGCAGTTGGCGGGCCTTCGGGTGCATCTCCCCGGATATTTTTTGAGCGACATGAACCAGGTCGATCGTGCGAAAAAGCTTATCGTACTCGACGGTGGGCTGACCGAGAATTTCGGAGAGCCTGCCTTCCGCGGCACGGCGCATGAGGTCCATCTGCCAGAGACGATCCTGCGCATGCACATAGCCCGTCGCAAACATGAGATCGTGCTCATCCTGCGCGCTGAGATGTGGCACGGCGTAATCATCCCTGAAGATTTCGACCTTCCCATGCAGGCCAGGAAGAGTGATCGAGCCTTCGGTAAGCGGAAATGATTTGGTGACGAGGTGGCGCAGAAAGAAGAATGTTGCGATTAATCCTATGACGATCGTGACACTGATACCGATGGTGATCTTTCCCAGTTTCGACATTGTCAGCAGGTTGCGGCACGGCGTTATGAAAACAAAAATCCCGCCCCGCCCCGTCCCGCCAATGCAAGGCGGGACGGGGCGGAGCGGGATAATATACCGCTTTGGGTATTCTATTCCAAAACAATCAGAAGCGGTATGCGAACGTAGCGATCAGGGTGTTAGTCCGAATCTGCTCGCTCGTTTCCGTTGAAAAGGAATTCCTGTTCTGGTTCTGACCTTTGTAGACTACATGTGATACATCCCAGAAACCGTGTGCATAACCAAGATCAAGGGCGATAGAGTTGTCCAGGAGGAAACCTATTCCTGCCGTGATATACTTCTGGGCATTGCTCGATGATTCAAACCGGTACGCCGAGGGTAAATAGGCAAATCCAGCGCGAAGGCTGATGTCTGTCTTAGGGAGGGCGACTTCTATCCCCCCTCGCAGGTTGACCGTTGCTTGTAACGTATCCTTTATCGTTGAATTCAAGCCCAGCAAATAATCGTTGAAGGCTGATGAAAACGTTCCCGAACTGCTGAACTCAAGTTGGCTCCAATCAGTGTACTCAAGATCGCCCACGAGCGTCACGATGTTCTCGGTGACTGAAAATCCTCCAGAGAAACTGAACGGTGTTTTCACATCATACTCATTTTTTGCGACTGGAAAATCTACCGCTAAATGGTTGGGAAGGCCGGTATAAAAATCGCTTGCCGCACTTGACGTAAATGTTTCCCTTGCTGTTACCCACGATGGTGTTTTCACGGTGAGCCCGACCCGGCTGTTGGGTGTCGGCGCATACAGAAATCCAAGCTTTGCGTTGAATCCGCTGATGTCAGTTTCGAGATTTTCGGTGACTGATATCTGACTAAGATCGTAGGGAAATCGACCCTGGTAGATGTTGTTAGCATCGGTCTCAAAATAATTGCGCCTGTAGGAATACGATCCCGAGATGAAATTTAGCGTTAGCCCGAGATAAACATTTTGTGCGGCCTCAATCGACCCGGCGACGGTGAAGAAATTTATACCGCCGCCCTCGAAAACTCTTCCACTCTGCGTTAAGCTGTCACCTATAGGACTATAAAATCGGCCCGTAAGCGTATCTACAACTGCAAGTGCGAGTTGTTCCGCAATAGTTGAATCTGGGGGAGGCAGCGCTCCGTTGGCGGCCCAGGATTGAACTATGCTGTTCCGTGGATTGAAGCCGTTGAACGATGACCCCGCGGTGAAATCCGATTGCCGGCCATAACCGAGTGCAAACACCAGGCTTCCCCTTTCCGTTGGAACAGCATAGACCAATCCTGCGCTATTCAGATTGGTAGAACTGTTGGTGGTGGAAGTGTTGTTGCCGAAAAATGTGTTGGTATCACGGAAAGAGTTGAAAAGCGTGCTCTTGTTTCCGAACGATAAATTCGATAACCCGAAAGAGACCTCATTCAGACGAATCTGTCCGAGTCCAGCAGGGTTCCAGTAAGCGGCAGAAAAATCGTCGGCCACGCCGGTGTAAGCCGTCCCGAGACCGAGAGATCTCGCCCCGACGCTGAGTCCAGGCGCCCCGAGCCGCAGTGCATCTTCGACAAACTGCGCCTCTGCGATGAAACAAAGGCAGAGTGTCATAGAAAGGGACAGAGCTATCGATCTGAAAAATGCTTTCATGGTCTCTCTACAGTTGGTATTTCAATTGAGATTAAGGACGCACACGCGTGCTACCGCCGCGACTCGGCTGGCTTCCGCCGCCGGAAGGTGGCGGACTGCTCCGTGGGGCACTTCCCCCACTCCGCACGGGTGGCGGAGAGTAATGAGTTCCACTATCACGACGCGGAGGCGAAGACGAGGCAGGCGGTCTTGAAGTGCTGCCTTCTCCCGGATGATAGACAGGTTGAGCATCTCTCGGCGATGAACCATGCGTGATACTCCCGCGTGATCCTGTATTTCGTGAGCCACGATCCACACGGCCGCTGCTTCTGTCGCCGCTGCGGCGAGGTGTTGTGACCCTGACATTGCCGGCATCGCGAGGCGCGCTGTTCACGTCAGATTTTCGAACGGGCTGGGCAGCGCCGCCGCGGAGATCGGAGCCCGTCGGCAAATTACCGTAACCCGAACCCGAGGAACCACGATCGGGCGTCACGATGTCTCTGCCGCCGGTAGTCGGTCGGCCGCCGGCACCGGTCCGCTGCGTGCCGAAAGTCCGGACGGTCGGTTTCGAACTTGAATACGGGTAACCACGATAACCATAGTAGCCGTTGTAGCCGTAGTAATAATACGGATTATAGTAACTGTACCATGGTGAGTAATATGCGGCTCTCGGGTAATAATAGTAAGGCGATCCAAAATAATATGGGTCGCATCCTAATCCGAAGTACCATGGGTCGGCGTAGGCGGCACTGAAATATGTTGACGGCCAATACGACGGGTAATAATACGAAAAGCCGATCTGTCCATGATGATGCCAGCTATCGTCGTAATAATTATCGTACCGATAATTATCGTCGTCTCTGTAGGCCTCGTTGTCATTCTCGACAGCAGAGGTATCATCGTCATTTCGTTCCCGCGATGAATAACCGCGATCATCGTCGCGATCATCGTCTCTTGTCGTGCTTAATTGGGTGTAGCAGCCGGGGAGGAGCATGAGAAACACCCCGACCGAAACAAGCAAACCGTTAAATTTTGTTTTCATAATATTCCTCACTTTTCTGCTGTCACCATTTGTTAAACAATCTCAATGCCAAAAACAATCCACTTCAATGATCTAATTTACTCATAAGGAGGGCCGAAATCAACACTTGAGGTAGCAGGGAACATGGAGGCAATGACCGGGTGTTGGGCTATCGAGACATCTGATCGAAAAGATGTTGTTTTTTCAAGACATTCAATGGGAATGCACGTATTCCAGCTGAATTACACGGTTCGCAATTGTGATATTCTGCTGATTTTTGATGAGGTCCTTCAGCCCAATCGACAGCGAGAGCCCGTTGCCAAGCGACGTCCGGATCGCGAAGTTTACATATCCTCTCCCTCGGCCCAAGGCCTCCTTGTTACTGTCGTTCATCCCGAGATTGTATTCGCCGAGGAGGGAGAGGAACGGCCCGACTGTTTTTTCGGCGGCGAAGAAAAAATTGACGTCTGAATCACCGTCGCCGCGCTCGAGACTGTAATTAATCCCCCCATGGAAGCTGAGAAAACCGTAAGCCCGGTAATTTTTGCTGGCAACGGCATAAAAGCCGGGAGACTTGATTGCATATCTGCCGAGTTGGTCTATATAGATCTCTTTCCCCTGTGAGTTGAAGCCAATGGCGATGGCCGGGAGTGCAATCGATTCTTCAAGGAGCCGGGCTCGTAGTTGGAAACCGGGTGTTGCGTTCCAGACCGGCGATTCGGTTCCGATGATGTTCGCGCCGCCGTACGAAACTCCGAGAAGAATCCGGTCAAACGCGCCGATAGAAATCCCCGCCAGCACGCCCCCCGATTGGAAGAAATCAGCGTCGAAGGCGATGCTCCCGTGTGACAGCATCCCTGCGGTTGGGAGATCGATGAGATATCGTGATTCGAGAGCTGCGTCCGTGCCCGCCGAGCCCTGCGCGTTGGCGGAAGAGGATGGGAAGATAAACAAGCAAAACAGGAAGCCGACCAGAGAAAGCCTGAGCATCAAACCAAAGACCGGACGTTGTGATAACTTCTGCGATGGAACGAATATACCGAAATGTTCCAGGAGGTGCAAGGGTCGTTGCTTCTTTCTGGAAAAGAGTCTACATTTATGAACGGAAGCAATCAACGAGTTCAGGATCAGAGGGGAAAGAGCGTATGGGGCGACCATCAACAATAGGGGAATTGAGGAAGTCGGGATATAAAGTTATCTCCGTCAAGGATGAGATCAGGAAGAATCTCATCGAAAAAATTCACCGGAATGAAAAGTTGTTTCCAGGCATCATCGGCTATGACGACACCGTTATCCCGGCGATCGTCAATGCGCTGCTCGCCAGGCACGATCTCATGCTTCTCGGTCTACGAGGCCAGGCAAAGTCCCGCATCGTTCGCCAGCTTCCGACGCTGCTCGACGAGGTCATTCCGATAATCCGGGGCTGTGAGATCAACGACAACCCCTTCGATCCGGTTTGTAAGCGGTGTGTCGATATGGTGAATGAGTGCGGTGATGCGGTTCAGATCGACTGGATCCATCGCGATGCGCGGCTCGGTGAGAAGCTTGCCACTCCCGATGTGACGATCGCCGATCTCATCGGAGACATCGATCCGATCAAGGCAGCGTCGCAGCGTTTACATTATTCCCATGAGGGGGCGATCCACTTCGGCATCATTCCACGTACGAATCGGGGGATCTTTGCGATCAACGAGCTTCCAGATCTTCAACCGAGAATTCAAGTCAGTCTGTTCAACATCATGCAGGAAAAGGATATCCAGATCCGCGGCTTCAATGTGCGGATCCCGCTCGACGTCTTCATCGTGTTCACGGCGAACCCTGAAGATTACACGAACCGCGGCAATATCATCACGCCGCTGAAGGATCGCATCGATTCACAGATCTTCACGCACTACCCGCGGATGCTGGATGAAGCGATTCAGATCACGGAGCAGGAAGCCTGGGTTGAGCGGAACGGCGGCAGGATTCACATACCGCAATACTTCAAAGAGATCATCGAACAGATAGCATTTGAGGCACGCAAGAGCGAATTTGTCGATCAGAAGTCGGGCGTGAGCGCCCGCCTGACGATTGCCGCTATGGAAAACCTCGTGAGCAATGCCGAGCGGCGCGCGATTCTTACGAACGATTCCCGGATCGTTCCCCGCATCTGCGATTTGCCTCACGTGCTGCCGGGACTGACCGGAAAAATAGAGCTTGTCTTCGAAGGAGAGCAGGAAGGTCCGTCGAAGGTGAGCAGGGCTCTCATCGGCAAAGCAGTCAGAGAGATTTTTAAGAAATATTTCCCGGATCCCTTACAGCGAAAAATCCCCCGGCCCCGGGGCGCCGAATCGCACGCTCACGCGGAGGATGCGGAGTACGGAAAACTCACCGGCTGGTTTGAGGCCGGAAACAAGATCGAGATCTCGGACGACATGCCGCTCAACGAATATTTTCGGGAGCTCGACAAGGTCAACGGTCTCCGTGAGATCACGAAGCAGCGCATGAAGCTCTCGGATGCCGAAAACTACGAGCTCGCGTCCGCCATGGAATTCGTGCTCGACGGCCTCCACCAGTTCTCCAAGATCGCGAAGGACGAGGTCAACCACATGATCGAATATAAGGATCTCGTCGGCAGCATCTTTATGGGAAGAGGGAAGCCGGAGGAGGAAGACTGAAAATCAATGCAAAATGCAAAAGGAAAAATTCAAAAATGGCAATGACATTGCGGCCTCATTTTTGCATTTTGCATTTCTCATTTTGAATTGTTATGCGTTTTCGTTACAGCAAATGGACTTCTGAATCGATGACGGATGAGCAGCGGCTCGAGAGCATGATGTCGCTCTTCAGCTATCTGCTGGTCCAGACGAGCGGCGATGTAGAGGAAGCGCTTGAATGGCTTCGTCAGCTCGCGAAGGAGTATGGCATTTTCGATGAGAAGTTGGGCATCGATGATCTCGTCGATAAGCTCCGCGAGCTCGGTGTCATCGAGGAAGTCAATGATGAGTTGACATTGACCACGAAAGGCGTCCAGCGCATTCGGCAGGATGCCTTGCGGGAGATCTTCACATCGCTGCGCAAAGGCGGTGTCGGGTCGCACGAGACGCCGCAAACCGGCAGCGGGATCGACCGGCTCAGCGAGACGAAAAAATGGTCGCTCGGCGACGCGCCGACAAACATTGATCTGACGTCGACCCTCACGAATGCGTTCAAGCGCGGTGGGATCGAGGACTTCACGCTCAAGGAAGAAGACCTCGAAGTCTATGAGACGGAGCATGTCACTTCCTGCGCGACGGTTCTCATGCTCGATATCAGCCACAGCATGATCCTTTACGGTGAAGACCGGATAACGCCGGCGAAGCAGGTTGCGCTGGCGCTGTCGGAGCTCATCATGCAAAAGTATCCGAAGGATTATCTCGCGCTCGTCGTGTTCGGCGACGACGCGAAGCTTGTCAGCCTCAACGAACTTCCGTTTCTCAACGTTGGGCCGTACCATACCAACACGCGGGCTGGTCTCCAGCTTGCGCGGAATCTCCTTCGCCGGCGCAAGACGATGAACAAGCAAATCTTCATGGTCACGGACGGCAAGCCGTCGGCGATGTTCGAGGAGAGCGGGAGATTGTACAAGAATTCCTTCGGGCTTGATCCGCGCATCGTCAATAAGACGCTCGATGAGGCGGTCGCATGCCGCCGGGAGAAAGTAACGATCACCACCTTTATGGTCGCGCGAGATTCTTACCTTATCAACTTTGTCGAAGAGCTTACGAAAGCGAATCGCGGGAGGGCGTATTATTCAGGTCTCCAGAATCTCGGCGAGTTTATGTTTGTCGATTACATCCGGAACCGCAAGAAGAAGTTTGGGGCGAGCTGAGGAGCTGAGGAGCTGAGGAGCTGAGGAGCTGAGGAGCTGAGAGCAGAGAGCAGAGAGTATGGAGGGGTTAGCGGTTAACCGTTAACGGTGGCTGCATCGAACATCGCACATCGCACATCGAACATCCCTACCTGCCAAACCCGAAAGCTGAAACCTCAAACCTCCCCACCCGCCTTCGTTTGAATTTCACCCAGAATTTGTGCAATTTGGTTACGTAAATCATCATTTTTTATGCTCTTAATCATTCCAGCAATCGAAATCAAAGGCGGAAAATGTCTCCGCGTTGTCCAGGGCGTTCACGGCAACATCTCGACCGATGACCCGATCGAAATGGCCAAACTCTGGCGCAAGGAAAATGCGAAGTCGCTCCATCTGACGGATGTCGACGGCTCTCCCGAGGGCCGACTCGTGAATACCGGCCTCATCGAAAAAATGGTGCAAACTGTCGATATCCCCATCGAACTCGGCGGCGAGCTGAAAGGCTTCGATGAAATCCAAAAAGCCATCAATCTCGGCATGTATCGCGTGACGATCGGCTCATCCATGATCGATGAGCCCGAATTGTTGAAGCGCATCATCGCTGCGTTTGGCCCAAGCAAAATCGTTCTCGGCATCGTTATCCCTACGACCGACAAGATCGCTGCTGAGCGTGCAGCCATCTCGACATCATTGAAAGCCAGGGAGTTCGGCATCAAGCGCATCGTGTACACCGACATCGTCCACGAAGGAATCACGAAACATCCCAACTATGAAACGATCAGGGATCTGGCTCAGCAGACCGGCATGCGCATCACGGTGACGGGCGGCGTTTCCGGATTGGAAGATCTCCTCAAGCTTCAGGATCTCGAACCGTACGGTGTTGATTCCGTGGTTATTGGGAGAGCGATGTATGAGAATAGATTCTCGTGCCAGGGGATCTGGCGAATAAGCGAAGAAGGTAACTATCCATACACGGCGAAAGTATGACGATCACCGTCATCGGGCATCTCTGTCTCGACATCATTAATCATCCCGACGGAAAAACTTCGGCCGGATACGGAGGAATCTTCTTCACCGTGGCGGCTCTCGCAAATCTCCTGGAGGAGGAGGACAGAATCGTGCCGGTGTTCGGTGTCGGAAAAGATGATTATGAGGCGTTCATTGAACGAATTCAGCAATATCCGAACGTTGATACATCGGGGATCTATAAATTCAACGGACCGACAAATCAGGTTTCGCTCTATTATGAGGATGGCAGGGAGCGGATCGAATGCTCGAAACACATCTCGGAACCGGTTCCGATCAAAAGAATCAGGCCAAAGCTATCCGCTGATATGATTCTCATCAATATGATCTCCGGTTTCGACATCACGCTCGAAACGCTCGACGAGATCCGGATGGAGGTCCGCGATGAGCATATTCCGATCTATATCGATGTGCACAGCCTGACGCTCGGCTTGAAGGAAGACTTTACGCGGTTTCACCGCCCGCTGCCTGAATGGCGGCGATGGCTCTTCATGATTCATGGTGCCCAGATGAATGAAGAGGAAGCACGCATCCTGACGGTCGAGAAGTTTGACGAACTCTCTCTTGCGAACCACACCCTCGCCCTCAACACCAAAGTGCTTCACATCACGAGGGGTGAACGCGGATGCAGCTCGTTCGTCGACGAGCACAAACATGTCCGGCGATTTGACACAGATGGAATTGAAGTAAAGGACGTCGTCGACCCGACGGGGTGCGGCGATGTGTTTGCGGGCGCCTATTGCGCCCACTATATGAAGACTCACGATATCGTGGCTTCCGCCACATTTGCAAATCGTGTCGCCGCAGCGAAAGCCGGTATCTCCGGGTCGGGTGAGATCGACATGTTGTCTTCCTACCGACGTCATGCGACGGCCGCAGAAGGACACTCATAATGAATATTGCACTGATTGGACACGGAAAAATGGGGAGGGAGATCGAACGCATCTGCAGTGAGCGAAAGAACGTATCGATCACGAAAATCTTTACTGAACAAAACAACCTTCGCGGGATGGCGCTGACAGCGCAGGCACTAAAGGAGGTCGACGTATGCATTGATTTCTCCACGCCGGCAAGCGTCGTCAACCATGTCGAAGCGGTTGTCGAGTGTGGAAAGAATATCGTCGTCGGGACGACCGGCTGGTACAGCGAACTGCCAAAGGTGAAGAAGCTGGTTCAAAAGGCGAAGACGGGCCTGGTCTATTCGCCCAACTTCTCGCTCGGGATGAATATTTTCTTCCAGATGCTTGCGTCCGCGGCGCGTTATTTCGACCGGTATGATATGTACGATGTCGCCATCCACGAGACACACCACAACGCGAAAGCCGACAGCCCGAGCGGCACGGCGCTGGCTCTCGGGGAAATCATATTGCAGCACATTCGCTCGAAGAAAGAAATGATTATCGAGACCGCACACAAGCCGCTCAAGCCGTCCGACCTTCACATCACATCGACGAGGATCGGCAACATCGTCGGAACACATCGTGTGATGTTCGATTCCCCGGGGGACACGATCGAGCTCACGCACACCGCGAAGGACCGGAGTGGATTTGCGCTGGGCGCTCTCGTTGCCGCAGAGTGGCTGAAGGACAGAAAAGGCGTGTTCACCATGAAGGATGTTTTGACCACGGCGTAGTATGAAAAAGAAAATTCTCTTCCGCGGAACGGGTACGGCACTCGTCACGCCGTTCAAGTCGAACGGTTTTCTCGATGAGAAGTCGCTGCGCAAACTCGTCGAGTATCAGATCGCAAACGGAGTCGAGGCGCTTCTCCCGACCGGGACGACAGGAGAAAGCGTCACCCTGACCGACGATGAACAGGCGCGTGTCATCGAGGTTGTCGTCGATCAGGCCGACGGGCGCGTGCCGATCATTGCGGGGGCGGGCAGCAATGCTACACAGAAAGCGATCACGCTGGCAAGGCGTGTGCTGAAAGCCGGGGCCGACGGCGTCTTATCGGTAGGTCCCTATTATAATAAGCCGACGCAGGAGGGCTATTTCCGGCATTATGCGGCGATCGCGGGCGCGATTGAGGCGCCAATGATTGTCTACAATGTCCCCGGGCGAACGGCGAGCAACATCGAAGCCGAAACATTGCTTCGCCTGGCGGAAGAGATTCCAAACATCGCGGGCGTTAAAGAGGCGTCGGGAAATCTCGGACAGATCATGGAGATTCTCCGCCACAGGCCGAAACATTTTGGCGTCTGGTCGGGCGACGATGCGATCACGCTTCCGCTCGTCGCGCTCGGAGCCGACGGCGTCGTCTCGGTTGTTTCAAATGAGGTCCCGAAGATGTTTTCGGATATGGTCCGGTTATGCCTGCACGGGAAATTCGATCAGGCAGCGAGGATCCACAACAGATTGCTCGATCTTATGAATTTCAATTTTGTCGAATCAAATCCGATCCCGGTGAAGGCGGCGCTCGCGATGATGGGGATGATCGAAGAGCAGTATCGGCTGCCGATGCTGCCGCTCAGCGACCGGCATCGTCCGAAGCTAAGGAAGATTTTAAAGGAGCTGGATCTCAAATGATGCTTCAACAGATCATCGAACGTTTGTACGAGATTCCTGCGGAGAACATCGACCGTGACGATGCGCTCGATGCGGTCCGCCAGCTGAAAGATCTGCTCAACACGGGGGAGATACGGGCTGCGGAGTGCATGGGGGGCGTATGGCATGTGCACACGTGGGTGAAGAAAGGAATTCTTCTCGCGTTCCGCGTCGGCCGGCTCACCGAGATGCCGGGCGCTGGTCCGTTTGGATTTTTCGATAAGGATACGATGGCCGTGAAGAAATTCTCGGTGGATGACCATGTTCGCATCGTTGCCGGCGGCAGCGCCGTCCGCGACGGATCGTACGTCGCCGACGGTGTCATCATGATGCCCCCTTCCTATGTGAACATTGGCGCCTACGTCGATCAACAGACGATGATCGATTCTCATGCGCTCGTCGGTTCCTGTGCTCAGGTCGGCAAGCGTGTGCACATCAGCGCCGCCGCGCAGATCGGCGGCGTACTGGAGCCGGTCGGCTCGATGCCGGTGATCATTGAGGACGACGTCATGATCGGCGGAAACTGCGGCGTCTACGAAGGGACCATCGTGAGACGCCGGGCCGTCCTCGGCGCCGGCGTTATTCTCACCGGATCGACGCCGGTCTACGATGTCGTACAGAGCACCATCCTCCGGAAGTCCCATGATCAACCGCTGACGATTCCGGAGGGTGCGGTGATCGTACCGGGGAACCGACATATTTCTCAGCCGTTCGCGCACGAACACAAGCTCTCGATCTCTGCCCCCGTCATCGTCAAGTACCGGGATGACAAAACCGACGCGGTGACGGCGCTCGAAGAGAGCCTGCGGTAGATCGCCGATGAAACGCATCCTCATCACCGGCAGCAACGGACTGTTGGGTCAAAAGCTTGTCGAGCTCATGTCGAACTCTTCGCATTACTCCATCCTCACAACATCGAGGCAGAAGTCCTCCGTCTTCGAGAACGACCAGATCCGGTACCACGAGCTCGACACGACGCACAAAAGCGCCGTCCAATCGATCGTCGAGGAATTCGAGCCGAACGTCATCGTCAATGCCGCGGCGATGACGAACGTCGACAAGTGTGAGATGGAGCGGGAGGCCGCCTGGCGCTCCAACGTGACCGGCGTGGAAAATCTCATCCATGCCGCGAAGCTCGCCGGTTCGCGCCTCATTCATATCTCGACCGATTATGTCTTCGACGGCAAGAACGGTCCTTACAGCGAGCTCGACCGGCCGAATCCGATCAGCTATTACGGCAGAACGAAACTGGCGAGCGAGAACATCGTGTTGACAAGCGGCGTCGCGGCGACGGTCATCCGCACGATGGTGCTCTATGGAATCGGGCACAAGATCAAACAAAACTTTGCGCTCTGGCTCCTGAAAAACCTGAGTGAGGGAAAACCTGTCCGTGTCGTCGACGATCAGATCGGGACGCCGACGCTTGCGGAAGACCTCGCGTATGGAATCTTCAAAATTATCGAGCTTGACCGCAAAGGGCTCTATCATATCGCCGGGCCGAATCTCCTCAGCCGTTACGATTTTTCCGTTGCCCTTGCACGCATCTTCAACTTCAACAGGAAGCTCATTACGCCCGTCAGGACTGCGGCCATGAAGCAGCCGGCGCAGCGGCCGCTGAAGTCGGGCTTGATCACGTTAAAAGCTCAAACCGATCTTGGCCTCGCGCTTTCCGGTGTCGAACAAGGGCTCACAATGCTCAAACATCAGCTCAATGCGAACACCGAAGAGTATCTCAAGTCAATCCCATTCTGAAAAAAACGACGAATGATGTACCATGCTTGATATGAAATTTATCCGGGAACACCCCGATCTCGTGAGAGAAGGCATACAGAAAAAAGGAGACGTCGACCGTGTCGATGAGGTCCTGAAACTCGACGCGAGGCGCCGTGATCTGCTTCAAAAGGGGGAAATGTTGAAATCCCGGCGGAACACCGTCTCCGAGGAAATCGGTAAAGTCAAGCGGGGCGGCCAGGACGCATCGAAATCGATCGAAGAAATGGAGCACGTGAAACAGCAGATCAAGGGATTCGACGACGAGCTGAAAACAGTTGAAGAGGATCTCAATCGCATCGTGCTCCAGATTCCGAATGTTCCGCATCCTTCGGTCCCAACAGGGAGAACGCCCGCAGACAACGAGGAGATTGCGAAATGGGGGGAGCCGCCGGTGATCGATTTCAAGCCGAAATCGCACTGGGAACTGCTGGAGAAACTCGATATCATCGACTTCGAGCGCGGTGTGAAGATCTCCGGCGCGGGGTTCCCGGTGTACAAGGGTGCCGGCGCAAAGCTGCAGCGCGCGTTGATCAATTTTTTTCTCGACGAAGCGGGAATCAAGGGATACAAGGAAATCCAGTCGCCGCTCATGGTCAACGCGGCAAGCGCTACCGGGACAGGTCAGCTTCCCGACAAGGAAGATCTCATGTATGTGGTTCCGAAGGACGAACTGTATCTTATTCCCACCGCGGAAGTTCCGGTGACAAATATTCACCGTGATGAAGTCCTTGAAGAACGCCAGCTCCCGATAAAATACTGTGGATACACACCCTGCTTCAGGCGTGAAGCAGGATCGTATGGAAAAGACGTCCGCGGGTTGAACCGGCTGCATCAGTTCGACAAAGTGGAGCTCGTGAAGATCGTTCACCCCGGCGTTTCCTATAATGAACTGGAAAGTCTGCGCGCAGACGCGGAGCAGCTGTTACAGAAACTTGGACTGCATTATCGGGTGTTGCTCATGTGCACCGGCGACATGGGGTTCACGCAGTCGAAGAAATACGATCTGGAAGTCTGGGCAATGGGCCAGCAGCGCTGGCTCGAGGTCTCGTCGATCAGTAATTTTGAGGCGTTTCAGGCACGAAGGATGAACATCCGGTTCAAATCTCCGGGGGGCGGAAAGCCAGACTTCGTTCATACGCTGAACGGTTCCGGTCTCGCTCTCCCGCGCGTCGTTGCCGCCATCATTGAAAATTACCAGACACCGGAAGGGAAAATTATCGTTCCGAAGGTTCTACATAGGTACACGGGCTATGAGGTAATCGGTTAGATGCCATGCGAGCATTACTAGCTCTCACGCCATATCTTCGGAGATACCGCAAGACACTCGTCTGGGGTGTTGCCACGGTCGTCATGAGCAACGTTTTTTCTGTTGTCCAACCGAAGCTGATCGGTGCGGCTGTCGACAAATTGAAGATCGGCATTGATACGAAGCAGCTCGATGAATATGGCCTGCTGTTGTATGCTGCATTGGTGGTCGTTTTTTCCCTGCTCGGCGGATTCTTCACGTTCCTCACACGCCAGACGATCATTGTCGTCTCGCGCCATATCGAATTCGATCTGAGGAATGATTTTTTAAGCCATATTCAGAAACTCTCCCTGTCGTATTTCCAGAACACGCCGACCGGCGATCTCATGGCGCATGCGACAAACGACATCGGCGCGGTCCGTAACGCCCTGGGGCCCGGCATCATGTATCCCACCGACACGCTGATGACGTTCACCATGGTCCTCGGTCTCATGCTCTGGACCGACTGGCAGCTTACTCTGCTTGCCCTGGTGCCGCTGCCGCTGGTGTCCTACGTCGTGTATCGTCTTGGCAAGGTCATCCACATGAAGTCGGAGGAGAAACAGCGCCAATTCTCAGCGATGACGATGCGCGCGCAGGAGAATCTCTCCGGGATAAGGATCGTGAAGGCGTATGTCCGCGAGCTCTACGAGACAAAACGGTTCCATTCGATCAGCTGGGAGTATCTCAAAAAAAATCTGGAGCTTGCGAAAATTCAATCTCTCATGTGGCCGATCATGTTCATGCTCGTCGGCTGTTCTCTTGTGATCGTCATTTATACCGGCGGGATGAAGGTGATCGGCAACGAAATGACCATCGGCACGCTCACCTCGTTCTTCGGGTACCTTCTTCTGCTCATTTGGCCGATGATCGCGTTCGGCTGGGTGACGAACATTCTGCAGCAGGGGGCCGCATCGATGGCACGACTTTCGAAGATCATCCAGACCGAGCCGGAAATCCGGGATGGCAGTATGACCGACCGTTCGGTGAAGAACATCGAGGGCGAGATCTTGTTCCGAAATGTCTCCTTCACACACAAGAACAGCGCGGCGCCGGTGCTGAAGAATATCAACCTCAGGATCAGAAGAGGCATGACGCTTGCCATCGTCGGCTACACCGGCTCGGGTAAATCAACGCTCGTCAATCTCATCCCCCGTCTCTATGATGTCACAGGCGGTCAACTTTTGGTTGACGGGATCGATATTCGCTCAATCCCCATCGATGTTCTTCGCTCACAGATCGGTTATATCCCCCAGGAGACGTTCCTCTTTTCGGATACGATCCTCAATAACATTTCGTACGGTGTCGATAATGGAACCCCCGAGCACGTCGCGCAGGCCGCCGAGATCTCCCAGATTGCGAAAGACATCGGTGATTTTCCGAATGCTTACGAGACCATGATCGGCGAGCGGGGAATCACACTCTCAGGAGGACAGAAACAGCGCACAAGCATTGCGCGCGCCGTCATGCGCAATCCCCGCATTCTCATTCTCGACGATGCTCTCTCAGCAGTGGATACTTACACGGAGGAAGAGATTCTTAAACGGCTCCGCCAGGTCATGAGGAACCGAACGAGCATCCTTATCAGCCATCGCATCTCGACGGTGAAAGAAGCCGACCAGATCGTCGTGCTCGACAAAGGCTCGATCGCGGAACAGGGCACGCACGATGAATTGGTGGCAAAAGGCGGAATCTATGCGGATCTTTATGAAAAGCAGTTGTTGGAGGAGGAGCTTGAAAAACTATAAAAGAATTAAAAATTAAAAAGTAAAAATTAAAAAAATGGGAGGAGACATGGATAAGGACATTAGGGTGAGGACGTTCAAGTTTGGATTGCGAGTGATCAACATATACCAACAAATACCACGGACTGGAGCGGGTTACATCCTGGGAAAACAGTTGCTTCGTGCGGGCACATCAGTCGGTGCGAACGTCGAGGAGGCAACGGCCGCTTCCAGTAAGGCTGATTTTACAAACAAAATGAATATCGCTCTGAAGGAAGCTCGAGAAACACAATATTGGTTGAGGTTGTTGTGCGAATCGAAAATAGTTGATGACCTTCAATTTCATGAACTTCTCGACGAATCAAACCAGATTGGAAACATTCTAGGTTCGATCGTAAGCAAGATGCGTGTTAAGCGGACTGCCTAGCGGTTCCTTTTTTTAATTTTTAATTTTTGACTTTTTAATTGACTTCATGCAAGACGAAGAAATCCTCGGTAAAGCCTACGACAACCGCCTGATGAAGCGGCTCCTCAGGTATCTGAGGCCGTATCGGCGGCACGTTGTTCTCGGAGTCATCCTGAGCATCGCGGTGTCCGGGATGGAGGCGGTGCGCCCCTGGTTCACGAAGCATGCGGTGGACGTCAATATCGCGGAACATGACGGCCATGGCCTGCTGATGACGGCGCTCGGTTTTCTCGGCGTCCTCGTTATGCGGGCCATGCTGCAGTATCTTAACGCGTATCTGACGCTCTGGATCGGCCAGCGGACGATCTTTGACCTCCGCATGCAGGTGTTCGAACATCTTCAGCAGCTCGGGCTGAGATTTTACGACCGGAACCCGATAGGAAGACTCATCACCAGGGTCACGAACGACGTCGAGGTCCTCAATGAGATGTTTTCCTCCGGGATCGTGATGGTGTTCAGCGACGTTTTCACGATCATCGGCATACTTTATTTCATGTTTTCAATGAACTGGATGCTGGCGGTCGTCTCACTGAGCGTTCTTCCGCTGTTATTCTACGGTACATTCCTGTTTCGGAAGAAAGCCCGCGAAGCATATCGCGAAGTGCGTATCCAGATCGCACGGATCAACACCTTCATGCAGGAACATATCACCGGCATGACGGTGGATCAGATCTTCAACCGGGAGGAGAAATCGTTCCGGAAGTTCAGCGATATCAACGCGGCCCACCGGGACTCGAACATCAAATCGATTTTCTATTACGCTCTGTTCTATCCGGGCGTCGAACTCATCGGAGCGCTGGCGGTCGGACTCATCATCTGGTATGCCGGAGCGCAGGCGCTCGGCGGCTCGATCACCGTCGGGACGGTGATGGCCTTTCTCCAGTTCAACGAAATGTTCTGGCGTCCGATCCGGGATCTTTCGGAAAAATACAACATCATGCAGACGGCGATGGCCTCTTCCGAGCGCGTCTTCAGGCTGCTTGATGACAGGACGATCGTCCCGGAGCCGCCGCATGCCGTGAATATGGGCACCATTCGCGGTGAGATCGAGTTCCGCAATGTCTGGTTTGCTTATGCCGGCGAAGAATGGGTACTGAAGGACGCATCGTTCAGGATACGTCCCGGTGAAACCGTCGCATTTGTCGGTCATACCGGCGCGGGCAAGACGACCATCATCAATCTCCTGAGCAGATTTTATGAATTTCAGCGAGGCCAGATTCTTATTGACGGCGCCGATATCCGCTCTATCAGGAAGGAAGATATGAGAAGCCACCTCGCCATCGTTCTGCAGGACGTGTTTCTCTTCTCCGGCGATATAAAATCAAATATCAATCTCGGCAAGGAGGAAATCACCATCGATCGTATCAAGGCAGCAGCGAGGGTTGTGGGCGCGAATCGATTCATCGAATCGTTGCCGGGGCAGTACGATGAGGAAGTGAAGGAGCGCGGCGCCACGCTCTCGGTCGGACAAAAGCAGCTCATCTCGTTTGCGCGCGCACTGGCTTTCAATCCGAAGATCCTCATTCTCGACGAGGCGACTTCGAGCGTCGACACGGAAACGGAGCTTCTCATCCAACAGGCGATCCGCAAACTGCTGCAGGGGAGAACATCCATTGTCATTGCTCACCGACTCTCCACCATCCAGCGTGCCAACAAGATTATCGTCATGCACAAGGGTGAAATACGTGAAATGGGGACGCATCAGGAACTCCTTGCCCTTCAGGGCATTTACTACAAGCTCTATAGATTACAGTACAAGGAGCAGGAAGTTGTCCCGACAAGCGGCAATTCCTCACTTTTGAGCTCATAGTGCGGCCAACGGAACATTGTCAGGGTTCCGGGCGTTAAATCCTTGTGCGTGAATCAACAATCAAAGAAGGGAACATCATGAAAAAGATCCTTGCGCTTGCGGCAGTTGTCCTCCTCATCCAGTGTGGACAGGAGCTTTATGGACAAGACAAACGATCAAACGCCGGAGAACGAACGTCTGTCGATTTGACGATCTATAATCAAAATCTTTCGCTCATCCGGGAGGAGCGAACCATCAAGATCGGGAAAGGGTTGAGCAAAGTTGTCATTCCCGAAATTCCCGCAACGATCGATGGCACATCGCTTCATTTTTTGAGCCTGACCGATCCGCTCGCTGTTCGTGTGCTGGAGCAGAATTATCAATATGATCTTGTCAACCAGGGCAAACTTCTCGAAAAGTATGTGGGAAAAGAAGTCGAGTTTGTGCGGATGAACGAAGAGACGAAAAAGGAATATACGGTCAAAGGGAAACTCCTCGCCAGCGGCTATCAGGCCCAGCCGCAGTACGGCGCGTCAACGCTGAATTATGCCTATACCGGAGGAATGATCGCGGAGATCAACGGTAAAATCGAAATGAACCCCGCCGGCCGCCTCGTCCTGCCAAGTTTGCCTGAAGGATTGATCTTGAGGCCGCAGCTCGAATGGCTCGTCAGCAGTACGAAAGAGGGAGAACATAAATCAGAGATCAGTTATCTTGCCGGACAGCTCTCATGGACGTGCAACTACGTCGCGCTCCTCAACAAAGACGACTCGAAAATCGATATCACCGGGTGGGTGACGCTGACGAACAATTCGGGAACGTCGTTCAGGAATGCCGGCTTGAAACTCGTCGCCGGGGACGTGAACCTTGTGCGGGACCAGTTCAATCGAGCAGTGGGAATGGCGAAAAGCGCGATGGCGGATGAGGCCGCGGCGCAGCAATTTACGCAGACAGAATTGTTTGAATATAAGCTGTATACGCTCCAACGCAAGACCGATCTCAACAACAACGAGACCAAACAGATCGAATTGACGTCGGGCAAGGATATCATGTCAAAGAAGGTCTTCATCTACGACGGACTCGCGGACCAGTGGCGTTCGTGGTCCAATAATTATTCCTACAGGAGCCAGGGAAGTTTCGGCCAGCAATCGAATCAAAAGATCGGCGTCTTTGTCACGTTGCGCAACGACGAAAAATCCGGCCTCGGCATCCCGCTGCCGAAAGGGAAAGTTCGGGTCTACAAACGGGACGCCGATGGCAAGGAACAGTTTGTCGGCGAGGATGAAATAGACCACACACCAAAGGATGAGGAGCTCAAGCTCTATCTGGGCAATGCCTTTGATATTGTCGGAGAGCGCGCACAGACCGATTTCAAATCATTCGCTTCCGGACGAATAGTTGAGGAAACGATCCAGATCAAGATCCGAAACCACAAGAAGGAGCCGGTCGAAGTGCAGGTGTACGAGCATCCATGGCGCTGGAGCCAGTGGGAGATTATCAAATCGTCAACCGAATATGTGAAGGTCGATCAGTCGACGCTGAAATTTCCCGTGAAGATCGGGAAAGATGAAGAGAAGGTGGTGACGTATACGGTGAGGTATTCGTGGTAAGGCACGGGCGGCCCGGATCTTCCCGAAAGCTTCCGCGTTGAATTCTGTGATGGAGCTTTCGGGAAGATTGTGCGTCGACTTATTCCAATATCATCTTCTGGAGAAGCGTATCATTTTCCAACTCGCTTAGATATGCTTTACAACGCAGATGGTATTCCTGCGCGCCTGGCAGCACGAACTCTTCTCTCCAGCGCCGCATCTTCCCGAAAGCTTCAGTGGTGATATCTGCGGTGGAGCTTTCGGGAAGTTCGCTCGTCCACGATCGATAATCAGAGTATTCCCACTCTTCAGGCTGTCGGATGAGCCTTCCTTTGACTGGGTTGAGGTGAATGTACATCATCAATCGCAATATCGTCTCAAGTTTCGCAACGACAACATGTTTAAACCTCCCCTCAAACAGCGTGCCAGTTCGTTGATTCTGTTTGTTATACGCCTGCGTGTAGGCGCTCATCGTGCCATGCATGAATTGAGAAATTCCAATTGCCCCTCCTTGAAGCAGAAGAAGATGAAAATGATTAGGCATAAGGCAATAGCATACAAGTTCAATTCCTGCAGGACGAAGGTGAGCATGCAGTAAGCGCAGGAAGTAGCGGTAGTTCTCATCGCTCTGAAAAATCGCATCACGATTAGCGCCACGATTAAAGATATGATAACAACCGCCCTGCTCAAAAACGTTTTTTCGATATGGCACATATCCTCCCTATTAAAATGCCCGTATCTTCCCGAAAGCCTCCGGGTTGATTTACGGGGTTGAGCTTTCGGGAAGGTTGCTCGTGCGGTAACTTCTCATCTGTCTCCCTCATCATCTCCTCCCATCCCTTAATCTGTCGTCATCTTGTTCCCTGCAAGAACTCCTCACACAATTTCACATCCTCCTCGCTGCCGAGGAAGACGGGTGTATGCTCGTGAAGTGCCTTCGGCTGGATTCTGAGAATGCTCTGTTTGCCGTCGCTCGATCTGCCGCCCGCCTGTTCGATGATGTAGGCCATTGGATTGCATTCATACATCAACCGCAATTTTCCTTCGGGATTTTTCTTATCACCTGGGTAGGCGAAGATCCCTCCGTAAAGGAGAGTACGATGCGCGTCTCCGACCATCGTGCCGATGTAGCGGAGGGAATACGGCCGATTCGTCGTCTTGTCCTGTTCTTTCAGATATTGTATGTACCGCTGCATGCCGCCGTTCCAGTTCGAAAAGTTGCCTTCGTTCAGACTGTAGATCCTGCCTTTCTTCGGAATCCTGATGTTCTCATGGGAGAGCAGAAATTCACCGACACTCGGATCGAGAGTGAAGCCATGCACGCCGTGGCCGGTCGAATAGACAAAGATGGTGCTTGAGCCATAAATGATGTAGCCGGCGGCGACCTGCTTGTATCCTGGCTGAAGGCAGTCCTCCAGAGTTCCTTTGCCGCTGGTTGTTACGCGCTTAAAGATACTAAAGATCGATCCTATTGTGATATTTGCGTCAATATTGGACGACCCGTCGAGAGGATCGTACAAAAGTACATATTTCCCGGCGGCATATTCGTCCGGAATGTGAAGAATGTCCTCGTTTTCCTCGGAAGCCATCACGCAGACATGTCCGCCGTGATCCATGGCCTTAAAGATGGTCTCGTCGGCAAAGACATCGAGCTTCTTGACGGCATCTCCGCTGGCATTGATCTGTCCGGTCGATCCGAGAACGTTGACAAGTCCCGCCTTACTCACTTCGCGCCACACCAGCTTTGCAGCGAGGGAAAGATCATGGAGCAATCCCGAGAATTCCCCTGTCGCGTCGGGGTGCATCTCCTCCTGCTCATTGATAAATCGTTCCAGAGTCATAAATTTCTTCGTCGCCGGCATGTCGGGATCCTAGAAGATTTGGAAAGCTGATAAGTTCGTGGTAAATAGTACCAAAATTCGGTTTGAGTTGCAATAGCATTTTTGTTTTTGGTGAGGAATGTCGCTATATTTGGTCTACGTTCTCCCAAAAAATCCCGTAAAGAAGGAATCTCCCCAACGTCGATAACTACGGTCGAAGATTTGATATGAAAATTGTCATCTGCGTCAATCATGTTCCCGATACGGAAACGAAAGTGAAAGTGGCAGCCGACGGCACCAGCATTGATAAATCGGGCGTCAACTTCATGCTCAATCCGTATGATGAATATGCCATCGAGGCCGGGCTCAAATTGAAGGAAAAATACACCGGTGAAACGATCGCTCTGACGCTTGGCCCGGAGGCGCACAAGGAAACTCTCCGGAAGGCGCTGGCCATGGGCGTCGACAAGGCGATCCTCCTGAAAGATGACGCTGTCAGGGATTCCTTCTCGCTGGCCCACGCTCTTGCGGAGACGCTCAAGGAGGTTTCCCCCGACTGTGTTCTCTTCGGAAAGCAATCAATCGATTACTCCGATGAGCAGGTTCCCGGACTCGTCGCGGAGATGCTGGGATTTCCCTCGGTCTCCGTTGTCGTGAAATTCGATCCACAGGATGGAAAGGTCATCTGTGAGAGAGAAATTGAGGGTGGACATGAAGTTGTGGAAACGAACTTTCCTCTGGTCCTCTCAGCCCAGAAGTGTTTGAATGAACCGCGGTATCCATCACTGAGAGGGATCATGGCGGCAAAGACCAAACCGATTGAAGAGCGAAAACCCGCTTCTCTTCCGGTGAAGGTCGAAGTCCTTTCGATGAGCAAGCCGCCCGCGAAACAGGGTGGGAAGATCGTCGGTGCAGATGCCGGTGCAGTCCCCGAGCTCGTGCGGCTCCTCCACGAGGAAGCGAAGGTTATTTAGAATTTTTTGCTTTTTAATTTTGAATTGAATATGAAACTCCTTGCATTTGCCGAACAGCGCGAGGGTAAACTCAAGAAATCAGCATTTGAGGTGACCCAAGCGGCGAAGAACATGGCCGACAAGCTCGGCGCAGAACTTGTCACGCTGGCGATCGGTGACAACATCGAACCTCTTCTTCAGGAGCTCGGAGGATATGGCGCGAGGCGTGTTCTTGCCGCCGAGGATGCGCGGCTGAGATTGTATTCCACGACCGCCTACGCGAAGGTTGTTGCCGAGGTCGTCAGGCGCGAAGGGGCAGATGTCGTTTTCCTGCCGGCCAGTCAGATGGGCAAAGACCTTGCACCGCGCGTTGCCGCGAAGCTCGACGCGGGGATTGCCGCCGACTGCACTGCATTGCGTGTTGAGAACGGTGAGATCATTGCGACTCGGCCGGTCTACGCCGGGAAGGCGTATGTTGATATGAAAGTTTCCTCACCCACAAAGATATTTACACTCAGGCCGAATGTGTTTACCGCCGTCATGTTGAACGGGGCGGCGGTTGCCGTTGAGAAGGTGTCGATCGATCTCCAGGATGCCGATTTCGCATGCAAGGTCACGGCAGTGAAGATTGCCGAAGGTCGGCCCGATGTCACCGAGGCCGGAATCATTGTATCGGGCGGGAGAGGAATGAAAGGTCCGGAGCATTTTCATCTCATCGAGAAGCTTGCCGACGTTCTCGGCGGGGGCGTGGGTGCCTCGAGGGCTGTTGTCGACGCCGGCTGGCGCCCGCATGATGAGCAGGTCGGGCAGACAGGGAAGACCGTTTCACCGACGCTCTATATCGCGTGCGGAATTTCGGGAGCCGTCCAGCATCTTGCAGGAATGTCTTCTTCTAAGTATATTGTGGCAATCAACAAAGACAAGGATGCGCCGATCTTTCAGATCGCGGATTACGGGATCGTCGGCGATGTGTTTGAAATACTTCCGGCGCTTACGGAAGAATTGAAAAAGGCACTAGGGAAGTGAGAGGATTGTGTGGAAAAGATTCAGGTTGATATTCTAGGGTTATCGACAAGCCCCGCGAGCGGAGGCGCCTATGCCCTTATTTTGAAGGAGGTCAACGGGAACCGCCGCCTGCCGATCATCATCGGCGCCTTCGAAGCGCAGTCGATCGCACTTGAAATGGAAGGCGTGAAGCCCCCCAGGCCGCTCACGCACGATCTGCTCAAGAACATTCTTGACTCGCTCGGCACTGACCTTGCCGAGATCACGATCAGCGAGCTTCGCGACGGGACGTTTTATGCGAAGCTGAGTCTCGACAGCCAGGAGATCGATGCACGCCCCAGCGACGCCATTGCGCTCGCCGTGCGGTACGGCGCGCCGATTTTTGTATCAGACAAAGTAATGGAGGAAGCCGCCTTTCTGCCGGAAGCCGAGGACCAGGATAATCCGGATGCACCGCGGACGGTCAAGGGAACGGACTCGCAGCTCACGAAACTCGAAGCACTTCGCGCCCAGCTACTCGACGCCATCGAACGCGAGGACTACGAGAAGGCCGCGCAATTACGCGATGAAATCCGGAAGCTGGAGCCTAGGCAGCAAGGGTGATTGGTTAATTGGTTTGCGCCGAAGGCGCATCCGCCTCCGGCGGAAATTGGTTAATTGGTTGACGGGTTAGTACGCCGCTCACCGTTCACCGTTCACTGCACACCAACCTCACCATCTCCCTCACCGCTCCTTCAAGTCCAACAACAAGAGCGTGCGCAATAATCGCATGCCCGATGCTCACTTCTTCTATCTCGCCGATCTTCGCAATGTCGTGAATGTTCTGGTAATCTAATCCATGGCCGGCATTTACGGCAAGCCCTGCATTCCGCGCCAAAAGCGCCATTTTTTCTATCTGGCGTAAATGTCGATTGCGTTCCCGCGGTATGGTCGCGTCGGCATATTCCCCCGTATGGATCTCGACCAGATCGGCCGCGATTTCTGCTGATGCCTCGATTTGATCCCCCACCGGGTCAACAAAGAGGCTTACCCGGATATCATGTTGATGGAATTTATTGATCGTCCCTTTCAGCGATTTTCGCAGGCGGACAACATCCAGCCCGCCTTCGGTCGTCAGCTCCTTTCTCTTTTCAGGAACGAGCGTCACGAGATCCGGCTTCACCCGGAGTGCGATGGCAATGATTTCAGGAGTCGCGGCCATCTCAAGGTCAAGCTTTGTCGCGATGGCCTGTCGCAATCCGAAGACATCCTTGTCGCGAATATGGCGGCGATCCTCGCGGAGATGGCACACGATGCCGTCGGCGCCCGCCCGCTCGGCACCAAGCGCAGCTTCAATGGGGTCGGGAGAACTTCCGCCGCGCGCATTGCGGAGCGTTGCGATATGATCGATATTGATACTGAGCCGCATAGAAGGCAGGGAATGCTTACAGCCGCTTCCGGATAATAAACTTGAATTGATCGGGCTTGCGGCTGACGATCTTTACTTCGGACGGCGCGGTGACGGTCGGCGTGACGAACTCTACGTCATTCTGCTGGAGAGTCTCGTAGTTCACCGTCGCGTCGAAGTCGGCGTTGGACAACCGGGCGAGCTGGTCGATCCCGCCGCGAACAACGATATCGATTCTCGGGGGAATAAAAATGACCTCCCTGTTCAAGGGTGGAGTCGAGGCGGTCACGGGGATTCCGGAGAATATCTTTTCGGCAAACGGTTGCACGCTCACCTCGAGATGAGCGATAGAGTGAAAGGTGGTGAGCGAAAAATTGACCGATTCCTCGAGCGGAATGTCGATCTCGACCGATGACCGGAGGTCGCTGAATTTGCGATATGCCGTGTGCCACGAGCTGATGTGATCGATATGCTCCTTCGCGCCGCCGACAACTGTGCTTTCGGGAATAATACGGATCGGCCCAACCTGTCCGTACCCTTCATGAAAGTCGAGAACGACTCTCGGGATAATGGGAACCTTCTTTTCGAAATAGTCGTCGAGGGAAAGCAGAAGCGTTTCAGGTTTCACATCGACCATTTGGACCGCAAATGGCAATTTCACATGTTCAGGAAGGTCTCTGCCCGTGATGACAAAGTTGTCGGGCCCAATGGAAGCAAGGTCGATAAAATACTTTAGTCCGGGTGTAAGATAAACACCCGCGATCAGCCAGCCACTCCCACGGAATCGAACCGTTACGTATTTGGGGACGGGAAATTTCAATGCCTTCCCCTCCTTCAGATTCTCCAGGACGACCGGGATGTGCTGAACGACGGTGTAGTCGTAGCGCATATTCACGGAGAGCCATGTGAGGATCGCGAAGACGACCGAGGCGATGACGATATGGTAGCGCTTATCTTCCACGAGGCGGTTTAAAAAAAAACTCCACCCGACGCAACAGGATGGAGTCGCTCAATCTCGAATAACTTATTTTGAGAATTTTGCTTTCATGAGTTCGGCGATGAGCTGCTCTTTGTTTGCTTTTGATATCTGCCGCCCAAAGATCCTCAGCCCGCTGATATTCCTTGCGTGCCGGCGCAGTTCATGGACAGTCATCGCGTTGAGCTGACCATGGTACGTTTCCTCATTGTCGCTCATGGTTTCGCCGGCCCCTTGTGGCGCGGATGGCTCTTTGGGTGAAGGTGGCTCCTCAACTTTCTCCTGACGTGGGGCGTCCTGTTTTAGTGGTTTTTGGCGGCTCCGCTTTGGCGCTGGTGTTGCCGGAGCTGTTCCGTGACCGACCACCGGCGACGGCTGTTCTTTGGTCTGGGACGGCGGAGGATAAATGAGAATTTCGGTATCGTCGTGCGGGCGCGGGATGACATGAACTGAAACGAGCTCGCCGACGCGCTGAGCGGCGGCGGCACCGGCATCGACGGCGGCGCGCACGGCTGCAACATCGCCGGTTAACTTGATCGTGATCAGTCCGGCGTCGGCACGCTCCTTGCCAACGAGGAGGACATCGGCGGCTTTCAATGCGGCGTCAGCGGCTTCAATCGCGCCGACGAGGCCACGCGTTTCGATCAATCCTAAAGCGTACTCAAGCATGAACTTCTGATGGCATCAATATGACTGACGATCTCTGAGAAAAGAAAGAGCGAAGACGAATTGTTCAACGAAGGTCGAACCCCGATCGTGCAGGTACGCAGATCGGGGTCCGGACATCAAATGCTCACTTCCCCTGCGGTCGTTTGGGGAGGATCATCTCCACGTCGGCATGAGGACGCGGGATGACATGAACTGAAACGAGCTCACCGACGCGCTGGGCAGCAGCAGCGCCCGCGTCGGTGGCTGCCTTCACGGCCCCGACGTCGCCACGCACCATGACGGTCACATATCCTCCACCGATCACTTCCTTTCCGATCAGCGTCACCTTGGCCGCTTTGACCATTGCATCGGCTGCCTCGACCGAACCAACCAATCCTTTTGTCTCAACCATGCCGAGCGCATCAAGCGAAACATCTGCCATGAAGAAACTCCTTTCATTCAGTAGTAAGTGCGTTAGATGGACGTGCTTCGAATATACAGAAATGGGAGCACAGAGTCAATTTCAATTTTTCCTTTATTTCGCTGCACAATGATGGATTTTATGTGCTCCCCAATGAGAAGCCGTCGTCGCCGCTCAAGCCGCTTTCCGCGACTTGGGACCGCTTGTCACCGTGAGAGAAGAAGATAGGAGAGAGCAATAAGACTGAGCTCGCTGGTCACAAGCGCGATGCCCGAAAACCTGTCGAGTCGGTGAACTTCATCGAGAGTCCCGGTGTCCCCCGAGAGACGGTAATCGTTGTAGCGTCCGTCCGCTTTTATTTTGAAATAGGCGGCAGCAACTCCGGCCAGCACGGTTGTCCCCGATGCAAGGTAGACGGGAAACAGATTTTTAGACTGTTCCCCCGATACAATGAACGATGATTCTCCTGCAGGATTTTTGAGGAGAGATCTCAATTGGGCAAAAATCTCTCCGCCCGGCGGCGTCAGGGGAAGAATCACATCTTCGTATCCTTCCTTTGAAAGCGTGACGAAGTCCTTCCCTGAATTTGCGGATAACATGTATGGCGTCGTGCCGAGGATTGAATCGCGATAGCGCACTATTGCTCCGTAAGGATATGACTTCACGACATACAGCGTCGGAAACGTCAACGTTCGCCCGAGATGTCCTGAAGCTGAAACGGCAAGCGTTTCCGTGATCATCGGCGCCGCCCAGCTCGGGGAGTTTGGATGAACGCAGCGAAGAACATGTTTGCCCGGTGCGATCCGCTGTGAGTCAAGAGGCGTCCGGCCAACGAAGAGGGAATCGATATACACTTTCGCGCCCTGAGGATTGGAGCTTAACGTGAGCGTGGCCATAGCTGAGTCCGCGATGCCGGCATCAGGGAGAATGGAATTCTGAGCAAATCCTGAAGAGAACGCCGGAGCGGGAAAGAGGAAGAAGACGATAAAGAGTATGAGCGCGACTTTCATTTTCCATCTCCGGGTGAAAACGCGAGGACCGACCGGTCTTCCGCGAAGACAAATAAATGATTTTTCCAGACCTGCGGCATCGTTTTTATCCGCCCCTCTGCTTTGTATTGCCAGAGGAGTTCCCCTCGCCGGGCATCCAGGGCGGAGAGCGTTCTGTCGATACACACAACATAGACGATCTCCCCGCTCACGGTCGGCGCCGCGTTGATGACGCCATTGGTTGCATATTCCCAGACGATCGCGCCGGTGGCAGCATTCAGGCAGAGCATTCTTCGTCCGGCCGTGCCGACATACACATGCTCCTCATCAACCGCCTGCGCGGCAAAAATCTTCGCGCCTGCAGGCCGCTTCCAGGCAACCAATCCGGTTTCAAGATCAAATGCGTAGAAGGAACCATCCAGGGAACCAATAAAGACTCGGCCGGCATGAATAGAGGGTGAAGCGACAATGCCTGCAGCGGTGGCCGATTTCCAGCGAAGCTTGCCGTTGAGAATGTCGACCGCATAGAGGTTTCCATCATCGCAGCCGAAGACGACGGTCTTGCCGTCGGTTGCCGGCGACGAATGGATAAGTGGTTGACGCCTGCCTGATGGGACATCAAACTTCCAGACGATCTCGCCTTTGGTTTTTTCAACACAGAAGAGTCTTCCGTTCAGCGCAGCGACATAGAGATGTTGATCGAGCAGAAGGGGAGACGTTTCGATGTCGCCCAGCCTTTGTCTCCACACGACGTTGGCCTGTGCGAGATCGTAAGCGACGAGGCTTTCCTCGTCGTGGGCCAGGGCGACATAAAGCAGGTCCTGATCGACGACAGGGGTACCGACAATTGCGGAGCCGAAGTCGTGAACTCCCCTCCCTTTACCGGTTGTGATGTCGACGGCATGCACTTCACCCTGAAGATTGCCGATAAAGAGTACGCTATCGGCAATCGCAGCGCCGGAAGAGCCGAATCCTGCTCCGGCGTCATATTCCCAAACCAACTTCAGTGGTGGAGGAAGAACGTCGAGCGCAAGATTGCTGCGGCCGATGCCGCCGCCGTACATCTTCCAATCATTCTCCCCCGAGTGGAACGATCCCCTGAGTTGAAGATGGCTGCATCCCGCGCAGATCATCATGAGCAACACAAGATATCTGATCGATGAGCCGGCCATGTTCAGAAGTCCCATCCGAAGAAAAACTGATGGAACACTCCTGCGCCGAACCGGGTGAAATTATTCTCTATCGTTTTTCCCATGTCGTAGCGAAGCACAAGGGCGCCCCCGAGGTTCAGCCTCACTCCGCCTCCGATGCTTCCGAGCGTCTGATGGTAAGTATCATCCCACGCGGTCCCGGCGTCGAAGAAGAGCGCTCCGCGGAATCCGACGAACGAGATTCCACCGAAAGGAAACCGGATGCCGAGCTGATCGATCAACGGGAATCGAAGTTCATGCGATGTCAGCCAGAGCTTTTTGCCGTGAAGCGACCATCGTGTGACGCCGCGAAGGTCCCAGCTTCCGCCCATGACAAAGCGGCGGGATTCCTTACCGTCATTATAAAATAACCAGAACCGCATGGCGTATGCGGAACGCTGTGCGAGGCGGACATAGCGCCGGTAATCGAAGATGAGGGAGTAGTAGCTGACGTTCGAGTACTGGATGTCGGTTGTGTAGGCGAGCGTGAGATTGAATCTCCCGCCATCGAGCGGCCCGCTTGGTCCCCACAAGGAGTTATCCTGTGTGAAGGAGAGAGAATTTGAGAGCAGAAGTGCCCGCCGGGCACGATCAAAGTTCGTCTCCTCGCCGGACTGATCGTCCGTGAAATCCTTCTTTGAATTGCTGAGGCTTGTGACGACGGAGATTCTTCTGAATTTCGACAGCGGGTAGCTCAGCGTGAAATATCCTCCGAACACCCGTTCAAAAAAGAACTCATCGGGACCGATGTCGTATCGCCTGCCTGAGAAACGGTAAAGCCCGTAAGCAAAGTTTGTTCTCTGCTGAAGGGAAATGCGCGACACAGCGATGTTGAAGCTCGAAAGGAGTTCGCTCGTTGCCTGCGCCGTATTATAGAGGAGAAAGTAGTATTGCTCATTCCCGAGGAGGTCGCTGAGCGCAAGGAATGCCCCCCCCTGTGTGCCGAACACGGGATCCGTTGCGATCTGGCTCTGAGCGAAGTCGAGGCTGTACTCGCCGGTGTATCGGAGAGTCTTCGCTTCCGACGAACCGGCGATCGAAAGAGACTGCCACGGTTGATCGATGACGGCGAAATGGAGCGGCACGATGTCGGTAGACGAATCGAACGCCGCGTATACATTATCGATCGCCCGGATCTGGAAGCTGAACTTCTCAAACGCGACGAAGACGAGGGTGCTGTCGGCCCAGGTCGGATCGAAGGCGGCGGTTGTGAAATGCGTAAGCCTCCGCATTTCTCGCGCGGCGTGCTGTGACGTGTCGAATTTCATCATCCAAACGTTCCTGGCGCCGCCTCTGTCTGAAGCAAGAAGAAGTGCCGCACCGTCCGCCGACCACTGCGGAGAATAATAGCTGTCGCTGCCGTAGGTGAGGTAGCGGATATCGCCGGTCTTCAGATCGTAGATAAAGAGGTTGTAGACGCCACGTTTGCCCTCAGGGGTCCGGTCCGAACTGAAAACAATATTGTCTCCGCGAGGCGACCAGGCCGGATCGCGGTCGTCATAGATGTCGTTGGTCAGACGAGTCAACTGCCCGGCCTCCTTGTCCCAGATATAGAGATCATTGCTGCCGGATTTATCGATCGAAGAGAAGACGATTCTTTTTCCGTCGGGCGACCATGATGGCGAACCGATCACAACGAGCTCTCTGAAATGATACGTAGCGATGACCGCGCCGGCGTTGATATCGTAGAGGTGAAGGGCATCATTCTCTCCACTCTTGGTGACGAACGCAAGAATGCCGTCGCGGGAGATGTCGAGTTTGCTCTGGAAAAGGTGAAACGCTTCAAACTCATCGGTTTTTTCTCCCTCGATGACAATCGACTGATGCTCCCGCACGCTGTCCACCGCATGCCGAAAGATACTCGTGTAACCGGTGCGGTTGCCGATGAAGTAGATCTCCTTCCGTCTCGCGTCATGAAAGTAAGCCGGTTTGGAGTTGAACCCTTCGGTAACGATCGGCACCGAAGAGCCGCTCGGTTCATCGGAGGAGGCGAGGAGAGGATAGTACTTTTTCTTTAGCGCATAGATCCAGTCCTCGTCAAACTGCCGATAGTCACGATCGGTCGTGATCCTGAAGACTTCCTCGAAGGAGCCTGATTTCCAGAAATTCTCCATGAGCAGAAGTATTTTCTCGTCGCCATATCGCCGGCTGACGAACTGAAGCAAATTCTGGCCTTCCTTATACATGAGGAACGAGCCAAAGATGCTCTCCATCTCCTTCAGCGGCACAAGATAATTGCTGACGACGGCATCGCGCATGACCATTTCCGCCTGAGCGTCCCATTCCGTCGACCAGAACTCTGCAAGGCCTTCGACGAACCAGAGCGGCGGGAGGCGGTCCTGTGTGATACGATGGTCGAGGAGGATGCGGTTGATCTTGCTGTGCATAAAAACATGGACGAGCTCATGGCGGATGACATGGCGAAAATTCCACATCGACCCGTCGTAGGGAATGACGACCCGGCCTTTGAGGAACTCGAAAAAACCTCCGACTCCTTCCGGCACGAATCCCGGCGTAATATTTGTCTGCTGGAAATGAAGATGGGAGCTGTAGAAGATCAGCGGCACGCGGTTCGAGACGTTGTGGTTGAATTTCTGCTCGAGAACGGTGTAGCTCTCCTCTGCAAAATATGCACCACGTTCGGCAAGGTCCTTCATTTCCGGGTAGTAGTAGATGTCGAAGTGCTCGGTTTTCAGAACATGCCAATCGAAGTCGGTGTATTGGACCTTGTTCCGGCCGAAGTAGAAGAACTGGGCTGAGGCAACGCTCAACGGGAGGAGGGCGAGAATGAAATATTTAAGCAGCCGAGCCATGATGACCACATGCATTTGCGATATTGAGGGAGCGGGAACCGATCACTCTATGAAACCAATGATCGGGAGAAAACATCCCCGAACGTCCCACTGTCGCCGCATGGATGATTCGTGGCAATCGGACCGAGCGCATCGGAATGGGCGGCTTCCGGAGTGAGCGTATCCTCAAAACTTTGTCAGCTCCCACTTCAGATAATCGATAATTCGCACGGGAGTGGGATCCACGCCGTTGAGCAACGCCAGATAGTAACTTGTCCAGTCTCCGATGTAGACCAGCGAGAAGAGTCTGGCCAGCAGCGACTTCCCTTCGCTCTGTACTTCGATGATCTTGTTTGAAAATTCACTGACGATCCCCTTGGTGATCCTCATTCGCTCCTTGATCCGCTGATGTTCTGCTCCATCGCGGAGGAAGATCACGGCCATCTCGCTCATCTGCCGCTGGAGCACCTTCCATCCGACGATCTCGTTATGATTCATTTCGGGGAGGACATGGCCGAACGCCAGCACCTTTGCGTTCTCGGCAAGCTGGCCGCGCCACCTGAGGTTAACGACATCGAGGCGGTCGGCAGCACTGTACACGATCGGCAGTTTCGTATAGAGCTGTTTGGCAAGATTCAAGGCGGCGTTCTGGTCGTTGAGCGAACTATACGATGTCGAATGCTTCCGAAGGAGAGCAACCGTTTCCTTGATATCCTTCTTCTTCGAGGAGAGAAGTTTCATCCTCATGAGGATATGCAGCGCCGGAAAGAAGGAGTATCCAAGCGCCGTTCGTGGTGGGTAACCCTTTGGAATTCTGATCGACGGATGTCTGAATTTTTTAGCCAGCCGTTCCGTCTCACCGCCGGAGCTGATCGAGATGATCATCGCGCGACGTTTCTTTGCGTCGGTGTGCGCTGCGATCGTCTCCTCCGTGCCGCCAGAATAGCTCGAGACGATGACGAGGGTCTTCTGATCGACAAACTCCGGGAGCATGTAGTTTCGGTTGACGATGAACGGTACGCCGAGCTCCCCGGCGGCGTACGACCGGAGAAGATCTCCGCCGATGGCGGAGCCGCCGAGGCCCGTCACCACGATGTTCCTGACCGATGAGCCTTTGAACGGGATCCGGGCGGATTTTCCAATTTGTACGGCATCCTCTATCTGATCGGGAAACCGGACCAGCAATTTTCGCATGTTCGATTTATCGTAGCGCTGTACTGTGGTTTCTATCATGGAACGTCCATCGTTGTTTGTTGATGAGTTGAAAGAGAGAAATCGAGGATACTATTTCCTAAGATGATTTTCAAGCGGAATATCGGGGCAATGCTTCTTCAGGAATGTCCTGAGGCATGCTTCGACTTTTTCGGAGGTCGCCATCCCGAGCGCCTGTCGTGCGAGCGTGACCATGTCCGCATAGGTCAGAGAGCGGATAATCTTTTTGATTTCCGGCAGAACCGCGGGCACAACGCTGAGCTCATCCATTCCCATGCCGATGAGGAGTGCCGTCGCAAGGGGGTTGCCGGCAAGCTCGCCGCAGATTCCAACCCATTTACCGTTCTTGTGACCCGCATTGATCACGTGCTTGATCGTGATGAGAACGGACGGGTCGAATGGCTGATAGAGCTCCGCGACCAGAGCATTTCCCCTGTCGACGGCGAGGAGATACTGGGTGAGGTCGTTAGACCCGATGCTGAGGAAGTCGACTTCCTGGGCAATCTGGCTTGCGGTCAATGCCGCCGACGGCACTTCGATCATGACCCCGATCTGTGCTTTATCGTCAAATTTGATCTTCTCCGAGCGCAGCTCGGTCTTCGCTTTCCTGACAAAGTCGAGCGCTTTATGGACTTCTTCGATCGACGACACCATCGGAAACATGAGCGCGAGATTTTTCCGGGTGCTTGCGCGGAGGATCGCGCGGAGCTGGCTCATGAAAAGGTCGGGCCGGTCGAAACAAATCCGGATGCCCCGCCAGCCGAGGAAAGGATTCGACTCCTCGACAGTACCGGGAGCGATCTTGTCGCCGCCGATATCGAATGTTCGCATGATGACGCGGTTCGGATAAATGCGCTCGGCGATCTTTTTATAGGCAATGTATTGCTCTTCTTCGGAAGGAAAGTCGTCGCGGCCGATGAGGAGGCTTTCCGTGCGAAACAATCCAACCCCCTGCGATCCCTGAATGACGACGTACTCGAGCTCTTCCGGCAGCTCGATGTTCGCCGAAAGCTCGATAGTGTGCGCGTCTTTCGTCTCAGCGGGCAGGTCTTTCAGAGCAGTGAGCTGCTCCTCGAACTTCACGAAATGAAGTCGCTTTTTCTCAAATTCCTTTATGTGCTCCGGGGTCGGATGCACGACGAGCACGCCGCTGTAGCCGTCGATGATGAGATCGTCGCCAAGCTCGACGGCCCGGGAAGCGTCGCCGAGCCCGACAACGGCGGGGATCTTGAGCGATCGGGAAAAGAGAGCGGCATGCGAGGTCACGCCGCCGAGATCCGTGGCATAGCCGAGAACATGATTTCTGCTGAGGATCATCGTGTCGGCCGGCGTCAGCGAATGGGCCACAACGATCGGTGAGCCATCGAGTTTCGAGATGAGTTTCTCCTGCGTGAGATTGCGGACAATGCGATTTTTCAGATCTTCCATATCGTGTGCCCGCTCGTGCATGTATTCGTCGTGTGCAGCAAGCATGAGATTCGCGTATTTGCTGATCTCGTCGCTGACGATGAACTCTGCGTTCTTGTGTTCCGTGCGTATCCTCTTCTTCAGCGAGTCGATGAGCACCTGGTCTTCAAGTACCATGATCTGTGCCTCAAAGATTTTCGCTTTTGCATCTCCGACCTTCTGCCGTGCGAAGCTCAGGATCTTGTTGAGCTCCTTCGAAGCTTTTTGAAGTGCGGCGCAGACGCGCTCGATCTCGCGCTCCAGCTGGCTGCTTTCAACTGTGCGTTCATCGATGCGGGGAGCATCTTTGTAATAGAGATGGGCTGTTCCGCGCGCAATGCCAGCCGAAGCGGGAATTCCGTGGAGGATAAGCTCTTTTTTTACGGGCGTTTCCATCGAAGATTATTCGTCGAACCCTCGTTCAAAGAAAGCAGTGATCGCGGCGGCTGCAGCGGCCTCGTCTTCACCTTCGAATCGCAGGGTCATTGTCGATCCTTGCTCCGCCGCGAGGGTCATCACACCGATGATACTTTTTCCGTTGATCTCCATCCCGTCTTTGAGGATGGTGAAGTCTGCCTTGAACTGCGATGCGGTTTTCACAAGAGTGGCCGCGGGACGTGTGTGCAATCCTGCCCGATTTCGTATCATGACTTCACGCTCAATCATGCAGTGATCAGTTCGTGCGCGCAGCCAATTCCTCGGCCAGCCACGACAGCGTCTCCTTTCCCATGGAAGGCGGGAGAGCAGTCAGCGCACGCTGCGCCGCACGCGTATGCCCTTCGATTTCCCGGTGCGCCTCGCTCAGCGAGCAGGTGGATTCGTAGATCGCGCGCACGCGCCCGATGGTCATGGGCGTAACGGTCGGGACGCTGCCCAACTCGCGCAGGAACTCCCGGTTCACTCCGGTCGCGCGTTCCAGGGCGCTGAGGAGGAGAAATGTCTTTTTTCGCTCCACAACGTCGCCGCCGATGGTCTTGCCGATCTCCTCCCGATCACCAACGATATCGAGGAGATCATCCCTGAGTTGGAATGCGATGCCGAGATGCTCGCCGAAGCTCCGGAGCGCCTTCACGCGGGCCGCGCTCCCCTTACCGATAAGAGCGCCGATCTCCGCGGCAGCCGAGATCACACGGGCGGTTTTTTTCCGGATCATCCGAAAATAGTCCTTCACGGTGACATCGTCGCGCAATTCGAATTCCTTATCCATCCCCTGCCCTTCACATACTTCAACGAAAGCATCGGTGAATGCCTGCAGGACGCCTGTCAGTGCGTTCGATCGTGTCTTCAGGATCGTTCGATAGGCGATGGCGACCATCTCGTCGCCGGCGAGAATTGCCGTGTTCGTGTCCCATCGTTCGTGAACGGTTTTCTTGCCGCGGCGCAGTTCGGCATGATCCATGATATCGTCATGAACGAGCGTGAAATTATGCAGCAGTTCGATGGCCGACGCCGCATGAAGGGCATCGGTTCGCCTGCCGCCAACGCCTTCGCAGGAGAGTGTGACGAGAACAGAACGAAGGCGCTTCCCGCCGGCCGCAAGCACATACCTGATCGGTTCATAGACCGACCGAGGCTCGCTGCGGTCGAGCATGTGCGTAAGCGTTCGCTCGATGGTCACCCGATGCTTGTCGAAATGCTTCTGGCAATTGCCCAATGGCTGTCTGATCCTCGCTTGGGATTTCTGATGAGATGAAAAACCGTCCTTCCCGATATAATAAGAAAAGGGGGTGTGAGAAGCAAGAAAATTTGGCAAATTTTTCCGTTTTGCAGGGTTTTTGGTTGAAAACTGGCCTTTTGACAATTTGAGAAAAGCTGCGTAACTTGTAAGTATTCAACCGACCTTTTTCTCTTTTGGATGAGCGGGGATGAAAATGTTCTTCGAGATACGATATAGTTTCCGTTGTTTCATCGGAGTCGTGCTCATATTTATCCTCTCCCAACGTGCAAGCTTCGCCCAGGCGTGGATCGAGCAAAACAGTGGGACGACGAAAGCGCTCCATTCCATTTCCTATTGCGATACTCTCAACGGATTCGCCGTCGGGGACAATGGCACCATTCTCCATACCTCAGATGGCGGAGCGACATGGATCGCACAATCAAGCCCTGCAGGAGCTACCGCGCAATTGCGGAAAGTCATCTGTCTCTATCCCAACACCGCGATCATCCTTGGCTACCAGTTCGCCGGATTTACAACGTTTGTCATGCGCACATCCAATGGCGGTACAACCTGGATTATGAAAAAAGATGACATCCCCGGCTTTCAGAGCGGAATTTCATTCCCAAATGATCAGTTTGGTGTTGTCCTCGCAGGGACTTCGTTGTGGCGAACGACAGATGAAGGAGACACCTGGCGGTCGAGGTCTCTCCCATATCCGAATCTGGCGGCTATTTCGTTTTCGGATCCAAGAAACGGCATGGGATCTGGATTGGACGGAACTGTTGTCGTCACGAACGATAGCGGAAATACATGGTGGTTTTCGAATCACTTCACCGACGCCTGGTTAGATCGTATCTTATGTATCGACAGTCTGCACGCCGTAACGACTGGGGAGGGACGAGCGTATATGACTACTGTCGGTGGATCCTCGTGGGGTGGACTAAACTTGCCGTCTCAAGATAGGCAAAACGGTGTTTCGTTCTATGGTCTCGACCATGGAGCCGTCATCTCGCCCACTTCACTAACTGTCACGAGCGACCGCGGATCGTCGTGGATATACTCAGCGGGATCGAACATTGAGAGCATGTGTCTCATTGATTCTCAAACGATTACTATTACCACTTCCAACGGGGCCATTTTTAGGACGATTCCTCCCACAACTCAACCGCCGCCTGTGATGCTCGCCAGTCCGCTGAACGGTGTGACCGGCCTTCCTCTCATCGAGAGCGGTCCGTTTTTGGGATTCGTGACGATATCATGGCATCCGTATCCACTCAGAGACCTTGAATCATATAGGTTCCTCATTGAATTCGCCACCGACAGTACCTTCAGCGCCGGTTATTTGGTCGGCACCGCCGCATATTTTAACTCCGAAGCCGAGACAACGACAACAATTACTCTGCCTTATGAGACAAAAATTTACTGGCGGATCAGCCCTATTTTTCAGCACATGGCACCATCCACACGTCCCTGGTCGGAGGTGTGGAACTTTACAACTCCGGGTTTACCGACAAGAACTATTTCTGATATTCAACAGAATTCCTTGTCGTGGCTGCTTCGCCTCGATACGGTGCAATTCACTGATTTTCATAACGGTGGATTCAGTTATCGCCAGGCGTCTCCCCTGAACGCACATTCCCTTGTACTCACGGCACAGTGCGCCGTGCCGCCGGCTGAGTTTTCAGCTTCGACTCCTCAAATGATTCTCTATGATACATCTGGCGTTGATTCCGGATGGCATGGTATCCTCGCTCGGCATCCTTCCTCATATCAACTCGCCAGTTTCATGAGCATTCAAAAGGGAGACATCGTTACGATGGTTGGCACGGTGAATGAAAACCATCGACCATCTTGCTGTCCGGCAGGCAGCATGTCGGAATTTGAGTGTGCCAGCGTCGCGAAGATCGGCTCTCGACCGGTCGATATCCACCCCTTTTCATTGCATGCCGGTGATATCTATGAGGGCGCTTATCCGGCCGGCAAAGAAAAATTCAGCACCGCCGAGCAATATGAGAGCATGTATATCGAGCTCCATCACCTGACTGTTACGGGAAGCTCCGGTGCTAACGACGGATCGTTCACGGCCATCGACAGCGCCGGTAACACGGTGATGACGACGGATGCCTCCGGATGGTTCACTCTGAGAAATCATCGAAATCCGCTCTCCACCTATTCCACTCCCGTCGTCGGGGCAATGATCGATACCCTGCGAGGCGTTCTTTGGACATGCGGTAACAGCGACCATGCCGACAATAATTGGGGGTATCACATTGCCCCGATTTATCCGGGCGATCTCGTGTACTCGAAATCGCAGGACGCTGTTATCGGCGGAAGAGTGTTTGACGACGATAACAGGAATGGAATTCAGGATTCCAACGAACAAGGCCTTGCCGGTTGGCATCTCGATCTCACAGGCAAGGGGACGAGTTCAACCCTCAGCAACGCAAACGGCGAATTTTATTTCGCTGGTCTCGATTCAGGTACCTACACGGTCACCGAACCGGACAATCAGCATCTGCCGTGGGCCGTGTGGTCTCCGATATCCCGCACATTTACACTATCTCTCGGTGTCAATGACTCCAGCACAGCAAATTTCTTCGCCAACTATTTTCCCTGGTGTTCCATCAGCGGAAGGGTGTTTCACGACCGGAATGAAAACGGATTCCGCGATTCAACGGAACCCTGGCTCAACCATGTCACGGTGTTGCTGCAAGGTCTCACGACAGATTCGGCATGGACGGATTCATCGGGATATTATTCCTTCGGCCATCTTGACAAAGGTCTGCACGTCGTCCGCGTATCAACGTCCGCACCATGGGAAGTCATTCCGCCTTACCTTCAGATGGGGGACAGCTTCACGTTTAACGACTACGGCCAATCAAAAGCAAATGAAAACTTTGCTCTCCACCATATCCCGCCGAGAATAAGGCTGAAGATAACAGTTCACGACAACACGCATTACCTGAGCCAGGATATCCGGTGCGGCGTTCGGCCTGGAGCAACAGCCGGAATCTGGGGAGCGGACGGACATGCCTCGAATTTTGATTATTCAGAAGGCGAGAGCGAAGTGCCTCCCCGGGACTTCGCTCAATCCATAGGACTGTTTGATGCACGGTTCATGGATCCCGGGGGCACCGGAGGATACTTCGGTTACGGGTCGTGGACCGACATGAGAAGTTTTTCGCTCCCGTTACAAACCGATGTGTACCGTATCGCGGTTCTTCCCGGTTATCGTTCCGGTGGAGATTATCCGATCACGCTCATATGGTCCAAAGACAGTGTTCGTTCTGCATACAACGGATCGGTGACGCTGAACGATGAGCATGGAACCGTCGTGGACATGAAGATGCAGGACAGTCTTGTGGTGACGAATTCGAGCGTCGAATACCTCCTGCTCACGGCACAACAGCCGAGGCTTTCGTATCGCTACGCGATCGCATGGAACCTTATCTCTCTCCCAACGGCGCTCAGCAACCCACGACCGGAGTATTTCATCAACACAAGGGCATCGGCTGCATTTTCATATGATCCGGGCTTAAGCTACCGGACGAACGACTCGCTGCGACCGGGTCCGGGATACTGGCTGAAATATTCGCGCGGAACAGATTCCATCCCCAGCACGGACCCGCCCCGCTTGCATGACACGATCAATGTTGCAGCAGGGTGGAACCTGATCGGTGCTCTCAGTGTTCCGATCGAGGTCAGAACGTTGACGTCCGTTCCTTCGAACATTCTTGGCGGCAATATCTTCACGTTCGACGGTCGCTACATCGTTGAGGATACGTTGCGCCCGGGTTATGGGTACTGGGTGAAGTCGAAACAGCCAGGTCAGCTGATCCTTGCCGTGGATGCGCCCGTCACAGCTTTGAAGATGGAATCCACGCCGCTATCCCTGATGGAATCAAACGTTCTCACGTTCACCGATGCGCTTGGTCAGGAACAGTCGCTTTATTATTGGATCGCTGAAAAATCTGCGACGGATGAAGCCGGACTTTTTGATCTTCCCCCTATTCCACCCGCAGAGGTCTTCGATGTGAGGTTCGGTTCGAATCGGGCATTCGAGACGGTGGCAACGGGAGGCACGAAACGTGTGAGCATCAATTTCTGCGGAACGCATTATCCGCTGACGATCCGATGGGAACCCAAGCCGCATTCGCCGGCCTCGAGTTTGATCCTGGACAAGGCAGTGATACCGTTGCGAGCCGGCGGCTCATGCACCATCCCTGATCCGAACAGTTCGTTGTTCCTGGAACTCAGCGGCTCACCGGATGTGCCGAGGGAATTCTCGCTGGAGCAGAATTTTCCCAACCCGTTCAATCCGTTGACGGTTATTCGTTATTCCGTCCCGCCTGTGGCCGGACGAGATCTCGTCTCGCAGCAGCGAGACGGACAGTTACCGGTCACAGGGAGGGTGACGATCCGAGTATATAACATGCTGGGCCAGGAGGTGAGCACGCTGGTCGATGAGGTCGAAGATGAGGGATACCGTTCAGTTACCTGGAATGCCGGCAGCCTGGCGAGTGGAGTGTATTATTATAAGCTCACGGCGGGAACCTTCAGTGAGGTAAAAAAGGCTTTGCTTATCAGATAGTAGCGGTACGTTAGATTTTGGATCTTAGATTTTAGATTTTGTGCGCCGGAGGCGCATCCGCCCATGGCGGAGAGTTTGGATTGCCAATTGCAGGAATCAGACAATCACAACTGACAGATGACGAATAACAGAGGTTTGGCATAGGGGAGAGACGTATTGACAATGCGAATAAGATGGGGTAACTTTATGGGAGCAGTTGGCCTATCCCCGATGATTCGGCGAATAAAACATCATACTGTTTATGCCAGTTTCCTCTGGATCGTCTTCATATCCACGTCCCCACTGAGTTTCGCCCAGGCGTGGATCGAGCAAAACAGTGGGACGACGAAAGCGCTCCATTCCATTTCCTATTGCGATACTCTCAACGGATTCGCCGTCGGGGACAATGGCACCATTCTCCATACCTCAGATGGCGGAGCGACATGGATCGCACAATCAAGCCCTGCAGGAGCTACCGCGCAATTGCGGAAAGTCATCTGTCTCTATCCCAACACCGCGATCATCCTTGGCTACCAGTTCGCCGGATTTACAACGTTTGTCATGCGCACATCCAATGGCGGTACAACCTGGATTATGAAAAAAGATGACATCCCCGGCTTTCAGAGCGGAATTTCATTCCCAAATGATCAGTTTGGTGTTGTCCTCGCAGGGACTTCGTTGTGGCGAACGACAGATGAAGGAGACACCTGGCGGTCGAGGTCTCTCCCATATCCGAATCTGGCGGCTATTTCGTTTTCGGATCCAAGAAACGGCATGGGATCTGGATTGGACGGAACTGTTGTCGTCACGAACGATAGCGGAAATACATGGTGGTTTTCGAATCACTTCACCGACGCCTGGTTAGATCGTATCTTATGTATCGACAGTCTGCACGCCGTAACGACTGGGGAGGGACGAGCGTATATGACTACTGTCGGTGGATCCTCGTGGGGTGGACTAAACTTGCCGTCTCAAGATAGGCAAAACGGTGTTTCGTTCTATGGTCTCGACCATGGAGCCGTCATCTCGCCCACTTCACTAACTGTCACGAGCGACCGCGGATCGTCGTGGATATACTCAGCGGGATCGAACATTGAGAGCATGTGTCTCATTGATTCTCAAACGATTACTATTACCACTTCCAACGGGGCCATTTTTAGGACGATTCCTCCCACAACTCAACCGCCGCCTGTGATGCTCGCCAGTCCGCTGAACGGTGTGACCGGCCTTCCTCTCATCGAGAGCGGTCCGTTTTTGGGATTCGTGACGATATCATGGCATCCGTATCCACTCAGAGACCTTGAATCATATAGGTTCCTCATTGAATTCGCCACCGACAGTACCTTCAGCGCCGGTTATTTGGTCGGCACCGCCGCATATTTTAACTCCGAAGCCGAGACAACGACAACAATTACTCTGCCTTATGAGACAAAAATTTACTGGCGGATCAGCCCTATTTTTCAGCACATGGCACCATCCACACGTCCCTGGTCGGAGGTGTGGAACTTTACAACTCCGGGTTTACCGACAAGAACTATTTCTGATATTCAACAGAATTCCTTGTCGTGGCTGCTTCGCCTCGATACGGTGCAATTCACTGATTTTCATAACGGTGGATTCAGTTATCGCCAGGCGTCTCCCCTGAACGCACATTCCCTTGTACTCACGGCACAGTGCGCCGTGCCGCCGGCTGAGTTTTCAGCTTCGACTCCTCAAATGATTCTCTATGATACATCTGGCGTTGATTCCGGATGGCATGGTATCCTCGCTCGGCATCCTTCCTCATATCAACTCGCCAGTTTCATGAGCATTCAAAAGGGAGACATCGTTACGATGGTTGGCACGGTGAATGAAAACCATCGACCATCTTGCTGTCCGGCAGGCAGCATGTCGGAATTTGAGTGTGCCAGCGTCGCGAAGATCGGCTCTCGACCGGTCGATATCCACCCCTTTTCATTGCATGCCGGTGATATCTATGAGGGCGCTTATCCGGCCGGCAAAGAAAAATTCAGCACCGCCGAGCAATATGAGAGCATGTATATCGAGCTCCATCACCTGACTGTTACGGGAAGCTCCGGTGCTAACGACGGATCGTTCACGGCCATCGACAGCGCCGGTAACACGGTGATGACGACGGATGCCTCCGGATGGTTCACTCTGAGAAATCATCGAAATCCGCTCTCCACCTATTCCACTCCCGTCGTCGGGGCAATGATCGATACCCTGCGAGGCGTTCTTTGGACATGCGGTAACAGCGACCATGCCGACAATAATTGGGGGTATCACATTGCCCCGATTTATCCGGGCGATCTCGTGTACTCGAAATCGCAGGACGCTGTTATCGGCGGAAGAGTGTTTGACGACGATAACAGGAATGGAATTCAGGATTCCAACGAACAAGGCCTTGCCGGTTGGCATCTCGATCTCACAGGCAAGGGGACGAGTTCAACCCTCAGCAACGCAAACGGCGAATTTTATTTCGCTGGTCTCGATTCAGGTACCTACACGGTCACCGAACCGGACAATCAGCATCTGCCGTGGGCCGTGTGGTCTCCGATATCCCGCACATTTACACTATCTCTCGGTGTCAATGACTCCAGCACAGCAAATTTCTTCGCCAACTATTTTCCCTGGTGTTCCATCAGCGGAAGGGTGTTTCACGACCGGAATGAAAACGGATTCCGCGATTCAACGGAACCCTGGCTCAACCATGTCACGGTGTTGCTGCAAGGTCTCACGACAGATTCGGCATGGACGGATTCATCGGGATATTATTCCTTCGGCCATCTTGACAAAGGTCTGCACGTCGTCCGCGTATCAACGTCCGCACCATGGGAAGTCATTCCGCCTTACCTTCAGATGGGGGACAGCTTCACGTTTAACGACTACGGCCAATCAAAAGCAAATGAAAACTTTGCTCTCCACCATATCCCGCCGAGAATAAGGCTGAAGATAACAGTTCACGACAACACGCATTACCTGAGCCAGGATATCCGGTGCGGCGTTCGGCCTGGAGCAACAGCCGGAATCTGGGGAGCGGACGGACATGCCTCGAATTTTGATTATTCAGAAGGCGAGAGCGAAGTGCCTCCCCGGGACTTCGCTCAATCCATAGGACTGTTTGATGCACGGTTCATGGATCCCGGGGGCACCGGAGGATACTTCGGTTACGGGTCGTGGACCGACATGAGAAGTTTTTCGCTCCCGTTACAAACCGATGTGTACCGTATCGCGGTTCTTCCCGGTTATCGTTCCGGTGGAGATTATCCGATCACGCTCATATGGTCCAAAGACAGTGTTCGTTCTGCATACAACGGATCGGTGACGCTGAACGATGAGCATGGAACCGTCGTGGATATGAAGATGCAGGATAGTCTTGTGGTGACGAATTCGAGCGTCGATGAGCTTCACCTGACCGCTCATCAGCCGAAAATTTCAACACGATATCTGATACTGTGGAACCTTATCTCCCTTCCACAGTCTCCCATTGATCCTCGACCATCGGCCATGTTTTCAACCAAATCCTCCGCAGCCTTCTCGTATGATCCTGCGTCGAGCTACAAGATCAATGACACTCTTCGACCCGGCATCGGTTACTGGTTGAAATACTCCCGCGGCATCGATAGTCTGCCGGTAACGGGACCGCCGCAGTTGACGGACACCGTGAATATTCAGCCAGGCTGGAATTTGATCGGTGCGCTCTCCATACCGATCGATGCACGGGCTATATTCACGGTCCCGCCAGGTATCACATCCGGCTATCTCTTTGGCTACGACGGCAGGTACAACGTCGCGGATTCCATCCGGCCGACGTGGGGATATTGGTTGAAATCGACACAGAATGGGAAATTGATCCTTTCATCAACTGCGCCAGTTTCCGCCGACAAGCAGCAGCCAGCCACGGCCGCGTGGCGCAAAGCCAACACAATCACGATCACGGACGCGCTGGGAGAACAGCAGACGCTCTATTTTGCCATGGCGGAAAGACCTGATAGTGCGTTTGAACTTCCTCCGCTGCCGCCAGAGATGATATTTGATGCGAGGTTCAGCTCCAATCGGCTTCTCGAAACTGTGGCTCCCGGTACAACACAACGGACGAAGATCACTGTGACCGGCGCTGCGTATCCCATTTCGCTGAGATGGGAACTCACAGGTCAAGCTCTCTCGGCGACGTTATTGTTGGAGAAAAGAAAACTCCCACTGCGAACGAGCGGCTCTGTGATCGTCTCGGATGCGAACAGTCCCATGATTCTCGAGCTCCTCGGCGTGCCTGACATCCCGACGGAATTTGCGCTCGGGCAGAATTACCCAAATCCCTTCAACCCAAAAACAGAGATCCGATACCAACTGCCCGCAGGACCGCCCGGGATTGCGGATGGCCGATCCGTGACATTGAAAGTTTATGATCTCCTTGGAAGAGAAGTTGCAACAGTCGTGAACGATATTCAACCGGCGGGCACATATCGTGTGACGTGGGATGCGGGCGGATTCGCAAGCGGCGTATACTTTTATAGGATCGATGCGGTCAGCACGGCAGACCGTGCAAACTCGTTCACAAGCGTAAAGAAGATGCTCTTGATCCGGTAGGGCCTGCATGAACGACCACTCTCCGATCACTCACTTCCCTGAACTTGTCAACTGACGATATTTTTGCTATCTTAACTTCCACAGGAATCGAACGATGCCGCAACTTCTGACCTCTTTTTAAATCTCTCCCTGCATCCGATGAATGTTCATCGCGCTGTCCCCATCGTCATAACCTGTTTGTTCATCTTCCTGGCTGAATCATGCATGAAAAAGACTGATCCCCTCCAACCCGAACGAAAGATCAACTCCAAGGATGAACTCATCGTCTTTCTTGATTCCCTCGAGCGCAGCTACGAACAGGCGTGTCTCAGAATCGGCATCGCAAACTGGAACAGCTACTCGAAAGAAGGGCCGGCAGATCTTGGCGGCGCGAAGGCGGAGTTTGCGGGAATCTTCGGGGATACTTCCGCGCGGAAGATCATCGATGACTGGCGCGGCAAATCAAACTCGCTCGCCGACAAGCTCCTCGCCAGGCGATTGGAAATGTGGCACCGATGCTTCATCGGCGGGGGGATCTATGCGGATCCCGACATTGCGAAACTGGAAAACTCCCTGCAGGAAACGATCACGAATTTCAGTTTTACATTTGAGCGGACTTCAACAACTCGTGCAAAGATGACCAACATGCTGCGCCAGGAGGTGAAAGCGTCGCGTCGCCACAAACTCTGGTCGGTGACAGCCCAGGTGTCGAAAGCGGCCGCGGCAGATCTCATCCGCCTCGTGAAATTGAGGAATGAGAAAGCGAAAACGTCCGGCTTTTCCAACTATTATTCTCTCTCGTTGCACCTGAATGCGATCGGCGAAGAATGGCTCCTGAAAACCTTGAATGATCTCGAAGAGAAGACGCATGAAAAATTCGCGCGGTTCATCGAGGCAGCGAAGAAAAGATCCCGCATCAAGCAATTCGGCCCGTGGGATTTTGATTATTCCCTGCGCGAAGCGGTATCGCTTCCGGATAAATACTTCCGGTCCGATTCAGTTTTTGAGACGATCCATAAATTTCAGGAAGGAATCGGCTTCAGGGTTGATTCGCTGCCGATCAAAGAAGTGGTGAAGGATATACCGTACGGCGGTCTGAGCCTCGCCATCGATATTCCGAACGACTCACGATTCCTCGTCAATCCTACAAAAGGAAAAGGATTTTACGCCGTCGCGTTCCATGAGTACGGCCACTCGCTCAGGGGCGTGCACATCAATGTCGAGTATCCGATCCTCAAAGGATATGAGTGGATTCCGGGCGGGCAGTGCGGCGCCTATGAGGAAGGCGTGGCGGACATGCACGGCGAATTCACCGACGATTCGTTGTGGCTGGCAAGATTCACGGACGCGAAGCCGCGCGAGATCGAGCGATACATGAAAGGACGGGAACTGCCGGCGCTCTACCGGCTGCGAAACCTCCTCAAGAATTTCTTTATCGAATATGCAATGTATAAAGATCCTGCGCAGGACATGGCAGCAGTCGAGCGGGAGATGTTCAGGAAATATCTCCTCGTGGAGCTTGATTCGACCGAAGCACATCAGTTTGCGGCCTCGATCTGGTACACATCGTATCCGTGTTATTATCAGAATTATATCCTCGCGGCGATGACGGCGACACAGCTTCAGGAAGCTCTCAGCAACAAGTTCGGGGATGAAAAGGTCTCTGACCCGAACGTCGCCGCCTGGATGATCGAACATCTCTATGCCGGGGGCGAAACGCAGGAGTGGACTGAGCGGATCCGCAATGCGACCGGAAAATCTCTTGAGACCGGCGCTTACCTGCGCAAGCTTGGTATCGAGACGACGCACATGATCACAAAATGATTGAGCGTGAAACCTGAAACAACACCAGGATTATGGTGCATTAAAGTGGCAATAACATGAAAACTATTTTACTCGTCGGGCTGGCGGTATTACTGCTGGCAGGAACCGCCTGCTCTCAAAAGAAATCAATCCTCGAATGGTACGCCATCGCCGATTCGACGGCGAGCTTCCCTCCTGTCGATGAACAACTGTCGATGGCATCCCAAAAAGTCGACCAGTGGTACGTCACATTTTTCGGTATCAAGAACCAGCCCAAGGTTTTGCTTGCGGCGATCACGACGTCGGCGATCACGGACGTGAAATCGATCTCGCTCTCGGTCCAATTTAACAAGATCAAGCCGAGCGCTGGAAAGATAACGACGTGGGGTTATGTCTTTGACCGCAACGGCGATGGCAAGATCGACTACATGGAACTGCTGAGCGGCGCAGCGGCCTATGAGGGGGATGAATTTCCCGCCGATTTCCCCGAAGGGAGACAGCCGTTGAATAAAGAGCAGCAGAGCTATTTCATCGGTCATTGCAAGCTGATCTTCGAACATTGGGCGGATGATAACTACGATGGTAAGTTCGATGCCGTCGTGCAGAACGACCTCGACCCGAAGCGCGATCTTGTCATGCAGCAGATCCTTGTGCGCAGTACGACGTTCACGAACATTTTCGACGACGTCTGGGGGTTTAGAGGCAACATCAGGGGTGATCGCGACAGCGTTCCCCACAGCGAGAAACGGGTCCCCTGCCGTACGATTGGAAAGAGGAACGACGCCATCACACCGAAAGTGTTCATGGAAAAGAATGCGATTCTCGATCTCGTCAATCGCGCAGGGAAGGCGCTAAAGCTCACCGAAGAAAATTTTTATCATCCCGAAGAACGCGAAGAGTAGCGCGAGCTTCCCGCCAGAACGTTGACGGGCCGGCAACTCGCGAAGCTTTGCTTACGGCGCCTGCTGGTGTCGCGTCTCGCAAATAACTTGAATATATCTGCGAGCGACCAAGGCACGTTAAATGGCGCGGAGCGCTCATTCGAAATCCTGAGCCTGAGGCTCATCAGCTCGACGAGTCGAGTCGTCGCCCTCCGGCGGAGAAATTCCACTTTCTGGAATCGCGCTGGTGACGCGGAATCTTCCGTTTTCGCGAAGCGAACACGAAAATGCTCGTTCCATTCTCCGGATGGAACGTCGCAGGAGCGGGACAAATCTGAAGTTCGTCCGCCGAAGGCGGATAAAAACCCAAATTCAAATTCCGGCACAGAACACTAGCGTCTGAGCGAAGCCCTCATCTGGTCGTTCGTCAGGAGCCATCTGAGCGTGCCGGTTCCCGGCACGATCGGTGATCCGATGTCGACAGAGGCGAGTGTCCCTTTGCGCAGTGCGAACTCGGCATGCGGCGTCCCGGTGACGAGGGTCGAGAGAAACGTGCGCAATTGTGGTTCGTGCCCGACGAGAAGAACTGACGCTTCGGAGAGTTGATGGATGTGGGCGATCAGCTGGCGCTGGTCCGCTCCAGGGACGAGATATTCCGAGGTTGAACATACCTTCGTTCCCAGTTCGTCATGAATAAGATCAGCCGTTTGTTTTGCCCGCACGAGCGGACTCGAGATGATCCTGTCGAGCGAGATCCTCGATGCTCTTAGAAACTTACCGACAACGGATGCCTGCTGCTCACCGACCTGAGAGAGAGGCCGCTCAGCATCATCATAGCCGATCTCAATGGCATCGCCGTGACGAAGGAGATAGAGAGTCACAGGATTTCCCTGATCCTCTCTGCCGGCCTCGCAAGGATTGCCCGCGCGCCCTTCTCCACAATCGGCCGTTGGATCAAATCCGGGTGCTTTACCATCAGGTCGAGAATTTCATCTTCCGAAAGCTGCTTGCCGGCAAGCTTAAGCTCCTTGTAGAGAGGCTCTTTGGATCGAATTAAATCCCGGGCGGAAATTCCCATTTTCCGGAGAAGCTCTTTGAGTTTTGTTTTTGGAATGGGATCGATGTAATAATCGACCGCATCAAAATCAACGCCGGCGTCAACAAGCGCCTTGTAAACCGTCCGGCACGTTGTACAGGTTGGTTTCTGGTAAACGACGATCTTCGGCACTACCGCTTCCTGGAGTACTTCTGGAACGATTTGACGAAGTTGGACGCGGGGGTAAAATTTCTCTGAGAGGATTTCATCTCAAATGTTCTGGTGTGCGGAGGCCAGACAATGAATGTGCTGTCGCGGGTCGCGATGAGCTTCCCATTCGATGTGACCTTCAGGCCGGAGGTGTCGGTGAGTGGAAATCGTAATGCGCTGTCAGGACTGAACCCCGGGATGAGCTTTGTGACGTCTGCAAAGATCGACGATTCCCGCCAGACGAGTTTTCCTTTCTCCATGGAAAGGTTCCGGGCCTTCACGTACAAACCTTTGTCCATCTGATCAAGCAGGAACCTGTCGCCTTTCCAATTGCCGATCAGCGTGGCAAAGTCTTTCTCCTGTGCGGCGCTGTCGCGTGAGTCGGACTCGACATGTCGCATGACCGTCGTGAACGTCCCGCTCTTTCCGTCGGCGTTCAACGTGAGAGTATATTCCGTCACCTCGCTGACAAGACATCCTGCGAGAAGCAGCAGGGACAAGACGTAAAGAAGACCAACCGGCCAGCGCATTCGAAATCTCCTCTTCAGGATCGTGATGTCAGAGGCGATATCTTACTCCGATGACCACCGGGAAGTATTGTCGTGTTCTGTCCATAACCCCGAGCGTCGATTTTCCCTGCACAAAAACTCCCGCTGTCTCATTGATCGGAACGTCGAATCCGATACCGAACGACCACGCAACCGCCGATTTATTGAAACCGTCGACATTCAATAAGGTATCGGGTGCTGCCTCTGTTGTCGGAACGGAAAGGAACATATAGCCGACGCCGATGAGAAAGTAGGGAGAAACCGAACTCGAGAAGGATGTAAATGTTCCCCGGTAATTCAACATGAGCGTGAATGCCTTCACCGGCCGCTGCGTCACCGTCAGCCCCGGAATGCTCTGATGGACTGAATCAAGAGCGTTGATGAAGCCCGTCCCATCGAACCGAAATAAGCTGTAGTCCGCGGTTGCCGACACTGTGCTGTAGCCGATCGATCCGGGTTCGAATGTCAGACTGTACCCTCCACCCACATACGATCCCTTCATTGAATGATTTCTGAAATCTACGGGAAGATACGGGATCGACACACCCGTCATGAGCATGACTTCAGCTATCTTCGGTGCAGATGCCGTCGAATCGCCCTGCGCAACCGTTAGCGAGGAACAGAAAAGACATAGTGGGAGGAAAAGCAGCACATGCTTCATGGTGGATTCCTTACAAATTGTTGTGGTGAACAAAAAAACCTGAAAAACACCGGATTCGGCGCCAGTCCGACATAGGGTCTGTAAGTATACAAAGAATTTGATATTATTTCAAGGTGTGCCTTGCCGGGGCAACCCCGGCTGGACAAAGATCACCTTTTCGCGCTCAAGCATGACCGCACCTTCAGCAGCACCCTTTGGCTTCCGGACGTACTTGCGCTCGCAGTAAGCGACCGGCACATTGCCTGCCTTCCGCATTTTACTGTAATACACGGCAATGCCCGCCGCCTGCCGTATCGCCTCTCGGGGGATATTCTCCGTGCCGCCAGGTACCTTCAGGACGGTGTGTGATCCTCCGGCGCCCCGGACATGAAACCAGAGATCGTGGGGCTTCGCATATTTCATCGTCAGGAGGTCGTTGTTCGCGCTGCTTTTTCCAACCCAGACTTCGAAACCACCCGCAACCGTGAACACCCGAAATGGCACCTGCTCCTTGCCCGATCCATCGTTGATGAATTTCATATTGCGCAATTCTTCCCTGTGTCTTGTGATGAATTCGTGCAGCTGCTCATCCGTCGCGCGGTCATCAAGGTCGAGGAGCAACTTTTCCAGCGCAGCGATTTTCGTTTGCAGAATCCGGAGCCGTTTCTGCGCCTCGACGCGTGCCGCTTTCGACCTTTTTGACTTTTCAAAATACCGTTCCGCATTCTTCAGTGGTGTGAGCGTCTGATCGAGCGCGATCCGATGGAGTTTGCCGGGTATGGAGAAATCGGCAACCTCAATTTCTTTGAGCCCCTTTCGAATATCGTGAAGATTCGCCATGAGGAGCTGACCGAACTGCTCATACTCTTCCGCCCGCCGGCTCTCGGCGAGATCCTGGGTTCCCATGTCGAACGATCGGCGCGCACGCCCGAGTTCTCCCCGCATCTTCTTCATCAGATCGCTTCTCTTTTTCTCGAATCCCTGACGACGAAACGAGGTCGCAATAAACGCCCGGATGGCGTCGTTCACCGTCGTGTAGGTTTCTCTGGCACAACCGGTGAGATGAGAGAGCTGGACAAGAGAGAGCACTTTGACCCCATTGGCTCGAACATAGATCGATGGCTGAGGGGTGTGAAGTTCGTTCAGAAGGGCCTTCGCCTCACGATGGAGGTTTGTGGCATCAGGCCCCTGCAGCGTCCCGACCTTTCGCTGATCTTCAATGTTCGCGCGATGCAATAACTCCCGCGTATAGGTCGAACCGAATATCGGCAGCGCCGCCTCGAGCGCCGCGGAGATTGTGCGTGACGGATCGTTCAGCAGGAGCTCGGTGAAGAGCCGGACGTCCTCGAGAACGCGAGGATCGAAGGCCGGCGCCTTCCTTGCGTACATTGTCCCCATAAGGCTCTTATTGCTCTTGAACGACTCGATGATGGTTCCTCCGGAATCGACAAGGAGAACGTTGCTCTCGGCGGTATTAAAGAGCTGGACGAACAACGTAAGCCCTGCATCGAGCTCGAACCGCAACGTGCGGTCGTACGGGATCACGCTTACGTCGCGGACGGCTTTTCCGATGATGCTCTGAAAAAGATCGTACGAATTTTTCCTTGCCCGCGAAAGAGTACTCCTGAGACAGCAGTAATTGAGCTTCGGTTGGATGGAGATCGTAAGCGCAGCTTCGGCCGTGCCTCCCGGGTGGCGACACGACAATAAGAGCTCACTTTTCTGCTGTGTGAATACTTCGGCGACCTCGGCGCCAGAGAGCTGATGCTGTAATTCCTTGCTGAAGGGAAGCAGTGTGAAATAGTGGATAACCATGGTGAGGATCAATAATCGCGCTCATAATATAGCCAAATGAGGACGAAATCCCAATCGGTGCGTTGGGCCGATTTGTGGATATGTGGGTAATTTTGTGGATATTCTGTGAAAAGGTTTTCCTTGACCGAGGCGTGGGAATTTTGTACCTTAAGTGTGACATTTTTCTTCTTATCGCGTTATTTTCAATGATTTCGAGTATGACAGGGTATGGTCGGGCCGAGGTGACCTTGAACCGTATCACCGCCCTTGCGGAAGTCCGCTCCATCAACAGCCGTCATCTGGAGGTGTTCTCCCGCCTGCCGCGCACGCTGTCGCAGAGAGAGAACGATGTTAAAGAGCTTGTTCGCACCAAGTTTGTCCGCGGAAAGATCAGCGTCGCGATCACCGTTGTTCAGGAAAATGACAACGATCTTCCTTTGAAGATCAACACTTCAGCCGTCAAAGCGTATGTGAAACTGTTGACCGGGCTCAGGAAGACGATAAAGAGCCGTGAGAAGATCAGCCTGGAGCATCTTTTGAAGTTCCCTGAAGTGCTGGAGTTCAATGAAGGCGAGGAGCGCGATGAGAAGCAATGGGATGTTGCTCAGAAGGCGCTAGCTGCGGCCATGGACGCTGCAGGAGAGATGAGATTACGCGAGGGCAACGAGTTGAAGAATGACATCACCGGACGCATCCGGCAGATCGAGGAGAGCCTGACAGGCATCGAGGAAACGGCGGCGAGGCGCGTGGGCGAAGAGAAAGTGCGCCTTCATCAACGCGTGAAAGAACTTGTCTCCGATGTCAGTATCGTCGACAACAACCGGCTTGAGCTCGAGATCGCTCTTCTGGCGGATCGGCTTGATGTCACAGAGGAATGCGTCCGCTTCAGAAGCCATAACAAATTCTTTCTTCACGGACTCACGAACGAGGACGCGGCAGGGCGCAAGCTGAATTTTCTCATTCAGGAAATGAACCGTGAGGCAAACACGATCGGTTCAAAGGCAAACAATGCCGAGATTGCCCACATGGTTGTCGCCATCAAGGAAGAGCTGGAGAAAATCCGGGAGCAGCTGCAGAACATCGAGTGACGGGCCATTGACGACATCATGGATGCTGATCGAACGCTCCGGGTTCCTGATGCCGCGGAGGAACGGATGCCGGCGCAGAAGTTGATCGTCATCTCGGCGCCGAGCGGGTGCGGAAAGACGACCATCGCGAGGGACATTTTGAGGCGCAGGCCGGACATTGTATTTTCTGTCTCCGCGACGACACGCCTGAAGCGCACCAACGAAATCGACGGTGTCGATTATTTCTTTTTGACGAAGGAAGAATTCCGGAAACGTATCGAGGACGGCGCCTTGGTAGAATGGGAAGAGATTTACGGAAATTACTACGGGACGCTGAAGAGGGAGATCGATCGTGCGCTCCGTGCCGGCAAATCGATGCTGTTCGATGTGGACGTCAAGGGCGCGCTCTCGATCAAGAGGAGATATCCGGACGACACGATCATGATTTTCATTAAGCCGCCAAGCATGGAGGTGTTGACGCAACGCCTGAAGAACCGAAAGACGGAAAGCCCCGAGACGATCCAGCGCCGGCTTGACCGGGTGCCGATGGAACTACAGCAGGGCGAGCAATTCGATGTCTCGGTGATCAACGATGATCTTCAGAAGGCGATCGCACGCGTCGATGACATCATCCGAAGCGCTGTCGGCGCAGCCGCGTGACGGCGCCCAAAAGTGTAAACAACTATCATCCATTATACAGGAAAGCAACGTTCTATGCCGATCAAACCGCTCGATATCGAACATTTATCCGGGAAAGCAGAAAATATCTACGAAGCGATCGTCGTGTTATTGAAGCGAGCACGACAGATCAATGAAGAGTTGAAGATCGAATTCAATCAGCGCATCGAGATGCTGCAGTCGCGTGTTTTTGAGCCGGAAGAAGAGACCGATCAGCCGCAGACGAACCCGGACCAGATCCTCATTGCGCAGGAATTCGAAATCAGACCCAAGCCGACGGAGACTGCGATCCAGGAGTTCCTCGACGGCAAGATCAGTCACCGCTACAAAGAGGAAGATCCAGCGCCGACGGCGCTATAGGTGATGGTTGCGGCATTGACCCATGCTCAAACGGAAACACATACTTCTCGGGGTCACGGGCGGGATCGCCGCCTATAAAATTCCGCTGCTTGTCCGCGATCTGAAAAAAGCGGGCGCCGATGTCCGTGTCGTCATGACCGAGGCGGCGAGGGAATTCGTTACGCCGTTGACCCTTGCCACCCTTTCGGGGAACGACGTGATCGTCGGAACCTTCCCCGACCGGGATGCAAAAGTGATGCACGGCAGCACGTGGCATATCCAGCTTGCCCAATGGGCGGATGTCATGCTCATCGCTCCGGCAACGGCAAACGTGCTTGCGAAACTTGCGAACGGATATGCCGACAACGCGGTGACAACTCTGGCTCTTGCCCTTCGATGTCCGCTGATCGTTTCGCCGGCGATGGATGTCGATATGTGGCAGCATCATGCTACGCAGGAAAATGTGACAAAGCTTCGCGAGCTCGGCTACCTTGTGCTCCCTCCCGAAGAAGGCGCGCTTGCCAGCGGATTGAGCGGACCGGGCCGGCTCCCCGAGCTCGGCGCGATCATGAAGGCGATCGATGAGACGCTTGACCACGCGTATCGCGACCTGAAAGGGAAGAAAATTTTGGTGACAGCCGGTCCGACGTATGAGCCGATCGATCCTGTACGGTTCATCGGCAACCGGTCGTCCGGGAAAATGGGCTTCGCGATCGCCAATGCAGCCGCTCAGCGCGGAGCCGCCGTCACCCTCATCACCGGCAAAGTGCATCTCCCGACCCCGCAGCATGTCGGGCGGATCGATGTCGGGACTGCGGAAGAGATGTATGAATCGGTGATGCATCACAAGCAGAACATGGATGCGATCATCATGTCTGCAGCAGTCGCCGATTTCACGCCCGTGAGCCCCTCGCCCCAAAAAATCAAGAAGATGCAAGCAAATAACAATTCGCTTGAATTACAATTGGCGCCAACGAAGGATATTCTCAGGACGATCGGGTTCAAGAACAAGCATGCGATCCTTGTCGGTTTTGCGCTGGAGACTGAACATGGCCTCAGGAACGCTAAGACAAAACTGAAAGAGAAGAAGCTCGACTACATCGTCCTGAACAATCCGAACGATGAAGGCGCCGGCTTTGACGCTGATACGAATGTCGTATCGATCGTCTCCAAGAGCGGCAAAGTCGAAAAACTTAAAAAGATGTCGAAGTTCGACGTTGCCCACGAGATTCTGAATCGCGTGGCCTCAAGATTGAAATAGAATTTAGTCCTGGTGGGACAGACATGATGTCTGTCAGCAGGGAGTTGAACCACGTTCTTGACAGGCAGTTATGCCTGTCCCACCGTTTCCAGAAGTTTCAACTTCAACAAACCAAGACGTGTCTGCCAACGAATTGCTCGACGCCCTGAACGAAGCTCAGCGATATCTCATGGAACAGAAGGATCTCTTTGGCAATACGGTGTACATCGGCGAGAAGCCGAAGAGTGCGCCAAGCGCAGCCGAAATGGAATTCCGCTATCCACAGGAGAACTGGGTCAGTTCCGTGTCGCTCGACGAGTTGGACGGAAATATCTGCGTATGCCTGAAATGCCCGTTGGGTCAGACACGGACGAAATTTGTTTTTGGTGTGGGTAATCCCCATGCCGATGTGATGTTCATTGGTGAAGCGCCGGGCGCAGATGAAGATGCCCAGGGGGAGCCGTTCGTCGGCAGGGCAGGACAGCTGCTGAACAAGATCATCGAGGCCGTTCAGATGAAGCGCGAGGACGTCTACATCTGCAACATCCTGAAATGCCGGCCGCCGAACAATCGTGAACCGCAGCAATCGGAAATGGAAACATGCACGCCGTATCTCTACAAGCAGATCGAGCTGGTGAAGCCAAAGTTTATCATCTGCCTTGGAAGAATTTCCGCGCAGTGGATGCTCCAGACAAATGAAACTCTCACGGCTCTTCGGGCGAGAGTTCATGATTACCACGGCATCAAGTTGATCGTCACGTACCATCCGGCAGCGCTGCTTCGCAACCCGAACTGGAAGCGCCCTGCATGGGACGACATGAAAATGTTCCGGAAGATGTATGATGAAATGAAAGCCTAGGTTGTCGTTTCTGTTGGAGTGGGCGGACTGTATCTCCCTCCCCATTTTCCAGGAGATTTTCGTGGTGGTCTGCCTGGTCAAGGAGTAAGCTGCTCTCCCAAAACCCAACGATTCGGTAGGTCAGACATTCTTGTCTGACTTTTTCATTCATTTTTGACAGGCAGGAATGCCTGGCCCACCACAGAAATATCTTTTTCAGCGACTTGTAAGGGCTTTACTTTCTATTGGCTTTTTCCTATTATTATAATAAGTAGAAAAAAATACGGCGTTCTCGATCTGTTCCTCTGTGTCATTCTTCGAAGTTCTTAGCGCATACAATTCACTCAATTGGGATTTGAGTTCATATGACTGACTACAAATCGATAGAGACTAAGTCGTCGGCCCAAGGACGTATTGCCCCACAAGCCCTTGATATGGAGAAAGCTGTCCTTGGATCAATGTTGATTGATACGGAGGCAGTACCGAAGGTTCTTGAGGTTTTGGTGGCGGATAGTTTTTACAGCCCAAAGCATAAGAATATTTATGAATCAATGCTCATGCTCTTTGAGAAGAGTGAACCAATTGATTCTCTAACGGTTGTTGAGAACTTAAGAAGGCGCGGGAAGTTGGACGCCGCGGAAGATCCAGCCTACATCACAGAGCTAACCATGTGCGTTACATCCTCTGCAAATGTTGAAACATACGCGCGAGTAGTTCTGGAAAAGTTCATTATGAGGAAACTCATATCAGAGTCGACAGAAGTAGTGAGCCGCGCATTCAGTGAATCCGAGGATGTTCTTGAGTTGCTCGATGATGCTGAGGCGAGAATTTTTAAAATTGCGGAATCTCGGTTGAAAAAGGTGTCGAGGCCGCTTAAGAAGATTATTCAAGAAGCCATTGAAATGCTGGAGGGGATCCATGGGAAACATGGAGGAGTGATAGGGGTACCGACCGGTTTTCCACTCCTCGATCACCTGACCGGTGGTTTTCAAAATTCAGACTTGATCATTATTGCCGGTAGGCCAAGTCAAGGCAAGACGGCGCTTGCTCTAACGATTGCACGCAATGCAGCTCTCAATCGGCAAAAGCCTACCGCTGTTGCAATTTTTAGCATTGAAATGTCAGAAATGCAGCTTGTTGTTCGCTTATTAGCTGCTGAAGCAAGAGTGAATGCACACTCGCTTAGAACCGGTCAGCTGCCAGATGAGTCATGGAAACATTTAAGCCGAAGCGTCGGCAGGCTGGCAGAAGCAAAAATGTTCATCGATGATACGCCCGCCCTGGGTATACTTGAATTGCGAGCCAAATCTAGACGGTTAAAGGCCGAGCACAACATTGGGTTAATCATAGTGGATTACCTTCAACTAATGCAAGGACCAAGAAATGTTGAATCGAGAGAAAAGGAGATTGCAATGATTTCTCGTTCTCTAAAAAGTCTTGCTAAGGATCTGAATATTCCAGTGATTGCTCTTTCTCAACTTAACCGAGCAGTTGAAGCCCGCACTGATAAACGTCCCTTACTGGCAGATCTTCGTGAATCAGGTGCCATTGAGCAAGATGCAGATGTTGTAATCTTTGTTCATCGACCAGAAACATATGAAAGTAACGAAGATCGTAAGGCTGAACTGGAGGGAAAAGCTGAGATCATAGTCGGCAAGCAAAGAAATGGACCGACCGGCATGGTACAATTGACGTTCAAGAAGGAATATGCGAGTTTTGAAATACAAGCTCTCCAGTCCCTAGTACCGCCGACGCCCGCCGCGGAAGAAATGGTCACGCCGTTCTGAGGCGATGGGACGCTATCTTCTCCGGTTCCTCGCTCTTGCCTTCGTCATCGCTCCGTGTCGCTTGTCCGGTCAGCAGAACGATACACTCATCTGCAATCATCTTTTCTCTTACGCGTTCGAGCACAAGCTCATCGAGGAACCTCCCGGAGAGATCCTCGCTGCCATCGGGCGGCAATTCATTGGCAATCCTTACGAAGCGCACACCCTTGATCGCTCGATAAACGAAGAGCTTGTGACGGATCTCCACAGTTTCGATTGTGTGACATTCATCGAAAATGCTCTCGCGCTTGCACGTGCGGTCATGTCCAATCGACTGACATTTGATGCCTACAGGGAACAGTTGCGACTCCTCCGGTATCGCGGCGGAGTCATCGACGGTTACACGAGCCGGCTGCACTATTTCACGGAATGGATCGCCGACAATGCGGCGAAGGGCATACTCAGGGATGTGACTCAGGAGATTGGAGGCGTCCCGTTCAAGAAGGATATATCGTTCATGTCAAGTCATCGGGAAGTCTACCCGCAGCTCGCGGCCGACTCGTTGTTTGGTCGCATGCAATCGATCGAGCGGGCGCTGTCCCAAAAAGAGATGTTCTATATTCCCAAAGCGCTGATTCGCTCGATTGACAGGAAAATTCACACGGGGGATGTCATTGCCATTACGACCTTGATCGAAGGGCTTGATGTCACTCATACCGGCATTGCCGTGAGGATAGGGGACGGCACGCTGCATTACATGCACGCGCCGAACGTGAACGGGATCGTCACAATATCAGCGGAGCCGTTATGGAAGTACGTGGGGAAGTTTTCGGCGAACTCGGGGCTCATCGTCGCGCGGCCGGTGGACGCTGTGAGATAGAGTTGAAATCAGTTCGAAAACATTGGCTCCAGATCGCTCTGGAGCCGGAAATCTCAACATCTCCAATACTCATATACTCAACTACTCAGATACTCAGATACTCAACTGCACGTTTGTTTTCCTCCCCATATTTTCTTATTATAGTAGTACAAATCTGCCCCTTTTTCGCGGGGCATATTGTTTTTTATGCCTCAAATAAAAAATATCTGTATTCTCGGATCGACCGGCTCGATCGGTCAAAACAGTCTGGAAGTCCTTTCAAACTTTCCCGATAGGTTCCGTCCGGCATATCTCACCACAAACAGGAACGTTAGCCTTCTTCAGAAGCAGATCGCACGCTTTCAGCCGAAAGCTGTCGCAGTGCTCGAAAACGGCTCTGCCGCCACCCTGAAACTTGCCGTGAACGGCTCGATGAAAATTTATGCAGGTGAGGAAGGCCTGGTGGAACTAGCGGGCCTGGATGATGTCGATGTCGTGATCAATTCGCTTGTAGGTTTCGCGGGTCTGAAACCGACGATCGAAGCGCTGAAGCGCGGAAAGACGGTCGCCCTTGCTAACAAGGAGACCCTCGTTGTCGCAGGCGAGATCATCATGTCGCTGGTAAACCAATATGGCGGCAAGATCGTCCCGATCGACAGCGAACATAGCGCAATTCTCCAGTGCCTTGCGGGAGAGAAGACTGAAGATATCGCACGGCTTATCCTGACCGCGTCGGGAGGACCTTTTCTTCAGCTTGATAAGAAAGACTTCGCGCACGTGACCGTCGAATCGGCGCTGAAGCATCCAAACTGGAACATGGGACGGAAAATCACCATCGACTCCGCCACGATGATGAACAAAGGTCTGGAGATCATTGAGGCACACTGGCTGTTCGGTTTGCCGGCAGACAAGATCGATGTGCTGATCCATCCGCAATCGATCATTCACTCGATGGTCGAATTTGTCGACGGTTCCATCAAGGCGCAGCTCGGCATTCCCGATATGAAAATTCCAATTCAGTACGCGCTGACCTATCCCGATCGAGCGCCGTCGCTCTATAATAGAGTAGACTTTGCGGAATTGGGGAAAATGACGTTTCTGAAGCCGGATCCTGAGAAATTTCCGTGCCTGAGACTGGCTTACGAAGCGTTGCGTATGCGTGGAACAGCCCCGGCAGTTCTTAACGCAGCCAATGAAGTTGCAGTCGATCTCTTCCTGCGGGGGAAAATTCCGTTCAATGAAATTCCGGAGCTGATAGAGCGTACAATGGAAACTGTGCCGGTGAGACAATCACCGACGCTGGATGAAATTATCACGGCCGATCGAACGGCCCGGGAAGCGGTGATCCGTTCTGCGGGGAAAGAAGCAAATGGAAGTCGTTAACATGATTTTTTACACAGCGATAACCCTCGGGGTTCTTGTATTCGTCCACGAGCTGGGGCATTTCCTCGCCGCAAAGCTTACAGGCATGCGTGTCGATCGGTTCTCGATCGGATTTCCGCCACGTGCTTTCGGTAAGCAGATCGGCGAAACGGATTACTGCATCTCATGGATCCCGTTCGGCGGTTACGTGAAGATCGCCGGCATGATCGATGAAAGTTTCGACACAGATTTCCTTTCGCACGAGCCGCAGCCGTGGGAATACCGGGCAAAACCGATCTGGGAAAGAATGTTCGTGATCTCTGCGGGGGTCATCATGAATGTTCTCCTGGCCGTTCTCATCTTCTGGGGGATCAATTTTACGCACGGCCGGCTTATCAAGGAGACGACGGTCGTGGGGCATGTCGTCGCAGGAAGTCCTGCTTCACGAGCGGGGTTTCAACGTGGAGACAACATCGTTGCGGTCAATGGACACACGGTGACGTATTGGGATGAAATCCAGACGCTGATCTATGTCGAGAATTTCGGGAAGGACGTGACGCTCACCATTCAACGGAAGGGCAGCGAGCGGCAATTATTTATTCCGCGGACAAAGCTTCCGGACAACGCTGATCTTGGTTTGATCGAATCGCCGACTGTCGTCATGATCGGCGACATCGAGTCCGGCAAGCCTGCGGAGAAATTAGGGCTGAAGTCTGGCGATGTCCTGGTTTCGTTGAACGACATACCGGTGACCGACGACAGCTCCGTCATCCGGGTTGTCCAGGCGAGCGCGAGCAAGCTGCTCCGCGTGACCTGGAAGCGCGACAGCACGTTGATGTCGGGAACGACGACGCCGACCGAAAACGGCCGGATCGGGATCAGGCTCGGGAATTATTATGCCGGTCCAAGGAAGCTGATCCGTTATTCGCTCTTCGAAGCGTTCACCGCAGGTGTCCAGAATGTGACGCAATCGACAGAGATGTTCTTCAAATCGATAGGTCAGGTCATTCTTGGAAAATCATCGATCCGGGATAATTTTGGCGGACCGATCGCCATCGCGAAATTCGCCACGCGCAGCGCGGAAACCGGTTTAACAAACTTTCTCGGTTTTCTTGGTCTTCTGAGCATGAGCCTGGCCATCTTGAATATCCTTCCTTTCCCCGCTCTCGACGGGGGCCATCTGATGATGCTGGTGTACGAAAAAATCTTCCGCCGTGAAATCCCGCAGAAAGTGAAGATCGGCATTCAAAAAGCGGGATTCATCATTCTGGTGCTGTTTATGATCTTTGTGATTTATAACGATATTGCACGGTTATAACGTACGTCACGCCGAGTGACAAGTAGCACACCCCCCTTCCCGCAATCCGATTATTTACTTACATTTAGTTAACAGGTTGATAAACTAGAAGGAATTCGCTATACTTTGCAGGCAAGTACAGCCAGATTCGGAGTGAATACTATGAAAAAACATGCATATTGGACGTTCGGGCAGGGGACATTGTTAGTTCTCTTTGCGACGTTGCCGCTTCTTTTTTCGAACAGCTCGCGGGCCCAAATTTGCCCGACACTGAGTGTCAGTCACACGACGGTACACCAGTTATCGATCAGCGACGTCGACTTTGAGCATTTCCAGAGCCAGAGTCTTCTGTTCACTGTTGCGATGGGGAACACGTCGGAGTCGCCGATCAGCGTGCAGCTTCACATTACGCTCGACGTCGATCTGGCCGATGGTTCACGTTACCCGACGGCTGTTGACTATCTGAGCCAACCATTTTCTGTGGCGCCCGGCGGCAGAACGCTGACGAATCTGGACCTTGGAAGCAGCGCCAAGGACATCAAGACGGAGAGTTTCAATTACACATCCGAAGCGAAGGACAAGATCAATGATGTGCTCTACGGGACGGGTCAATTCCCTGCCGGTCGTTACATCTTTAACGTTTCACTTGTCAACTGTACCGGCGAGTCATTCGAGTTGATTCTGCAGAACGCGTCGCGCGTTGAGTTGCTTGCTCCACGGGACGGTGAATCGACGAATCAATTTCCGCTCTTTGAGTTCTATCAGGAGGGTGGGAGCGCTGAGATCGTCGTCGCAGAACTCCTTCCCGGGCAATCACGTCAGGATGCCATCACGCGGCAGCCTGCGATGCTGGATGCGCAGCTTAACAATCAGAACTCGTATTTCTATGCGGGCGGGCGGCCGCTTGAAGAGAACAAATCGTATGTGTGGCAGGTTATCGGCAAAAGCCTCATCGCCGGCGGAAGCGATGCCGTGGTGAAGAGCGAGATCCGATCGTTCACCGTGTCGAGCGCCAGCAGCGGCCAGTCGCTGGATGACGCCCTCCTTCGCCAGCTCGAAGAGATTCTGGGGCCAAAATACAAAGGCGTCTTTGACCAGATACGTGCGGGTCAGTTCAAGCTCACGGGAAAGTTTTCGAACAACAATTTACCGGTTTCGCAAGGGGAAGTTCTCAATCTTCTCAATCAGTTGCGGGACGCCGTTGATACCGCAGAATTGACGTTTGAATGAGAACAGGACTATGAGGAGAACGACTATGAAAAAGCTTCCATCGATATGCAGATATATGATGACAGCGGTGATCGCTGTAGTCTTCATCGGCAGGATCCATGCCGCGGAGAACGCGACCGTCGCGTTGATTGCGAAGGCCGTTCAGGACGTTACGAAGAAAACAGCTCCCGCTGACTGGACAAAGGCTTCAAAGGGAGATGCACTGATCTCGGGCGATCAAATCCAGACGGGGCTCAAGTCCCTTGCTGTCGTGAAGTTCACCGATAACAGTATTGTTCGCGTTCGTGAGCAATCAGAGCTCACGATCACCGGCGAATCCAGCCGGCCGCGCACGTTGTCGAAAGATGTCCACCTGACCAAGGGAGCCTTTGGCTTTGACATCAAGAAGCAGAAGCAGAACGAAGAGTTTCGTTTCACCTCTCCGACCTCCGTTGCATCGATACGGGGAACACTGGGATCGAATACCCGGGGTGATCGTTTTACCGCGGTCGTTGTGGTCGAGGGACTGATAAATCTGCTGAACACCGTATCAAAGAATGAGGTTGATGTTCCGGCCGGCTACATCGGCTTCTCGAACGACGACGGTTCCGTTTCATCCCGCAAGGCAACCGATGAGGAGCTGGCCGACGCCAGCAATCTTGCGACCGGGGGCTCTTCGAACGACATTAACCTCGAGCTCAAGGACGGACGGGGAAACAAGAAGGACCTGAAGATAAAGTTTAAGAAATAAAGCCGAGGGTGCCCGTCATGGGCACCCCCGATGTCTACCGTTGTTAGTAACGTTAAACTAATTCACTGCATCGTCCACCTTCACGCGCAGCGTGTTGTGATGTCCTCATACCCGATCGGAAGGCGAGCCGCAGCGTTCGCCATTTTGCATTTCATTTTTCTCGCCGGCGTGTTTTCCCAGATCAGCGATATCGTGTCGAGAGTCAATGTGAGCCAGTTCAAACCAGGAGAACCGCTCAGCATTCAGGCAGAGCTCATCAATCCGGCATCGATCGAGAGAATCGAGCTTGCCTATCGTTCATTCGGGCAAAGCACGTTCAAGCAAAGCGAAATGTCGATCACCGGGAATGCGGCGTCCCTTCTCGTTCCCTTCGCTGAATTGACTCCTCCATTTCTGGAGTACTATCTTCTCATCCAAAAGCGCGGCGGTGCGGCGGTCGAGACCTACCCCGCCGAGAATGCTCAGGCGCATCCGCTGAAAGTGGATCTACAGGTTCCCACCGAACCGAACGAATCGGTGATCGTGCTGAGCCCCGAACAGAATGAGCGAATCAGTCCGGAGGACCTGTATATCTCCTTCTCACTTCTGCGGGCGGATTCGACAGTGGACAGGTCAAACATCAAGACCTCGCTCGACGGGGCCGATATTTCCGCAAGCGCGGTCGTGAGCGGTGATCTTGTTGTCGTCCGTCCATCGGTGCCGCCCACAGCAGGGAAGCATACCATTCGCGTCGAATTGTTTGACACGCAGGGGAAATCCGTTCAAAGCGTCATGTGGGATTTCACTGCAGTGCCTCCGGGTGGAACGATCGAACCGATCGCACAGTCGATGTGGTTGTACAATTACAGTCTGCAAGCCGAGACCCGCAATGAGAACATCCAGAATGTGACGACGCCATATAATCGAATGACGCTTTCCGCGGGCGCACGCTACAATCAGTACCGCTTCTTTGGCAATCTCTATGCGACGAATGAGGAAAAAGACATGCGCCAGCCGCAGAACAGATTCTTTATTGGCGCCGAGTCGAAGTGGCTCAAAATTGGCTACGGCGACAGCTATCCCGTGTTCACAGATCTGGTGATGTCGGGCCGTCGCGTGCGGGGATTGACGGCCAACCTTAACCTCGGCACATTTCATGTCGATGTTGCGAAAGGCGACATCAACCGCCGGATTGAAAGCGATACGATGAAGACGTTCCCTGTGGACAGTCTTGCCGCCGAACAGCAGCGTGATTCCTCGGGAGCGTTTGGAATATATGATCCGGCGGCGAACACGTGGGCAAAGTTCTCCTACGGGTCGTTCAACCGAGATATTCTCATCGTTCGGCCGAGCTTCGGCAATCGTGATGGCTCGCATTTCGGCCTGACCTATCTGAAATCAACCGACGACATGAATTCCATCAGATTTGGCACGCGGCCGAAAGAAAATCTCCTCGTCGGCTCCGACCTCCTGTTGCTCTTTGATAACCGGAAAATTGAAATCGCCGGACAGGTGGCGATGAGCGCCACGAATAATGATATTACCGGGGGAACGTTCAGCGACTCCGACATCGATTCGCTCTACAAGAACGACACCGAAAGCAGGAGAAACAACATCAAGCAGATTCGTGATATTGTCGGGAAGTTCATCACGGTGAATCAGAATCTTATTCCGCTGAACACAAGCAACCTGCCGACGCTTGCCTATGAAACCGGCCTCACGCTGAATTATTTTGATAACTATCTGAAGTTCACCTACCTCCGGCATGGAAATAATTTTGAATCATTCGGGCAATCGTTTGTCCGCACCGACGTCGCGGGATTCAATATCGCCGACCGGCTACGCCTCGCCAACGGCCAGGTGATCCTCGGCGGCGGCTTTGAGCGCCTCCATGACAACACGGCATCAACGAAGGCCGCGACGACGACCTTCACGACGGGTAACTTCAGCGTCGGGTACTTCCCACGCACCGATGTTCCGAACATCACCGTCGCATATCTCCTCGCGTCGAGCCTGAACGATCGAGCGAGAGACTCCGTCTACGGTGTGGACGACAAAACGAACCGCTTTTTTGTGCAGCTCGGGAAAGAATTCATGCTCGGTGCACGGCACAACGCGACGCTCGGTGTCAGTACATCGACGCGCGACGACAATACGCCGAGAAATCTGGGAACAAAAAACACCAGCGTTTCATTCAACAATGTCTCGACATTCAGCATCCCTCTGCAAACGATAGTCAGCCTCATAACGGTGAGCAATTCGCTCAAACTGCCGTCGGCGCCGGGGACGGTGAAAGACACATCGATCAATTACACAACGCTTTATCTCAACGCCCAGTGGCGGCTCATCGATGAGAAATTGAGGCTGAGCGGTTCCCTGAGCCCGACGTTCGGCGACATTCAGCGGACGCTGATTGATGCACGGGCGCAGTATTACTTTATTCGGAACGTCAGCCTTGCGTCTCAGTTCAACCTCTACCTGAACAAGATCACCAACAACGACATATTATGGAGTATTATTTTGCGGGCAGACATGTAACCAGCAATGTCGCAATTCCTCTCGAAAACCTGGCGGGCGTTCTTGGTTAACCTCGCCATCAGTTTTACCGTCACGGCGCTCGTTCTCCTCCTCACGCAAGACATCCTCATCGACTTTCCTCCTCTCCGGCGGGCGGAAAACGCTCTCATCGATCTCCGTTTTCAGCGACGCGGTTCCATCGGCAACGTTCACGACTCATCGGAGGTCGTCATTGTCGAAATCTCCCAGGAGTCGTTCAAATCGCTCCCCGATCCGTGGCCCTGGCCGCGTCAGTACTACACACGCCTGATCAGGAATCTCAAACGGGCCGGGGCAAAGGCCATCGGCATCGATCTCGTTTTCAGCTCGCCCGATCTTCGAACCCCGACCGATGATGAAGATTTCCGGCGAGCCCTGCATGAGACCGGCAACGTCGTCCTCGCCGGTAAGCTTGAATCCGAGCGCCACCCCTTCATGAAACGTGAACGCGGCGAAAATTACGGGAACGTGTTCATCGACGCCACGCAGAACATCGGATTGGTCAACGCGCGCGTCGACGGCGACGGGGTCCTGCGCCGATACATGCCGTTCGCCTACGACCCCGCCCAGGAGCGGCGACTGCCAACCTTTTCCCTCGGGGTGCTGAACGTCTATTTCAAGCAGGCATCGATGTACACTGCTGAGATCCTCGACGACTATTTCCATTACTTCAGCCGCGACATACCGCGCTATGACAACATCTCGTTCCTCGTCAATTACTACGGCCCCTCAGGGACGTTCAAGCGCATCAAGTTTGCCGACGTTCTCGATGACGAGGATTTTAAGACAGCCGAAGAGATCACGACCGGCGAGTCGACGAACACGTTCGACGATCCTGATTACGGTTATCTCTACGATGGGACGTTTAAAGACAAAGTCGTTCTCATCGGATCCACCATGCCGGAAGATAAAGACCTTTTCTCTGTCCCGATCGGCGAAGGGAAACAGGAAGGCGATAATCAGATGTATGGGGTGGAAATACATGCCAACGTTATCCAGAACATTCTCAACAAGAACTTCATCGTCCGGCAGCCGTTCTGGATCACTGCGCTGGCGGTGTTTGGACTGAGTTTGTTCACGTTCGTCTTCACTGCCGGACTGAAAGAGATCAAAACACGATTCAGTCTGGCGATCGAAGCGCTGGGAGTGGCGATCCTGTTCTCCGAGCTGTTCATCATCTACTGGGCATCCCTGAAGCTCTTCACCGACAGGAACTATCTGACGGACATGACAAGCCCGGTCTTTGCCGTCCTCGTGTGCTATGTGGGGAGCACGATCTACAATTATGTGACGGAACGAAAGCAGAAAGCGCTTATCAAAACGATGTTCAGCCGGTATGTCAATCCGAGCGTGGTCGACGAGCTCGTTGCGCATCCTGAAAAGTTGCGTCTCGGCGGAGAACGCAAAGAGCTCACCGTCTTCTTCAGCGATATCGAGAGCTTTACGACCATGTCGGAAAAACTTCCGCCGGAGCAGCTCGTGGCGGTTCTCAACGAATACCTGACGGCGATGACGGCTATTATTTTTGCGTCGAACGGTACCCTGGATAAGTACGAAGGGGACGCCATCGTTGCTTTCTGGGGCGCCCCGATCGCCCAGCCCGACCACGCCCTGCGCGCGTGCAAAGCCGCGCTCGTGATGCAATCAACGCTGCGTGAGATGCGGAACCGGTGGATGAAGGAGGGAAAGCCATATCTCAACGTCCGTGTTGGTCTCAACACGGGTGAGGTGATTGTGGGAAATATGGGGGGAACCGATCGTTTCGATTACACGGTCATCGGCGACAGCGTCAATCTCGGCTCGCGGCTTGAAAGCGCGAACAAACAGTACAAGACGAACATCATGATGAGTGAACGAACCTACCGGCAGGTTGAGAAGCAGGTGCTTGCCCGGGAGCTCGATCTTCTGGTCGTGGCCGGCAAAACTGAGCCGATCCGCGTTTACGAGCTTCTGGGAATGCTCGACGATGAGATCCCTGCCGAGCGGAGGAGGTTCATTCAGGAATACAACAACGCACTCGCGCTCTACCGCCAGCGGCAATGGCAGGAGGCGGCGAGACATTTTGAATCCGCATTACAGTTCTCACCGCACGATTACCCTGCCCAGATGTATATCGAGAGATCGCAATTGTATCTTGCGTCGCCGCCTCCGCCGGACTGGAACGGCGTGTTCGTCATGCGGACGAAATAAGATCAATACGCCAGTGACGAAAGGAATGTCTGCTGAGCGCGGAACATTCCTGTGACGTCGTCGGACGAACGGGTCCCTTTCGTCGTCCGGGCTGTGCAGGCATAGAATCTCCCTCTGGCGACAAAGACGACCGCACGCGAGAAATTCTCGGCTGAGGAAAATTCGTAGCTGCAATAGCTCCGCCCCATCATCTGAAACTCACTCAACCCGGCGGACGGCTGCGTTGTCCCTTCCATGAGCGCGTTAAGATGCGCTAACAGTTGTAGTCCCTCCTTCTTGACGCGCCGAGCGGCGAGATCGTCGAGTTTGATCTCCTTGACGGCAAGCATCGCAGAGTAATCCTCTTTGATAAGCCATGCCGTCAGGGCCTCCGCCAGTGAATCTTCGGTCGATGAAAACCAGCCGAGCGGTATCCGTCCCGTAAACACGCCGTCCCTTGACTTGAATGTTGCGTCGCTGAGAGGATAATCCGCAGAATACGGAAGCGAGGAAGCGCAGGCCGCCGCAAGGAACGCGAGAAGGATGGCAACGGGAAACTGCTTCACCAGCTACGGTGTGCTCCTGAGGAACTGCTCCGCTTCAAGGGTAAAGGTGAGAGAGATGCGGTGTGTGTTCCCAAGCTGCTCTGCGCCGTCGAACTTCGCAAACGAATAATCGATGTCGAACTTCGGGAGATGTATTCCGGTGCCGAGATTAAGCGAACCGAGCTCGTTGAACCCGAGGCGAAGCGCCACGAGGCTTTTGAAATCGAATTCCAGCCCGGTATGGAAATCCATGCTTATTCTTCCGACATGGGCATTCGAAGCGCTTTGTCGGTTTTCGAAACGGAAATCGACATCGATCGCCGGCATGAATCTTCCGCCGAGGGCGTCGAGAAAGTATGCGGAACCGACCTTGAGCGTCGGGGAGATAAGCTCGTTCGTTCCGGTATTCCAGGCAACGAGCGTTGTTGTCACATCCTGAAAGGTTGCGCCAAGAGCGATACGGTCTGTCAGGAGATATTGCACACCGATGTCAAATCCGATGCCCGTCGCGGACGCGTCACCGTTCTCGCGACGGATCAGTTTGAGGTTGGCGCCGTAGGAAAGTTGCTCAGTAGCCTTCTTCGCGTACGAGAAATATACTGCCCAGTCTGCCGTATTGAAGTAGGTGATCCTGTTGTAGTCGATCTCGTTGCTTTGTGGAATGCCGTCGTTGTTCAGGTCGATCCACGCCTTTTCAGTGTTGGCGATGTTATCGATGCCGAGCCGGATCGCACTCACTGCGAGACTCGCATTCGCGCCCACAGGCAGGGCGACCGCTCCGTAATCGTAATTGATCAGTCCGTTGAAGCGTTCATCGTGCATGAGGGTCAGCTGAGGGTACATGAGTTTCGAAAGGCCGGCGGGATTCCAATAACCGGCGGTGACGTCGTTGGCAACGGCGGCGTAAGCGCCGCCAAGGCCGAGAGCTCTTCCACCCACGCCGATGGCGATAAACTCGCCGGCATACTTGCCGTTCGATGCGCATGGAGCTATCGATGGGAGAAAAAAGCTCAGGAAGGCAAGAGTTTGGGAGCAGCGTTTGAGTTTCATTAAGTTTATCGTCAAATCAGCCGAAATGATATCTCATGGGTATCAATGATCTTTAAATATTTGCAAAAATCGATCGAAAAGCAAATCGTCCCTTCCATAAATTTCGCGACCATTTGCGGCCTTAGCGGTTATATTGTTGCAGCGGCCCGAACCGCACATGATAGAAAGATTCTCGACTTTCCGGAAGAGCTTGTTTTCGCCAGTATTTTGGAAGAAGTTCGTTGAAGGCAAGCCATGATCGATGGTTGAATGACTGAATCTCTTTGCAAATCCCCACTTCTTGGAACGGGATCGGAGTTGCCCGCGGCATCCGTTACGCCTGTTCCCAAATGAATTTTTGAAAGATGTCGAGATCTAGATTCGACTCCTCATGCACCTCAGAAATGATCCGGCTCTGAATCATTCCAGAGCCGGATCTCCCATTCGGGCCATTTTAGGGCTTGATGCTATTTTAACAACAGCATTTTTCTGATGTCGGTGAAGTTTCCTGCTGTGAGCCTGTAGAAATACAGACCGCTTGGAAGGTGATGGGCGTCTATCGACACAGACTTATAGCCCGCCGGCTGAAACTCATCGACCACTTTTGCTACTTCCTGTCCCAACGTGTTGAAGATCCTCAAGGTTACATGCTCGTCCGTTGGTAACCCGTAGTCGAAGCGAGTTGTAGGGTTGAAGGGGTTTGGATAGTTCTGCGCTAAGTAAAAAGACTTTGGCGGCAGCGAAGCTTGGCGACCGTCTGGTTTTACAAGCGCAGATTGAGTTTCAGAAGAACTCAACCGGATTACTCTTTCGAGGCGGATGGTCTCACGAATCAATGAAGCATATTCTGAATCGATCCGAGAACCACGTTTTTGAAAAGATTGATACATCATCTCTGCCTGATCAAGATCTCCTTTCCCTATGGCGGCATGGATGTTCTGTGTCGTAAAATACAGCCACATCTCATCGGTAAGGTTTGTTTGCAAAAAGGTATCGCCAAGGAAAATAACATTATCAAAATCTCTCTGGTCCATTTTTTTCTGAACTAGGTCAACAGCGTCAAGAATGCTTGATACAGAATTTGACGCTGTCGTCGGATTGAGGTTATCATCTAATTCTTCCCTAACAGCAAGAGGCATTGTCATGGGTGCCATACCAGATGAGAGACAGTTAGAATAATCGACTGGGCCATAGAAACAACTCCCAGGCGGTGGACACTGATAAGGTGGAGACGCAGCACCCCAATAATTCCGTCGGGCCATAACCGTTGTACTGGTTTGATTACTGACCCAGGGACAGTTGCCATAAACATGATTGTAGCCGGCTCTCGTGGCATCTCCAAGAAACGCTTTCCCACTTAGAATCTTGATTTGGCCGCCTGTATTTCCATAAACCCAGTTCATGCCTGCAGCGCTGCTATCTGGACTAAACACAGTATACGCTGTGGTTCCATTGATATACACGCCAGGGTAGTTTCCTACGTATCCATTGTTGGCAATACGAAAGCCACTCAGATACACCCTGCCGCCATTGTACTGAATATCACCATATTTTGCACTATTCAACACTCCTTTAGTAGCATCATTGGGATCTGTGGTCACAAGATCTACGCGAGAATTTGATGCAGTCATGCCGTAAACATTGCCGTTGATCGCGCAATCCTTCACTTTCACGGCGTTTGGCTGAATGAGCGTAAGGTACGAATAAAGGCCGTATCCCGACGCGTTATTCATAGTGCAGGATTCAAGGAGGTTTGTCGGGTTGGTGTTGTGCACATAGACATCGTATATGCCGTCTGAAATGTCACAATATTTCATCGTATTCGGACCTCCATAGAGACTGATTGTGTACCAATCTCCACTCAGTGCGACCGGATAACGTGCCGACATGAACTTGATGTGGTCGTCCGATGTACCAACTGCGTTCAAGGGTCCATTCACCGTGAGGTTGGTGCTTATACCACCTGGATCCACTTGCACGACGGTCCCGGGGTCGATACTGAGACCTGGATAATTGGCCATGCCCATCAGATAGACATTGCCCCTCCATGGTGAACCGGGATTAATGAAAACAGATGTTCTATATATGTCTGGGTTGCCGTTCCTAAAGTCAGTCCAGATTGGAAAGATTTGCGCTGAGGCAGACGCCAAGCCCATATAGTGATGCGTCCAGCTACGGCTCGCATAGCTGCCTTGGTCAGTGATTCGTACGGGAATTTTGAATGATAGACCTCCATTAGTCGACGACGTGAAAAATACATCCGTGTGTATAAAATCTGTCGAGTGCATAAATGAAACATGGATTCTGCCGTTTGGTTCAACAGTAATGGCCGGGAAGAATTGCCACCCTGCGCCGATGTCTCCGATGATGATGGGCGCGCTCCATGTATTGCCATTATCAGTCGACGCTGTAAATTTAATCCTGAATGAAAGATCAGTCTGCGATTTTGCATCTTTGTAGACTATATAAAGTTTTCCTGTATTGACATCTGCAGCCATTGACGGGACGTTTGATATATCTATTGTGGAATTTCCAAGCAACAGCCTTTGGTACGTGAAATTCTGCACTGGCGCTTCCGGCAGAAAGTTCGCACCTCCGTCGATTGATCTGCGCACCTTGAATGTTGAGCCGTTATAAATTGGGGGATCATCACCATTGTCTTGAATATCAGCCCACACCACATAGACATCCCCATTTAGACCCACAGTTGGCATGGGGGCTTGGAAATAGTGAGTTGCTGCCGTATTAAATGGCTGGCCTGCGGGCTGAGTTTTTAGGGTAACTGGCGCATTTGCACCGGGATCAGTTTCCTCGGCCAAAATTGGCTGACCGTACCAATTTCCCCCTCCGTTAGAGGATGCTCGGAACCTAACTTCAGAATGAGCCTGTTCTGGAGCACTTGCTGCTATCCAGCTTACGTAGATATTACCATCTCTTAAACCTCCGGTATTGTCGATCGCCAGGATTGGCTTGTCATGGGTTGACAGATTTGTAATTGACTCTGAAATATTAGCATCTGCCCAATAAAGGCCCCTATCCACTGTAGAAGAGACAAAAATATCAGTCCTATCCGGGTTGAGTTTCTCCGCTAAATAACAATAGAATGCTTTCCCGGTTTGATCGATCGCGCACGAAGGGTCCGCGCCTAGTTGGTACGGAGATGGGAGCTCCTTGGTTGCTACTGACCATGTAGCCCCGTAGTTTGTGGAGAAAGCATATCCCGGCTTAGGAATATTATTCGGGAAGTCATTCCACACAGCCATTTGGGCATTAACATCGGTTGGGTGAATCGCAACCCAAGGTTCATTCTGGTCAAAGGTACTTGTAGTCAATCGCTTGTTGGAGTACTGTGCCCACATTAGATTGACGCTAAGTAGCAGGGTCAACAAATATAAATAATGATTCTTCTTCATTGTTCTGTCTCCTTATCGTTAGAAGTTCTTGGTTTTGTGCAGTAGATGTTGTCACTTAATAAAGGGAAAGCCCTTCATGGAATCATTACCTTGAAGAATTCTCTTGGCCGAGAATGGATTGGGGTGCTCCTTGCGGCGCTTTCCTTTTTACATTCACTTCAATTCAAGGTGGAGATCGATCATAACAAATGGCCTTATCGTATGAGCAACATCTTTCGAGTGATTGTTTGATTCTTCGTGGTCAGCCGATAGAAATACACTCCGCTTGCTAAGCCTCCTGCACTCCATTCTGCTTCATGCTCTCCATTTTCCAATTTTTCATTGAGCAGTGTTGCAACTTGTCTTCCGAATATATCATACACTTTTAGCGAGGTGAAACCTGAGACTTGCAAGCTGAAACGTATCCGAGTGCTTGGATTGAATGGATTTGGGTAATTCTGAAAAAGAGCAAATCTCAATGGTCTTATACTAGGTTCATCAATGGCTGAAGTCACCAGATTATTTTTCACGATCCATATACCCTCGTCAGGTGAGACGACATACACAGTGTCTCCTCTCGCTGCAACATCTTCGGGAAGAAAACCATACGGTAGTGGAGCAACCTCGGCAGGCTGTAAGAGGTTACTCACATCAACGACATGAAGGGCATCATACGCCATGTAAATGAACTTTTCGCCCTTCGCGAGATGAACCCTCGACCTTCCACCAGACGTTCCTGTAGCACCGACCACAAAAGGGGAAAGAGGATTTGAAATATTGACGATTGCCAGGCCAGTATCTGTGGCAAGATACGCGAGGCTATCTGCGGCAAGGACAGCCATGGTAAAAATGGGAAGACTGGTTATCTCAACCGGCGAAGTCGGATCTGAAATATCCACGACCTTAAATGCACCCTGACGAGTATCACCCACGTAAAGATAATTCCCCTTCAAGACGACAGAACTCGCGGCTTGACTGGTCAATGTACTTAAGGCTCGAGGATGAGAAGGGTCTGTCAGCCCGAAAGTGATGACAGAACCCGTTGTTCCCACAACAACGATAGAGTCTTGAGCAGCTACGGATAAGGCTACACCGCCCACATCGACCGAGGACAATCGAGTCAGCGAACCGCAATCATCAAATTGGACGATGATGAGACTATCCGGAATGCCGTAAGCAGCTTTGACGGTTATGACACAGGCAAGAGTGTCAGTCAACGCAACTGCTACGCTGTAATCAACCGTGGGTGCCTTCGAAATTGGCCGCGGATGCCCTACATCGGAGAAATCAATGCTCCAAAGCCCGGCAGTACCGTTTGCAACAAAGCCTATGTTTCCTCTCAATGCAATGCCAGTCGGCCATCCGCCAGTCGGAAAGAAATATCTTTCGGTGATAGAGTCAGCTTGTCCGATCGAATAGAGAGCCAGGCCGTCAAAAATTGTTTCAGCCAGAACAGAATCTGAGTGCACAAGTTTCCTTGGCATAGTGATAGACCCATATGGAAAACGCCAACGACTTTTTGCCGCGACAATGGGGCGTATTGAATCGGCGATATTGAGGACGACCATGCCGGAATCCCACGTGCTGCAATAAACATTATTTCCTTTTTGGTTGATTCGCAGGACACGTGTGCCGAGTTGAATTGAATCGATGAACCGCGGAGACCATGGATCAGTGATGCTATAAATTAGCAGTTTGCCAGAAGAGTTTCCAACAAATAACAAAGTGTCTGAAATATACGTCGAAAGGGCGTTCCCTCCGATATCAAGATCCTTCACCCTAAAAGCTGAATCGGGAAGGTATTCGAGAATGAATAAACGAAATCCAGGTCCTAACGGCCCGTAGTAAACATACCTCCCTGTTGAGGAGATCGACAATGCATCATCATCTATCAGCCCAAACTGGTGCCGAAAAAATGGATGAGATGGGTCTGATATATTGATAGCGAGAACCCCCGCATAATCGGCTAATAAAAAAACAAGAGAATCGGAAATGGCCATGTCTTCGAGAAATCCTCCTCCCACGTAAAAGCTTCCAATCTCACTAAGCGGGAAAGGAGGCGAAGCCCGATAGATTTTAAGCGTATGACTAAGTGCTATGAGCAATAGAGAGTCTTTGATCTTAATGTCCTTTACCCATTCATCCATCGTAGTGTCATAGACGATTATTGGGGAGGTAGGATTTGAAATATCGAGCACCTGGTACACACTTCCTTGTCCAACAAGTGCATAGTTGCCCATGATCTCCACGGCTCTGCATGGTCCCCATGCCCAGCGGCCGAGAACAGTGAAGCCGCTGTCTGCAGCAGCGGCGATTTGCTTCGGCTGTTGATCGAAATACAACCTATCATGGTAGTCAATGATTCTGTTTTTGTCAGGTCCGGTGGCAGTCTTTTTAGATTGCTGCTTCGGCAAAACAACTGTAATTAAAACCAATAGACCACACAAAATCTTAATCGCTCTCATCATACACCTTACCGTCGCTTATTGATCTTATAAAACACAAAACCCGCTGCACACTATAGTTGTGTACAAGCGGGTTCTTGAATTCGTGTCGTGCCTTTCGTGGAGGTGTCGTCCACAAAGTCCGAGCAAAAGGGATTTTCATTTCACACCTCTATCAAAATCTTATCTCATGTTCCCATTGAATGGTAGATGTAAGGCCTCATTACTTTTTTGAGTGTCACCTGATTAGTGGTCAGTGCTTTTCTCACTGACGGCGACAACCGTGTCACGATTTCTTCCAGGCAACCCTCATTCCGAACGATCATGCACCCAAGACTTCTACCGTCAGCACCGTCTCGAGGCGTGAAGGACGGATGTCCCAAAGACGTTTGGGCGGGTTTGCAGAAATGTGCTCGAGATTTAAAGAACGAAGTGGTGTCGGGCGTCCAACACTGGTTGATGATGCAAATATATCAAATCAACTTCGGAAAGTCAAGAAAAATTTACGTATTACACAAAAATTAAGAGTGAACATCTAAATTGCCAATTAATAAGCCCTTGCATTAGTCTTTGTTCCGACTTTCGCATTCGAATTGAACGCAAGACAGAATCGCGAGTTGCTTCGGGGAGAATATGCTCTTCGTGAGCAAGCATTTGCATTCTTGTCCTTGTGCTTTGATACACTACTGGCGTCCTCATTCAAGAACAAATATCTCGTCGGACTTTACAGTTGATATTTCTGTCCCCTGGTCGGAATCTCGACCGACTTGTGACCTCTCTGCCCCAGGTCGCGTTGGAAATCGAGCTGTCGCTTGAGTTCACCATGCACAAGGAAAACGCGTTGAAGCTGTTTCTCGTCGAAACGCCCGATATACTTCACCAGCTCGTTGCCGTCCGCGTGCGCGCTGAACGAGTTGTGGACGACGACCTCGGCCTTGCGCTTGTAGATCGTGCCAAAGACTTTCACTTCCTCTTCCTGGTGAACCAGCCGGGCGCCGAGAGTATGCTCCGCCTGATAGCCGACGATAAGAATCATATTACGCGGGTCCTCGATGTTGTTTGCGAGATGGTGAAGAATCCTCCCGGCTTCGCACATGCCGGATGCGGCAATGATCATACACGGATCCTTGCGGTCGTTGAGCCGACGGGATTCCTCCGCCGACCGGAGATAATGGAGCTGGCTCAGGCCGAACGGATCATGGTGTTGGGCGACATGCCTGTACGTTTCCTCGTCGAAACATTCAGGATGTTGTTTGAAGATCTCTGTTGCGTTCACCGCGAGCGGACTGTCGACAAAGATCGGTATCCTCGGAAGCAATCCGGCGTCAAAGAGTTTGTGAAGAGCATAGACGAGATCCTGAGTGCGGCCGACGCTGAAGGCCGGGACGATGACTTTGCCGCCGCGGGAGATGGCCCGCTGGAGATCGACAGCGAGCTCCTTTCCCATATTCTCAGGAGGATCGTGCAGTTTCCCTCCGTACGTGCTCTCGGAGATCAACGCCTCGACGTCCCCCATGAACGCCGGATCTTTGATGATCGGCATGTTCCATCGGCCGATGTCGCCAGTGAAGCCGAGAGTTTTCATTGCGCCGTTCGCTCGTGCGGTCAGCTTCACTCCTGCCGACCCGAGAATGTGACCGGCGTCGACAAAGCGGGCAGTAAGGTTCCTGAGGACGTCGAATTCTTTTTCATACTGGACAACGCGAAACAAAGCCATAGCGGCGGAGGCATCTTCCGATGTGTAAAGCGGTTCGATGAGCGGCTGATGCTGCCGGGCCAGCTTCTTGTTGAGAAACTCCGCGTCTTTTTCCTGAATGTGCCCGCTGTCGGCGAGCATGATCGCACAGAGATCCTTCGTCGCAGGCGTACAATAGATTGGGCCTTTGAAACCCTGCTTTACGAGGTTGGGCAGGTTGCCGCTGTGGTCGATGTGGGCATGGGAGAGGACCACGACATCGATCGATGCAGGGTCAAACGGGAAATTCTTGTTGCGCTCGTTCGCCTCTGCCCGTCTCCCCTGGAACAAACCGCAATCAAGAAGAACGGTCGAGCCATTCATGTGGAGAACATGCATCGAGCCGGTGACGGTGCGTGCCGCGCCCTGGAATTCGAGAAGCATGGTAGTGTCCGATATTGATTATCGCAGGCAACATGGACTCCACCTGCAAGGTGGAGTCCATGTGGTCACACAACTTAGGGAGATTTGACGAGAGAAGCAAGGAACCACGGTCGTGAGGAGAAGAAAAACCGAAGACAAGGTTGGGAAAAAAAGAAGAGTCCCCCTACCATTATGGGCGGAAGGACTCCACTGAAAACCATCGAACAGAATGTGCCTATCTCATGACAAGCATTTTCCTCATTTCAAAGTACGAACCGGCGGTCAATTGATAGAAGTATACTCCGCTTGGAAGAGTGTTGGCGTCGAACTGGACGGACTTGTATCCGGCTGACTGGTGCTCATCAGCCAAAGTAGTCACTTCACGACCGAGTACATCGTAAACCTTAAGGGTAACATGCACATCCTGGGCAAGATCGTACTCTATTGTGGTGACAGGATTAAAAGGATTTGGGAAATTCGGCTTGAGCTTAGTGACTGATGGTACCCGATCATGGGAGACTACGGACTTTTGGGGACCTCCTCCTGGGGAGTTCACCGATACCTTGTTAGATATTCCCGTGGAGCGAACTTGATAGTAGTGAGTTGTGACAGGCGTTTGACCCTTTACGGCGAGGGGTTATCGAGTTATCATCATATGTCGTCCCAGTTGTCGCGTCCAACAGGTAATAGGGCCAGCTGCCGCAATCGCCTTGTCCGTAAGGACATGAGTACCGGTAAATGTAGAATGTTGTTCCCTGGCCCACCGGATTGATGTTTAGCCGTGGATGAGGCAGATTGTCCGCTCCCCAAAAAGCCGTTGTTGTCAGGGTTATCGAGCCGGAGGGTTGGGCATTAAACGAGTCATAGTTAGAAAAGGCGCCGTCTCCTACGAAATTATTGGCTGCGACACGCCAATAGTAAACACTTCCTGAAGTGCCGCCAGGACCAGTGCCAAGGTTTGTCGGTGAGTAGGACGTTGTTGTTAGGTTTGAAACATCGACGACGGGGCTTGTAAACTGTGAATTTGTGGAGACCTGCAGATGATAGCCCGTCGCTCCTGATACCGAGTTCCAGGTCAAAGTTGGGACAATTCCAACCGTAACGCCGCCAATGGGCGAGACGAGTGTAGGTGACGAAGATGGAACTGAAATCGATTTGTAGCCGCCTTGATCTGTTGCAACATAGACTGCTGCAGGAGGCCCGACCTCGCCCCGAATGTCATTGATTGGTGTTGGCAGTGTGCCCTGAACTTCCATCCAACTCGAACTGCCGCCGGCTTGATAATAAATCTTCATGCCGTCATTGGAAAGGACAAGAATGTTGCCGGCTGAATTTGGATAACCCGGAGACATGATGACACGTTTGAAGTCACCCACGCGAATCATACCCCACGAAGATCCTGCGTCGTTGGATTTCACCACGGCTGAGGAACCCGCCGCGTACACGGTATTGGGTTGACTTAAATTGAGAGCAAGGCTTCTTGCTGTCATACCACTGTATACTTGATTTCCATTTGAGGGCCCCGAAGTTGATTTATATACACCGACGTTATCCACCGCATAATAAATGGTGCCTGTGCCGGAGACCACGGCAACATCGTTGACCGTATTTGATGTCGAACCACTAATAGTATACGGCTCACGGGTGCCCGTACCGTAATTTGGGATAACATACAAATTCGCCGTGGTTCCATCTTTCCCGTACACGTACATTCGATCAGTAGTCTGGGGATCATATGTTATCCCCTTGAAGATGTTGCCGGAGGCAGACGGACTTGTATACAATGCCGAGTAGGTTACGCCAGCATCTGTACTGCGATATAAGACAGCCTGTTGTCCGACTGCGCCTACTGTAAAGAGATAGCTGTTGGAGGGATGCCGGAATATTTGCTCACCAGCGAATCCTGTGATCGTTTGAGTGGACCAACTTGTACCGTCGTACTTGCCTACCAGAGGGTACGTACGAGAAACCGTCCAATAACTGCTGCCGTTTACCGCGATTGAAGAGATCGGCATCCGTCCGAGGCCATTATCTATTTGCGTCCATGTTGTACCGCCATTCGTGGAGCGATACACCGTTGTTGCAGTACCCGCGTAGAGCATTGCTTGAGCATTTGGGACGACTTTTAGTGACAGCACATTGAGATCAGTCATCCCTGTGCCGGGCCCCGTCCATACGTCACCGTTATTGGTTGAAAGAAAGACGCCGTTGTTCGTCGCCATATAGACCTGTGCGTTATCGGTCCGGTAACGAATCGACGTAACCGATGTCACGCCTGTCGGGGCGGTAAGCTGAGTCCAATTGTCTCCATTGTTTGTAGACCGGAAGATCTTGCCGCTGACTGTTCCGGCAAGAAGTTTCGGGTAGGTTCCTGTTCCCTGGTCTTTGATGGCAAGCGCACGGACATTAAAGCTTCCCATGTTTTTTTGACTCCAAGTTTGGCCTCGATCCGCTGACCACCACAATCCGCGTGTGACTGCGGCAGTCTGGGGGTTTGTTCCTTCCGTAGTTCCATCCGATCCCACTGCCCAAACGTCATCGTTACGGTTGGAGCCGGCTATGGGATACGGTGCAACATCATAGACGCTGGTTGCGTAACTAAAATTGCTTCTTGCAGCCCATGATGAACCCCCATTAGAACTGTACCAAAATGAAATATTCGCAGTCACATATTGTCTACCCAGATACATGTCTTGAGAATTGAGAGGTGAGACGGCGAGGCGTAGTGGAGCCAGAGTCCCGTCAGTCAATACTGGAGACCATGCTGAACTGCCGCCAGTAGTGTTCCTGTATAAGTACGTTGCTACGCCGGTTATTACAACATCCGGAAGATCTGGCTTACAGGTAACGACCAGGGGAGATCCGATTTCCACTCCGGTTGCTGCCCACGATGAGCCGCTGTTTATTGATTTAAACAGCACCGATTTATCTGTCGAGTAGAGCGTCGTGCCGTCGGCGCTTACAGCGATATCGTTCTCGTTGCGTGCTTTGGGCGGTCCTTGCAGCGTTGAAAAATTTGTTTGCCCATGTACAGAGATGGTAACAAACATCATTGCAGCAATTGGCCACCACAACGTATTTTTCTTTATGATATTCATCGATATTCCTCCTGCCATAAACGAGATTTGAGTTTAGTGGATTTATTGCTACATTTTACCGCATGTAGATTACATCCGGTTGCACCAATTCCTCATTGGCTGGCAAAGCCGTGACGGAACAAGCAGCAGGGACGGCTGTAGCCTGCCTTTTCCCGATTCAACGGGATTCCGGGCATGTGGGCAGAATTGACTCTGGTTCGTCTCGAAAGGTCATCAGAGTTTGTCTCCTACCTACGCACCGTCCCTGCTTATTTTTTTAACATCTATTCCTACTCGCTCGCCTTTGCTCCTTCCTGCATCCCTCTCTCACTTCAAGATCAATTTCCCGGCTTGCTTTGCCTTGACCCAGTATGCTTTTCCGGGATAGAGTGTATCTGCAAAGATGTACGCCGCCCCATCGAATCCAAACAGATGTGATATAATGATGCTGTCCGGCATCGTCATAACGTCTGTCCTTGCCACCTCTTTCCACAACGTCCCGATCATATTCCATCCGATCCTCAATGTTACGGTGTCCGTCGGGACGTTGGCCCCTTCGTACGTTACCACAGAATCTGGCTTCGCCCAGTATCCTCTTCCATACACCATTGTGTCACGCCTGATGTAATGACCTTCGTAACTGAACATCGAGGGGAGTTTCTGTACGTATCCGGGAATGAACGGGATCGATACCATATTCCATCGCCCGCCGCGATATGAAACGGACGTCCTGTTCCACTTTCCGACTCCAGCCACGGCAAAGCAATCCGGGGACGAATCGCCATCGTGGAAAAAGATAATCTTTCCACCTTGCGCGCCGGATGATACGGGTGTGAAAGAGACAACAAATGAAGCGCTTCCGCCGGGTGGGATAACCTGACTTGCAGGGCTCACAGAAAAGTTTGGATCATCGCTTAGAGCGCTGCCAATGACAAGCGGGTCGCTGCCGGTGTTGTTCACCAGGACAGTATCAGTTGTGGTTGTGTTGACCTCCGTCGTATCGAATTCGACAAGCCCTGTTCCAAGAGAAAAGACGGCATGAGAAGGGAGAAACTCTCCTCGGCGATAAAAGATGCGTTCGGTGCCCAGGCTTCCACCAACGTTCTCTTCCCACACAACATGAACAGCATGTGAGGAAACGGCGATTTGCGGGGGACCACTGGTAGTAGAATCGGGAGTAATATCCTTGATGGGACAGTAATTTGTAATCGAATTATTGGAGGCACGAATTGCAACGTGGAGCGATTCGTAGGGCGCAACCTCGTGCCACCAGGTAAGTGCACGAATTTTTGAATTCATTGCCGCGCGCGGCTCGCTGCCGATAGGCCTGTCGGTCATCAACAATTCGGGAAGCCACGTCTTGCCGTTAGCAAGTCCGGCCCGGCTGATTATGCTACAACCCAAAATCCCCATACAACCAAATTTCTCATCTCTCCATGCAGTGAGGATGCTCGTACCACACTTTGTATCGACTGCCGCGATCGTCGGAACTGCGGAGAAAATGCTGTCTGCTTGAGACAAAACAATGTCAACATCCCACGAATTCCCAAGATTTGTAGACCTCTGGTATTCGGTCTCTGCAGCGTCGAATATTGCCGCATGTTTTACATGATGCAATGCGCTTTGCGTTAATGCAATTCGGTCGAAATAACCTAAGTCCTCATTTGCCCTCGTCCATAGATTCCCTCCGTCACTCGATCCCAATATTCTGCGCCAGCCGTTTGTCATGGGATAGATCAGGGCCAACGTATTTCCGCTATTCGTGGCCCATGTTATTTCGCTTGACTGGTCAGTTGTAATATCTTTGATAGTTCCAAACGTCGTTCCCCCATCAGTACTCGCCAGCATTCGCACTGGCGATGTTGTCACATTGGTAAAAAAGAGAAAAACATTTTGTTTATTTGCCACTACTGCCGAACGAAAGGTTCTTTCAGGCGAGGGAATTGTATCCGTTAAGAGCTCACGTACCGATTCGAACGCCGATCCTCCGGTAACGCTCCGTATGTACGGTAATCTAATTCCCCCATAATCCTCAGACCAAATCACATGAACAGTATCATCACCAGAGAGCGCGATCTTCGGCTCATAAGCCTGATGAGTATCGTCTGAAAGCTGTATCGCGGGATACCAGACTATGCCGCCGGTGGCGTTCTGGGGGAATAGGGAAGAAGTGGACGAAAGAGTAAGAACCGCGATGAATAAAATTTTCCATTCAAGCGATAAGCAAGGATAGGCACGGCGCCAGAATTGGTGTGAAGAGCAAAAGGCAATATAGGATTCTCCCGTTGGCAATTTCTTTCCCCGATCTACTCCAGATAGTAGCAATTTTTTGTCCTTTTGTCAAGTTTTTTGCGGGACAAAACGAGAAGAAAACAGGACAAGTGCCCCGGGTAGAGGAATTACAATAACTGGCAGGTAAATATGGCGAAAACAGCAAAAGTCGCCTCAGGTCAGAAAAAATTGGCAAGCGTCAACGTGACGTAAAGTCGTGACGGCTCCTTGAATCGGTAAGTGAGATCAACCCGCAGGAGATCGAGGATGCGACTGATGCCGATCCCTGCATCGTAGTACCATCCGTTGGAGGTTGAGGTGGAGCCGAGCCATGTTTGTGCTGCAGACGCGTGAAGAACAAGCTCGATTCCGTTCTTATAGAATGATGGGATGTTCATCAGAATAAAGGGAACGCTCCGGAAGTTATGTTCAACGTTCAGCATCACCATCCGGTCGCCGAAGAATTCCTTGACTCCACCACCCTGCAGAACTCCGAACGGCGCAAGAATCCCCGCGCGCGTGTCGGGCGTAAACAGCCGCTGTGGAGGAAGCGATCCGCGGCTCGTGCCGGCAATAACATTAATCCGAAACGTGGGGGGAAAAAGCAACGCGCGGGCGAATGTCCGGATGTTCCATTGAATCGCCGCGGCGAAGCGCGTGAAATCGAATTCGCTGTGTGCGAACGAAGGCGACGAGTGCTCGACCAAAACTTCAGCTGCGTTCCGGGAAATGAGGTCGAAGGGGACGGGAGACTCTCCGATCCGCAGAGCGAGTTCCACCGAGCGCAGCCGGCCATCCATGATGGGAGGGTTTGCACGAAAGACGTTCTCCCGGCCAAAGAGACTGTAGTCCGTTGCATTCGCCATCGAATATTGCTGTTCACTGATAAATGTCGCCGAGCTGCGCAGGCGCTGTGTCGGCTGGAATGCGACAAATGATCTCCATCCGGCTGTGAAAAAATAGTCGCGGTAATCGTTCTTGTCGATGAGAGCGAGAAGTGAAAGCGGCAGCGTTCCGTAGTTATCCGCATCGGGGATGTGATCAAGGGATCGATACACTTCACCGCCCACGCTGATGGCCCCGGCCTTGCCTGTTGAGAAGGTCGCTCCGACTTCATACATGAAGCGGTCGTCCGAAAAGCCGTAGCCGGCCGAGAACGTCAGAGATGTGTGCGGTAGGAGTGTTCCATTTTTCATGTGTCCTCCGATGTAGAACCCCTCCACCCGATTGAAATGGAGATCGAGATGGCTGAACAGCTTGTCGGTCGCGTTTCCTGTAAGAGATGAGAGTGGTCCTTTCGGCTCGAACTGCTTCTCGAGAGTTTGCGTGCTGTCGATCGATTTATATGCCGCCTGTTCTTCGGGTGTCAGCGGCAGGACGTCGTTCTGTTGCCAGAACGCAGAATCGTACTTCGCAGCGGTTGAATCGACGCGCAGCCGCCGCTGGTGGAGAATACTGTCGGGAATCTGGACATTGACAGCATAGTCGTAGATCGACGACGTCTGGTCGATGCCGATCCTCGGCAGGGAGAAACCGACAATGCTGACGGTGACGCCGCCGACGATCCGGATATCGGTCGGCATCCAGTAGAGTGAATCGTAGAGGGAAAATTTCTGCCGGTAGCGGAGATCAATGTCCCGGAGGAACGGAATGATGAACGTCTCGTTCGGCCGGACGTCCACACCCATGACTGCGAACGTGCCGTCCGCGATAGTGATCGTCCCATCGAAGAGGGGCTTGAACCGGCTTTTCGGCGTCATCCTGATCGAATAGATATCGATGCCGTTGACCGTCGAAGTGCTCAGGAGTTTGTAATCATAATTGTCGAGCGCGTCGCGGGCGGTCGGCCCGACGAACGTGAAATTTGAGCTGCTGCCCGAGGCAGAGGCGCTGAAGAGACTGATCTCATCGTCATTGAAATTGACGATGCGGCCGACCGATGCAAAATTCTCATCGATCGGGACGTTCTGCGTCTGGCGCTTCTGCCTGATGATCTCTCTCATCGTATCGCCGGAAGTCATGTAACCGGTCGAGTATGATTCCGTGATGCTGGCGATCGACGTGTCGCGCCGCAGGAGCTGGCGGGTGTAGGCTTCAAACTGATACGACCTGAGCTTGTCGCGCCACTTCTGCTTGTTCGCTATTGCTTTGCGGATGATCTCGATCGCAGGGTCTTCCGCAAGAACCAGCATCTCGGCGAGCTGGATCGGAGATTGCTTCAACCCGACATCGTGAACGGTATCGGAAACCGCAGATATTCTCAACGTGTCCGGCTGATAGCTGAGTGAGCTGAAGATGAGGATTTGAGGCTGTCCTTCAAGCCGGATCCGATAGGATCCGAGCGAGTTGGTGATCGTTCCGCGTGAAGTTCCGTCGATGCGAATGTTGGCGGCGACGAGGGCTTCGCCCGTTTCAACGTCAAAGACGCGCCCGGTCAGTGTGATAAGATTCTGGCTGTGAACATCCGGTGAGAATACCAACAGGAGGAATATAAGGAAAAACGCCGTTCTGTGAAGAATGCTCACTTGTTAAGTTTCTCCAACTCGCGTTTCGATCTGAACTCCAGCCAATTCTTGAAATCGTATTCATCATATTCCAGAACCTTTTCAAATTCTTTCTTCGCGGCCGCCGCGTCGCCGAGCTTGAGGTGCGCGAGACCGCTATAATAGTGTGACCAGGGCTTGAGCCACAGTTCGCGGTCGATCTTCATTTCGTCGATTTGTCGAAAGACTGGAAGCGCTTCAGCATACGACCCGCGTTCGAACAAAGTTTCGCCCAGACCGTAGACGGCCTCCGCCGCGAGATCCGCAGACAGGTTGGACGAACTCCTGAGCGCGCCGAACAACTCGCCGGCCCTGTCGAAGTAACCGGATTTTACTGCATTCTGGGCGGCGAGAAGCAGTGTGTCGTCCGGGGAAAGCGTTCTTTTGAGCAGAAGCTCGGCCCGGCGGGCGCTGTACGCGTCGTCACCAAACCGCCGGTCGCCTTTTGCTGCGCGCTCGTAGTACTCCACGGCGCTGTCTCGCTGGCCGAGCATGTCGAAACATAAACCGATGCGGAAGAGCGAGGTTGTCACGTAAGTTCTTTCCTTCGTTCGTCCCAGAAACGTCTGATAATCCGCGAGCGTCTCGGCGAAGCTTCCCTGGCGGAAGTTGCATTCCGCCAATTTGTAGTACGCGTAATTCCTGACGCCGGAAAAATCATTGTCCGGCGTATCAACGATCGTCCTGAGTTTCTCCTCCGCCGCACGGACATCGTGCCTCCTGATCTCCCAGACTGCAAGGGTGAAACGGAGGAGGGTATTCGATGGAAACTGGCTGCACAGGTTCGAGAGAATTTTCTCGCTGTCCTCGAAATCGCCATCATGCCAGGGAAGAAACTGTGCGAGATAATATTGTGCCTCGGTCTTCGTGTATGTGCCCCGCTGCGCAGCGGCGCGGATTTCTCTGATGCCGGCGTCGCTGTCACCCGTAACTCCCATGACCGCAACGATCCATTGAAGAGGCTTGGGTATGAAGGTGACAAAGTAATGGAAGAGACCGATTCCGAGGTACGCATCATACAGTTTGGGATCCAATTGGATCGCATCGTAAAAATAATCGTAACTCTTCTTCCCGTCCCATGCTCCTTTCAGATAACTCTTCGCCCTGCCGTGAACGAACGATCGGTATCCGTAAATTGTGCCGAGACACAGCTTGACGTCGGCGTCTTCGCCATATTTATCCTCAAATCGTTCTCCGGCATCGATGGCGTGATCCGCGAGCGCAAGAAAGGCCTCTTTGTCGTTGTCCTCCTTGCTGAGAAGATACTGCCAGAAGAAGATCATCGCCTTTCCGATATACGCCCGCGGGTGAAGGGGTTCTACGCCGATCGCCTCATCGAAGAGCTTATTGGCGGTCGTGATGTCGAAATTGTAGGCATGATTCAAGCCGGCGAGATTGAGGTCGCGGACGCGTTCCATGAGGGCGTAGGGGAACGGATGCGCGGTGCAGAGCGACGGGATCAGGAAACAGAGGATAACGATAACGCGGGATGCCTTCATGCATCACAAAACTAAAGAGAAATGGGATGAGAAGCAAGAAGAGTAGTGGAGTAGCGGAGTATTTGAGTATGTGAGTATATGAGTATATGAGAGCGGAGTATGGGTTGGTTCTATCTGATCAAGAGCATCTTTTTGGAATCGGAAAAAGATCCTGCAGTCAACCTATAAAAATAAACGCCGCTTGGCTTGTTCGCCGGGTGCCAAAATAAGAAGCCTGCGCGACAGCCGAACTATCGGTATTAAGATCTCTTGTGCGCGGTGTGATCGCCCCTTCGTAGGTATCCGCACCAGCGCTCTCCGGTACATCGATAGTCACCCCGCAAAGAAGAGTTGCCGATCCGCTGGACCCGATGGTGATCATCTGCGTTGAGTTTGGATCGAGGTTTGTGCGGGACTCAAGGATCAAGACGCTCGTTGAGGCGAAAGGAGTACGAAGGGGAGCCGCAGATCCGCCGGTAGAAAAAAAACGGATCGCAATTCAAAGTCGATCTGAAACGTCGTTCCGGAATCGGCGTGGACAACGAAATAAAGAGGCGTTCCCCATTCAAAAGCCAGAACCGGAGTAAGCGACACTGAATCGACAATCGAGGTTGGCTCGACCGAATATAAGTATACCGCAGGCCGAGGATCTACTTCGCGAGGAGCATCTTCCTTACCTTCACAAACGTTTTGCCGGGGGAAGTGACGCTCGTCGCTTCCAACTTATAGAAATATACGCCGCTCGCAAAATGTTCAGCGTCCCATTCTATCGATTTGTAACCGGCGTCTTGAAATTCATCCACAAGGCCAAAGATCTCCCGTCCCAGAACATCAAAGATTTTTAGCGTCACATGGCTCGCGTCTGCTATCTGATATCTGATGACTGTTTTCGGGTTGAACGGATTTGGGTAGGCCTGCTCCAGCACGTCGTCGGTCGGCAAGCCAACGCCGGAGGCCGACCCGTTCGGCGGCGGCGGCGGCAACTCATTCGTGGGCACTATCCTGATCAGCTGAGCCAATGGCGCGGCGGAATTCGAGAAAAAAACGAGTCTTCCATCTTGGTTCACCTTCACCCAGTAGCCGGATCCCGGATCGATCGTGTCTGTCTGCTGATACGTCTTTGCATACCGGAAGAACTTGCCCGTGATAATGCCCGAAGGGGAGCTCGCGATCATTGATACAGGAACCGACAGCGATGTGGATCCCATCAGATTCCACCCCGATTTGACATCGAGAGACTCAACGAGAATCGGCGTGCCCGTGATCAGGACGCTCGCCGTGTCTGGAAATTTTATCCAGTATCCGTGGCCGCTCTCCAATGTGTCATGCTTGATGTACTGGCCGTCATAACCGAACGCCGGTGAAACAGCCATCGGGAAGAGCATTGTCTTGATTGAAGAAACAGGTTTCAACGGCAGGGACAAGAGATTCCAGCCGGTCTGCAGTTTGACGGTTTGCGCCGTGCAGTTCTTTTCGGTGATGAGGATCTGAGTTTTAAATATCCCGCCGACCCTTATCTCGATGGCCCCGGTCCTGTTCGCGCTGTCGGCGTTCACATCGGTATGAAAGGCGATCGTTCCATTTCCGATCCCGGTCGTTACGCTGTCAAAATGGATCCAGGCATTCGACGCATTGTCAGCCGTCCATGGACAGGTTCCTGCCGCCAGAACGCTGATGCTGCCGGAACCGCCGTTGCATTCAAACAAGGTGTCGGGAGAAATCAGCGCGTAAGCGCACGGCAGATAATGCGCGGTCTCTGTGATTGGGCCACCCATGCAAACCGATGCCGGATTTCCTGTTCCATTATATGAACCATTGCCGGTTCCCGTCCATTGGTCGAAGTAGACCGGGTTTGTAGAGTCGGTGCTGCAGGCGCCGGCCGTGATCTGGAAGCAGGTATCCTTCCTATACCAACCATCCACAGGATTCAGTGTGCAAGCCGAATCATAGGGTACCGCGTGCGCGCCGAAATGATAGAGAGTTTTGAAATTGGCGGTGAAGCTCGTGTCGCTATTCGGGATAATCGAATGAGAAAGCAATCCACCATCATTCCAGCTTGCCCACACCTCTTGCGAATCCACAGTTACATTTTGAGGCGTTGTTGTATTGATCGTATGTGGAGAACCTGATAGCCAGCGGAACGTGTGAGGGCTTGTGTACGCGGTGTCATCTACAGTGACACTCAAACCCGCGGGAGAAGTATTGAGCGTGACATTGACCTTTGTCGAGCAACTTTTTTGAACGATCAAAATCTGAGCCCGTGAGGAATCCCCGACGAAAAGGTAAATAGGCCCACTCCTGTCGACTGTGTCGGTGGTGACGTCCGTGTGGAAGAAGACGCTGCCGTTGCCAAAGCCGCTGTCCGGGCTGTCAAAATGGACCCAGCCAAGCCCGATAACTTCAACGTGCCACGGGCAGCTATCCGTGGCCGTCACGTTGATCGAGCCGGTGTCGCCGGCGCAACCAAACAATGACTTTGTGGAGCTCATGGAGTAAGTACACGATAAATAATGAGCGGTCTCTGTGATCGCTCCGTTCATGCAGATTGTTGCGGGGTTTGCCGTCCCGGTGTATGAACCCGGACCGCTCCCCGTCCAGCTACCGAAATAAACCGGATTATTGACGCCGGTATTGCAGGTATCGGCGCTGATCTGGAAGCAGGAATCCGTCGTATATGAACCGGAAGCAGGATTCAATGCGCACGCGGAACCATAAGTCGCCGTCTGCATGGTCAGGAGGTATTGCGCCGGCGCGCCCAGGTTAAAAGTATAACACCCGCGTCCGTGGGTTGCTGCCATCAACAGGTGAGTGGATTCCTTATACTTCAAGTCAAACACCTCAACAGCCGGCAGTCCGCTGTTAAACGATACCCACGATGTTCCATCGTCGGTCGATTTATAGACTCCCAGGTCTGTTCCGACAAGTATAGTACGTGGAGCGGTTGTTCGGAGGACGATGGAATTCACAGGGACGTTCGGCAAATTCCCGGTGACGCTGAACCAGGCCGTACCGTTGTTGGTCGTCTTGTACACATGCTCAGAGGCGGTAAAGCCGGTGAACGTGGCGTAACAGACGGCGTCGTTGGTACTGTCGACGATAAAATCGCTGACGTAGGGATATCCGGTCGTTGTCGACCAGGAGGCGCCATTGTTTGTCGTGACGAGGATTCTGCCGTTGCTCGTGCCGATGTAGATCTTGTTGGTTGTCAGGGCGCTGATCCCGATCGATGAGACGTTTCCGCCGACAGTGCCCGTCGTGGCGATCTTGGTCCAACCGCTTGTGCGTGTCACCGTTTGGGCGGATGAGGTTTTCCAAACGTCGGCGCGCGCAAAGACGATTGTATTATGGTCGCCGGGCGCCATCTCATAGGGATTATAAAAAAGTCCGCCGGTAGAGGTCGAGGGACTGATCTCAGCATAGCTGCTGCCGAACGTGCTTGAACGATGCAGAGATCCGTTGACATACTGGCCGTAGATGTAATTTGTGTTGACGGGGTCGACGACCGTGTAGCCGCCGTCCCCGGTCGTGCGCTGGACCCACTGAGTGCCGCCGTTGATTGAGGTCTCTTTATCGTTGTCCTGTGTTCCGCCGTAGAGCCGCTGAGTGTTGGACGGGTCGTAGTCGGCGCTCTGATATTGAAGGGTTGAAATTGTTTGATTCAGATCCGACCACGTCGTGCCGTCGTTCGCTGATTTGTATACGCCTCCGTCGGATCCGCAATAGAGCACCGAGCCGTGGTACCCGAGATAATGAATATCCGCGTGAGAAAAGTTGCTCGAACTCGTGCTGAACCATACCGTCTTTTGGACCAAGTTGACGCCGCCGTCGGTGGAGCTGTAGATATCAAGGCCTCCGACAATGACGGAATTTGAATTTGCCGGATTCACCGTCACCGCGTTATCGTACCATCCCTGCTGGCCCAGGTAGTTGGTCGAAGAATTCTGAAGCGTCCAGGAAGCTCCCGCGTCCGTTGTGCGGTAGAGTCCGAGCAGGCCGTAATTCGTGCTGTTGGCGATGCTCGCATAGAGAACGTTCGGATTACTTGCGGAAATGGCAAGCGACGTGCGCGAAGTACCAGAGGCAGGTAAGCCGTTGGTGAGCGAGCTCCAGGTCGCCCCTCCATCCGTGGTCTTTCGAATCGTATTTGCATTGTAACCGCCGGTAGACGCGTAGAGGACGAGAGGATTGCCCGGATCCATGACGAGGGAATTGGCATAGCTGTTGGCGTTGACATTTGCCCAGGTACTTCCGGCATTCGTCGATTTATAAATGCCGGACTGCCCTGCGGCATAGAGAATATTCGACGAAACCGGGTTGATCACGATCGCCGAGAAATATGAACCGATCGAAGTTGTTGCGATCTTGTTCCAGCTCGTTCCGCCGTCGGTGGATTTGAATATCCCGTCTCCATAATAACTGTCGAGCGAGTAATTAAGCTCACCCGTCGCTGCGTAGACCACATTGGGATCGAGCGGATCGACCGCGATCGCGCCGCACGTGAGAGCGCTGAGATTATCAGTCATCGGTAGAAAATGAACTCCGCCGTCGGTCGTTTTCCACACACCTCCCCCGGCGGCACCGATATAAAACGTGTTCGCATCAGACGGATGGAAGGCAATCGAGTTTGTCCGGCCGGAGATATAATTGGCGCCCGTGCGGTTATAAAACATCCCGGTCGGATTGACGCTCACCCAGCTGGTTGCAGCGGTCGGGCTCCTGAGAACGTTCCGGTCTTTCTGTGTCTGCTGCAATTGCTGAACCGCGGCTTCATACGCTCCGGCGGGGATCGGCTTGCCGGGTCCGCCCGCGCGTCGCGTATTGAAGAACATCTCCCGTGCAATGAGTTCTTCGCCCGATTCATCATCAACAACCGAGTCAGCTGAAATGGGGACGATCGTCTGCGCGGCGCCGGAGGCCGAAAGGAAAAGACAACAACCGGCGATCATTCGCGCAATAAGGCGTGGAACGAAACGGGGGAAAAGATTTTTTTCAATCCTCGGCATGAAGTTTATCTTATGTTGAGATTGTGGGTACTATGAATTGATCCATCAATTGTCTGCGGCCTTTTCTGCATTGCCGGGAACACACAAACGGTTGAAGTTCACCGGGCCAGGCCTATTTGAGAAAAAGCATCTTTTTCACATCCGTAAAATCACCGGCTGAAAGTTTGTAGTAATAGACCCCGCTCGGCATCCCCTCTGCATCCCACTCCACCGACCTGAAACCCGAAACCTGTAACCCATCCACGAGTGTTGCTACTTCCTCCCCGAGAACGTTGTACACCCTCAGGGTCACCCTCGTATCGACTGGAAGCGAATAACGAATAACAGTTAACGGGTTCAACGGATTCGGGTAGTTCTGCTCAAGCGAGAATTCCTTCGGCAGCGGACCGTCGCTCCGATAGTTCAGGCTAAAGTCCGTAGCCGTTGAATCCCCGACCGTTATTCCCGCATGATCCCGCAACGGCGTCTCAACACGACCCGCTGTCCCCATCCACGACAAACTGAATTTGTCCGAAGATCGTTCGGGAGATTTCCATTCGAACGTTATCGGAGCGGATATGCCGGAAATGGAAAGAGAAAAACGATGATCGATCTTCTCATCGTACCACTCAACCATACGATTCGAAGAGAATCGGACATCGCTCATTCCCTGCGGCGCTCTCGGCGGCAGCTCAAAGTAATTCTCCAGACCCCCTGCCGCGTGCAGGTCCCCGACGTAAAGCGATTGCCGGAAGCCATCCATGTCGGTCACCGAAAGCTCATGAAGCATCGGGATGGCGCTCTCCGGTGTCTTCATTGCTGCCGACGGTTGTGCACGATTCCCTGTTGACAAAAGAAGTTGTCCGATCTGCCTTGCCTTCACCCAGTACGCGTTGCCCGGCAGAAGTGTATCGGTGAATGAATATCCCTGCCGGTAGCGGAAATAGGAGGACGTCACAATACTGGTCGGGACCTGAACAATGCTGCTTTTGAGGATCGGCGCGGCGAGGGAGCCGATGAGATTCCAGCCCACACGCAGATCGATCGCCATGTTGCCGACCGGCTGGCCGGAATACGTATAGACATGCGGAGCGGTGAACTTCAGCCAGTAGCCGACCCCTTTCGAGAGGTTGATACTGATCTGATACGAAGAGGTGTACTGATATGCCTCCGAGGTTGCGTCCGGAAAAAGAACATGTGCGTCGCTGTCCGGCACAAGAACGGGCAGGGAGATCATATTCCATTTTTCAACAACCGAGATGCTTGTGCTGAACTTCCTGTTGATAAATGTATCGATCGTCGTGGTGCTCGTGAGGATCGAAAGCGTGTCGTATCTCGATCTGTTCCCGTTGATGCGACCCCATGAGAGCCCGCTGTCGGCCTCGCTGAGGATGTAGGTACCCGCGGAGGGGACGAACAACGTGACAATTGAGCTGTCTCCGGAACCGGAAACAGAGCCGGTTGAGGCCGAATCATGATAAAGAAGAAATGGCCATGTTTTCGGAATCTGATCTCCCGTGGTTGCAGGATCGCCGTCGGCATCGACGAGTTTCACGATTCTTATTGTCGATACTCCGCCCGCCCCCGCAACAGCGACCGTGTCCGGCGTAGTGAAACCGTTATGCTGGAACACGATATCCGCGGCGGTCGAGCCCGGCGCCGCAGGCTGGAATTGTACATAAAATTTCTGGCTGCCCGCCGGCGGAATCGTTCCTGTCGCCGGCGCCACGGTGATCTGGCTGTTGGTCGACGTCACGGACGATATGTTGAGCGTCGCCGTGCCGGTGTTAGACACCGTCACGCTGTCTGTCCGCGTCAGGCCCACCAGGATTGTTCCGATATCGAGATTTATTGGAGCCACAGAGAACACCGGCGTGCTTCCGACTCCCTGGACGGCGATGACGTCCGGCGACGTGATGCCGTCGTGGGTAAACGTGATCGCTGCTGAATCCGCTCCGGTCGAAACCGGATGGTATGCGACGTAAAACTTCTTCGATCCGGAGGCGGCGATCGTTCCGCTCGTCGGGGTGACGATGAATTTCGAATCACTCGACGTGACGGTGCTGATGTTCAGCGGCGTTGTCCCGGTGTTGTTCACCGTGATGCTGTCCTGCTTCGCCGTGCCGAGAAGGACGTAGCCGAACGCAAGGCCGGCCGGGGATGCTCCAAAGGAGAACCCGCTCAGATCATAGGTGAAGCAGCCGCGACCGTGCGTTGCCGCCAGCAGCAGCTTGGGCCCCTCTTTATACTTGAGATCGAACACCGCAAGGGTCGGCAGGCCGTTATTGAACGCAGACCAGCTCGCGCCGTCATTGGTCGATCGGTATACGCCGAGGTCTGTTCCAATGAACAACATTCCTGGAAGTGTGCTTCGAAGGACGATGGTATTGACCGGAATGTTCGGCAGATTGGAAGTGACATTGGTCCAGGTCGATCCGGAATTCGTAGTCTTGAGAACATGTGTGGACGGGCTGAATCCGCCAAAGCTCGCATAACAAACGGCGTCGTTCGACGGGTCAACGACGAGGTCGCTGACGTACGGAAGTCCGGCGATGGGGGCGGTCCACGAAACGCCATTGTTCGTGGTCGTGAGGATTTTACCGTTGTCCGTGCCGATGTAGATCTTATTGATGTCGGTGCTGCTGATGCCAATTGCAGAGACGTTGCCGCCTACCGATCCGGAAATCATCGTCCAGCCGCCTAACGATGTTGCCGTTGTGGCGGATGTTGTCTTCCAGACATCCGATTGACCAAAGACGATCACATCGTGATTGCCGGGCGCCATCTCATACGGATTGTAAAACAATCCCCCGGTCGCGCCCTGCGGGGAGATTTCAACGAAACCGATCCCTTCATCCTCGGAACGTTCAAGCGAGCCGAGCACATATTGGCTGTAGACGACGTTGGTGCTGACAGGATCGACGATCGTATAACCGCCGTCGCCGGTGGTATACTGGATCCATGAAGCTCCGCCATCCGCCGATCGTTCGATATTATTATCCTGAGTGCCGCCGTAGAGCTTGAGCGGATTAGTTGGATCGTAGTCGGCGCTCTGGTACTGAAGGGTCGAGAGAGTTGCATTGAGGTCGACCCAGCTGTTCCCGTCATCGGTCGATCGGTAAACCCCGCCGTCCGAGCCGCAGTACAGGTCTCCGGTGTTGATGTTGTATCCCAAAAAATGGATATCCGCGTGTGAAAAGTTCATCGGGTTGCTGGTGAACCAATTTGTTTTCTTATCGAGAGTGACCCCTCCGTCGATGGAACCGAATATATCCAACCCTCCGACGACCACGACATCCGGGTTGATCGGGCTGACGGCAACGGCATTCGCGTACCAGCCCTGACCGCCGAGGTAATTCCAGCTGGCCGAATATCCGGCCTGTAAGGTCCACGAGCTACCACCATCCGTCGTTCGATAGAGGCCCAATAGCTGACTGCTGGCCCTGTTGGAGATGCTCGCGTAGACGATATTGCCGTTGGTCGGTGCGATCGCAAGCTGAGTGCGGCCCATCGACGTCGTGGGTAATCCGGCGGTGAGAGTCGACCATGTCGCACCGCCGTCGGTCGATTTACGGATGCTGTTCGCACCAGTTCCGCCGATCGCTCCATAAAGGATCTGTGTATTGGATTGATCCATGACAAGAGAATTCACATACGTACCGCAGCGAGTGTTGGACCAGCTCACCCCGGCGTCAGTCGACTTATAAAGGCCCCTGTCGCTTGCCACATAGACAATCGATGTATTGGAGGGATCCACAACGATCTGGGAATAATATTTTCCGATGAATGTGTCATAGAGTCTGATCCACGTTGTGCCGCCGTCGGTGGTTTTGAAGAATCCATTGCCATAGTAGCTGTCGCCTGAGTAATTGAGCTCTCCGGTGCCCAGATAGACAATGTCCGACGTCGACGGGTCGGTTGCGATCGCTCCGCAGGCAAGCGAAAAGAGATTGTCGGTGAGCACGTTCCAATTGGCGCCGTCGTCCGTTGACCTCCATACCCCTCCCCCCGCGGCGGCGATATAGATGATCGTGGGATCGGCCGGATCGAAAGCGATTGAATTGGTCCGTCCAGAAATATAGCTCGAACCTGTGAGATTATAAAAGAGACCGCTGGGATTGACGCTGGTCCAGCTCGGCAGCGCGGCATCGGCGCCGCGATGTTGCTGACTCTTCATGAACCGGCTGTGCTGTGCCACTGCGTTCGCATAGGCATCATCCGGAATGACCAGCCCCGGCCCGCCTGCCCTGCGAGTATAGAAGAATTTCTCGCGTGCAAGAATTGATTCTCCCGATTCCTCCTCATCTGTCTCAGGATTTCGCGGAGAGCTGTTCGTTTGGCCGGATACGGTCATGATCCCGCCGACAAGAATCATGACGGCCATTACGGACAGGAAATGCACGGCGTCTGACATTCCCTTTTTTGTTATGAGCAAGATTCTCTCCGTATAAATGAACAATGATCGCTTCACTACCCCCGATGCTCCAATCTCTCAGCTCTACGCTCTCTGCTCTACCCTCTCCGCTATTTCACCAATAACATTTTCTTGGCCTCTGAGAACGAGCCGGCTGTGATCTTGTAGAAATACATTCCGCTCGGTACCGTGGCTGCGTTCCAGTCAACGGATTTGAAACCGGCGTCCTGCATTTCGTCGACCAGTGATGCCACCTCCTCACCGAGGACATTATAAATTTTCAATGTGACTCTTCCGCTCATTGGCAGAGCATATTGGATCCGTGTCGTTGGGTTGAATGGATTCGGATAATTCTGCGCCAGCGAGTACTCGGTCGGCGCCATGACCGGGTTGCCATAATGAATTTTGACAGGTGACGACGGGTCAGCTATCGTTGTCGATCCCGACGCATTCATCGTGACTGCCCTTGATCCGACGTTGAGCGTAGCCGTCGCGGGGGAAGTGATCTTCCATCTGACGGTGATCGGATATTCGGCCGCAGTGACAACGATCGGAAAGTCATGCTCTCTCCCGTCGGTCACCGCTTCCAGCATACGCTGCGAGGCAAAGCGAACGTCGTATCCGCCGGGCGGGAGAGGCGGCATCTCATAGAAATCGGCATTGAGTTTGCGCTGCGGATCATCCGCGATGTACAACACTTGCGTTCTCCCGAGCTTATCCGTGAATGTTACACTATTATAGAGATCCGGGTTATGCACAGCCTCTTTGGACGAAGCGGTCGGTCCAAGTGTCAGTACGCCTGCGCCTGAAGCACGAACCCAGTACGCTTTGCCGGGTTTCACCGTTGTCGTCGCCTGATACACACCAGAATACCCGTACATGCTGCTTGTGATCAGTCCGCCGGAAGGCGCCGGGACATCGTGGTCAACAGAGCCGATGATATTCCAGCCTTGTGCGACTGAGATCGTCACCGCGGGCAACGGTGAACCGGAGAAGGTCTGTATCCCGGTGGAAGCAAACTTTGCCCAGTATCCGGTTCCTGGAACCATCGAATCGCGGATGTGGTAGGTTCCTGCCGAATAATCGAACGCCCGTTTGTTGAGCGCCGTGGGAAAGATCGTAGTCACGGCATTGTCTGCCTGGACCACGGGGCCGGACACCAAATTCCAGTTTGGCGCATAGAAAACGGCGAGGGCGTTCGTACCTGCCTGAATGTGATAACAACTGTCTGCGCCAGGCCAGCCGGTAACAGGCGTGAGCGACGATGTCAGTTCGGTTGACAGTCCGGTTTTCCGCGCCGCGAGATCATAATAATGATAATCTCCGCCGCGCTCGTCTTTCATTCCCATCGATGCGCCGCCTCCGGCAAAGGTGCCGGCGACAACGGGACCGTAATGATATTCGACCACGTTCGAACCCTCAAAGAGCTGCAGTTGAAAATTGATCTTCATCGTTGAAACACTCTCATCAAAATAGGCGAGAACGTTTTTCCATTGAACGACAAAAGTTCTATTCGGCGCCGATCCGACTGTTTTATACAGAATGGTTCCGATCGAACCGGTCCCGAGATCGCCCCACCAGAGTCCGAGCGCCTTTGTCGGGCGGGCGGTCGTGGCAAGCACCGGATTGAAGAATCCTCCGATCTGGCCGCTCGTTGAGAGACCGCGCAGCGAGCCCGGGTTCCCTGTTCCGAATTCGACCCATCCATTTGTGCTGATCTGTACTGAATCGTAGTCATATCCGTCGAACGTGAAGACAAACGGAAGTGCGTCGCTCTTTTGGACGTCATCGCCCGCAGGTCCGGTAGAGCCGCCCACAATTTCCGTGTACGCGCATCCCTGCTTCGATATTTGCATCGTCGTGATCGACGGGGCCAGAATGACGCTCAGCACCCCGTTCAAAGTGTCGTCGCCCGCGTCCTCATCGGCCGCAAGAGAGATCGCCTGCAGCGCATAGCTGCCGGTATCGGAAGGTGTAAAACTTCCGTCGAACGTTACCTGACGGAGCTGTGCCAGTCCCAATCCCGGAATGCGTTTGGTGCTCGAATAGAGTTCCGTTGTTCCCCGGAGTATTCGATATTTGACATTGAAGGAATCCGTCTGCGCCATAGCGCCGTTATTTCTGAAGCTCGCGCTGATCGGATTGACCGACGACCCAAACAACATCTGCAACCCGTTTGTCGGAGAGTTGAAAGCAAACGCTTTGTAATCGAAATTCACGGGCGGTGCGCCGAGGACAACCTTCCTTTCATACACTCCGTTGCCGTGCGTCGCGATACGCAACTTGTGAGCTGAGAGGTTCATGCTCAAATCAGCGGCAATGACTGCTTCGGGAAGTCCCTCGCTGTAGCTCGACCAGCTTGCGCCACCGTTCGTGGAGACGTAAACGCCGATGTCGTTTCCGACATAGACGACGCTCGTATCGATCGGGTCGACAAGCACGGCGGGCGTCGGTGCGTCAGGCAGTATCCCGCTGATGTCCGTCCAGCTCGTTCCGAGGTTCGTCGACTTGAAGACATGGCCCGTTCCGAAGCCCCCAAACGTCGCATAGACAACTTTGCTGTTCTTTGGATTTATGGCGACGTCCATCGGATAGCGATCCGGCAGCGTCCCCGTGATGTTTGCCCATGATGTGCCACCGTTTGTCGTAAGCATAATGTGGGCACGTGTCACAAACGGTGCCATTCCGATAACGACAGTGTCAGGGCTTGTTGATGAGACCGCCATCGACAAAGCCGGATTTCCATCAGGCGCAATCCCGCTGTTTGTCGTAGTCCAGCTGCCGCCGGCAGTGACGGTCTTGTAGATGTAGGTCGTCCCGAAATAAAGAACGTTCGTGCTCGATGGCGCGATGACGAATGGTGAGTTCCAATTTGCGTATCCTGCGAATCCGGCCAGACCGAAGAACGACACACCGCGGTCCGTCGATTTCGCAAGGCCGCTCCCGCTCTCACCTCCGCGACTTGCCGCGTACATGATGAAATCGTTTGTGGGATCGATACCTGTCCATCCGCACTCATCGTTCGCACTGCGGTCCCAGACGGTCGATCCTCTATATATATAACCGGGGATGTGATCCTGCACCTGCCCCATTGCCAACAGAGAATCGGTTGAAGAATTCGAAAAGCCGCTATAGAATTGCAGGGTCTGCATCCCGTTGCCGATGTTAGTAAACGAATCCCCAAAATTTGTGGAGCGATAGATGCCGTTATCGTTCACGATGTACAGGATATTTGGATGCGTCGGTTCGTAGGCGTAGTTGTGATTGTCGGAATACCCGCCTCCGGAGAACACAAACGTCGAGCCGCCATTCGTCGATTTATAAGCTGATAACCCGGCATGGACGACTTTGGTGGAATCGACCGGATTCACTGCGACAAAATGCGAGTACCATCCCTGCACGCCAAAAATAGCGTCGGCGTTGATCTGTGTCCAGTTACCGCCGAAATCGGTCGATCGCCACAGAGCTCCGACCCCGGTTGTGCTGTCGGCGACGCTGGCATAAACGGTGCTCGCATTGGAATAAAAGGTTTCGAGAAGCGCTTTGCCCGAGTAATTTGATTGACCGCCGGGTATAATGAACCAGCTGTCGCCGCCATCCTCCGAAAGGTATATCCCATACCCCGGACTCTTGAAGTTTCCACACGCAGCAAGAATGAGTGTGGTGTCTTTGCTGTTGATGACGATATCGGTTGCCATGATGACGGGATGAACAAGCGTCCAGTTGGCGCCGCGATCATAGGATCGATAGATACCTTCCGTTGTCGCAGCAAACAGCGTGTTCCGGTTGAGAGGATTGATCCTGACCTGCTGAACGCCGCGCTGTTGGTTATAGCTCCAGTCAAGACTCTTTGTCCATGTGTTGCCGCCGTCCGTGGTTTTCAAAATTCCGACGCCGTAACTTCCGCGCGTCGTACGCACGATCAATCCGCCGACGGCATAACCATAGCGGTAGACTTCTCCCGTGCCGAGATACATCGTGTTCGTGTCTGCCGGATCGATCGTGATCGAACCGATGCCGAGAGCTGGAAAACCAAGGGTCATGCGAACCCAGTCACCGCCGACACTTGCCTGCTGGGAGCGCCACAGCCCGCCGCTCGCGGAACCGCAGTAGATCGTATTGGGGTTCAATGGGTTGACGGCGACGCTGATGGTTCGGCCGCGTGAGTCATTGTCGAGAGGGCCAATCGGCTCCCAGGTCGAGGAGAGCAGCGGAGACCGGGAGAGGTTCTTGACAAATGATTTTGATGCCTGGTACGCTTTCGTATATCCATCCGGCGGAATGTCGTTGAAGGGGTACGCTCGTGCGCGCGTCCAGTCGGTCAGCGCCTGCATGGCGCCTGAGGGACCGCGTTCTTCACGCTCTCGTTCGGAAGTGGATCGCGGGGGAAAAAATTTAACGGATGATAAGAAAGCGGCAAAGAAGATGATGACACTCAGGACAAAGAGAAGGCGATGAGTTTTCATAAGAACTCCGTTTGACTGGTAAAAAGTGATGCCTGATTAGAACAGCGCAAGCCTACATGATGCCATCTTGGATAGCAGTTCTCACTCTGCGCAGCGGAAAAGGGGACGGCGGATGTATTTGTACAAATTACACATAGATACAATCAAATTAAGCAGATTTGGGGTGAGATGCAATGGGCTAGCATCGATCAAAACAGACGAATTGACCAAGGATGTGGACGAGAAAAGCGCAGAAAACATTGTAGCTCTTGTTCATCCTCCCCAATTAGTGCTGTTTCCGCAGATCAGCGGCTAATCATCATGGGTGTCAAATTGAATCAGGCAAGTTCCTCTATTTTTTCAGCCAGTCCTGGAGAATCTCGGCTTGCGGCGTATTTGAGCTCGGGAGCGCCTGGATACGGAAGCTTCGCTCGATCTTCTTTCCCAGGATAACCTCGATCTCGCGGATCGAGCTGCGGCGCGAAAGAAGAAAGCGAACCTTATCACCCGGTTTGTGTGCGTTGAGGCTCTCGTTAGTTGTCAAGTTTTCAATTCCTCAACGCGCAGGATAAACTCCTTCCCGTCTTCCACTTCGACCGGCTCATCCCCGGTCGGGGTTTTTTTTGAGACGGACTTGTCGTACGATGTCGATTCCATGATTCACGCTTCGATCATCATCGCGCCCCTTCAATCCATCGACCGATGCTTCTCCTGGTACTCCATGGCCGCTTTGACAAACTCGCGGAAGAGAGGATGGGGATTCGTCGCTCGCGATCGCAATTCGGGATGGAATTGCCCCGCGATGAACCATGGATGCTCGGGAAGCTCGATCATCTCGACAAGATTGTTCGTGGGGCAAATTCCGCTGAAGACCATCCCATGCTGCTCGAGAGTATCGCGAAAGGCATTGTTTACTTCATACCGATGGCGATGCCGCTCGCGTACCTGATCTTTCTTATATGCTTTGTGCGTCTTCGTTCCTTTTTTGATGTTGCACGGATAAGAACCCAAACGCATCGTGCCCCCGTATGCAGTCACCTTCTTTTGTTCAAGCATCAGATCAATGACGTTCTGATCTGTCTGTTTGAATTCGGTGCTGTTGGCATTCTTTAACCCGCACACATCGCGCGCGAACTCGATCACCGCGCACTGCAATCCGAGGCAAATCCCGAAGAACGGGATATTGTTCTCACGGACATATTTCACAGCGGCTATTTTTCCCTCAATGCCGCGTTCACCGAAGCCGGGAGCGACAAGAAGTCCGGAGACATCGGAGAGGTACTTGTTCGCCCCGTTCCGTTCAATATCCTCAGCCCGGATCCAGTGGAGCTTTACGCGCACGTTGTTCGCCGCGCCGGAATGGACAAACGATTCCGCGATGCTCTTGTAGGCGTCCTGATGGTCGGTGTACTTGCCGCAAATGCCGATCTGCACTTCTCCCCGGGGATGCTTCACCGCTTCGACAAACTTTCTCCATTCCTTCAATTGCGGCCTCGGGCATGTGAGATCGAGCTTGTCGAGGACGATCTCATCGACATTTTCTTCGGCGAATTGAAGAGGCACATCATAGATCGTCGAGACGTCGTGTGCGTCGACGACCGATTCCACCTCGACGTTGGTGAAGAGGGCGATCTTCTCGCGGACCTCTTTCGGGATCGGTGTTTCGGACCGGCAGACAAGGATATCCGGCTGAATCCCGATCTCCAGCAATGTCTTCACACTGTGCTGTGTCGGTTTTGTCTTGATCTCTCCGGCCGCTTTGATAAATGGAACGAGTGTGACGTGGACGCTGATGGCATTCTTCTTCCCTTTTGCCCACATGAACTGGCGCATCGCTTCGAGAAAAGGTAAACTTTCGATGTCGCCCACCGTTCCGCCAATTTCAGTGATGATCACGTCGTAGTCGCCGTTGTTGGCCAGCGCTTCAAATCTCCGTTTGATCTCGTCGGTGATGTGAGGGATGACCTGTACCGTGACGCCGAGGTAATCGCCGCGGCGCTCCTTCGTGATCACCTCAAAATAGATCTGTCCTGTCGTCGCGTTGTTGTTCTTCGTCATATTGACGTCGAGGAAGCGCTCATAGTGGCCGAGGTCGAGATCGGTCTCCGCGCCGTCGTCGGTAACATACACCTCCCCATGCTGGAAAGGGCTCATCGTTCCGGGATCGACATTGAGGTACGGATCGAATTTCTGGATCGTCACGCGAAGTCCGCGCGACTTCAACAGCAAGCCGATCGATGCAGCCGCAATGCCTTTCCCGAGGGACGAGATGACCCCGCCAGTGATGAAGATATATTTGACCTTATGTTTGAGCACAAGTTCCTCTGGAATTATTTCACGGTGATGGTTCCGGATGTCACAATGCCGCCCGACAGGACGAGCTTCAGCCCGTCTTCCACCGACATTGCAAGCACCTGAATCTGCGATCGCGGGACGAGGACAAGCATGCCCGACGTTGGGTTGGGTGGATTGGGAATATAGACACTCGTTGTTTCCTTTGGCGAAGTCGTACTGTTAATATTGATCTCGTTCGTGACGAAACCGATCGTCCATAAACCGTTTCGCGGATATTCAACGAGGACGACCTGTCTGAACGATCTCCCTTTGCCGCCAAATCCGAATGCGCTGAACAGATCCTTCATGGCGCTGTAGATGTTCCGCGCGAACGGGATCGTGAACATGATCTTCTCGAGGAATTTGAAGATCGCGCGCCCGATAAGATTCCGGGATAATACGCCGACGATGTAAATAAGGAGGATCATCGAGATGAATCCGAGACCGGGAATATGCTGCCTCAGCAGTGTGTCGAAGAGAGGAGAAATAATTCCGTCGACAAAATCAAACAGCGTCCGAAGCACCATCAGTGTGATGACGGCGGGAACAAGGACGACAAGGCCGCGCCCGAAGGTGAGCCGGAACGACGACCAGAAGGTTTGCTGCTCTTCCACTGTATTCATTTTAAACCTGCGGTTTCATGATGTTTGATGATACTCCGGACCAGTTCCGCGTCTTCAGGCGTGTCGACAGGGATGCTGTCGTGCTCTGTGACGACTGCGCGGATCCTGTAACCGTGTTCGATGATCCGGAGCTGTTCCAGCTTTTCGATTTTCTCCAATGTCGCTTCCGGCCATGATGAGAATTCGAGGAGAAAGGCTCTGCGAAAGACGTAGAGACCGAAATGCTTGTAGTATGTATGACGCGCATGCCACTTCTCGATCGGGACATTGTCGCGGAGATAAGGAATCGGCGACCGGGAGAAGTAGACCGCATCGCCGCTGGCATCAAGAACTGCCTTGACCGTGTTCGGATTTTTTAGTTCGTCGGCCGTCTTGATTCGTTTGACGACGGTTGCGACCTGAACCAGATCGTCGTCGATGAGCGGCGCGATCGCCTCATCGATCATCTGCGGCGCGATGAGCGGCTCATCGCCCTGGACATTGATGATGATATCCGCCTCCGGCACGGATGCCACGGCGGCGGCGATCCGGTCGCTGCCGGTCCGAATGGATGCGGGCGTCATCACCACATCGCCGTTGATGCTCCGGACGGCGGCCGCGATCCGTTCATCGTCGGTCGCCACGATCACGCGGTTGAGAAGGCGCGATTGCTTCGCCTGCTCCACCACGCGCTGGATCATCGGCTTGCCGCAAAGATCGACCAGCGCCTTCGCGGGCAGCCGTGTCGATCCGTATCTTGCCGGAATGATTGCTACAATATTCATGATTTTGCTCTTTGCGTGCTTTGCGGCTTTGCGTGAGATAATTTCGCGCAAAGACGCAAAGGCGCAAAGGTCATCGGTCTCCTATGACTTTTGGAACCTTAAAGAATTGTTCGTTTTTTTCGGGAGCATTCTTCAAGACTTCTGCCCGGGGAAGCGACGGCTTCACTTCATCCTCGCGCATGACGTTGCTCAGCTCGATCACCTGCGACAGCGGTTCCACGTTCGACGTGTCGAGCTTGTTGAGCTTCTCCATGTATCCAAGAATATCGTTGAGCTGGTGCACGAGCTTCACTTTCTCCTCTTCGGTGAACTCCAGCCGTGCAAGCCTGGCAACATGCTCGACATCTTTGATGGTCACTGCCATAGATTATCCTGCCTGATCGATATAATGTTGTCTGATACACGACTCGACCTGCTCGCGCAGTTTCATTTCTGTTTCCTTTCCGTTTTCTTGCGGCGGCGCGATTGGCTTGTCGAGCACGAGCGTGATCGTCCCGGGCCTGAGGCGGAGAGATTTCTTGGGGAGGATCGAGTAGCTTCCGTTGATCGTCAGAGGCACGACGGGCACGCCTGCTTTGACGGCAAGATTGAAAGCACCGCGTTTGAATGTCTGCAGCCGGCCGTCGGGTGATCGTGTTCCTTCGCCGAAGAGCAGAACCGAAGCGCCGTTGCGTATTTTCTCTGCCGCGGCCTGCAGGCTTTGTATTGCATCCTGTCCGCCGCCGCGATCGATGCCGATATAGACCTTCGGAAATTTCAATCCCCATCCGAAGAACGGGACTTTTTCCAGTTCTTTCTTATAGACGATGCGTATCTGATCCGGAATTCCGGCGATGACGGCCGGGATGTCGAACTGGCTTGCATGATTCGAGACGTAGATATGGCTTCGTGAGAAATCGACGTTCTCCAGTCCCTCCACGCGCAGTTTGATACCGCAGAATCTCAGGACCGTCCGCGAATAGAACCGTGCGATGCCGTGGAAGACCTTTCCATGGGGGTCGATCGGCATGACGGCCACGACGCCGATCGCGGTGAGGATCATGAAGCACGCGGCAAAGAGGAGTCTGATTGACGAGAGGATCATGCGGATCCCTCCTGGAAACGAAGGTGATAGGTATTAGGTGTCAGGTGGTGCGGAAGGGGGGAGTTCGGCGTCGGGATTTTGTTCATGAAAAAGCAACAAATCGGCGCCATACGGTCTTTCTGACAGGTGAAGTACTACGTGGTTTTGTTATGATACAAAAAAAGAGAGGAAAAAGCAAGCAGCTGTTAGTTCGTTAAATGGTTAATTGGTTAATTGGTTGGTTAATTGGAATTAGTTCTGGTGTTATTTGATATACCCCAACGGCGTCGCACATCTCACATCTCCTATTGCATCTTTTCCTCACCGTTCCGTGCTCTCCGTCTCAGAAAAGGTCTCCGTGAAACGGAAGCGGCGGGCTCTATTTTTGACGTCGAGGAAGGAGACTCCCGTCGACTGTCAGAATTGCAATGCTTTCCTCCGACTGGACAGGAGAGCAACGTATTGATGTTTCATGGGATCCGACAGAAAACTGCGCTGAACAGTTTTGTCCCACAGCGGAAAAGCCAGGGATAGTTCTCTGAGAACATCACGAACGACCGTTTCTGTTAATCCGAGTCGCTCCCTGGCGAAGTACTCAATAAACAGCGATCGGGAAAGGTTCCGCTTTTTGCCCCCGAGCAGGAGAGCGATTTCCTCTGTGACGCCGCCAACGGCGAGCGTCGTATTCACCAGGTCGTACGCGGGAGAAAGCCCGATTATTCCTTCCCTCCGGATGAGAGAAAAGTTTTTCAAATGCATATCTTCGTTTCCGACAAGAAAATTGAACAGCGTAAGGCGAAGGAGTTTGAGCTTCTCGACGAGTGGGAAGGTGCAATATCGTTCGATGACCGATGCGACCTGTTCCATGCTCGAGTCGTATTTTGTTTCGCGGGATTTGCCCGAGAGCTGAGCGAAGTCCTCAAGAGAGAGTTTCTCTTTCCTGCCGATACGGTCGAACCGCTTTACGAAGTACGTCAATGTTCCATCCTTTGAGTAGATCAATCCGTGGTGCGGTGCCTCAATGTGTGCTGCGGCTGCAAGCTTCATCGTGAGGTCCTCATTTTCCGGAACTTCGCGGAAGTGGGTTTGGGGCTTCAGGATGTACTCTCCGCCGGTATCGACAATTTCAAAGATCTCCCGGCCGATGTTGAGCCGGGCGCTGAGCTTCGGCTGGACACCCTGGATCGACATTTTCGAAGCCCGTGCAACGGCTTCCAGTCTCTGTTCTTCCGCGGAGTACGGGAGATCGTGAAGCTCCGTCAGTTGCTGTGCCAGACTCTTCAGGCCTTTGGGTGAGTAACGAGCGCCGGGCGGGATGTCGTCGTATGTGATCGGGCAGCGGCTCACGGCATTTCCTCGACGGTCACAGCGCCGACGAGGTCTTTCCCCACTGCAAGGAGCTGGCTGAAGAAATCATCCTTGTCTATTTTTCTTTGGCGGAGCAGGCCGTCAAGCATGACTCCCTCCGGCAGGACGCCGTCAAAGAATGGAGGAAATCGATCGAACCGTATCTCTCTCGCGTCGACCGGCATGGTCAGGGAAACAGGTACGCCTTCGTAGGAATCGAGATACTTAAAGATATACTCCGTTCCTTGCTTCAATTCCTCGAGCACTCCTGTCTCGACGCCGTGAACAAAAATCTTAGCGCGTCTCATCCGATGCCTCGCGTTCATAGTCTCGCATGAGAGGACTTTCGAGCCGGATCGTAATGTTCAGCGCATGGAGGATTTTACGGAGGGTATCGAGCTGGACTGTTTCTTTTTCTTTCTCGATGTCAAAGACTGCGGTTTTCCCGACTCCGGCTAACTTTGCAAGCTCCTGCTGATTCAGGCCGGCTTTTTTTCTGTGGTATCTGATTATGCGTGCGATATTCTGGCTCTTATCCATAATTTTTACCGCTAAGACAGTATTTTACTATGCATTCTAGTACATTATACTGTTTTAACAGTAATTTGTCAAGTAAAATCTTGCTATAACGGTAAAAAGATATGATTTAAAGGTATTTTTACTGCTAAGGCATGAAAATGGCGACAGAGCTCGTTAGAAATTACCGGTTCGACTAATAGACGCCTGCCACCGTAAATGTGTAAGAACCGGTCACCGTTTGGGCAGCTTCGTTCACCGTGCCTGCAAAACTGTTGGCATCGGCCATCCATGTGGCTGTGTGTGCGCCTCCGGCGTTATCGGTGTAGCTTCCGGTAAAGTTGACGGTTGATCCGACCGCGTATAGAGCACCGCTGGGAGGACTCGTAATGCTCACATCAGGTGCGGGATTGGTGACGGTGATCTTTTGAATGCAAGACGCCTGATTTGTCAACGCATCGGTTGCAGTCCACAGGATCGTTGTGATGCCGAGCGGGTAGGGGTCGCTCAACGGCTTCGCATCGCTTCGGACGCCGACCACGCTCACCGAGCAGTTATCCCCTGCAGAAGGCGTGCCGGGAGTCAAGGCCGCACCGCATTGTCCGAAGATATTTCCCGCGATCGTGACGTCGCCTGGGCAAGCTATCGTAGGCGGTTCGTTGTCAACCACGGTCACCGTAAACTTGCAGCTGTCAGTGTTACCGCATGCATCTATTGCTTTCACTGTGACTGTCGTGGTCCCAGGACCAAAATCGGTGCCCGGTGCGTGATCGTACGTGACGCTCGGCGCTGAATTACAACCATCGGACGCCAGTGCCTGAAATGTCACCTTCTTAGCGCATCCCCCTGGTGGCAGGCTTACGTTGACATTGTTCGGGCATGTAATCAGGGGCACCATCGTATCATTGACATGGATAAGTTGCGTGAAGGTGGTCGTCCCGTACTGATTCGTAGCTGACCATGTCCGCGTGATCGAGTTATTACAGCTTGAGCCCGGGTTCGTTTCTGATTGGCTATAAATGACCCTCACCACACCGTGGCAATCTGACGCAGTAATTGTTGGGGGAGCAGGAACTTCGCCAAGGCATTGGAATGTTCCGCCATCCGCAGCTGGGATTCCACTCAATGCTGGTTTCTCGCAATTTGCGAATCCTCCTTCGTGAAATAACGAGTCAATTTCCCTGCTCGACATTGCATGGCCGTAAATGCGGATGTCATCCAGTTTACCTTCGAACTTGCTATTTGCGTCTGATGGATGTCTTCCAATGAAAAGATTGTTGGACGTTGGTATGATGTTTCCCGTGTTGGCCGCAGACCTAATCATGGTTCCATTCATATACAGGTAGACACTGTCAGGATTCTTTACTAAGCAAAGAAATGTCCAAACGTTCCTGGGCATCGGTACCTGAGAACGAATTGGTTGGTTATTTATATTCCCTCCTATTCCATCATCAATTGATTTTTCGATAAACAAATCGTACTGATCCAGCCCCTTTGAGACGACATGACCGTTATAGCTTGCTCCCTGATAGTAGGCCCATGCGCAGACGGTGATGTCTGTGGGATTAAGTGAGGCTGAATTCAGCACTCGAATTGAATTGGTCGAACCATTAAAATAATAGGCGGTGTTCGGTTGCTCGAATCGGTTGGTAGTCAATGTTGCACCATCGACGGTGCCATCGTTTCCATTTCCACTTTCATCATTGGCATTGCCATTAAAAGGGTAATAGGCAACGAGATCGCCGTTAGACTGTTGCCAACCACTTTCATGATACAATTCCTGCATCTCAGAATTTGACAGCGAACGGTTATAAATGCGAATATCGTCAATTAGACCATTCCAATGGTATGCTTCAACATTGGTTCCGCCGATGCGAATGTTGCCTCCGTCTTCAATGCTTCCAGTTGTTCCAGAATCATAGTGATTGGTTAATACACCATCTTTGTAAATCATCCAATTCGTTCCGCTCCGCATACCGACCAGGAAATGCCACCGACCATCGGCAAAATTGCCGCTCGGCCCGCTCATGATCGTATTGCCCGTTGTAGTACCATCTCTGCCTTGAAATAAAGCTTGGGCAGCGTAGGCAGGATAATCAAGTACGCCGTATGTCGCTAAAAGCCATCCGTGATTATATATGGAGCCGCCGTAATATTTTTCGATGATGAAGCGGTTATCCTGAGGTGACTCACATTGTACCCAGGCAGCTATGGTGATGTCACCATGAATCTGAAGTGTGCTGCTGTTGATCACTGAGATGGAAGCATCGAATCCATTGAAACGTGCCGCCGTGTTAGGAATTCCATTTCGATCGCTTGCCCATGAGACCCCGCCAATTACTGTACCATTATTTCCATTCCCACTCAGATCGTTCGGATTACCATTGAATGGGTAGTATGCAACTAATCCGGTGGTCGGGATTTGAGAAGAAGCCGATCCCAGAAGTATAAGGAAGATTGAAAATGTGATGAGAAGTATTTTCATGACAGAGACTCCAATTGAGTGAATAACTATGTGGGTTAGTTTATTTGATATTCACTGCAGTCGACGCTCTATGCTGAAAATTCTCTCCGTGTTTTTCAATGGGTTGGGTTCATTTCATTTCTTTTTTGTATTGGCGATCTGAACTCCTTCGTTTCAAGCACCAACTTGATTATTGGATAATCTATGTTGGACTATTCGAGCTTTTAGACCTAAAGCGAATATTTTTTTGCATTTACCGTCGTTGCCAGTTGATCTTGGTCGAGGAAAGGCGATTTGGTTTTTCGAAGGGGAGGACTACTACGAAGTCACACGAATTAGTATCCAGAGAGGGTTGAACAAGCTCGAAGAGAAGGATCAGAACCTTTAGCGACAGTCTGGCGCCATGCGGAGTGGTTTCCATTAAGCTGGTAGAGTCGTAACATGTTACGTCTCTACGAGGAAATACCCGAAACCTATCGATTGGCCTCTTTGTGCTCCACCCTCACCACTTCCTTCCGCCACTCCTTGCCGTCCCAGTAGCGGACGCCTTGCTTGAGCTTATCAAGGTATGCCGCATCTATAGTTCCCGTCAATTTGTGCTGATTTACCAGCAGGTTGTGGAGGATATCAGTTGGATTGTTAGACTTGACAAACAAACACCTCATCCCCTGATCGAGGAAATAGTAAAAATCGAATGTGCTATTGGTTTTCCATGGGCTGGTAATGTGCACCATTAAGGTTTGGTCATCCTGGTCCGAAATGCGCGTGACAGCACCGTGCGAATGAAACAAGTTGTCCAAATCGGATCGCGGAAATTGAAGATAGTATAATTCAGCATCGGTCGTTTTCAGTAGGAAACCGGGGCAAGCGCTTGACTTCGTTTCACCGACAACCTTATCCGGGTCCAGGACCGCGACACTCGGAAATTCATTGTGAGTTGAATCGGCATTATCGTTCACGCCTGCGACGATCAATTCATTCTCACCATCACCGTTGATATCCTTAAGGTATATGGCCGTCGCATGCCCAAAGTGCCAATACTCTCCAAGCGATCCCCCCTCATAATTCAATCGGAACAAAACCGATGGCGATCTGCCCATGCTGGATCCTGCAACGAAAATTTCTTTCTTCCCCGGCTCTCTCGAATCACGAACCACGGTCGTACCAAGGCCGAAATATGGACTGTACTCATTCGGCCGGTCTCTGTAATGCACTTCTCTTTCAGGATGAATGTCTCTGATAAGCTCCCTCTTCGCGTTGAAGATTCTAAGATGCCGGACATCCTTGATTTCGGGGAAGTCAATGAGCTTCAAGGTCGTCAGCACTTCGTTCATTCCATCGCCATCAAGATCCACGACCTCAGTTTGCTTCGTAAACGTAAGCTGTTCGATTTCATCTTCCAATGCGGCATTGTGAATCTTCATGTGCCAAAGGACACTGTCTTCTTTGTTGAAAATCTCAAGCGTGTTCGCTTGAGGATTGTATCCATATCGTGCGGGATTGAGATCGGGCGGTGTCAGGGGGTCACTTCTCTTGAAAAGGTTCGAATTCAGAAGGAGCAACAAGCATGCTGCCATGCCAAATGTGCCGGTCGTGACGGAAACCGGATGCCTCCTCACAAATCCTCTAAATCTCTCTATCGGCCCCCGTTGAAACCTGGAAGCGGGGATGGTATACAAATCTTCATAGAGTTTCAGCGAACCGCTCGTGCGAACGAGCGCCTGATTTTCATCCTCCACTGGAACCGGCGTAAGTTTGATCTCCTGGGCCAGATTCTTGTGGAAATCGGACATCTCTTCTGCAAGATTTCGGCATCCATGACATTCCCGAAGATGCGCGTCGATCTCTTCCCGCCGATGCGTAACCTCCTGTGCATTCAGGACATACAGCTCTATCGTATGTTCGTCGATGTGGGTCATTATGTTCTATATTCGTTACAATCTGGTCGTTCTAATGAAATGGCCACGTTATTGACAATATATTCTTGGATTTTTTTGAATGCTCTTTCAGTACCAATAATGCGATCGTAATAGCGGGGTTGCCAGGCGAAATCGTAATGATCGATTGATCTGGCGATTGTGGTCACCGCAGCTTTAAAGGTCCTGACGATAACACCTAACGAACCCACCTTTGGGGAAATCGCCGACATGCGATTGGGCGCGGTAGAGACGTTCAATTGAACGTCTCTACCGTCGCAATCATGGACGTCGCGATCCAGTGTAATATCATCATCACGTATGACGACGATCCCATGCACATGATTCGGCATTACCTGGAATACATCGAGGTCAACCGAAAAATGGTCCGGAATTTCCATCCAACACCGACGAGCGATGTTACCCAATGGAGAATATTTCATCTCGCCATTTTTGATTTCACCAAAAAAACACCTCCTGTCTTTCGTACATATTGTCACGAAATATGCCGCTGGCGAGGAATAATCCCACATCCGCAATCGGGCTGATTCGATTCGAAATCTGTTTTTGAACAACGTCATTTGACCTCCCTGTGGAGACGTATGGTCGTGCGTCTCTTCATATGATTGTCGTGCCGTGCAGAGACGTACAATTGTACGTCTCTACGAAATGATTATGATATGTTTTTTTCAATTCCTTGATGGCCCGGTCGTACGCCAGCCGCGCCAGGTATTCGAGCTTCGATTTGTGGTTTCGCTGATATTCTTCCTTCGTCATCTCCGGCACGATGGCGGCTAACCGCTCATAATAGGAAAACGTCTCCCCGTCCCGGCCGATGATCCGGGCTTCGAGGTTCTGTTGAATTACCTCGAAGTACGAATCGAACAGATGCTCAACTGTCTTTTTTCTTCCAACATATTGTCGATGCATCTCTCGACGCACACGCTCGCATGCCTCGGCGATCATCTTCTTCGTTTCGCCTTCGACAAAATGTTCCTCCGGATGAACCTCCGTTGATTCGGAGACGTCTCCTGCGTAATGCGCCCGGATCGCAAATGCCACGTCCATCACCGGGACGATCCGGCTCTGCGCGTCCTGCTCACGGAGACAGTGTGAAAGCGTGGCAAGTAATGCGGGGATGGTCTCGTTCCTGCAGGATGGGGATCGCAGCGTCGATGACAGATCATGCCGATCGATGGGAGGAAGATGCTCGAGCGTCTCAGTCATGCTCGGCGCGATGCAATGCTCGCCGAACCGGTCGATCGTCACAAAATTCCCCAACGAATGTATCGCCAATTTGATGTTGCGCAGAATCTTGCCAAGCCCGGGGTCGTTTTCGTTGTAGACGCGGAAGATTCCCTGGTTGACGCGGGAAAAGACAAGTCGGCGAAGATGCGTCAGGATCTCTTCCTCAGATGCGTTTTCGTATGAAATGCTTTTGAAGTAAGTCTTGATTTGAATGAGCGAGCCGCACTCGTCCTGCATAAAGAGATCGGCAACGCAATCGACCGCGAGGTCCTCAGGTGGGAGAGCAAGAATCGATGGGTGGAGATGGCCGCGCGCAGCTTTGCCACGAAGATAGACCAGCGCGATCTTCTGACAATAGATGACAAGCTCGCGCACGGCCTGTGAACGGCACGGCCCTGACGCGACTTGTGGAATCAGCGTTTTGAGATCCATGAACCTGAGTAAATTGACGGCTGGCGTTGGCCCCAAATATCCCCATTCCCCCGACTAGATGTTATCTTAATATAGACGGAAATAATCTATTGGTCAAGCCTGGTGGGTGATTTGCGCCTTCGGCGCAGGTTAAATGGTTAACTGGTTGGCTGGTTAATGGGTTAGTGGTTGGTGGTGGCTGCTGGACTCTCACCCTGTCCCATCTCCCATGCTCATCATCTCCCCACATCTCACATCGCACATCGCACATCGCATCAACCTACTCGACTCACGCCTTTCCTTCTCGTCGCTCCCACCACTCGAACAGCTTCGGCCCGCTCCATACGGTCAAGACCATAAACAAGGCACCTCCGAGCAGGTCGATGACATAATGATAGCGCAAATACACCGTGCCGATGATGAGAAGCGTGCCGAAAAGCGTGAGAATCCATTTCGATTTGAGGTGATAGTGGAACGCAAGATAGAGCGAGATAAGCGTCATCTGCGTGTGCCCGCTCGGGAATGCATCCCTCTGCGCGAGCAGATAGGCATTCACGCCGTCACTTGGGATCGATTCGCCCGCGTTCAGTGCATAACGGATCGGATCCGTGAGCACGATGCCTGGAAGTTCGGCCGAGAGCGAGTTGAAACTATGGAGCGTGAAGCGAGGTCCAACGCCCGGAAAGGCAATGTAACCGAGATACGACAGGAAAAATCCATACACAATCGTGAAGAGAACAAATGCGAATCCGTGCCGGTCGTTTCGCATGAACAACTCGACGCCGACCGCCAGCATGATAAAATAATAACTCGCGTAGGCGATTTGCAGTATCTCCGTCACGATCGGCGTTGCAAAGCGGCCGAACCATACCGTGGGATCGGTGCGGAATATCACCCGATCGATGGTGATGAAAAGCGTGTCCCAGTCCTGACTCCCGAGCAAATGGATGATCTCATGGACCTCTTTGAAGACGAGAAAAATGACGATCACGGGATACCAATCATGGATCGCGCGAAGAATCCTGCTCTCCGTTTTCATGGCCGCGTAGGCGAGTGCGAGAAAAGAACAACACGCCATGAGATTCACGAAGACAATGGTAGTCGATCCCTCCCTGCCTCCGCCGAAGACCAGGACGATGATGGAAAGCAGGATAGTAAAGAGAACGATGAGGAGATCGACTGCTCTGAGGAATCCGAATCGCTGTGATAGGCGGCTCAATCGAAATCAGGCAATTAATGTACAAAGATTCAAGATGATAATCGTCATTAGATTATGCCACTTTGAAAAGCGCAGGAAATGTTTCACGCAAAGGCGCTAAGGGCTTGGGACGCAGATTTTAAGCCTTCCCCAAAATCCTCTGTGGACCTTCGTGCCAGGAACCACGTCTGACTTTTTGTAAGGCCTCGATGATCAGGAGATCCACTGGAGCATCGCTGTTGCCATCGACAGAAAAATTGTAATGCCGACAACGTCCTGGAAGGCAGTTTCGAACGGGCCTGCGGTCAGCGCGGGATCGAAGCCGAGGTGTTTTGAAATCATCGGCACCGTCGTGCCGACGACGCCGGAGAGGTTGACGGAGACAAACATCGAGACGCCGACGACGAGACCGAATTCCCATTTTCCCTGCCAGAACGACCCGATGATCGCCATGACAATTCCGCAGGCGCCCCCGATGATGAGCGTCGTCTGCACCTGGCGCCAGAGAGGATTCCACCATTGATCCAGAGTGACATGGCCGGTGGACATTGCACGAACGATGATCGCCGCGGATTGCAATCCGGTGTTGCCGGAAATGGCGGAGATGATCGGCATGAACGATGCAAGAAGAATCACCTTGCTGAGCGTCGCGTCGAAATAATGAATGACGATCCCCGCCACGAATTCTATGGCCAGCGTCGTCAAGACCCAGGGGAGTCGCAGGAGGGCGATCTCTCGTGGCGAGCGCTTTTCGAGCTCTTCGGCGTCGGAACCGACCATGCGCGCGACATCCTCGCTGTGTTCCGCTTCCATGACGTCGACGATGTCGTCGATCGTGATGCGACCAACGAGCTTTCCGTTCTTTGCAACGACGGGGAGTGTCACGAGGTCGTACTTCCGGAACATGGCTGCGACCTCTTCCTGATCGACGTCCGTGCTGATGCTCTTGGCGTCCGCCTCCATGATCTTGTAAACGCGCCTGTTCGGCGAATGAAGGACCAGCGATTGAAGGGGGAGAACTCCAACGAGCAGACCTTCCTCATCGGCCACATAGACGCTGTGGATGACCATGTTCTTCTTTGCCATCGAACGAACCGCCTTGATCGCCTGTGCCACCGTATCGTTCATCTGGACGGCGACAAATTCCGTTCCCATGATGCCGCCCGCCGTTTCCGGATCGTACCGGAGGAGCTCTTTGACATCCGTCGAATCCTCTGCCGGCATCGCCCGGAGAACTTTTTCGGCCACCTGCGGCGAGAGTTCTGCGACGAGGTCGGTGGCGTCGTCCGACGCGAGCAGATGGACGTATGCCGTGATCTTTTCCGATGGCATCGCCTCAAGCAGCTGATGCCGCGCCTCCGGCTGGAGATCGAGGAGCACGGCGCTTCCTGTTTCGATGTTCAGAAGCTCAAAAACGTACTGGCCGTCGTCGGGATCAAGTCGGCCGATAATGTCGGCGACGTCGGCGGCGTGAAGGTCGGTGATGATATTGAGGAGCAGAGAGCCCGCTCGTTCCCGGGCCAGTTCCCGGATATCGTGCATCAGCTCATCATCGACCTCGATCGTCTTGACGCCGCGTTTTCGCGGAATGATGATCGCGTCTTCCGTAACGATCGGCTGGTCGCTATCTTTGATATCCCTTAGGTCTTCTGCCATGAAAGGAACGCTTCAACATAATTCGTGAGTGCGGCAAAGTCTTCCACGCGCAGCTGCTCCGGACGTTTGTCGAGCACCGGGTTCGAGCCCCGGGCGATTTTCTTCATCGACGCAGGATCCTCGTTGAGATACTGCAGACTGTTCCGGAGTACCTTTCTGCGCTTTCCGAAGGTCGTGCGTACAATTTCGCTAAACAAACGGTCGTTCACAACATACGGAACATTCTCGTGTAGCGCTATTTGAACCACAGCGGATCGCACCTTGGGCTTCGGATAAAAGCAATTCGGAGATACGTTGAAAAGAATTTTTGGAACTCCGTAGAATCGCGTAAAAACCGTCGGGATGCCGTACAACTTCGTCGACGGTTGCGCCATCAGCCGCTGTGCAACTTCGCGCTGGATCATGATGGTGATGTCCCGGACCGCCGCATGCTCCGAGAAGACTTTGAACAAGATGGGGCTTGTGAGATGATAGGGAATGTTGCCGACGACCCTCAGCCTGCGATCGAATCGCCGGTAAAGCTTCTCGAGTTGAACTTCAAGGAAATCCCCGTGAAGGATCTCGATGCCGGAGGCGGGGAGCGACGCCTTCAGCTCGTCGATGACGCGCTTGTCGATTTCCACGGCGATAACATGATCGACCTTGCCGACGAGATGTCTCGTCAATGCCCCGTGTCCCGGGCCGATCTCGATAACGACGTCGTCCGCGGTGAGATGCAGCCCGCGAATAATATTCCTCGCGATATTGTCATCAACGAGGAAATTCTGTCCAAGAGACTGTTTGGGAGAAACCGTGACGCGGGCGGGCTTCCCCATCGCTCAGGGCTTCTTGAATATTTTCATCAATCCCTCTTCGGCTTTTTTCTTCAGATCGTCCTCGAATTTCTTCTTTGCGTCGTTCGCCTTCTGCTGAAGAGCGTTTTTTGCCGCGTCTTCCTGTGCTTTGGCGTTGAGCCTCACGACCGGGCTTGCGGTCATTCCGGTGACGTCGAATGTCAGATTGATTCGCCCGTCCTTATCCTTGAAGAATTGAAGAAGCTGATCCGCGGCCCCTCCGAGCTTGATCCGGCTCGACAACGATTCCGGCAGTTTGACGCCGAGGGTATAATCCATCGATCCGTCGAGCCCCTGCGACCCGGCCATGAGAAAATCCGTCGATCCGGAGTTGACCTTCAAATCCTTCACCTGAATTCGTCCGTTCTCAATGGAGAATGCGTTCGCCCAGTTCTTGAAATTCACTTCGCGCAGTTCGCTGATCCCGGTGGCGTCGGCGAGCTTCGTCGTGAGCGGAAATCCGAGCAGCTTTCCGTCAAAGATCTGGACGCTCCCGTTGCCGATCAGCGACTGCGTGTTCAATCCGAGCGTGTCGTTGAGATCCCCTTTGAGCTTGGCGCTGGTGGAAAACTTTCCGAACAAGTATTGTCCGAACGTAGTAAATTTCGAAAGCATCTCGTTCGACTCAACGCCCGTGATGTTCAGATCGAGATCGAACGGTTTCTTCGCCGGATTGGTCAGGTCAAGCTTTCCTTTCGACTGGATCTGTCCCTGAAAGGCGTTCACGCTCATGTTCTTGAGGGTGATCACGCCGTTTGACACCGAGCTGGAGCCATGAGCATTGGTGAAGGTGAATTTATCGGTCACGAGTTTATCGATCTGCACATTGGCGTCGATGTCGATGGCGGGGAGGAGACCGGATGTCGCAGGCGGGGTTCCTTTTGATATTCCCCCAGCTGAAGCTGGGGGCTTGGTCGGCGGTTCGTCGGGTATGACATCCGCGGTCCGGAATTGCTTCGAGGTCAGCGTCACGGACGCGGTGGGCTTGCCGGCGGCCTTTGCGGCATCCTGCATCAGGAGGCCTATGTAATTCCTGACGGTGAAATTGAGATTGAGATCCGACTCGCCGATGTTCATGGCAAGCTGCTTCGATTCGATGACCTGGTTGTTGAAATTGATCGCCCCGTTGAGATTGCGGAGAGGTTTCCTGGAACCGGCGGTCTTGATCGTCACGTCCTGGAACTCGGCCTTCCCGCTTGCTTTCATCCCCAGCGGATTCTTCACCTTGCCGTCGAGCCCTACGCCGATCCTCATCGTACCGCCGAGCTCTGTCCCTTCCTCGAGCGGGTAATAGTCTTTGACCTCCCTGAGGTTCATCGATCCGCTCACCGTTGCCGTCAGGGCGGGGTCGCTGAAGTCGTTCATCGTCATACTGCCGCTGATCTCATCGCCGCCAAGCTTTGCCGTGAATCTATTGATGGAAAATTTGCCGATCCCCGTTGCGCCGATCGGCGCTGACGGTTTCTCAAAACTTCCCTGAAGGTTGACGTTGGTGATCGATTTCGGCAGGGAGGCGTACCGGATGGCGCCGTTCGTGATGGTGAAGATGCCGGTCGTGCCGGGGTTCATCGTCTCGCTCGACGGCCCTTTGATGTTGAGAGAGAATTTCACATCACCGGAGCTGGAGAGGCCTTGCGCTTTCTTCAACATCTCCGGGGGGATAAGGGAGAGCACCTGCCCCATCTCGGCGGCCGGAGCGTTGACCGCAAGATCGAGCATGATCGTTTTTTCCGTGAGTTTGGACATGGTGCCGGTGATCGCGAGAGGGAGCTCCCGCACTTTCAGGTTGACGTCATCGAACGTCAGAATGTCCTTATCGATCGCGTAGGTCAGTTTCGACTCGCCCGTGAGCGGCTGGTCGATGAGATACCAGGAAGCGAGACTGCCGTAGCTCAGCCGTTCAATCGACGATGTTCCATGAACAAGAAGTGAATTCTCGCCGCGTTTCGATTCAACGCTCATGGCCTGATGAAGACCGGCGATCACCATGCGGCTGTCGTACTTCTTGTCGAGGTATTCGATCTCTCCGTCTCTGATCTCGAGATTGGAAAGCAGAAGCTCTCCGGTTGAGTTCTTTTCGACGCGGACCCCTGATCCACCGCCGGAGGCTTTGCCTGGCTGCTCGCTTGAATAATTCTTCCGGCCGTTCGCGGAGACCTCCAGAGAGATTTTGGGATGTTCAAGAAGTAATTCGTCGACCTCCAGTTTGTTGGCGAGCAACGAGAAGATCTTGACATCGAGCGTGAGGCGGTCGATGGAGAGAAATTCATCATGCTCGAATTTCGAACCTTTTGGATTCGAAATTTTCAACTCATCGATATCGACGCCGAGGGTCGGGAAAATGGAAAGCGAGATCGTTTTGACGGTGACACTCCGATGAGAGGCTTCTTCCATCTTCGGGATGATGAGCGCTTTGAGGCGGTCGCTGGTAAAATAGAGTTTCGCAGTGATCAGTGCGGCGACGATGAGGACGACGGGTATCGCGAGGATGATAAGCCAGAGCCGAAAACGTTTATTGAGCGCCATATGATCGAGAGAGATGCTGTGATGATGACGAAGTCTGAAAAATATACCAAAATTGGGTGAGAATTTCAATGACAACAACCTCCTTCCCGTGCTCTGCGGGACGACAAAGCGGTTACCGGGCAAGAGTCATCGCCGGCGATTCCTGCCAGATCCCGGCGGATCACACGGCCCCCGCCGTCTGCAGTCCGGCGCTTGTCCGGCAGCATATCCGCGAAAACGAGGCCCGGCTCGTTGTGAGCAAGTCACTTTGTTGACTTGACTTTAAAGCAGTTCCGCACTATATTACTTGGCAAATTCGGTTGAAGTGTCGCTTATGGACAATGAATACACTCACTCTTAGACGGATAATGATATGAACCTTCCGGGCGTTTCACAGAAACCTGTACCATCCGAGCTTGGCGAAGCCATGGAGTTTATCCGAAATGTTCCCTTCTTCACCGACATCGAAGCCAGCGAGCTGGCGAAGATCGTGCGCGTCGGGGTCAGGAAAAAGTATAAGAAGGGGAGCATCATTCTGCTTGAGGAGGAGACCGGCGCCGCGCTCTTCGTGATCATTGCAGGCAAGGTGAAGATCGTTCGGACCGACGATGACGGGCGCGAAGTGATTCTTTCCATCCTTGGGGAGAACGATTTCTTCGGTGAGATGTCGATTCTCGACGGCCTCGCGCGTTCCGCGAGCGTTGTTGCCATCACGAAAGCGGAATTGTTCATGATTCACCGCAGGGATTTTCTGAAACTCATGCAGGACTACCCCTCGGTGGCCATCTCGCTCCTCAGGGAGCTCACCTTGCGTCTTCGCAAAGCCGACGGACAGATCAAAAGCTTGTCGCTCAAGGACGCCGCAGGTCGGGTCGCCAACGTCATCCTTCAGCTTGCGGACGATATCGGAACCATCCGCAAGGGCCGGGTAGAAATTGACGAGCTTCCTCTGCAGCAGGATCTTGCCAATATGGCGGGGACATCGCGGGAGACCATCTCCCGTGTCGTCCATATGTTCATCAAAAAAGGCCACCTGGAACTTCAAGGAAACAAACTCATCATCAATGATTATGAGAAATTCAAGGGAATTTATATCTGATGGATTTCTCGCACGGTCATATCGGACACTTTTTTTGAATCTCTCGGGAGGACGACGTGGGTTATCAGGCAGACCTTCATACACACACGACAAAATCTGACGGAGCTCTCTCGCCGGTCGAGCTGGTAGAAAAGGCGAACGGCGCCGGCCTAAAAATCATCAGTATCACGGATCACGACAGCGTCAATGCCCTTGAGGAAGCGATCGCTGTCGGAAAAACTCACGACATCGAAGTCATCCCCGGCACTGAGCTGAGCGCCACTTACAAGGGGATGGAGATCCATATTCTCGGTTACTTCGTCGACCACCACAATCCCACGCTGCTGGAGGCGCTCTCCATGTTCCGTGAGGCGCGCCTGAAGCGGGTCATGCGCATTGTCGATAAGTTGAACCGCATGAACATCCCGGTGACGATCGAATCGGTTCTTGAGACCGCGCATGGTGCCTCGGTTGGCCGGCCGCATGTTGCCAATGTTCTGGTGACCGGAGGGCATGTATCCTCCTATCAACAGGCATTCAACAAGTATATTGGCGAAGGCCGGCCGGCGTTCGAAAAGAAAGTGGAAGTTTCTCCGGAGGAGACGGTGAAGCTCATCGCCGATGCAGGCGGCCTGTCATTTCTCGCGCATCCGGGCCGGTCGATCGATGAGGCAACGCTCATCCATTTGATCAAGGCCGGAATCGATGGGATCGAGGTCATTCATCCGAGCCATACTCCGCAGCTCGTCGAGCATTACCGCGGCATTGTCAATGAATATTGCCTGCTCGAAAGCGGCGGTTCCGATTTTCACGGGGGCATGAAAGGCGACGATCAACTCTTCGGTCAGATCGGCCTGCCGGTGGAAAAAGTCGATATCATGCGCCATAGACTTTTTCCAGGCTAAACCGCATCGCCGGAGAGCCCGAGCAATCTATTCTCATGGCGACCATTATTGAGGGAAATCTCTCTGCGGGGCGGTATTCGTTCGGCATCGTCGTCAGCCGCTTTAACGAGTTCATTACGAAGCGTCTCCTCGACGGCGCTCTCGATTGTCTGCGGCGCCACGGTGCCGATGAGAAAAAAGTCGATGTGGTCTACTGTCCGGGAGCATTCGAGATACCGCAAGTTGCGCAGCAACTTGTCGCGGCCCGGAAATACGATGCGGTCATTTGCCTCGGCTGCGTCATTCGCGGTGAAACGCCGCATTTTGATTATATCTGCAGCAGCGTGACGACGGGCCTTACACGATTGATCGCCGAATCGCCGATCCCGGTTATCTTCGGAGTGCTGACAACGGAATCGCTCGAACAGGCGGTCGAACGCGCCGGCTCCAAGGGCGGTAACAAAGGCTGGGAAGCCGCGCTGGCCGCCATCGAGATGGCAGATCTTCAGACGAAAATTTCCACCAGGAAAGAATAATCGGGTACTCTCCACTATAGGATCGTGTGCAGTGCGTGTGTGCAGTCTGGTTGTGCTGATGTTGATGTGCGGAGGAGCGGCGGAAGCAGGTGTCGGCGAGTGGAAATCCTATACCGCGAAGCGCGACGTTCGCGATCTCGTCATGGATATTGACAACTCGACCCTCTGGGTCGTGACCGGCGGCGGCATGTTCTCGTACCGCTTCTCCGACAGCTCCTACCAACAATTTACAACCTCCGAAGGACTCAAGACCATCGATCTCACCGCAGTTGCCATCGACCGAACCGGAGTGATCTGGACCGGCGCGCAGAACGGTTTTCTTCATCGTTACAATCCCGCAAATAATGAATGGCGATATGTTTCGGACATCTCGCTCCGCAGCGATCCAAACAAGAGGATCAATGCCCTCCGGGTCGTTGGCGATACGCTCTTCATCCTCTCCGACATCGGCGTGAGCCTCTTTTCAATTTCAAAGATGGAATTCGGCGATACCTATACCCGCTACGGCGCTTCGCCGAATCAAATTGTCGGGAACGCGATGTCGGTAAGATTATTTCAAGGGAAAATTTGGGTTGGCACGCGCAATGGGCTTGCATCGACTCCTGTAACGAATACAAATCCTTCCGCGCCCGAATCGTGGCAGGTTTTCACGACCTTCCAGGGAATGCCATCGAATTCGATTCGCGCACTCTCCGTCATCTCCGATTCGCTTTACGCTTGCACCGGCGGCGGGCTGGCTGTTTTTCGCAGCCCCGCGTGGTCGCTCGTTCCGGGCACGGGCGGTTTGAACGTCGTCGACATAACGCTCAATGAGAATCCATGCAATGATTGTTCAACCATCTATTTCTTTACCGACAGGGACGCATGGTTATATCCACCGGGACCCGTTTCGACTCCTGTTCCGATCGTCTATCCGCCATCGTTTATTACTTCCGTCGTGTCCGATAAAATAATCGGCACAACCTCCGGTGTCATGATCTTTGACTCCATGTTCGTTGGTCGCACGTATGTTCCGCTGGGGCCCCCTTCCAATAAGTTTGTCGGGCTGGCGGTCGATGAGCGCGGCGTCGTCTGGTCCGGGACGGGCATCTCGACCAGCGAAGGTTTCATGAGCTTCGACGGCATCAGATGGAAATCATACACTTCGACACTCGACAGCAGGCTCGCCTCAGGCAATTTCTACAAGGTGAGCATCGGGGCCAACAACTCAAAATGGGTGAGCAGCTGGGGTGACGGCGTGGCACTGCTGGATGATGCCGGCGCGATTCAGAAAGTGCTGAACACAACGAACGGCCTTTCCCCCAGCATCGATCCGTCGTTCGTCGTTGTCGGCGGCGTCGCAACTGATGAAAACGGCGTCGCCTGGATCACCGATCGTACACCGCACGGCGACACGGCGATCGTGACGTTCAGTCCCGATTCTTCGTTCGGCTATATCCGCGGCCTAGCGACACGAACCCCCGTCAGGGTGTTGGCGGATGTGGTTATCGATCAGAACGGCACGAAATGGTTCTCCAATTTCAGCCGTTTTGAGGGGGAACTGCCGACCGGACTCTATTTTTTCAATGAACGATTCGCCCTGCCGGGTACAATCAATAATTGGGGAAAGATGACTTCCGCAGACGGCCTCACGACGAACAAAGCGTATTGTCTCGCCGTCGGCCGGGACGGCGATCTCTGGATAGGATCGGATGAGGGGATCAGTATCATTTTCAATCCCGGACAGCCGTTTGCAGTTGCCCAGTATCACCCGTTGCGCGATCAGGTCATTCAGTCGATCGTTGTCGATCCCCTGAACAATAAGTGGGTGGCGACAAGGCAGGGAGTGTTTGTCTTGTCCGCGGATGGGACCGCAATTCTCGATAGATACACGGTTGAGAACACGGCCGGAAAACTGTTCGATAATGATATCGCCTCGATGGCGATCGACGTGCATACGGGGACGATGTATTTCGGGACGGAGAGAGGACTTTCGAGTCTCACGACGGCAGGGGTTGAGCCGAACAGATCGTTCGGTGAGCTGACGTTCACTCCGAATCCGATGGTCATTCCCTCTGCGGTTTCGACGACGATCGACGGGCTGATCCAGAATTCATTGATCAAGATCCTCTCGGTCGACGGAAATCTCGTTGCGGAATTCCGATCCCCCGGCGGCCGGATCGCATTCTGGGACGGGAAGAGCAATCGCGGAGAATATGTCAGCAGCGGCGTTTATTTTGTCGTTGCATATTCGGAGGACGGAACGCAGGCGGCGACGGGGAAGGTCGCTGTGATACGAAAGTAAATTTCTCGGGGCAAAAACTGGAACATCATCATTACACCAACATCATCCCTTACTCGAACCATCATGTTCAACGGAGGAAGCCAGAGCTATGGAACCAGTTGATACCGTGCAGGAAAATTTCTTCTCGAAGCGAGTCCGTGCCGGAAAGCGCACCTATTTCTTTGATGTGAAGGCGACCAAATCGGGAAAGGATTTCTACCTCATCATTACCGAGAGCAGAAAAATGAGCGAGGAGAAATATGAGAAGCACAAGCTGTTTCTGTATAAAGAAGATTTCAAGAAGTTCTCGGAGGCGCTTCAGGAGTCGATCACGCACATCGAGAGCGAGTTGCTCGTGAATATCGAGAAGCCGGTCGAAGCTTAGAAGCCGGCGGCATTCGGTTCGTCCGGGACGGTCTTCACTGCCGCCTTGATTCCGGTAGTGCCTAATCTTGGAAATGAGTTGCCACAAGGGCACAAGTGTCGTGTGTCAGAGATTCGTTGATGAAGTCGCGTGCTCATTGCGAAGAATGTATCGGCAGTATCTCCACGTCGTAATAGAGATGTGACGACCCCGTAGGCCTGCCCGCCTCACGTGGATCCTCTAAGCGGGCGGGGGTCGAAAGTTTATAGATGAAAACTACGTCTGGATTATCATGGCGACAGGAACAGGCGGTTGAACTCCTACGGAGTTCCCCGCTATTCTTTTTGAAATCCATCTATGAACATTCAGCTCCTAACGTCCCCTTATCCCCTCATAGCTACTTCCAGCCAGAATGGGACCGTATTCGCGTTCCGCCTTCCTTGACTCTCGGTCGATAATTCTCTATATTTATTGCAGTTTTCTCGCAAGAATCTTTGAATTTCGATCTTTAGAGGCAAATGGAGTGCCCATGGTACGGATGAATCAGGGCGAGCAAATCAAAATTCGTATTTCCGGACTCTCCAACGGCCTTCATGAGTATCATTTCTCCTCCATACCGTCAGAGTTAGGACTGGAGAGCAACTTCACGAAACCTGTCGAGATTGACGTCGTGGTCGATAAGACCGCACGCCAGGTTTATGTAAAATCCGACATCAGCACAAGCGGTATCTTCTCCTGCGACCGGTGTGTCGAAGAATTTGATCGTCCTGTCGTTACCCGGTGCAATATGTTCTATGTCTATGATGAATCGGAGAGCGGAAAGTATGCCGGGGACGAAGTCCACGTCATCGCTCCCGATACGGTGTTCATCGATCTGTCGGACGTTGTCTGCCAGATGATCCTGCTTTCGATACCGCTGAAGCTGTTGTGCAAAGAGGACTGCGGGGGGCTTTGCCGCCATTGCGGTGTGAATCGCAATGTCAATGCGTGCGATTGCAAGGATGACGCCAGCGATGCGCGCTGGCAGGGTCTTCAAGGATTGATTATTCAATGAACAGCAAAGGAAAAAGTATTCATGCCGAATCCAAAACGACGACATTCGAAAACCCGGGGGAGAAAGCGGCGCACGCACTACAAGGCGACAGCACCCTCCGTCGCAGAATGTCCGAATTGCCACGAACAAAAACTCCTTCACCGTGCGTGTCCGAATTGCGGATACTATAACGGCCGCTCCGTCATTATTCCGAAAGAGTCCTAAGCCGTTCCCGAAGGCGTCTTCTCTCGTTGATGGCTGATGTCGGCCACAAGGCGCCGCATTCGGTTCAAAGGGCACCCTGCTGAAGCAATTGGAAACCGGTCGAAGAAATATTCGGATTGTCGTTGATGCCATGGGCGGTGATTTTGCGCCGCAGAACGTCATCGCGGGAACCGTCGAGGCGCTGAAGGAAACAACCAACCGGTTTCAGGTGATCCTCGTCGGCCCCGAGTCTCACATCAGCGACCAGATGAGAAGTGCCGCGGCGAATGGCTGTGCCTGTGAGATCGTCGATGCTCCCGAAGTGATCGACATGCACGATGGGGCGACAGCGGCGCTGAAGCAAAAAAGGAATTCCTCCATCAGTGTCGGCATGCAGCTGCATAAGGAGAAGAAAGCCGATGCATTCGTCAGCGCAGGTCATTCGGGAGCCGTCCTGTCGGCATCGACGCTCATCCTCGGCCGCATCGAAGGAATCAGCCGACCGACCATCGGTGCCTTCTTCCCGAGCGAGCACGGCGTCTGCCTCCTGCTTGACGCCGGGGCCAACGTCGACTGCAAACCGCAGCACCTCTATGAATTCGGCGTGATGGGAAGTATCTATGCGCGGCAGATGTTCAACATCGAGCGGCCGGCGGTCGGACTCCTGAGCATCGGTGAGGAGCCGTCAAAAGGAAACGAAGTCGTCAAGGAGACACATAGGCTGTTCGAGGGGAGCAAGCTCAACTTTATCGGCAACGTTGAAGGGCGCGATATTCTGAAGGGAAACGCAGATGTGGTGGTCTGCGACGGGTTTGTCGGAAATATTCTCCTCAAGTTCGGCGAAAGCGTCCCGGGATTTTTTAAGAACCGGCTGAAACAAATCACGGACAAAAGTTTGTTGACAAATATGATCGGTCTGCTGATGAGGGGAACGCTGCGCGCCGCGCTGAAGAGCATGGATTATGAGGAATACGGCGGCGTCCCGGTCCTCGGCGTCAACGGAGTGTCAATCATCGGACATGGAAAGTCGACGCCGAAAGCGATCAAGAACATGATTTTGAAAGCTGAGGAAATGGTTCAAAAAGACATCAATGGTCATATTCAACGTGCGCTGGCAGCGAGCAAATGAATCCAACTCTGAACAACCAGGTGCGGGCGGCAATCACGGCGGTCGGCCATTATGTGCCGGAGGATGTCCTGACGAATTTCGACTTCGAAAAGATGGTCGACACCAGCGACGAATGGATCCGGACAAGAACCGGCATTCGCGAGCGGCACATCCTCAAGCACGGAGCCACGTCCGATATGGCGGCGAAAGCGATCGAGATGCTCATGAAGAACCGGGGCATCGGGCCGGACGACATCGACGTCATCATCGTTGCGACCGTGACGCCCGATATGTTCTTTCCATCGACCGCTGCGCTCATCCAGGACAAGATCAGTTCGAAGAAATCGTGGGGGTTCGATCTCTCCGCGGCATGTTCGGGTTTTCTCTATGCGCTTGTCGTCGGCTCACAGTTCATTCAAACCGGAACGCACAAGAAGGTGGTCGTCGTTGGTGCGGATAAAATGAGCTCGATCGTCGATTATACCGATCGCAATGTGGCGATTCTCTTCGGCGATGCGGCGGCGGCGGTGCTGCTTGAGCCAAGCGACGATCCTGCGATCGGCATTCTCGATCACTGCCTCTATGGCGATGGATCCGGCAGCCCTTATCTGTACATGAAGGGCGGCGGCAGCCTTAACCCTCCGACACATGAAACGGTGGATCAGAAACTGCACTATCTTTACCAGGACGGTAAGGCGGTGTTCAAGGTTGCCGTCATCGGCATGGCCGACGTCTCGGAGGAAATCATGAAGCGGAACAACCTCACCGGCGCCGACGTCGACTACCTCGTTCCTCATCAGGCCAATCTCCGCATCATCGACGCCTGCCGCGAGAGAATGGGGCTCGATGCGTCAAAGGTCATGGTGAACATCGATCGTTACGGTAATACCACTGCCGCAACCATCCCGCTCTGTCTTTCTGAGTGGTGGCATTGCGGCAAATTGAAGCGCGGCCAGACGCTCGTGCTATCGAGTTTTGGGGCTGGATATACCTGGGGCGCTATCTTGGTGAAATGGGCTTTCGACAATCCGAGGAAGCCATAGCTGATAACCTTCTCTCAGGGTGTATGATCTCACGATGAAGAACGACGCAGGCGGTGATACGACGATCCCGACCACTGGCGTCGAGACAATCGACGTGCCGGCGGGCCAGTTTCTGAATGCGTTTCATATCGTCGACAGCACGTATGAACTGTATGAAGGAATTCTGGGTGCCGTGGTCTGCGATAACGTCAATACGTATCGCTTCTCTTACAGGCGGGAACTCCGCGACTATCAGGTGAAAACAGGAGAGTAACGTATCGCAACGTCCGCCTACATATTCCCGGGACAGGGTTCCCAGTATGTCGGGATGGGAAAGGACCTGTACGCGAATAGTCCGGCTGCACGCGAGCTCTTCGACCGGGCAGACGCTCTCCTCGGGATATCGCTGAGCAGGATCTGCTTCGAAGGACCGGAAGAAGAGCTCAAGCAGACGAAGAATACCCAGCCTGCGATTTTCTTGCACAGCATCGTCCTCTCCCGGTTGATGGAGAGCAACGGCGCAGGGATGGCTGCCGGACATTCTCTGGGAGAGTACTCGGCGCTTGTCTTCGCGGGTGCGATGACCTTCGAGGAAGGACTGAAACTTGTGCGGCTGCGCGGGGAGCTCATGCAGCGTGCCGGTGAAGAGCAGCATGGCACAATGGCTGCAGTGGTCGGGCTCGATCCGTCCGCCGTGGAAGATATTTGCCGCGACGCCGCGGCTGCAGGAATTGTCCAGTGTGCGAATTTCAATTCCCCCGGCCAGATCGTCATCAGCGGCTCGGTGGCGGGCGTTCGGAAGGGGATGGAGCTGGCAAAGGGGCGCGGGGCGAAGCTTGTCAAGGAACTTGTGGTGAGCGGAGCGTTCCATTCTCCGCTCATGCAGGGAGCCGGGGAAGGATTACGGACGGCGCTTTCAAAGGCGTCGATCAGAGCGGCGAGGATCCCGGTCTATGCAAACGTGACGGCAAGGCCGGTGCAAAACCCTGAAGAAATTCGTACATTACTTGCCGCACAGCTGACCAGCGCTGTTCGGTGGGAAGAGTCCGTTTCCGGCATGATCGCCGGTGGTGCCACTTCCTTCATTGAAATCGGGCCCGGGAAAGTGCTCCAGGGATTGGCGAAACGGATCAACGGCAATGTCGATGTCCGGGGGATCGATAAGTTTTCAGACCTTCAGACGGCGATCCCTGCATGAGCGCAAATCAGATGCTCGAAAATAAGATCGCGTTGGTGACAGGCGGCTCACGGGGGATAGGGAAAGCGATCGCGCTTTCGCTTGCGGATGCGGGCGCTCAGGTGATGATATCGTATCGAAGCTCGTCGGCCGAAGCCGCGCAGGTCGTCGATGAGATCAGGAGAAAAGGGCGCGAGTCGGCCGCATACCAGTCCGATGCCGCCGATTTCACTCAGTCGAAGGAGATCGTCGAGAAGATCGTTGCTCACCATCAGCGGCTCGACATTCTGGTCAACAATGCCGGGATCACGCGTGACGGGTTATTGATGCGGATGAGTGAAGAGGATTGGGACGCGGTGTTGGCGACGAATCTCAAGAGCATGTTCACCATGTGCAAAGCCGCGATTCGGCCGATGATGAGCCAACGATCTGGCAAGATCATCAACATCACTTCTATTGCAGGAGTGATCGGCAATGCCGGTCAGACGAACTATTCCGCTTCGAAGGCGGGCGTCATCGGATTCACGAAATCGCTTGCGAAGGAGCTTGGATCCCGGAATATTCAGGTGAACGCGATCGCTCCCGGGTTTGTGGAGACCGACATGACGGCAAAACTGAATGAAGATCAGCGGAAGCGGCTTGAGGAGAATATCCCGCTGAAGCGGACCGCGAAGCCGGAAGAGATTGCAAGTGTCGTCAAGTTCTTTGCGTCGCGTGACGCCGATTATATCACCGGCCAGGTTCTCTGTGTTGACGGCGGCCTCGTGATGTGAACGACCGAAGTCAGGGGCTAGTGCCGTTCCAACATATCCTTAGCATGTAACGCACGTATCTTCATTTTGGTGGAACGGCACAAGTCAAGCAAGCATCATAATCACTAATACAAGGAGCAAACATCATGGCAGATGTAGAAACAAAAGTGAAAGACATCATCATGAACAAACTCGGCGTTGAAGCCTCTCAGGTGACGACGGAAGCGTCGTTCACGAACGATCTTGGCGCCGATTCGCTCGACACCGTCGAGCTCGTGATGGAATTTGAAAAGGCGTTCAATCTTCAGATTCCTGATGAAGATGCGGAAAAGATATCAACCGTCGGCGACGCCGTGAGATACCTGTCAGGGAAAGTGAAATAGCGCCGTTCATGCGTCGACAGGGTTCATCAGAGGCAACGAGAGGAAAACAATGAGGAATCACCAGCGCCGCGTCGTCATCACGGGTCTCGGTACAGTCACACCCATCGGCTTGACCGTCGAACAATTCTGGGAGAACTCCGTTTGCGGGAAGAGCGGAGCAGCCAGGATCACGAGCTTCGATGCGTCGCAGTACGACACAAAGATCGCCTGTGAGGTGAAGGGATTTGATCCGTTGAACCACATGGACAGGAAGGCGGCGCAGCGGATGGATCTGTTCGCGCAGTACGCGATAGCTGTCGCCGGCATGGCGGTGAAAGATTCGGGCCTCGATCTCGAGACCGAGAACAAGGAGCGGATCGGCGTGATCTTTGGTTCCGGGATCGGCGGTATGTGGACCTGGCATCGGCAGATGCAGACGATGCATGAGACCGGCGGACCGCACCGCATCAGTCCGTTTTTCGTCCCGATGATGATCGCCGATATTGCGGCAGGGCATATCTCGATGCGCTACCAGGTCAAAGGGCCTAACTACGCAACGACCTCTGCGTGTGCCACTTCGTCGCACGCGATTGCGGACGCGATGATGATCATCCAGCGCGGCGATGCGGATGTGATGTTCACCGGCGGATCGGAGGCGGCGATCACGCCGATGGGGGTCGGCGGATTCAACGCCATGAAGGCGCTCTCGACGCGCAACGATGAGCCCGAGAAAGCGAGCCGGCCATTCGACGCTCATCGTGACGGCTTCGTCATGGGCGAGGGGGGAGGGATGCTGATCCTTGAAGAGCTTGGACACGCGGTCAACCGCGGCGCACGGATCTACGGTGAGCTGGCGGGCATCGGCATGACAGCGGATGCGTACCATATTACGGCGCCGGCGCCGGGCGGCGAAGGAGCGATCCGATCGATGCGATTGTGCATCCAGGATGCAGGCATGCGGCCGGAAGATGTCGATTATATCAATGCCCACGGGACATCAACGCCGTTCAACGATAAATCCGAAACACAGGCGATCAAAGCCGTCTTCGGTGATCATGCCTACAAACTGCATGTCAGCTCGACGAAGTCGATGACCGGCCATTTGCTCGGAGCAGCCGGAGCGGTGGAAGCGGTTGCCACCGTCCTGGCCATTTTCCACGACACGATACCCCCGACGATCAATTACGAGTTTCCCGACCCTGAGTGCGATCTGCACTATGTTCCAAACAAATCCATCAAAAAGAACGTCACCGTTGCTATCAGTAATACCTTCGGCTTCGGCGGCCATAACGCATCACTCCTCATCAAAAAGTTTCGCGACAACTAAATCTCAGCGGTCATATGGGTATACTCCGACGTCTTCTCGGGTGGATCGGCAAAATATCTGACGATCAACCGCGAGCGGGTCGATTCCCTGCCATCGATTTTTCCGCGCTTGAACAGGTACTGCAGCACAAGGTCTCGGACCCCCGGCTCTTCATAGAGGCGCTCTCCCATCGCTCGTATCTCCAGATCTCCGAACGTGACGACACCCCCTCATACGAAAGGCTGGAATTTCTCGGTGACGCCGTTCTGAGCCTTGTCGTAGGCGATCACCTCTTTCGCACCTATCCCGAAGCCCCCGAGGGGGAACTGACGAAAATTCGTTCAAGACTCGTCAACCGCAAAGCCCTCGGCATCCTCGCTGCAAGAATTCGTCTCGGAGAATTCCTCCTCATGAGCCCAAACACCGCTCAGTCCGGCACGAAAGGGATGGAAACAATTCTCGCCGATGCCTACGAGGCGATGATCGGGGCGATCTATCTGGACGGCGGGTACGATGCGGCAAAACGCTTCGTCGACCATTCGATCCAGGATGCCCTCAAGCATAAGGTGATCCATATCGGCGACGAGAATTTTAAGAGCCAGCTCCTTGAACATACGCAATCGCTCGGCCTTGGTGCGCCAAGATATGTGACGACACACCAGGACGGCCCCGACCACGATCGCACGTTCACCGTAGAAGTACAGATCGCAAATGTGACGCACGGCGTCGGAAGAGGAAAAAACAAGAAGGATGCCGAACAGGCCGCCGCGGAGCAGACGCTCCAGCAGCTCCAAAACGGAGGGCGTCAAACCTCCAGCCCGCATCGAAAGCGCGACAGTGACAATGAAGATGAATGAAGGGACACACATTCGCGATGAGCAGGGAATACAAGCCGTTCTCCGCGCCGCGAAAACGATCGCAGTCGTCGGCGCGTCGACAAAGCCGTGCTGGATGCCGACGGGGGTCATCAATCATCAGGCGGCTCAGATGGCTGTGGACGCGGGGCTCTCGGTGATCATGGATCGCTGTATGGCCGTCGAGCACAGGCTTCTTGGGGAGGTGACACGAACATAAGGCTGCTGTTCTGCCATATGATGGCTGGCTGGCTGATCTTTTCTTCCGCCCACGGCCAGGATACCCTGTCGAATGTCCCCGCGCTCGCGGAATTTCCCGACTCCGTGTTTGTCGTCGGGAAGATCATGGTGACCGGCAACACCCATACGAAGGACTTTGTCGTCACGCGCGAGATGTCGCTGAAGCCCGGAACACGGATCACTCACCGGATGCTTGAGTATGATCAGAACCGCATCTTCAGCCTCAGACTGTTTAACCAGGTTCAGCTGAAAGTGCTCCCTCTTGCCGACAGCCTGGCGGTCGTGCTCGTCGATCTGAATGAGCGATGGTATGTCTTCCCGTTCCCGATCTTCGGGATCAAGGACCGCGATTGGGCAAAAGTTTATTACGGATTCGGTGTCCTCCACGATAATTTCCGCGGAAGGAATGAAAAAGTATATACGACATTCGTCTTCGGCTTCGATCCATCCATGCGACTCACGTACCGGAATCCGTTCCTGGATGAGGAGGGATCAAGCTTTATTGAAATGAGTTTTGGCTTTAACAAGGTTCAGAACAGAAGCCTGCGCGCTCAGCAGGGAATTGAGAACTTCGATGAACGCCATATCGGCGGCTTTGTCACGCTGGGAAAACGCTTCGGCATTGCGCACACCATGTGGGTTTCCGGAGGCTATGAAAGTGTTGCCACGCCGGACGTTGCTCCCGCGAAGACATTGTCGCCCGACGGAACCGATCGATATCCTGTCGGCGGAATAGGCTACTCCTACGATACACGGGACTTCACCGAATATCCTCACTATGGCTCGTTCGCACGTGTGACGATCACGAAATTCGGCCTTCCGGGCATCAGCCATAATGTCGTTCGGTACGCCGGCGACGGGAGAACATTTTGTTCGATGACGTCGAATCTCATTCTCGGTGCAAAAATGTTCACCAATCTTGCGGCAGCAGGGCCGACCCCGAACTATAATCGTGTCTACTTCGGGTACGGTGAACGCATCCGCGGCCATTTCACGGAAGTAATGGAGGGGGAGGACATGCTCGGCGCTTCGGCCGAGCTCCGTTATATCGCGCTCGCGCCGATCTTTTTTCGTGTTGGGTTTCTTCCCTCCGAGTTCAGCGTCTGGCGATTTGGTGTCGCCGTGACGGCATTCGGAGATGCCGGAACGGTCTGGTTTCGGGGCGACCCGTTGGCTCTCGATCAGGTTGTCCGAGGATACGGCGTTGGTTTGAACTTCCTCCTCCCGTACAGTACGGTCATCAGAGTTGAATATGCCTGGAACGAATCGCGCCGGGGAGAATACATCTTTGACCTCGGCGCACCGTTCTGAGGGACAGGCGTCCGGGTCGTCGGTCGCCGGACAACATCAATCTCTCTTCAAGGTGCTCTCGTCCTATGGATTACTTCTACTGTTCTCCGGAAAATATCTCTGGAACTTCTCTCGTCATCGACGGTGAGGAGTTCGCCCATCTCGTTCACGTCATGAGAAAGAAGGAGGGCGACGAGATCCGCGTGGTCGACGGAAGAGGGTCGGCCTACGATGTGCGCCTCGGCGAGATCAAAAAAAAGATGGTGCACGCAACCATTCATCGCGTCCACGATCGCCATCACGAGCCGGCACGGGATGTCCTCATCGCCGTCGGGATTCTCAAGAATCCATCGAAGTTCGATTTTCTTGTTGAAAAGGTGACGGAGCTCGGAGTGAACAGGATCGTTCCGCTCGTGACGGAACGTACCATTCCGCATCATGCAAAAATCGATCGGTGGCAAAAGCTCGCACTTGCCGCGATGAAGCAATGCGGCCGCGCCTTCCTGCCCGCCGTCGAAAAGCTCACCCCGCTCTCTGAATTTCTTTCCCGGCCATTCACTGCCGATCTGAAGATGGTCGCACACGAGAAGGCGTCCCATGTGTTATCAGTTGATCATTTGCTCGACAAACGACATCGTTCCGTCGTGCTTCTCATCGGCCCGGAAGGCGGATTCAGCGAGCAGGAAATCGAACACGCAAGTCAAAAAGGATTTATTCCCGTTAACCTCGGTGAACGCCGGTTGCGCACGGAAACGGCTGCTACAGTTCTTGCTGCTCTGTCGCTGCTATTGCCACAGGGCTGAGATCCTCCCCCCTGAAAATACCCCTAAAATGAGAAGATTGGCTGTTTTTACCACGGGATGAAAAGCCGTACCTGTTGCCTCACGTAAGTTTCCACTCGAAATGGTATTCGTATTGACAAGAAGGAAACTCTTTCTTACATTTCCATGCGGACATTATTTCAACGTCCATGTTGGAGTGATAAGGCGACCCGCGGCAATATGTTGTCATCAGACAGCCACGCCGCACCGGACAAAATGGATATGGATATTCCTCACCGACCTGCGGCTGCATAAGATATTTTCCAACATGAAAATCCAGTTTTAGCGTCAATCTTGTTCATCACAGTATTGGTTCAGCATACCATGCCCCGTTGAACCGCCAGCATGATTTCAGGAGTTGAATATGAAAAGAACCTTCACGATCTGTTGTACCCTCATTGCTCTCTTGTCCAGGGCGGGTGCTCAGCTGGAAATCCCTGGTAGCCCAATTCTCGTGGCGCCCCAGCCGGATGCGTCTCTTCTCTTGCCGGTAGTGAACACGACGGTCGGGCAGTCGGGTCTCGTGACACTCTCATGGAAGCCCGTGAACGGCGCCGCCTCCTACCATCTTCAACTGGCGGCGGATCCGACCTTTACAACGATCGTGCTCGACAGCACCGCGCTCACCAGTACAACCGCCGATGCCGTTCCTCTTCTGATCGGCACGAGTTACTATTGGCGTGTCGCCGCAGAAAATGCCGCCGGGACGGGTGATTGGTCGATGCCGCAGAGATTCATCAGCTCGGCAAGCGGGGCGGGTGAAAATGATCGTTCACTAAAACAGGCAGATCTCGTCACATTCAATGAAATATCTGTTCCCTTTGTCCGAACTTATCTTGGCAATGCGGCATGGGGTGATTTTGATAATGATGGAGATCTGGATGTTGCGGTCGTGGGAGATAGCGACGGTGGAAATGGGCCGAGCGCCAGGATATACCGCAACGATGGCGGCACGTTTACCGATATCCAGGTTGCGCTGCCGGTAGTATCCCGAGGAATGGCAAATTGGGGAGATTACGATCATGACGGAGATTTAGATCTGCTCCTGGAAGGAACATTCCCAAACGGCGTCGAGAAGCAAATCAGTATCTGCCGAAACGACGGAGGCAGTTTTGTCGTGGTCGCCAATATCACCACAGGATGGTTTGGGGATCTGGCCTGGGCAGATTACGATAACGACGACGATCTCGACGTCGTAACGTCCGGGGTCATCTACGATGGCCCGGGCGGGACGGGAAGAGAAACCGCTGCGATCTATCGGAATGACAATGGAACATTCGTTGACATCAATGCAAACCTGACCGGGCTCTCCGAGTGCTCTCTGACATGGACAGATATCGATAACGACGGGGATCTCGACCTGCATATGACCGGAATGCCCCAGCTATGGGATCACCCGGTGTCGTTGACATACCGAAATGACCATGGGACCTTCGTTGAAATTCCAAACACCATCTCCGGCTTCTGGATGACATCGGCAGCCTGGGCTGATTATGACAACGATGGAGACGTAGATCTCCTGGTCTTTGGCCAATACGGATCGAACGGCCAGGGGCTTGTTGCGACAAGAATTTACCGAAACGACGGCGGAATCTTCGTTGACATCAATGCATCCCTTCCTCCATTGGAAGACGGCGACATTTCATGGGGAGATTATGATAACGATGGTGATTTGGATTTCGTTATCGAAGGATGGGGATCCCAGCAGTTTACGAGAATCTATAGAAATGATGGGGGTGTGTTCACTGCTGTCAGCACATCTATTGTGGACGTCTTCGCCGGGTCGCTTCAGTGGGGAGACTATGATAATGACGGCGACCTGGATATCCTGCTCACCGGCTCGACCATCGGCTCGATACTCCCTACCACGCGACTCTATCGAAATATGGCGGGTTCAAATACGTTCAGTATGAATACGGTGCCGTCTCCGCCCGGCAATCTTACCGCCTCAGGAGCAGCCAATCAAGCTGTCCTTGCATGGAGCCCTGGTTCCGACAGTCAAACACCTCAAGGCGCGCTCCATTATAATTTGCGCATTGGAACAAGTCCCGGTGGAAGTCAGATCGTCGGGCCTATGGCCGACGCTTCAACCGGTTATCGGCGACTCGCGGCCTTAGGCAATGCCAATGAAGATACAATGTGGACGATCAAGAACTTGCCAAATGGCCAATATTATTGGAGCGTTCAGACAATAGACGGTGCCTACGCCGGCTCACCCTTTGCCCCGGAGCAAGGCCTCTTTGTCGGTACAGAGGTTAGTGGACAGAAGTTTAACGATCTCAACGGCAATGGCGTGAAGGACATCGGGGAGCCGGGCCTTCAGGGCTGGGCCATTCATCTCACGGTCGACATCGCGTCGCCGCCTGTACCCGTAACAACGACCACTGATGCAAATGGCGAATATCGCTTTACAAATATCTCTCCGAACAATTATCGCGTTAGTGAAGATAATCAGCCGGGTTGGACTCAAACATTGCCCGGAGGCGACGGAACGTACCATGTTTCCCTCGCCGGCGGTCAACAGATCACCGGAAGAGATTTCGGCAATCACAATTCTTCTGCATCGCTGACGATCGGTGTCCATATGAGGGTGGGATGGAACATTGTTTCTCTTCCGTTAGTTGTCGCTGATCAGTCTCCAGGTGCCGTGTTCAATTCCCCGCATCGTCTTTCAAACTTGTTTCGATGGATAGGGTCGTATGTCCCAACGGACACGCTGAGGTACGGCGTAGGTTACCTTGTAAAATGGAGTGCCGACGAGATCTTTTCGATCACTGGAACTGAGCTAGATAATACCAATACCGCTCTTCTCCTGGGGTGGAATCTCCTCGGTTCACTGACCTACCCATTACCGACCAGCAATGTTAACGCCACCGGAGGGGCGCTGATATCGGATTTTTGGGATGTCGCTTCGCGCAGATATCGGGTGGCGTCGGCGATTTCGCCCGGCACGGGCGCCTGGGTTTATTCCGATGGGTCAGGAACAATCGATGCTGCATACAACTCCTGCTTTGGGCTGCTGCCGCCCGAATTCGCCGAACCGCCTTCACCCGAATGCGAAAGCGATATTCTCGCAACCGCCGGGTCCACGTTGCAGTTCCCGATCGTTGTCCATGATCTGAACGGAGGATTGACAACTCTTTCTGTGTCGGGCGTCCCAGCAGGGGCAACACTGGCGCCCTCCTTGCCCTTGACCGGCTCAATCGACAGCACGGTATTTATATGGACTCCGGCGCTCTCAGACACGGGAGTTCATCTTGTAAAATTTACTGCGACGAATGCATGCGGAATTGTTTCGACCTGTTCCTATGCGATCATCGTGCAGAGCCAGAGTGAATTCGCGATACGCTTGACCGTCGAAGACAGTTCGATACAACAGAGGGTCTATTTCGGCGTGAGCAAGGAAGCGACGGATTGCATCGATTCGGCGGTCGGTGAGAAGCAGCGCCCCCCGGTGCTCCCGTATAACGATGTCAGGTTAACAAACGTTTCCGGTCGCACATGTCTCGGGAACGGCACGATTTCTGATCTTCGATCGTACATTTCAACTGCTCAAGTCGATACGTATCGCGTGACACTGCCGACCGAATTTTTGGATGGGTCATTTCTTTCGTGGCCGGATCTCACTAATTATTACGACGGGCCCGTGCAGCTTACGGACGGCTTAACGACGATCGATATGAAATCGCAAACCTCCTATATCGCAACGGCCGGGGCCAGTGCTGTCCGGATTATCGCGACCGGACCGCATTACCGACCGCCGCCGGCTGCGGTCAACACCCTTTCGCCAACGCAACCTCGGCAGGACTCTGCGATGTTCAATGCCACCATCGACGCCCACGGTGTCTCTCCGACAACCGCCTGGTTCGAATGGGGTACGACGCCGTCATACGGAGACAGCACCCCTCAAAGATCGATTGCCGTCAACGCCCCCGTTCACTTCTCGGAGGGGATCAGTGGATTATCACCGAATACCACCTATCATTACCGGGCCGTAGCGAGAAATATTCAGGGAACTTCGCCTGGTCAGGATACAATGTTCACGACGGCGCCGGTAACCGGCTTTGCCGATATTTCCGCGCCGTTGATGAACTTAGCCGGTGAAGTGGCCTGGGCCGATTATGATAATGACGGCGACCTGGACCTCCTTGTAAGCGGCATCGGCGTTCAAGACACGACTCGGCGGACGAAGATTTACCGAAATGACAACGGGACGTTTGTCGATATCAATGCCCCCCTGCCCAATGTGAGCAGTCCGAGTGTCGCCGCGTGGGGTGATGAGGATAATGACGGCGATCTTGATCTCTTCATTGCGGGAACATTGGGTCCAAACAACTTCAATCCCGTCGCGAAGATTTTCCGCAATGATAACGGTGCCTTTGTCGACATCGGTGCCCCGATTACGGCAGGAATTGGAGCCTCTGCGTGGGGAGATTATGACAATGACGGCGATCTCGATTTGCTGGTCGCAGGTTCTCCCGATAATGGTTCAACGTTCTTCACCAAACTTTACCGGAACGACAACGGGACATTTGTCGATGCAGGGGTTTCGCTTCCGGGAGTTTGGGGCGCTTCTCTCGCATGGGGAGATTTTGACAATGACGGCGATCTGGATATTCTTCTCACGGGGTATGGAACGTTCAGTGTCACAACCCGCGTTTTCAGAAATGACGGGGGGGGAGTGTTCACAGATATCAATGCACCACTGACGCGAGTCAATAGCGGCAGAGCCGTGTGGGGGGATTACGATAACGACGGCGATCTGGATATTCTCGTTACTGGATTGCAAATCGGTCTGGGCACTCCGTTTACGACAATTTATCGGAATGATAACGGCAGCTTTGTCGACATCCATCCTTCATTGGCACAGCTTGGCAACAGCATCGGTGCGTGGGGGGATTATGACAATGACGGTGACCTCGATATCGCTCTCTCGGGTTTTGACGGGGTGAATTTCGTTACGAAGGTGTACCGTAACGATAACGGCGTGTTCGCGGACATCAATGCGAGCATCCCAGGTGCGTTCTATAGTTCTGTCGCTTGGGGGGATTACAATAACGACGGTTATATGGATCTCGCACTGTCGGGATTTACGAGTGCGTCTAATCCGCACACTCCGGTTGCAAGAGTATTCAGGAACCTGCTGGGCTCGAATTCATTTTCGGTGAATACGAAGCCAACTGCGCCGACAGGACTTGTATCAACAGCGGGCGGCAATAGTGTGGTAATGACATGGAATAAATCCGCGGATGCGCAAACTTCCCAGAACGGCCTGACATACAATATTCGTCTTGGCACTACGACAAATGGTATCCAGACCGTCACGCCGATGGCAAGTCTCTCAAACGGTTACCGCCGCGTCGCTGAAATCGGGAACACCAACCATCGCAACAGCCGGACGATCAAGAATCTCTCCGGCGGCACCTATTACTGGAGTGTGCAGGCGATCGACAACGCGTTCGCTGGATCGTCGTTCGCAGCTGAAGGCAGTTTCGTTATTGCCGCACAATCGCCGATCGTGACAACGCTGGCAGCGGATAATATCGCCCAGTCGTCCGCAGAGCTCCATGCCACGGTCAATCCGAACGGATCGTCGACCTCAGCGCATTTCGAGTGGGGTCAAAACACCTCCTACGGAAATACCACCCCGACCGTTGCTCTCGGCAGCGGCACCGGTGTGGTTTCGTTTACACAATCCTTGAGCGGCCTGATCGCCAACACGGCCTATCATTTCCGTGTCGTTGCGCAGAACGGCAACGGCGCGTCGACAGGATTGGATCAGTCGTTTTCAACCTCCGCCGCATCCGGACCAGCACTGGACATCCCGCTGACCGTTCGGGATAATGGCCCTGATATGCTGCCGACGATCAAATCGGGCGCGAGAAATATCAGCGCATCGACGGCCGTGGAGTTCGGCGCTGATCCGGCTGCGACGTACTGCAGAGATGCGGCATTCGGTGAGCTCACCCTTCCTCCTCTGCCACCGCCCGGGGTCTTCGATGTCAGGTTCCTTGATCCGAGAGGATCGACCCCTGCGTGCTTCGATCTCGGTATGAATAAGGATTTTCGTCAATTTACAAGCGCTTCACAGGTTGATACCTACCTTGTGCGTTTTCAACCCGGCCCGGACGGATATCCTATCACCATCTCCTGGCCTTCTTTGGTTTCACATTACGGCGGCCCGATGACATTGACCAACTTCAACGGAAGCATGCCCGTCTCAGTAAACATGCTGACATCGACCTCGGTGCAGGTCACAGACAGCACGACGACAACCATTCAGATTATCGCGCATGGTCCATCCGTCATTCCAATTCCACCGGCGGCCTTCCGAACATTCGCCCAGGGTGATTATGCGGTGCGCTCGGCGTGGATGCGTTTCTATCCTCCGACGCCTGGCAATGTTCTCGACACGGTCTTCGTGAGAATGGGCTGGAAACGAACAGGGTTCTTCCTCGGCATTCCGGCTCCGATCCATTCACGGACCAATGCCTGGGTGTTGTTCAAGAACTATTCGGCATATTTGCGTCGGTTCCTGCCGCAGACCGGGCCTGCGAGAGGATTCGATACCTATGGTGGAGCGGCCTGGCACGGATGGCGTGTTGCCCCGATAGCATCCCTCCATAACAATGTGCTTGCGGGTGAACAGTTTTCACTGAAATTTAATATCGCCGCGAGCGATCTGGGGATCACGCCTGCAGGACTTGGCGATCTGATTTACAATGACGCGTCAAACCCGGCCAGTCCATGTAACGGAAAAACAGTTCGACAGATCGTGGCGAAGGTGGACTCCGCGCTTACCTTCTGGCAAGGGCATGCCGCGCAATATTTTCATGAACTTGCAATCAGTCTCCAGCAGATCAACAACGGTTTTACGGGGCCCCTCAACGTCATCAGTGGAAGTCCGCTGAGACTGACCGGAGCGATCAGTTTGCAGAATGTGCCTGTCCTGCATTTGAGCACTGCGCCTCCGGAGGAGATCAGGACGCCCGAGCTCCTCGCGGAGGAGACGCCGGAACTTCTGCCGGAACAGTATGCGCTGCGTCAAAACTATCCCAACCCGTTCAATCCGACGACAATCATTCAGTTTGATTTGCCATCCCAAGCCATCGTCACGCTGAAGATCTACAATATGCTCGGTCAGGAAGTGGCAATTCTTTTCGATCACACGACGATGGATATCGGCTTGCAGGAAACAGAGTTCAACGCCGATTTCGTCCCTTCAGGGTTGTATCTTTACCGGCTCGATGCAATTGATCAGGAAACCGGAACGCCGGTGTTCAGCCAAACGAAGAAGATGCTGCTTGTGAAATGAGCGCCAAGCTAAACTGTTCCTGATCTTGTCGGGTGAGGAGCGTGAGGGCGCTCAACGCTCCAAGTCCCGACCGCGGTGAAAACTCTGCGAGCCGTGTAGCGAGGAATCAGTACATGAT